>Ga0080006_1153025_pt1 | contig 36816 bp, 38 predicted proteins | sample RS3BMetagenome_FD_69209 | JGI IMG/M metagenome (GOLD analysis project Ga0080006, IMG submission 69209) | Ferric oxide microbial mat and aquatic microbial communities from Rainbow Spring, Yellowstone National Park, USA - RS3B (SPADES... ...
AGCAGGAATACTGTAAAGAAGCATCTGAGGCTGGGCAAGTCCCCGCAGTATATGAGGGGGGAAGGAAATCGAAGCTCGATCCTGAGAAAAGGAAAGAGTTAAAGATAGATAACTCAATATAATGGTATCAGCAGAAAAAGATTATAGAGGGAAAAACTATAAATATTTATAATAAGACTATGGTGAGAAATGAATGAACAATCCAAAGTGGTTAATAATATTAATTTTAGGAAAAAGTAGTGATCCCGTACAAAACATGATAAAATCCAAAATTTTTAAGGAATCTTTTAAGAACTTTCATTTCAGTTATTGTAGAATCATCCAAGGATCACTACCGGAAGACTCGAGGTGATATTTACGAGATCTCTCGTGTATTTTTGGCCAGATGGATGTTTTAAAAATTTAAACTTGAAAAAGGATCCTGGTCAGATTCCATTATATTTATCAAAGAAAGGTTTTAAAACAACCATCATGGTTCCATGCATGAATTCAACTAACATTCCAGAAAACATTGAGGTATATGAACTATTAAAATCGACATTCTTAAAATGGTTTTTTCAACATCGTGAATTTAAATTTAGGGCAGAAGTATTAGAAGCAATAAACTTTCTTAGCATCCCTAAGGTTCTATCTTACCTTATTAAGACGGAGCCCGATTTATTGATAGTTGACCATTATAATGGACCAATAACACTTTTTACACTTTTGCTTTATAGGCAGCATTTAAAAGAAGACAAAACCAAACGTATTGTATTGAAATATGATCTTAGCCCAGATATTTTTAATACAGGCATTATCGCTAGGTTACTGAACAGGTTGATATTATATATGTTCGACATTGTAATAGTTGAAAGTAAATGCGGATACGACTTGCTCGGGAATATAAAGCAATCTCCCAAGATAAAGGTAGTACCAAACGGATATTTGCCTCATGAGGTGGTTACATACAGTAGTGATAGGGAGAAGGTAATACTAAGTGTTGGACGTGTGACGAAGCAAAAAGGCCATGACATACTCATTCAAGCTTTTGCGAAGGCACACAGCCTTCGTCCTGACTGGTTTTTGAAAATAGCTGGTCCTATAGAGGATAAACAATACTATGCTAAATTAAGAGAGATGGTTAAAAATTTAGGCCTAACTGAATACGTTAGTTTTTTAGGTTCTATATCGGAAAGCGAACTGGAACGCGAATATAAGAGTGCGTCAATATTTTGTCTTCTATCAAGATATGAAAGCTTCGGTATAGTCAGGGCAGAAGCAATGTCCTACGGACTACCAGCAATAATCAGTAGTGCAGGATGTGGGATGGAATACGAAAAGTACGGTACAATTGTGGTCCCAATAGAGGATATAGATAAATCAACAGAGGCTATGCTGAGGCTAATGGAGGACTCCGCATTAAGGAGAAAAATTTCAAGGGAGCAGCTTAGTGGAATACTCTCCTGGGACGAAGTTGGTGAGGAGATCTACAAAATTGCATTTTCAACCTGATGGGTATCAAACATCTTCTATAAAGAAATAAATAGAAATAATTTGATTTTTTGTCTAACGATGTAGATTCTCATTGTGCGTGAGTGGAACTTAAAATCAAATTCAAAAGTCCAATCTTACTATCGCCAAAATTTGTATCATTAGCTTGAGTTTGATACGGTAGAGCTCTTGATTGAGAAGATCATAAGAATTTCAATAATCGCTATGAATTCAGAAACTAGCATTATACTTTGGGAAATATAGGGTCTGGAAACATAAGGGAATTTAGTAAAAATATTGAATTCAGGATTCCCGATGTTGAAATCAAAAGAAAAGATAATTCTCAAGTCAGGGATGAGATCATATAAATCAATCCCGAGAAAAGAAAAGAGTTGAAGATAAACAAGTCAACGTTACGGTATCAGCAGAAAAAGATTAAAGAGGGAAAGACGCTTAAGGTTTATAATAAGACAAGGGTGAGGACGGAATGAGCATACATCCAAAATATGATACAATGAAATTAATGAAAAAAGAGTTAAATGTTGGCTATATTCGATTCTTTTATCATTATGTGTTTAATAAAAATAAGGAATTCAAAATTGCATTACGAGACGGTCTTAACATCAATATTAAATATGTTTATCTACCATCTCTTGCGAAACTACTTGCTAATGGATGGAAAATAATTTCGGTTGAGGACGGATTACTAACTTTGGAAGGAAGTAATGACACTGTTATTACTTGCAGGACGAGAATCGGGTTTGATCTAGGGCATCTAATAGAGATCTATGTGGACAAGTGTTACGGCTACAACTTTGCAGGTAAAAACATAATAGACGTAGGTATAAGTAACGGTGATTCTTCTATTTATTTTGCAAAGAATGGAGCTAAAAAGGTTGTAGGTTTAGAACCGGACAAGAGATCGTTTGATTTAGCTATAAAGAATATTAAGTCTTCAAAAGTAGATAACACAGTTATCCCTTTGAACAAAGCATTAACCATAAACGACGTAAATGTTGAGCTTATTGTCTACGAAGACACCCCTAATGGAAATTCTATTGATGTTAAGAATATGGTAAAATTAAAAGGTGAAAAACATAAAGAAGTTGTTGAAGGTATAACATTAAAGAAAATATTAGATTTATTCAATGGCGAATCAATAGACCTACTAAAGATGGATTGTGAAGGATGCGAATACTCGATTTTAAATAATTCGAATAGGGAGATTTTTGAAAAAATAAAGTCTATAGAAATGGAGTTTCATAATGGAATACAAAATTTGCCAGAAGTACTCAAAGAAAATGGATTTACTATTCAGATATCCAATTCCAACCGTTTGATGGGGTATATTCGAGCAAAAAAGCGGAATATTGTGTAATTTGGATCAATAGGCATTAGCTTTTAAACCTAAAGATGTCAGGGATAAGGGAATATCACAACAAGCTTTGTATTATCAAAAATCTTTGAATGTTAAGCAAAAGGTTATTAGGAGGCTATTAGACTTATATAATCAGGCAATGTTAAACAATAAATACTAATATTCCTTATTTTTTTATATTTATATCAAAAATCACAAAAGTTTTTGTTGTTATCTATATCCCCACTTTGTACATGGGCCCGGGGGGATTCGAACCCCCGACTTCTCGGTTATCAGCCGAGCGCTCCACCAGGCTGAGCTACGGGCCCTCACTTTTTTCTATGTGCTTTGGATTTATTAAGATATGTTTTTTATGAGAATAAAATATTAAAAAAATAGCTATTGCTAAATAAGGTTTTTAAAGTAATCCTTAACTTTTAATTTGAAGAAAGGATGAAACTATGGTAAGCTTAAACTTAACAAATTTATTAATGGCAATAGCTGTTGGAGGAATAGTTGGGTTTATTAATGAATATAGAAAAATATCGGGGGCCAGGTTATTTCTTGGCTTAAGAACTTCTATATTCATTTCTTTGCTTGGTTACGTTTTTTCAGTTTTTAATTTATTATTTCCAGAGGATGTAGTGTTAATTAGTTCTATTATTACAATAGTGTCTATATCAACAGCAATATATATTGAAAAAGTAAAAGCAACTGGATCTCCTGGGGGTACAACTTTTGTAAGCATATTCTTAGTATTCTTTTCAGGTATGTTGGAAGGGATGGGATTTTATATACTAGGAGTTATAATATCTGTCTTGGTTGCCACATTAGGGATTTATAAAACTCAACTTTTAGATGCCATATCTAAAATCAAAAAAGAAGAACTATTAGCTATATTAAACCTTATGGTCATATCATTGGTCATTTTACCTCTATTACCTAATAAAAGCATGGGCCCTTATGGATTATTTAATCCATTCCAATTTTGGTTGATAGTAGTTGTAATTGGAATAATATTTGTTATCCAATATTTGGTTTTAAAGATATACAAAAAAGGCTTAATAGCTTTTTCAATTATAGGAGGTCTCGTATCAAGCACAACTATAACAATTAGTCTAATTGATTTGAGTAATAAGGAAAAGAATATTGGAAAAACAATAGCTTTTAACATAATATTATCTAATATACCGTTAGTTTTGGTTCAGGTATTGGCTTTTTCATATTTCTCCACTTATTCAAATAAGATAATTTATTATCTTGCCCCTTCAATTTTGATTCTATCTTTAATATTGTTAATAATAGGATTGGTAGCATATAGATATTTAGAGGTAAGTAACATAAGTCCACCTGATACCCCTCTACCTATAGGAAAGGTAATCGAATTTGCCTTAGTGTTTTTTACAATAATGATGATTTCAAAGTTAGTTGCTATAGTAGCATCTTATCTATTGCCATTAGCATTGTTTGCATCAGCTTTTGCAAATGTAGCTAGTGTTGTTTTTTCAGTTTCATTATTATATATACATGGAGATATCAGTGCAAGATATGCGGCATTTTTAATACAGCTTTCATTGATTGCTGGAATTATAGAAAAGGGCTTCCTTGTATTTTTGTCTAAAGATAAAAGCACTAGATTGATAACTTTAATGTTATCTTTAATTTTAGTTGCTGCCTTATTAATTACTATGTTAATATGAAATTAATATTCATTAAAGTTCTTTTATCTCACAATATTAAAACTTAACTTATAATTATTTAAAATAAAAAAGTAAATTAAGAAGGTGGAATAGATAGTTTAAGTAAGTCTGCATGTTCTTGAGTTATATCTGTTTCAGCATATTTATTGATATTAGCTTTTCCATCTTCAGATATTGTCACTATATGGAATGCAAATTTCCTTGAATTTGCATCTGCAGTAAAGACCCTTATACCTGATATAGATTTTAAATATTCTTTTAATTCATTATCTGATAGTATTGTTGATAATTGTTTTGTGGCAAGCCATGTTCTGACATGAATTAGTATATTACCTTTATATCCTAATTCCTTTAATGATTTTATAACATTTATAGTAATGTTATTTACATCTGACATTTTTTGCTCACCTCCAAAGGCTAAATAAATTGCTTCAGGATTCCATTCCACTATTTTCTTTATAACTTCTTTTACATTTTTATCATAATCAAATATTTTGATTTTATTTTCAGCATAACCGTAGTTATCTAAGTAAGAAACTGTAGCAGCAGAAGATATTGATTCGCAAATCCTGTCAGGGTATGTAATTATTGCAATTTTGTTGAACCCCTTAAAAAGATTAATTCCAACTAATCTACCAGTTAAACCTCTTAAATAAACCTCTTCACCTAAACTGAGCTTACCTGCAGTTGCAGACAATTCTTTTCACCTAGAAATAATTTTCACTAACAGCTTATAAAGATTTATATATAAATTTTGAAAAAGAATTGGTTTTAATTTATATTGGAGTTAATATAAGAAAAATTCTTATCGGACTTTAATACACATAAATTATAAAATATTTAAATAAGATGCAATTAGATAATAATTTATTTAAATCCCTACCTTCTATGAAAGATAGGAGGAGAGATAAAAATGCCAATAACGGATCCAGAACTGATAAAGATTGTTGAAAAAAGAGTGTTTGAAGTATCTATATGCAGGAAGTGTGGAGCTAGAAATCCTTTAGGAGCTAAGAAATGCAGAAGGTGCAAAAGTACAGATTTAAGACCAAAGAAGAAGGAATTAGCAAAATTCAAGGCTCAGTAAATCTCAATTATAATTTACTTTGGTCATTAATTTTTAAAATATTTCATTATTTTATTTCTTAAATCTTCTGGTAATATATAATCAAAAATAGATCCTTTTGATTCTTTTATGTTTAATGATTCAAATATATCCTTATAAATACCGTTGGCTATACCATTAGCTAACACTGCTGCTCCTGATGCAGCCTCTTTTGTTATTTTTCCTAGTCCTTTAAGTTTAACAATGCTTGCTTTTATTGAAAGTTCTTTAAGGTATTTTTCTATATTGTCTTTAATATAATTATATATAAAATCATATCTTGTAAATCTTCCACTTATATATATCCTTTCAGGGTTATGATTAGAAACCATCATAACGCTTAGATCTTTTAAAATTGATTCAGTGAACAGCTTTAAAGCCACAGAGTTTTTTCCGTCTCTAATTAAATTTAGTTTTTCTATATTATCATATCCTAAATAATCTGCTACCCCTCCTTGAAATAATCTAAGCTTTGAAAATTTAGGTTCAGCGCTAGCCATAGCATAAGCTAATTCTCCGTCAATAAATCCCATACCTTTATATCCGGGAAACCCACTAGTCCCACCAATACCATCAACTATTTTTCCATTTAAAACAGATATAGCTGCCGTATAGGCATATCCAATTTCAATTATAATTATGTTTGATTGTTTTGGATCCTTATTATAGTAATCTTTTTCATTTCTTAATGCCTCAGCAACACTAAAAAGTTTATCGGATGTACCTATATCAATTCTATTAATTTTTCTGTATTCAGGTACACTATCAAGATGTATTATTCCTGGCATAAAATAAGCAGGCATATCAGATGATTTGAAGATCTTCATCAAATTTCTAAGTCCCACAATCTTCAGTTTTCTTTGAAGATCTTCATCATTAATGAATGTTGCTAATTCTATTTCTTTATCTGTTGCATCTTGTGCTTTCTTAAATGGAATACCATATCCACTTGAAACAACTATTGAGTCTACATTACCAATAGATTTTATTATCTCAACTGGTTTTTCAGGATTGCTAGTTATAACATCTCTAGGTATCGCTACATCTAGAAAAACTTTGCCATTAATATCATCAAAGCCTAAGACATCCATGCTCATAGTTCCTGAATCTATACCTATTGCTCTGGTCATGAGTTATCCCTACTTCATATTTTAGTTTTTAGGGTTTAAAGATAGTTTATAAGGTAGGTTCCATGTATAATAAGAGTTAATAGTAATTTTGTTTCTTTTCCCATAATACCTTTTTCTTATAAAAATTCGTTGCTTTATACTGAATTCTTCCTCTGATGGCTTATATATTTTATAAATTATTTTAAAATTAAATTTAAAATTTTGGATTTATTTATAAATTAATTTATTATGAATTTGGTATTGTTCTTTTTAGTTAAAAGTGCTTGATACGAATTTTCCTAACGAATTTTCTACAAAGCTCTTAAGCTCGCTTAATAGGCCTAAATCATCAGCTTTTTCTAGTGCTGTTTCTGCCATTTCTATAGATTTGTTTAAATGGGTTTCATCTATATCTTCAATACCATTTTTTAGCGCAAGTTCATAGGCATATGAAGCTTTATACAAAGGCGCTAGCACTTTTGCCTTAACTTTAACCTCAATATTATTCCATACAGGCAAGCATTGAAGCAGCAATCCCATATCTATTAACTCTTTAGCCATAGCAATCCTATATTCTAAGTCTTTTTTATTTCTTTCATTTTGGTCTAAGTAATTTTGAAGTCCAATTATTTCAAAAACCGACATAGGATTTCCGCAATATTTTTTCCTCCTCTCTATAAGCAATTGTTTCAAATCATCATCCATTTTGTTTAGCCATTTGACTAGTTCTGTTTCAGCCTCACTTAGATTTTCGATCCAATAGACTTTTTCCATTATATCTCTAAATGCCTGATCTATTGGATCTGTATCACTCATCTTTTTTCCTCTCTATGATATTGCTTAAAGTATTTTTTAAATTTTCCCTTGATTGTAAATCAACTAACAAGGCTTTGGTTTCATCTACTAAGTTTCTTGCTACATCAGCTTTATGTCTTACACCAGGTAAAATTGCATCAGGATATTCTAGTCCCCTTAGCTCCAAATATATTGACTCCATTATTTCTAAAGATTCCCAAGCTGTATTAAAGTTACCTTTTCTTACAGACTCTAATGCATACCTTCTCAATTCTCCAACAACATCTCCTAATCCTTGAAGGTAAGGTATTGGAGGCACATTAAGTTCTTGATAATTTGGTATATCTTTGTTTGTTATTATGTTTAAAAATATCTTTGCCTCAACATATTCGCTTATAGCGTTATATAGTAAACCAGAATAGGTAAGTTCTGGCGTACTTACGGCTAATTTCATAAGTTCATTACTTTTTCTTTCACATTCATTAAGATAGTTTAAGGCGTTATTCATGTTTCCTTTGTGGGCCTCAGTTATACTCCATCCGCTAAGCCTAATAACATCTCTCGATATTTTTACTATTTCTTCTCTAATAGAATCTAAATTGTTTAAATATGATTCAATAGACTTTACAGCATCTTCAATTTTCCTTTTTTTCTCTATCATTTCTCTCTACTCTCTTAAATTTGTTTTTTAAGAATTCATAAATCTTTTTTCTTATTTAAGTTGTTAATGATTATGCTTTTAAAAAAGCACCAGTATTATCTACTTTTGTAACCCAAACTTTACCTCCACCTAGTCTTTTAACTAGTTCATTTATTGTTTCAAATGCTTCATCCGATTTTTTATAATCAAATAATCCATAACTTGTAGGACCCCAGCTTGATTGGCATCCACAAAGTGCTCCCAAATCCTTTAATTTGTTTATTATTTCTTCTACTTCTTTGCAGCAATATATGCTGTCTTGATATTTTTTCCAATATTTTCCTAATGAAGAATTAAATTCGAGCAGCCCTTCTCCAAATGATTTAAAGTCTCCTTCTACAAAGCTGGGCATAATTTTCATTAAAACTAGCCTGGATAAATAAGAGGAAAATGATTCTTCCATAGTAGGTAAGTTTGATAAGATTTCCTCTTCATGTTGTTTTAATTCCAATATTTTTTTAATGGGTTTTTCTGGTAAAGCAGCAACAATCCTAAGATTATCTGGAACGATGCCTTTAAAGATTAAGGGGGCTACGTTATTTTCTTTAACTCCTCCGTCTATAATAAATCCTCCATATTTAAATGAATTTACGCCTAAACCTGAGTTTTTGTTCCCTCTATTAGTTAATTTAGCTAGTTCATCTATACTTGCCTTTTTATTACACAAATAGTTAATGCCAAAGCCTATAGTTAATGCCAAAGCTGTAGTTCTTCCAAGACCAACATTTTTAGGTATATCCTCAATTATTTCGGCGTAGAAATTTTTATTACAATCCAAATATTCCTTATAAATTGATATGTAATTTATAATTTCTTGATTTTTTGCATAATCTTTATCCGAAAGACTTAATTTTAATACAAGTCTTGGATTTTCTAATGTAAATCCTAATGTTCCATATTTTCTTCCTAAGCTTCCGTTCAAATCTATATTTCCAATATGGACATGACTAGGTGCAGAGATTAATACTTCTTTTTTCATTAATATCCCCAAGAACGACCTACAACAGGTTTGTTCTTGGTTTTCTTGAATCCTCTGCTCTTATTTTTACTAATCCGAAGTGTATTGCGCAGCTTATGCAATAGCACTTAGTTACTGGATATTTTGGTATTATTGCTCCTTTCTTTGTTAATTCTTCGGCTAGTTGTGGATCTACTGGCATATAGTCTCTGGTCACACATATTGCTTTATCTTCTGGAACTAGTCTACCGCAGTTGTCGCATTGAATTAGTCTTGATTTACCTTTATCTCCTTTCCTTCTACCTCTGCTTTCTCTCTTTTTTGGCAACTTTAGCACCATATCTTTACCATTTCCTAGGATTTATAAGTTAAAATGGAGTTCTTTTTTAAAGGGATCTTTATTTTAAAAACATTTATAATGTTGTATAACATTACTAAGCTAATAGGAGTTAAAAAGAGAGGATTCAAAATGGCAAGCGATATAAAGATTTATTTAGTAAAAGGAAAAATGATGGTAGCGCACGATAAGTTCCCTATGTGGACTAAATTTGAAATATATGTAAGAGGATTGAAAAAAGAGCATGCTATAGAAAGGATATATTCAGAATTGGGGAGCAGACACAAAATGAAAAGAGAACACATAAAAATAGAGTCAATTGAAGAAGTTCCCATAGAATCCGTTACAGATCCATCTATGTTAAAATTATTTGAATTAAATAAAGTGGTGAAGTATTGATGTCAAGATCTCAAACAATAGATCCTAATGCTTTAATTGCCCAACTTGAGGCCATAAGATCTGAAATATCGCAGTTAAGGACTTTAATATCCCAATTATTGCTTCAGAAAGACGGAGTTACAAAGGCAAAATCTAGTATAGACTCTATAAGTAATGGACCAGATGGTGATGTAATTTTTCCTTTGGATCCTGGTTATGTAGCATTGACATTAGCAAAGCCAAGCGATAAAAACCACTTTATTATATATTTAGGAGCAGACATATTTGCAAAGCTGGAAACTAATGACGCAATGAAAATTTTAACTGAAAGGGAAGGAGAATTAAATCAAGCTATTAATGATGTTAGCCAAAGGCTCTCTCAATTAGAGAAACTTCAGGATCAATATGAGGCAATTTTACAACAAATAGCAGAGCAAGTACAGCAGCAAAAGGTGTAACATTTTGTTTGAAGGCCTAAAAAAGGCCTTTCAAAAAGTAGCAAATTCTTTTAAAGAAAAGGTAGAATATAAAGAAATAAAGGAAGACGATATTGAAGAAATACTAGAAGATTTAAAATTAGATATGATAGAAAATGATGTAGCATATGATATTGCTGATAGCATTATAAATGATGTAAAAAAACAATTAATAGGGTTTAAAATTAAAAGAGGGGAAGATATTGAAGATGTAGTGAAGGACTCTATAAAAAAATCTATAATAAAATCGCTAGGATATGAAAATATTAATTTAATAGAAAGCATAAAAAGAAAATGCAATAAAAATGAACCTTATGTAATAGTTTTTCTTGGAATAAATGGCGTAGGGAAAACGACTACAATAGCTAAATTTGCAAATATGCTAAAGGAAAACGGTATTAGTGTAGTTATTGCAGCTGCGGATACGTTTAGAGCTGGGGCGCAAGAACAAATAGACATTCATGCTAAAAAAATTGACATTCCTATAATAAAAGGCCAATATGGGGCTGACCCTGCAAGTGTGGCATACAATGCTATTTTATTTGCGAAATCGAGAGGGTTATGTACAGTTCTAGTTGATACAGCTGGAAGAATGCACAGTGATATAGATTTGATGGGGGAATTGCAAAAGATTGTAAAAGTTACTAAACCAGATATGAAAATATTAATTGTTGATGCCTTAACTGGCAATGACGCAGTTGAACAAGCTAAGATGTTTAATGAAAACATAGGGGTTGACGGTATTATAATAACCAAAATTGATGCAGACGTTAAAGGTGGTGTTGCTATTTCAGTTTCAAGTGTAACAAATAAGCCAATACTCTTTATAGGGTTTGGGCAGAACTATAATGATATTAAAAGATTTGACCCAAATGAATATGTAAATAATTTATTTGATTAAGAAATATAAAATTAGTTAATATTTTATTCTCTAGCTATTATGTTCATGAACTCCAATTTCGTTATTATACCTATTAACATATTATTATCAACAACAGGTAGCAAACCTATATTTTCTTCAATCATAATTTTTGCCCCATTTGATGAATCTTCATCGGGTTTTATAACTAAAGGATTTGAGGACATTATGTCTTCAGCTATTGGTACCAAATAACTTCTTAAACTAATTATTTTTTCTTTAAACATGTCTGGGACTTTATTTTTAATATACCTATCCTTTCCTCTTGCCATAAGAATTGACAATGGTATTTGGGCATAGGCGATATCTTTTTTCGTTATAACTCCTATTGGTTTATTAGTTTCATCAACTACTATAACTTTACCAGTCAAATCGGTTTCTATTAACCTAGCAATATAAAATATGCTATGTCCCGGTAAGGCTGTAGAGAAGTCTTTTCTCATTATATCGCTTACTTTATACTTCCCCTTAAATTTATCATAATATGCTTTTACAATATCTGTTTTAGTTATAATTCCAACAAGTTTTTTATCTGAATCAACAACAGGCAGTCCTCCTATTCTATGCTTTAGCATTAATTGTGACGCAGATTTTACGCTCTTTGATTCTTCTATTATAATAGGATCCTTTGTCATAACTTCTCCAACTAGTATTGAGTCTAGCGGTTTATGGTAATTTTTACCAAAAAGTGCTCCTATTATATCTGTTGTTGTTAATATTCCGATTGGAACATCTTTATCGTTAACTATTACTAACCTACTTATTTCTTTCTTTAGCATTAAATTTCTTGCGTAAGCTAAGGAATCATTCGGGGACACGGCATATACTGGAGTTCTCATATATGACGATATTCTGGGCGCCATTTAATATCACCTTAGAGCTAATGACATAAGCACATCCCTTTCTGTAATAATACCTACTGCCTCATTGTTATCGTTAATAACTATTAAACTATTAGTATTGCTGTTTATCATTTCTGTTGCTGCATCTCCAACATCTGCATTTTCATTGATTGTATTTATTTCTTTTTTCATTATTTGAGTTAAAGGCGTGGATAGTATTTGCTCTATATCATATGAGATAAGGTTTTTGAAAGCTGAATGGGAACCAAAATAATTGATAAAGTCTTTGGCTGACACTATTCCAGTTATTTCAGAAGAAGATAAAGAAATTACTGGAATCCTTCTAAATCCATATAATGACATTAGCTGAGCTGCTCTTTTCAAAGTATCATTATCGTATGCTGCAACTATATTTGAAGTCATGATTGATGATACCTTTTTCCCGGTGTTTTTATACGTTATATGCTTGACTATATCATGCTCCGTTATAACTCCGAAAACTTTATTTTGATCATCAATAACGGGTATCATGCCTAGATTATTAAAAGCCATTATTTTTATTATTTCTGTTAATTTATGTTGTGTTTTAACGAAAACCGGCATTGTATTCATTATACTAGATATCTTTTCGTTTCGAATAGCATCAAATAAGTTCTTTGCATATCTTTTTTGTATTATGTTATAGAATTCTCCTCCACCAAGATAATTAACTAAATCTGTAGCCATAACTATTCCTTTTAATGACTGTTTTGTATCTGTAACAATTAATCCTCTAACATTGTGTTGATGCATTTTTTCTAATGCTTCTAAAATAGTAGAATTATAATTTATTGTAATTGCTGGCTTTGATGCTATTATATTAGCATCTCCCGTTTTTTCTCTTATTTTTTGTTCCCAATTAGGCTCTGAATCAGCCCTAATGTATCTGTAGCCAATAGAGTACTTTGAGGATATGCTTGTAACAGGTTTAACAGCTTTTGATACCTTAATATTTGTCATCCTCCTAGAACTCAAATCAATCACCTCTAGTTAATATCTTTGCTATATCTTCTCTATCAATTATGCCTACAACTTTTTTATCGTTTTCGTCAGATACTATTGGTATTCTACCATAATCTTTTTTAATCATTGGTGTAGAGATTTCATATAAAGATGACCATGGATACCCATAAATAACCGTATAGGTCATAGCATCTTTAACCTTTGTTGTTTTAACTATTCCAGATTCGCTTTCAAAATGTACTCTAGTATAACCCTTTCTGATTAAATCAAATTGAGTTATAATTCCAATTAGTTTCTGTTTTTCATTTACAACAGGAAAACCGGCGTATTTTAATTCTACCATTTTCTTCCAGATTTTAGATATTGGATCGTCTGGGCTTACAACTATAGGATTTTTGGTCATGTAATTTTCAACGTTAAGATTTTTTAAATAATCTTTAGCATTATTGTATAAAACCTTTACTATATCAGAAATGCTTAATAGACCAATATATTTTTTATTTTCAACTATGGGGAGCTCCCACATATCGTATTTAAACATTAGCATTAGAGCATCTATAATTTTAATATCCTGGTTTAACAATATTGGTAGCTCTTTAATTATAGATTTGGCTATTGCATTAGTCTTTGTAGACGAAACTATTAATATATCACTTCTATCAATCATTCCCAAAAATTCACCTGTATCTTTATCTAATATTGGTATTGCTCTAGCTCCAGTTGTTCTTATAATTTTTCTTAAAGTTGCTATAGAATCTGTGCTATACCCAATGGGCCTTGACTTATCAATTATGGAAATAACTTTTGTACTACCTATTTCATACAAAAAAGATTTTTGCAGGTTTCTCACCCCTTTATAATATAAATGATCAAGTATTTATGTTTATCTTTAAATATTTTTCAATTCTCTTATAAGATGAACATATTTAAAAAAGTATATTATATCCTAGTCTTATGGTCTCTAATATTTTTCAATTAAATAATTTAAAATCTTAGCTCTATTTCTTCTGACCCCCCAAAGGGCGAGGCTTTCAGTTGTGAAGAGTCCCTTCAGTTTTTTACAAGGGCATTACAAAATGTTACTTTAATGGTAGCTGGAACGTATTTAAATTATCTTCTTCAGCTTTATTAATAATATTAATATGGGCAAAATAATTTAAAACTTTGTACTGTATTTAAAAGCGTAGAGGTATTTAAATAGGTGCAAAAAATGGTGAAGAATGTAGTAATAAGGGAGTTGGTAAATGCTTCTGTTCAAGATAACCAGATAGAACTTGTTGAAAGGAAAGGCCTTGGCCACCCAGATTATATAAGTGATGCTGTATCAGAGGAAGCTAGCAGACAGCTAAGCCTTTATTATTTGCAAAGGTATGGGGTCATAATGCATCACAATTTAGATAAGGTTTTACTTGTTGGAGGTCAAGCAATGCCAAGATGGGGCGGAGGAGAAGTACTTCAACCGATATATATAATAGTTTCAGGTAGGGCAACAACAGAAGTGAAAACTTCGGAAGGAGTTGAAGAGATTCCTTTAGGAAGAATAGTCGTTAAAGCTGTTAAGGATTGGATTTCAAACAATTTAAGGTTTTTAGATACAGAACAGCATGTCATAGTTGATTATAAAATAGGAAAAGGAAGTGCAGATTTGAGAGGTATATACGATTCTAAATCGCAATCTCACAGATCTAATGACACAAGTTTTGGAGCCGGATTTGCGCCTATGTCTACGCTTGAGAAATTAGTTTACGAAACTGAAAGGGCTTTGAATAGCAAGGAGTTTAAGAGTAAAGTTCCTGCATCGGGTGAAGATGTTAAAGTAATGGGTTTAAGAAATGGAAACAATATAGATATAACTATTGCTAATGCAATAGTGTCGAGGTTTGTAAATAATCCAAGCGATTATTTGCAAATTAAGGAAGAAATAAAGGAAAAGGTACTAGACATATCATCAAAATTAGCATCAAACTACAATGTAAGGGTATATGTAAATAATGGAGACCTACCAGATGAAGGAGTATTCTATCTTACTGTAACAGGTACTAGTGCAGAGCATGGAGATGATGGTGCTACAGGTAGAGGAAATAGGGTTAATGGTTTAATAACTCCTATGAGGCCAATGAGTTTAGAAGCAACAGCTGGTAAAAACCCGGTTACACATATAGGTAAAATTTATAATGTTGCATCAAAGGAAATTGCCGAACAAATATATTCTAAAGTAAACGGAATAAAAGAAGTAACAGTTAGGTTATTAGGGCAAATAGGAAGACCTATAAACGATCCGTTGATAGCGGATGTAGCTGTAATACCTGAGAACAATTCTAAGATAACTTCTAATATGAGAGAAGAAATAAACAGTATTGTTGAGGAATACCTTGAAAATCTACCTTCACTAACTATGAGAATACTTAAAGGAGAGGCCTCCCTTTACTAGTTTATATTTTATTTTTTCTATATTGTTCTATTATATTTTTTAGATTAACGCTATCCTCTTTAACCTTTCTAATTTCTTTTTCCTTAACCTTTATATCGTTTAATATAGTTGAAGGGCCGAATGTGAAGATATCTATATCGAAAATATTATATTTATTCTTATTTAGAACAACAATTCCTTTTTTTGTCAAAAGCTCAGAAAGACTAGTGTCTTCTCTACTTAATAAAACTCCATAAACTTTGCTTCTTTCTATATAATTTAGTGCTTCGTTTTCGAAAGATCCTTGATCCTCAATTAATAAAATATCCCCTTCCTTAATTTTTCCATATATCTCTTCAACTTTCTTTAGATTGCTTATTTTTAAATATTGCAGTCTTTTTAAAATTATTATTTCATTGTTTAATATTTTCATTAATAAATTTTTAAATATATTATTTTTTTCGTTTGCGACATTTAAGTTTGTCTCAATATCGTTTATAAGCGAGTTAAGCCTTAAAACATCTCCTTTAAGCTTCTTTATTTCTTCATCTTTTAATAACTCAGCTTTTAAATTTTGTTTAGCAATTCTTATTTCATTCTCAGCCATAGAAAGTGATTTTTTCATTTCATTTAGTTTATTTTCAAGTATTATTTTTTCTGCCTCTAATTTTTGCATCTTATATATTAATTCGTTGAAGTTTTGGTTATCGTTATTGCAATTATTATTGATCTGTTCTTTATAGTTTTCATTTATATTAAGCATCTCATTAATCTGTTTTTCAATAGCTTCCGCTATGGTTACTCCTCTTATTACATCAGCTTTTATTTTTTCTATATCAAGGTCTATATCTATTTTTTCAACGTAAGATTCCACCTGAGAGAGCTTGGATTTGTAATTAAGGTAGGCCTTGTATGCTGCTGCTAAGGCATCCCTTTCATGGGTAGTGTCTGGATTATTACCGCCTGTTGCCTTTAAAGCAAGATCGCTTTTATCAGCAACAAGCATATCCTCATGAGGTACATAAATTTCAGCATTTATTTGGCCTGCAAGTTTTTTCACCATATCAGGTATTATATCTACATCAACAGCTATCAAAATTGGTTTTCCAAATGAGTAAATAAGCGATATTATATCTCCCCTATCCATTTCCTTCTTACTACCTAAATATAAAATGTTACCATTTAGATCTATTATAGCTATTCCTGCAGTAATGCCTGGGTCAATGCCTACTATTATTGGTTTTTCTGGTTTTTCATTGTTGTTTCCAAACAAGATTTTACCGTCGTAAACAGATTTAATCGATATGATATAGTCAATTCCCTTATGGGGCTTAACTATACCGAATAGCCTTTCCCTCGGTGCATATACAGTAAAAACTGCAGAATCTATACCTCCATCCCCTTTTCTTACAAACATGTCATAATCAATGCCAGCCTTTTCTAAAGATTCCTTGATTTTATTAGCAGCAATATTAACTGATGCTCTTATTCTTCTTTGATATCTCCCTTGGCTCATACCTCCACTTCTTGACCATCTACCTTTAGATACTATAATTTGTGTTTTTTCATTACTAAAACCTATTTTTACTCCCTTACCTTTCGATGCAATTACAGCTGCTAGATATGCTGTCTTACTTGGTGAAAGCTTCGTTTGATCAACTTCCAAATTTAATTGCTTTGCTACTTCTTTCAATTCAACAAATTTACCTTCGTTTATAGTTACTTGTATTAGGTCTGTTTGAGGAGGTAAAAGAGAAAGAAACTTAGACAAAGATTTCTCATCCGGAACTATTTCAAATACATTATCCGTTGCAATAGATTTCGGCTTCCATTCCCATGCAAGCCTTATTAAAGAAGATAAGGAAATGCTATTAATTTTGTTAACCATTTTTAAATCTTTATCTAATATAATAGCTGTAAATTTATGATTTTCTCTAGATAGGGGGCTCCCACTCTCTATATCAATGCCCATATAGAATTCTTTTTTATCTTCCATCAATTCCCCCCTTAATGGCGTTTATCAACTCCTCAACTTTTACTTCTACTCCAGACTTTTTGTGCAAGTAAAAGGCTAAATATTCAAGTTCTTTTCTAAAAATATTTTCTGAGTTTTTGTTTTTTATACTTATAAATTGGGGCCAATCAATTATAAATCCTCTAGGCTTTTCATTGTTACTAACTATTATATTGTAGGGACTTAAATCCCCATGTATTACTCCTAATTTTGTATATGCAATTCCTAATGTTGTTATTATATCATTTAAAATAATATCTACCATTTCTTTATTTAATTCCTTAAGTTTATATAGTTCTATTCCATCGATTTTTTCCATAATTAATGAATTCCTATTACTATAAATAGGCTCAGGTACATTAGCTCCGTTTTTCCATAGTTCATTCAAAATTTTAAATTCTCTTAATGCAACTTTTTTTGAAAGGTCTATCCAAGAAATCCATTTCTTGAAATCGAATTCCCTCTTCCTTTTTATTGCTTTAAAAGAGGTTCTACCTTCTCTATGGAATTTAATAATTGACTCTTTTCCAGAAACTAATTGAGCTATATAGATATCGCTTTCCTTACCAGAATTTATTTTATGTCCTAATTCTAAAATTATATTTTTATTAAAATAGAATCTTACAGCCAGCATATCTAATCCATCAAATGTTAATTGATACCCATAAAAAGGGGAAGTTTCTGATGTTATTAAATGATAATCGAGTAGCTTTTGTATCGAACGCTTAATAGAACTTGAAGGTAATTTTGAAAATTTTTCAATTAGTTCTAGAGGAACAAAACCGTAAGATCTCATAAGTCTTTCAATTAAGTTCAATAATTTGAAGTCATCAATATCCATGCCAATATATTTCTCTTTTAAAGATATCCTCAATTTTTAATCACTGATTTTTCTACCATTCTTATTGGTTTTTATCGCCTTTAAAATTTTTATAATTTATATTGAAAGTATTTTATTTTTTACTAAAGTGGGACTATGTTACAAAAATAATCGTGAATGAAAGATTAGTAGTTTTTTAAATAATAAAATTAATACTTTAATAAATATGTTGGATACAAAAAAATATTAACCCTGTATCAAATATATGTTAAACGAAGAGATAAGTTAGAAGTAGAGAGTGAAATGATATGACGGAAAGTGTACCTGCGAAAGAGGGTATTTATGAGAGAGATAGAGTCTTATATGTAATTGGGCCCAAAGCTATAGCAAAAGTTTCATCAGCATTAGCTAGCGATACAAGGGCAAAAATATTAGCTATATTACAAAAAGGGCCTGCTGATTTAGAAGATTTGGCTAATTTAGTAAATCAAAGTAAAGCTAACGTAAGCAGTCAAATAAGGAGATTAGAAGAAGTTGATATAGTTAGGTCTAAATACTCGCCAGGCCAAAGAGGTATAAAAAAAATAGTTGAGCTAATGGTAAATAAAATGGTTATGGTAATAGTACCAGATAAGTTGCAAGACACTCAAGAAAAGAGTTTAATTTAATGTAGATTTTAATATAAATATAGAAACATAAATAGTTGTTTTTGTTTTAATATTGTATATTTAAAATTAAAATTCATTATAATTATTAAAGGCTTTTATCGAGACTATCATTTTTTGATTAATAAATATATTATTTAAAAAGTTATATTTCTGGTAATTTACAAGTTTCATTATTAAAGTTGCATTATTGAAGGTTATTTTATATCTTTATATAAATAGATAACTTACTCGTATACAACACTAATTCCTATTAATGCTAACCACTGTGTTATTATAGGAACGGCCACATCCATATTAGTATAACCGTTTTTTTCTAAAATTTTATTCAATTCCTCCAGAGTTATTTTATTTCTTTTAACTTCAGCTATTATATCTTTAAATGGCTCTATATTTTTATTTATTTTTTTTAAAATTATTCTTAAGTCTTTATTTTCTATATCTTCCATTTTCTTTCCTATTTCAGTTAAAACCAAGTCTCCATTTTCTTGCTTTATTAAGCCTAACATTTCAGCTGCTTTAATTACATGAGGCAATATATCTAAATCTACATCAAGCATCTCGTCCAATCTAGACGAATCTACCCTACCGCCTATTGAATTTATATATTTTACAAGACCTATTACTTGATCGACATAAACAAGCGGAAATTGCTCCATAACTCTATTCAACACCTAATATAAGTTTTGTTTTCTAGGGAATTTAAATTTATATTATTGAATTTAAATTTATATCATTTTAGTTCTACATAGAGACCAGTATATAAGTTATACTATTTTTAATGTATAGACAATATATATGTTAAAATATAAGATTCTCTACAAAGTAAATATTAAAGTGAGAGGTGTGGTATGTTGTCTAGGCTATCTATTATACTTTATTCGGGTACGGATGATAAGTTAATTCCTGTAGGAGTTATAGCTCAAGGAGCTGCTGCATTGGGTATGGATGTGCAAATTTTTGTAACTGGTTGGGCGTTAACTAAGTTCACTAAAAAGCAATCAAATCCTGTATGGCCAAAGGAATTCGAAAATATGGTACCGATGCTTATGGAAGGTATGAAGAAAAACAATGCACCTTCATGGGTAGAAATGGTAAAGGAAGCTAAATCTATGGGAGCGAAGGTTTATGCCTGCAGCTTAATGGCATCTGTTATGGGATTAAAGAAAGAAGATTTTAATGAATTAATTGATGATGTTGTTGGTGTTGCAACATTTTTGCAACAAGCTGAAGGCGGTCAAACGTTATTTATTTAAGGTGAAAAATATGAGCACAGCAGCTAAGAAAGTTGTTGATGCAAGAGGCTTATCATGCCCTGGGCCTATCACAAACTTGACTAAAGCGTATAGAGACGCTAAAAATGGAGACGTATTGGAAATTTGGGCTACAGATCCAGGTTTTAAGAGCGATATAAAAGCATGGATAGAGAGAACTAAAAATGAATTGGTCGATTTAAGAGAGGAAAAAGATAAAATTGTAGCTATTGTTAAAATTACAGCTAAAAAATAATTAAAAAATAATTAAGAGTGATTTCTATGGCAGAAAAAAAGAAATTTTTGATTGTGGGAGGAGGTGCAGGAGGGGCAATTCTTGCTAATTCTCTTATTAAGGATTTTAATGTTACTATAGTTAATGATACTCCAAATCATTATTATTGGCCCCAGTTATTGCAAATTGCATTTAGAAATGATTATTCAAACCTATACAGACCTTTAAGTTCCCTATTAGCTAAAGGAGTAAATTTAATTGTAGACAAAGTTAAAAAGGTTGATTTACAAGAAAGAACAGTTACTTTGAGCAATAATAAATTAATGAATTATGACTATATAGCAATAGCTCCAGGAGTTACAATAGAACACAAGGGTATAGAAGGAAATGACAAGCTTGTGGAGCAATATGGAGACTTCCATTCTACTCCTCAAAATGCATCTAAGGTTTTCAATGTTGTTACTAATATGAAAAAAGGAACATTCTTAATAGCTGTTGGAGATCCTTATCATAGATGTCCACCATCACCTTATGAAGGTATTTTGCTTGCTGATGAAGTATTTAGACTAAGAGGGGTTAGAAACGATATAAATATGGTATTGGCTGTACCATATCCTAGAGCATACCCTGCAGAAACATTTAATGAGGTTTTGGAGCCAATTTTAAAAGAAAGGGGTATTAATGTAATGACATTCTTCACTGCAGATAAAATTGATATAGAAAATAAAAAGATAACATCTCTAGAGGGAGAAGAATTGAGCTATGATGCAGCAATTGTAATTCCAGTTCATAAAGGACCAAAAATTGAAATTAAGCCAGAAGATGCTATTAATCAGGATGGTTTTATAAATGCTGACAAGTTTACTAATCAAATATTGAAATATGACGATGCCTTTGCAATAGGAGATGCATCCACTTCAGCCAATGCTAAGACAGGGGTTACAGCTCATTTGCAGGCAAAAGTTGTTTCTAAGAGAGTTTTAGGATTTGATGCAAGAAATACCGGAAGAACTAATTGTCCAACTGAATTAGGATTTGAGGAAGGGACTTTTGTTATTAGTGATTATAATCACCCTGCAGCAAAGGTACCAGCTAACGCAATTAACTTCATAATGAAGAGGCTGTTTGCTGATGCGTATTGGGACATAATAAGGCATCCTGAATTTTGGGACCCAATTTTTGATGTTTATTTTGAGAATACGCAACCAGAAGTTTTGTGGAAATTATTCAGGTGAAATAGTATGGAAGAAATAAATGAGGCTGAACTGCAATCTGAAAGCCTTGAAAGGCTTCTCCACTTAGTTGAGATGGTAAATAATATTTTAAAAGATGAGGAACTTTTAAAGGCTATATCTAAATTAGTGGTAAGTGAGGAAACTTTTTTAGTTGTAGATAGATTGCCTCAAATAATTAAATTAATAGAGCAGTTAACAAGACAAGAAAACCTTGAAAAAATTGAGTTAATATTGAATTTATTGCAATCCTTAGACAAACAAATGCTTGAGAAATTAGGTAATGCATTTAAAGCTATGAAAATAGAAGAAAAAGCTAAGCCCATGTCTATATCTAAGATAATTGTAACCCTTTCAGAACCAGAGGTTTCTAAAGGTTTAAATGTTGTGCTGAATTTATTAAAGGCTTTAGGTTCATAAGTTAAAATAATATTTATTTTTTATTTGCTTTTAACGTTTAATATTTTTCATTAGTAAGGCTTTTTAAAGAGATATATTAACAAATTATTAGGAAAGGTGGTTAGTTTGACAAAAAAGATTGTTATAGCAGGTGGCGGTGTTGGAGGTTATGTTTCAGCAAAAAGGCTAACAGAACAAATTAAAAAGAAAAATATAGATGCAGAAGTTTTAGTGGTAAACAAGGATGCCTTCCATTATATGCCTCCTCTTTTCTTTGATGTTGCTTTTAATTATGGAGAACCTGAAGACACGAGAGCTCCGTTAGTAAACATGGAAAAATATGGCATAAAAACGGCAGTAGACGAAATCCAAAAAATTGATGCAGCAAATAGAACAGTAATTGGAGCTAAGGGAAAATATCAATACGATTATCTAATTGTATCTCTTGGCGTAGATTATGGATGGAATGCCTATCCTGGGCTGGATAAAGATGGGGTTCACAACTTTACTTTAGAAGGAGCTTTGGAAATGAAGAAAGCGCTAAGTCAGGTTAAGGATAATTCAAATATTGTACTTTTGGTTCCTGAGTTCCCTTATAGGTGTGGAATTTATCCATATGAAGCTTCTCCTATGCTATCACTTTATATGAAGCAAAGAGGGAAAAAAGTAAAAGTTACTTTACTTGATCCGCTTCCGGCTCCCATAATGCCTATGCCGAACGGAGGATTAGGGCCTGAAATATCGAGATTTTTGAAAGAGACTCTTGACGAGCACGGTGTAGAATATGTACCTAACGCAAAGTTGAGGGAAGTAGATGTTCAAAAGAAAACCGTTATAACAAGTGCAGGAGAATTTAAATACGATTTATTAGTTAAAGTACCACCACCTAGGCTACCAAAAGCTTTAGAAAACAGTGAAGGTTTTGTATTTAAGCAGGACCCAAGATGGTCACCAGCAATGCCCAGAACTATGAGAAACCCACAATATGATGATGTTTACATGGCAGGGGAACACAGTTTACCAACGATAGGTATTGGATTAGCAGGTGTATTTGTTGAATCTATGGCAATAACCGCATCAGGAAATATAATTGCAGACTTAACTGGATTTGCCCCAGCACAGCCTTATAGCCCAGTTACGTGTGTTGGATATGCCGGAGAAAGGGGATGGATGGGTACTTGTGAAGTCCCATTTGATGAACAAAAAGGCATGTATGTACCAAAATGTTACTTTGTTGGCAAATACACTGTTGGAAGGCTGTTAAAACAAGGATTTTATGGAGGTTGGATTGATTCTTTAAAATTCTGAGGTGAGAAAAATGGCAGAAGGAAATTTAGAGGAAGTTTCACCTGAAGTTCAAGCTCAGACATTAGGAGAGCTTTTAAATTCAATAGCAGCTCTTAAAAAGAGTGGTTTATTAGGTTTATTAAATTACTTAGCAGAAAAATCTGACGACACTTTCTTGACAGTAGCTGATGATCCAGTATTAATGAGGCTAGCTGGTTTGCTTGCAACACTTGGTAGAGGAGTAGAAAAAGTTGATGGAATTCAATATGCAAAAGCGAAAATGGCTGTTGAAGATTTAACAAGTTGTGCTTTCAACGCATTGGGAAATGTAGATGTTAGTAAGCCTAGAAAACTAGGTTTGATGGGATTGATGAGAGCCCTAGGAGATCCTGACGTATCCCAAGGATTAGGAATATTGTTGGATATAGCAAAAGGACTTGGGGCTTGTGCAAGATCCAAGAAATCTCAATAAAATTATAAAATTTTAAGCTCTCATATTTTTATTAGGGATATTTAACCATATCTTCTGGACAAACTAACAGTAGTGTTTTTAATCCTAAATAAAATAGCAATATATGCGGAGGGCCCGTAGCTCAGCCAGGTAGAGCGGCGGGCTTTTAACCCGTAGACAATAGGCAGCCAGCCTGCCGTAGGCGGAAGTCCCGGGTTCGAATCCCGGCGGGCCCGCCACACCAATAAAGGGCTCCATAAACCCATCATTTTTAAGATAATAATACTAATAAGCTCGGATCTTAACTTTACTTTTTGCAGTAGAGAGGTGGCATAGAAGTTTGCCTTCGAAAATGAAAGAAGAAGAGAAAATATTGGGTCATTATCTTGTTCCAAAGCATAGAATATTATCATTAGAAGAATCGATAGAAGTATTGAAAACATTAGGAGTTAAGCCTTGGCAATTACCGCGCATTAGTATTAACGACCCGGTTGTAAGGATTTTGAATGGGAAGCCTGGAGATATAATAGAGATTGAAAGAGATTCTCCAACAGCTGGTAAGTATAAGGCATATAGGGTTGTTGTATCTTATTAAAGGGGTGCCCTTTTTTGTCTATTGAAGAATCAAAATTAGATAATGATGATTTATGGTCTTTATTTAAACAATATATACATGAAAATGGGTTATCTAGACAACATTTGGATTCTTTTAATTCTTTTGTTAAAGAAAGGCTACAGAAGATAATTGATTCTTATGGAGAAATTAGGCCAACATATAAACAAATCAAGAAAAATGAAATGGAGGAAGAAGGACCTGATATAAAGATTGTATTAGGAAGGATAAAAATAGCTTCACCTCAAGTTAAAGAGGCTGAAGGCAATTTCCGTCAAATAACTCCATCTGAAGCAAGAATTAGGAATCTAACTTACTCATCACCATTATACTTAGAAATGGCCCTTATTGAAAATGGAAATGAGGTTGAAAGGGAAGAATTAAAAATAGCAGACTTTCCAGTAATGGTTAAATCTGTTATAGACCCTATTTCTCAATTGAAGGAAAACGAGCTAATAGATATAGGAGAAGACCCTTATGATCCAGGAGGGTATTTTATTATAAATGGAAGTGAAAGAGTAATAGTTGCTCAAGAAGATCTAGCAGTAAACAGGATAATAGTTGGCTTATCAACTGCCAATACTGCAAGAATAACTCATACAGCTAAGGTTGTTTCTACAGTTTTAGGTTTAAGGAGGCAAGTAATAGTTGATAGGATGAACGATGGTACTTTAGAGTTAAGCATGAGCAGGCTAGGATATAGAATACCATTTGTTGTAATGATGAAAGCATTAGGTTTAGATAAAGATTCAGAAATAGCTGCCGCTGTTTCTTTCGATTCTGATATACAAAGGGAATTGCTGCCTAGTTTTGAAAAAGTGGCATTTACAATAAAGTCAACAGAGGATGCCTTAGAATATATAGGAAATAGATTAGCCCCAGGGCAACCAAGGGAAATAAGAATATCTAGGGCTGAAGATTTCATTGATAATCAATTCTTACCCCACTTAGGAAATAAACCAGAGGATAGGAAAAAGAAGGCGTATTTCATAGGAGAAATGGCAAATAGAGTTTTGCAATTATATCTTAATAAGAGAGGAGAGGATGACAAAGATCATTATTCTAACAAGAGGTTAAGATTGGCCGGAGACCTTATTGCTGAAATATTTAGGGATGCATTTCAGCAATTCGTTAATATCATTTCATCGCAGTTAGAAGAGTACATAAGCCAACGCAAGAAGCTAAGGCTTAGGTTTCTTGTTAGATCGGATATTATCACAGAAAGGATTAGAGCAGCGCTAGCAACAGGAAATTGGACGCAAAACAGGACAGGCGTTAGTCAGGCTTTAGATAGGACTAATTGGATAAGCCTTTTGAGCCATTTAAGAAGGGTTATATCGCCATTAAGTAGGGGTCAAACGCATTTTGAAGCGAGAGATTTACATGGCACTCATTGGGGTAGATTATGTCCGTTTGAGACTCCTGAAGGAATTAATTGTGGACTAGTTAAGAATCTGGCATTAATGACATATATATCTGTAGGCGTAGAAGAGCAAGACGTTGAAAGAATTTTGAGGAACCAAGGAGTAATATTAATGGATGATATAATAAAAAGCTCATCAGAAAATGATAGCAATATAATATCTATTGTAAACAACGGAGCTAAAGTATTTTTAAACGGTAGTCCTATAGGTTATGTTGAAAATGGTGAAGAATTAGTTAAAAAATTAAGGGAAATGAGAAGGAAAGGAGGACTTAGCTTTGAAGTAGGAATTGCATTAATAAAAGGTGAGAATTCTAATGAAGTTTATATAAATACTGATGAGGGTAGATTGTTAAGACCGTTAATAATTGTAGAAAACGGTAAACCAAAATTAACTAAGGAAATAATATCTAAAGTTAATAATGGGGAATTGAAGTTCTGGGATCTTGTTAGAATGGGCGTAGTAGAGTTAATTGATCCTGATGAAGAAGAAAATGCTTACATAGCTGAAAGGGTTGAAGATGTAAACAATGATACAACTCATTTAGAATTATGGGTTACAGGTATATTTGGAGTAGCAGCATCAACAATTCCATTTATGGAACACAATCAAAGTCCTAGAAACACTTATCAGTCTGCTATGGCTAAGCAAGCATTGGGTTTGTATGCGTTAAATTATAATTTAAGAATGGATAGTCATGCCTATTTACTTCATTACCCGCAAAAGCCTATTGTTCAAACAAGACATTTAGAAGAAATGGGATATAATCAAAGACCGTCAGGGCAAAATTTTGTTGTAGCTTTTATGTCTTTTACAGGTTATAATATAGAGGATGCAATAATATTTAATAAGACGAGCATTGATATGGGTTTAGGTAGGGCTCATTTCTTCAGAGTTTATCCTGCAACTGAAAATGATTATCCGGGAGGTTTAAGCGATAGGATAACTGTTCCATCACCAAAATTATATGATCACAAAGGAGACCAATATTACATTAAGCTAGGACCAGACGGTATTGTCGAGCCAGAGGCAGAGGTTATAGGAGGAGATGTTTTAGTCGGTAGAGAAAGCCCTCCGAGGTTTATAGGTGAAGAAAGGGTAATTGGGCCTGGAGTCCTTTCAAAAAGAGACACAAGCGTTCAGCTTAGATATGGCGAAAACGGAATTGTTGATACTGTTATGATAACGCAAACATCTGAAAGAAATAAATTAGTTAAAGTAAAGGTAAGAGATTTAAGAATACCTGAATTAGGCGATAAATTTGCAAGTAGACATGGCCAAAAAGGAGTAGTTGGTATGCTCTTCCCGAGATACGATATGCCTTATACAGAAGATGGAATAACCCCTGATATTATTGTTAATCCTCACGGAATACCATCAAGGATGACTGTAGGTCAACTATTAGAAATAGTTTCTGCTAAAGCCGGTGCCTTGTTGGGTAAGTTTGTTGATGGCACACCATTTTACAAAGAAGATACAAATAACTTGCAATTTGTTTTAGTTAAAAAAGGATTTGATCCTAGTGGAAAAGAAGTAATGTACGATGGAAGAACTGGAAGGATTATAGAGAACACAATAACAATAGGCATAGCATTTTATCAAAGGCTTTATCATATGGTTTCAGATAAGATGCATGCAAGGGCAACCGGAAAAGTTCAATTACTAACTAGACAACCAACTGAAGGGAAGGCAAGACAAGGTGGGCTTAGATTTGGTGAAATGGAAAGGGATTGCTTAGTAGGACACGGGGCTACAATGATGCTTAGAGATAGAATGTTGGAAAATAGCGACGTATATGTTATGCATATTTGTAACTTGTGCGGTCATATAGCTTGGTATAATAGCAAGAGAGGAGTTTATGAATGTCCAATACATGGTGATGCAGGAGACATAAGACCGGTAAAGGTACCTTATGCATTTAAATTATTCTTGCAAGAGATAATTAGTATGGGCGTTAAGCCAGAAATAAAAATTTCTGATAAAATTAAAGTTATGAGAAAAATTGTTGGGGAGCCTTATGAACAAAACGAGTCTCCTGATAACAATTCAAGCAATAGTGATGATAATTCAAAAACAATGAAACAAGAAGTTGAAGGAGGAGGTGCTTGAAATGTCGTATACGGCAAATTATAAAGAAAGTGAGAAATATTTAATAGAGAAAATACACTTCAGTCTTTTAAGTCCAATAGAAATTAGAAAAATGGCAAAAGTAACAGTGATAAGGCCAGAAATCTATGAAGCTGATGGATCGCCAGTATCGGGAGGAGTTAGAGATCCACATTTTGGTGCAATTGAGCCAGGCGAAAGATGTCCTGTTTGTGGTAATACTAGAGAAGACTGCCCAGGTCATTTCGGGAAGATAGATTTAGCTAGACCTGTCTTATTGCCACATTTAGGAGATAAAATAAATGTTATTTTACAATCAACGTGTAGGAATTGCGGTAGAATATTATTGCCAGATGAAAAGGTTGCATATTTAACAAGCATTTATGAAAAGCTTAAAGAGAAATGGCCCGTACTAGCGGAAACTTTTTCAGATGAAATTGCTAAACAAGCTTCCTCAGTCTCAGAATGTCCCCATTGTGGATACAAACAATTTAAACTCAAGTTTACAAAGCCTTTTAATTTCTATGAAGTAAGACCAGAAGGTGAAATCAGGCTTACACCAAGTGAAATAAGAGAGAGGCTTGAAAGAGTACAGGATAAGGATATAAATGTATTGGGAGTTAATTCCAAAGCAGCTAGACCAGAATGGATGGTGTTGACTGTTTTACCAGTACCTCCTTTGTCTGTAAGACCATCTATAACTATGGAAAACGGTTTAAGAGCAGAAGACGATTTAACTCACGCTTTAGTTGAAATTGTTAGACAAAATGAGAGGTTGAAGAACTTCTTGTCTTCTAATGCTCCAGAATCTATGGTGGAGGAAGCATGGCAAACATTACAAAATGTTATTGCAGCATATATAGATAATGAATTGCCAAATATTTATCAACTCTCTCATAGGGGTAGAAAGCAACTGAAAACAATTGCTCAAAGGTTGAAAGGAAAGGAGGGTAGACTAAGAGGTAATTTAAATGGAAAAAGGGTTAACTTTTCAGCAAGAACTGTAATTTCTCCAGATCCTTATATAAGCATAGACGAAGTAGGTGTTCCAGAGGAAATAGCAAAGATATTAACTTTGCCAATAGTTGTTACGTCTTATAATATTGAAGATGCTAGGAAATTTGTGTTAAATGGTCCATATAACTGGCCTGGTGCGATGTTTGTTTATAAGACAAAACAAAACGTAAAGATAGATCTAAGATATCAACGCAATTATAGGCAGCTAGCGGAAAGCCTTGAAATAGGCGATGTAGTGGAGAGACACTTAATTAATGGAGATATAGTATTATTTAACAGGCAACCTAGTCTTCATAGAATGTCTATAATGGCTCATAAAGTTAGAGTTATGCCAGGACGTACTTTTAGACTAAACCTTCTTGATTGTGCTCCATATAATGCAGACTTTGATGGAGACGAGATGAATTTACACGTTCCAAGACTTGAAGAGGCAAGAGCTGAGGCTCAAGAATTAATGCTTGTTGAGAATCAAATATTATCCCCTAGATACGGAGGGCCATTAATTGGTGGAAGGCAAGATTATATAAGCGGGTCGTATTTATTAACAGTAAAAACGACTTTATTAACAAAAGAAGAGGTTTCTTTGTTACTTGCTGCAGCAAACTATAAAGGTAAGATGCCTGAACCAGCCATTATAAAGCCTGTACCGTTATGGACTGGAAAGCAATTAATAAGTTTATTTTTACCTGAAGGCCTTAATTTCGAAGGAAGAGCAAAAATTAATGCAGGAGAACTAAAATGTGATAATGAAAGGTGTTTCTTCGATTCTTACGATATAATAAAGAACGGAAAGTTATTAATGGGTGTATTTGATAAAAATGCTATTGGGGCAGAACAACCTGAAAACGTTTTACATTATATAACATTAGAATACGGTTCTGGGAAAGCAAGAGAATTTTTAGACAATGTATTTAGGATGTTTATTAGAATGCTTGAGATAAGAGGTTTCTCAATATCATTAAAGGAAGTAGAAATACCTAATGAAGCTAAGAGTAAAATTAACAGCATGGTTGAGCAGGCAAAGAAAGAAATTCAACAATTTATTAATGACTATAAAGAAGGAAACTTGGAAGTCATACCAGGAAGAACTCCTGAAGAAAGCTTAGAGTTGAAGATAATACAGAGGCTTCAAAAGCTAAGAGACGATGCCGGTAAATTAGCTATTAGCTATATGGACCCGTTTAATAATGCATTTATTATGGCTAGGACTGGTGCAAGGGGAAGCGATATTAACATTACACAAATGGCCGCTATGCTAGGGCAGCAGACAGTTAGAGGTAAGAGGATTTCTAGGGGATTTAGAACCAGAACACTACCTCAATTCAAGCCTGGTGATTTGTCACCAGAAGCAAGGGGATTTATTATAGGTAACTTCAGGGTTGGATTGAAGCCCTACGAAGTATTTTTCCATGCAGCAGGAGGTAGAGAAGGTTTGGTTGATACAGCTGTTAAGACTTCGCAGAGCGGTTATATGCAAAGAAGGCTTATTAATGCCCTTCAAGATCTATACGTTGCATATGATGGAACTGTCAGAGACTCAATTGAAAATATAATACAGTTTAAATATGGAGAAGACGGTGTTGATCCAATGCTTACTTATCATGGAAAGGCAGTAAATATAGATAGAATAATTGAAAAAGCTAAGGGTGAATGAAAATGACACCAAGGAAGAAAAAATCGGAAGCTATAAAAGAAGAAGAAAAAAGGGAAGAACTTGATATTAAATTAAAGTCGGCCAAAGAAATACTACCGGAAAAGATATATAAAGAGTTAAGTGAAAAATTAGAAAAATCGGATTTAAGCGTTTCTCAAAAAATTTATGTTGTAGAGGAATCTGTTAGACGTTATATATCTTCAATGATTCAACCAGGGGAGCCTGTTGGCACTATTGCCTCTCAATCAATAGGAGAGCCTGGAACCCAAATGACTTTGAGGACATTTCACTATGCTGGGTTAATGGAGTTCGACGTTACTTTAGGTCTACCTAGATTAATAGAAATAGTTGATGCAAGGCATGAGCCTTCAACGCCAATAATGAGAATATACTTAGATGAAGAAAATAGGAATGATTTGGAAAAAGCTAAGGAAATAGCAAGAAAAATAGAATATACAATTATAAGCAATGTAGTTTCGGAAATATCTTATATATTAGGTGAACCTAGGATACAAATAGAGATTGACAAAGATTTGTTAGATGATAAAGGTGTTACTCGTGAAGAAATAATAGAAACTATTGAAAAGTTAAAAATAGGGCAAGCAAATATTGATGAAAATAATCAGAATATAATAAATGTAGAATTAAATAGTGATGTTATGCCAGAGGAAGAACTATATGATACAAAGGCTTTTAACGAAATAATATTAAAAATTAGGAAGACTTATCTTAAGGGAATAAAGGGTATAAGAAAGACTATGATACAGGAAAGGAATTATGAAGAAAACGGTGTAAAGAAAAAAGAATATGTAATAATGGCTGAGGGAAGCAATTTAGAGGAAGTTATGAAGATCCCAGGAATTGATACTAAAAGAATTGAAACAAATAATATCATTGAAATTTCCCAAGTATTAGGGATTGAAGCAGGAAGAAATGCTATTATTAAAGAAATATTGGATGTTCTTCAAAATTCTGGATTGGATGTTGATATTAGGCATGTTATGCTTGTTGCTGATATGATGACGTGGACAGGTAAGGTTAGGCAAATAGGAAGGTTAGGTATTGTTGGAGAAAAGCCGAGCGTTATAGCTAGAGCAGCATTTGAAGTCACAGTAAATCAAATATATAATGCAGCTATTACTGGTGAAGATGAGAAGTTTTATGGCGTAACTGAAAGCATATCAGCTGGATTGATACCTAAAGTTGGAACAGGGATAGCTATGCTAGGTATGGGAGCTACACCCATTAAACCCCCTGCAAATGATACGGAAAATAAATAAGTAGGATCTACTAATCCAGAAAGGGGGAATAGATATGTCAGTCTCGTTTGAAAAAGAATTAAAGAACCTGACAAAAAATGGAAAATACTACTTGGGTGTAAGTAAGGCAATTAAATCAATACTTAAAGGAGAGGCTAAAATGGTAATAATTGCGGACAATATTCCATTAAGATATAGAGAGAAAATAGAAATGGGGGCAAAACTGTCAAACATACCAATATACGTATTTAAAGGGACTTCACTAGAACTTGGAGCATTAATAGGAAAACCCTTTAAGGTATCATCGATAAGTGTAGTTGATACTGGAGATTCAAGAATATTGGACCTCATCGAAGGGTCTTAGGGTGCATGTGATGGAAAAGAGTAGTAATGGTGATAGAATAGATCTTGAGGAACTTAGGTATTTATCACTTTTTCAAGATTTAACAGGGGCTATGGCTTATAGATGTATTGCAGATAATGAAGGTAATAGAGTTTTTTACCTTGTTAACAAAAACGATTTGGGAAAAGCTATCGGAAAAGACGGTAAAAATGTGAAATCTTTATCAAAGATATTAAATAAGAACGTTGAAATTGTGGAGTACTCTGATAAGATAGAAGAGATGACAAAAAATCTTTTCCCAGAAATAACTGTATTAAAAGTCGATTTAATAGATAAAGATAACGTGAAAGCAGTCTACGTTAAAGTGAAAGATGACGAAAAAGGAAAAGCTATCGGAAAAGACGGTAAAAATGTAAAAAGAGCAAAAATAATACTAGGAAAACTTTATGGAGTAGAAAAAGTGGTGGTAAAGTGAAACAAAGCTTATATTCTGCTAATATAAACTTAAGATTAGAAAGGTGATAAGCAATGGGTGAAGGAAAATCGCCTAACGGACTATTTGCAGCAAGACAGCTAAGAAAGAAGAAAATGAAATTTAAATGGTCTCAAAATGAGTTTAAGAGGAGAATGCTTAAGTTAACTGAAAAATACGATCCATTAGAAGGTTCTCCAATGGCTAGAGCCATTGTTTTAGAAAAGGTTGGTGTAGAATCAAGACAACCAAATTCTGCATTAAGAAAATGTGTCAGATGCCAATTGATAAAGAACAAAAAAGTTGTTACTGCATTTGTTCCAAAGGATGGAGGTATATTATATATTGATGAGCACGATGAAGTTATAATAGAAGGTATTGGAGGTCCAAAGGGAGGATCTTTAGGAGATATACCGGGAGTTAGATACAAGGTTGTAATGGTTAACGGGGTATCTTTAGACGCTTTATGGAAAGGTAAAAAGCAAAAAGTTAAGAGATAGAGTCAAAAAGTTATTACTCATTTTCTCCTTCATCGTCATCTTCATCATCATGATCCGCAGAGTCTTGATTTTGATCTTCCATATCTGCTAACTTTTTTGTAACATATATTGGCTTACCTGAAATTATTCCTAAATAAACTGCATGGCTTGGTATCATCTTTATAGTTAAATTTAATCCTTCAGACTCAAATTCAACGGAAGCTGTATATAATCCGTTGTTTGTATCCAGTTCATCTATAACGATCCTCTTTAATGTCTTTCCTATCAATTCTTTGAACTCTTCGTGGTTCATTAAAAATGAAAAAATTGATTGTCTTCTAGGGGGAACTTCGCCATCATTATAAGTTTTTATTGCTTCTGCAACATCGGCTGGAATATTTACTAGAGAAAATAGTCTTCCATCTTCTAAAGCTAGACTCAAGCCTATTATATATGTTCCATATCCGCTTCCAACATCTTGAATAATTTTGTAAAAAGTCTGTACATTCATTACTCTTAGCAAATCTTCACTCAAATTCAATTCCCTCACTTTTAGCTTATTATCCTCCAAAATACTTAAGTTTAAGGTCTCTTAAGCTTTTACTATTGATTAAAGCTTTATTATCTAATATTGTTTATTTGTTTTTAGCTTTATCAAATTCTTTTAATTTTAGGGAAACAATATTTTTAAAAGCTATACCTACCTCATAAAATTAGGTGCGCGAGATTGAGCAATCAAATCAAAATACCAGAAATAGATAAAGTTGGTAGCGATTTAAGCAATATTAAGCTATTAGATAGATGGTCTTGGGAAGGAATAGAAATTAAAGATCCAAGCTTAAAGAAATACATAAGCCTAAAGCCAACATATTTACCTCATAGCGGAGGTAGACATGAGCATAAAAGATTTGGTAAGGCTGAAGTTAATATAGTAGAACGTTTAATTAACAGACTAATGTATCCAGGAAAAAATGGAGGTAAAAAAATGATGGCATACAATATTGTTAGAAATGCATTTGACATTATTTATCTGGAAACAAAAGAAAATCCTATACAAGTATTTGTAAGAGCTATAGAGAATGCCGCGCCAAGGGAAGAAACAACAAGGATTATGTATGGCGGTATTGTTTATAGGGTTTCTGTAGATGTGTCATCCCAAAGAAGGGTTGATTTAGCATTAAGATTTATTACTGAGGGAGCAAGAGAATGCGCTTTCGGAAGCTCAAAATCAATAGAGCAATGCCTTGCCGAAGAAATCCTATCGGCAGCTAAAAACGATCCACAAAGCTATTCTATTAAGCAGAAGGAGGAAATAGAGAGAATAGCTTTGAGCTCAAGATAACGACTTCTTTAATTTTGTAATTCGCATTAAGGTATCACCGTTTTTGCTATAAAAATTTTGTTTTGATTGAAAAATTCATGGTTTTATTAAGCATAGTATTTTTAAATCCCTGTTTAAGCTTAAAATGAGGGAAAAAGATAAATAAGAGAGGTGTAAATGCATGCCTGAGAAGCCGCACTTAAATTTAGTAGTTATAGGGCACATAGACCATGGTAAGAGCACGTTAACTGGACATTTACTATACAGGTTAGGTTTAGTTGATGAAAAGAAGATGAGAGAGTTAGAAGAACAAGCTAAAAATGCTGGTAAAGAATCATTCAAGTATGCATGGATATTAGATAAAATGAAGGAAGAAAGAGAGAGAGGTATAACTATAGATTTGTCCTTTATGAAGTTCGAAACAAGGAAATATGTGTTTACAATAATAGATGCTCCTGGTCATAGGGATTTCGTTAAGAACATGATAACTGGAGCAAGCCAGGCAGATGCTGCAATGTTAGTAGTATCATCTAGGAAAGGTGAATTTGAGGCTGGAATGAGCCCTGAAGGACAGACAAGAGAGCACTTATTATTAGCTAAAACATTAGGTATTGAGCAAATGATAGTTTCAATAAATAAAATGGATGCTCCTGATGTAAATTATGATCAAAAAAGATATGAAGAAATAGCAAACACTTTAAGGAAATTTATGAAGGGATTAGGTTATAATGTTGATAGCATACCATTCGTTCCAGTTAGTGCTTGGACAGGAGACAATATAATTGAAAGGAGCCCCAATATGCCATGGTATAAAGGTCCAATATTAGTTGAAGCTTTCGATAACTTACAAGTACCTCCTAAACCGGTTGATAAACCGTTAAGATTACCGGTGCAGAACGTATATACAATACCTGGTGCAGGAACAGTACCAGTAGGTAGAGTAGAAACTGGAGTAATGAAGGTAGGCGATAAAGTAATATTTATGCCAGCAGGTGTTGGGGGAGAGGTTAGGAGTATACAAATGCACTACCAAGATTTACAGAAGGCAGAGCCTGGAGATAACATAGGTTTCTCGGTAAGAGGCGTTGAAAAGAACCAAATAAAGAGAGGAGATGTAGTTGGACCATTTGATGCACCTCCAACAGTTGCAGACGAATTTGTAGCAAGAGTATTTGTAGTATGGCATCCTAGTGCTATAGCCGTAGGCTATACACCAGTAATACACATACACACAGCTACAGTAAGCGCTAAAGTTATAGAAATAGTGTCTAAGCTAGATCCAAGAACTGGTAAGGAAGTTGAAAAGAATCCACAATTCTTAAAAGCAGGAGATGTAGCTATGATAAGATTCAAGCCCATAAAGCCAACAGTGATTGAAAAATACAGCGACTTTCCACAATTAGGAAGATTTGCAATGAGAGATATGAACAGGACTGTTGGTATAGGCATAGTTACAGAAGTTAAGCCGGCAAAGGTTGAAATAAAGAAATAAAACTAATATTTGGTGGAAAATTTGGCATTTAAAGTAAGGATTTGGCTATGGAGCACCAATGTAAAAAGCTTAGAATCAGTAGTAAACCAAATTAAAGAGATAGCTCAAAAAACGGGTGTTCCGATTAGAGGACCAATACCATTGCCGACAAAGAGATTAGAATTACCTTTGCTAAGATTGCCTCATGGAGAAGGAAGTAAACATTGGGAGCATTGGGAAATGAGGATTCATAAAAGGTTAATTGATATTGAGGCTGATGAAAGGGTATTGAGAAGGTTAATGAGAATTCAAGTTCCTCCAGACGTATATATAGAAATTAAATCAGGAAAGTAATTTTACGTTTATTTTGTTCGGTTGATATTTTTATTATTGAGCCGGGGTGCCCGAGCGGTCCAAGGGGACAGGCTGGAGACCTGTTGTCCCGAAAGGGACACGCGGGTTCAAATCCCGCCCCCGGCGCTTATTAGTTAAGGGAATTCAATTTGCATTAAAATTGTTGAAAACTGATTAGGTATAATATAAAAATGTTTTTTATATAAACTTTTGATAAAGCGAACGATAAACCTCGCCCCTTCTAGGGGCGGAATAAAATTTTTTAAATCAAAAATACTATTTCTATTTGAGATGCTCTCCAGATGCCTTCGTCTGGTCAACTCTTAAAGCATGAGGAGCGGGAGCCGATTTCTCCCGCAATACCAGATGAAGGCATCTACGAAGTTAAT
>Ga0080006_1185523_pt1 | contig 36804 bp, 30 predicted proteins | sample RS3BMetagenome_FD_69209 | JGI IMG/M metagenome (GOLD analysis project Ga0080006, IMG submission 69209) | Ferric oxide microbial mat and aquatic microbial communities from Rainbow Spring, Yellowstone National Park, USA - RS3B (SPADES... ...
CTCGCAGACGAACGACGGCGCCTAGACTCGCTTCTTCTCAGACATTCTTTTTGTCCTTATTGTTCGATTGGTACTCCACTCAGCCGTTAGAAGACACATGGATGCATAAATTCAACCCCTAACGGGAAAAATCCGAACCCGCCTTATCCCCCTTGTCTGAAGCCAGGTGCTTGCGGCGGCCGCATCCGGTCAGTTCGTCAGCAGTAGAAACTCACCGAAAAGACTCAGAAACGGCTCAATACCAAGCTTGAGTGTCTTAGGTGTCTACGGATTTCAGACTGGGGGAATGTCTACGCTTCATGTTACTCGTTTAGGAGTTATTGTGGATTTGCTATTTTTAGAAGTTTGTGAAGGTTTTCTCTACTCCCTAAGGCAATAAGTGTCATTCCTGGACAAAGTACGGTTTTCCCACCTACGGAGTGGGTCCAGGTTCCGTCGGGCAGTTTGCATGCAAGAATGGTGACATTCAAATTGTTTCGAATTTGAGACTGAGCCAGAGTTTGACCGACAAGGGAAGAGCGCTTATCAACCAAGATTTGTTCAACAACAAGCTCTGTACCTTCCACATTGGCAACTTCGCAAAAAAAGTCAGCGACTTCAGGGCGTACTAGCATCGACACAATTCTCCAAGCAGAGACTTTTTGGGGAAGTAGCACTCGGTTTGCCCCCGCTTTTATCAATTTATCTTCAATGTTCTTCGAAGAGGCTCTTGAAACAATTTGCAAAGAAGGGTTGAGAAATCTAGCTGTCAATACAATCAAAATATTTTCCTTGTCAATAGAAGTAGTCGCGGCTAGTCCGGCGGCCTCCTTTATTTTTGCTTCGCATAGGATTTCCTCCTCTGAGCCGCTTCCAAGGATTGCTAGCTCTCCAGAAGCGGTTAAATGAGCAATTTTTTCTGGATCAGTGTCGATAATCACATAGCTTTGTCCTTCTGATTTAAGCTCTTCGACGACATATCTGCCGGTTCTTCCATAGCCACACACGATATAATGGTTCTTTAATTGTTGAATCATCTTTGTTCTCCGTTTTCTCTCAGCATTTTCTTTCCATTCTCCGGAGGAAAAATAAGCTAAAGCACTCGAAGCTGAGTAGCCAGCCAAACTAACTCCGCAGATAATGAGAAAAATGGTAAATATTTTTCCCTCAGGAGAAAGGGGGACGACTTCTTTGTATCCCACCGTACTTAAGGTAATAACGGTCATGTAAATGGAATCAAGAAGCGATATTTTTTCAATGAACTTGTAGCCAATAGTACCGAGGAAAAGCAAAAGAATGAGAATGGAAAAAGCGGTCTGAAATTTTTTAGAAGAACGGTGTTGGGGATCGGTGTAGGGCACAGATTTTTTTTTCTACAGGAACAAATTATAACACAGGAGCATCTCCCCAGAGCTTTTCGAGTTCATAAAAGGCTCTTTCTTTTTCAGTAAAGACATGGATGAGGAGTGGACCGTAATCGATGATGATCCAGTGGCTTTTGGGAGAGCCATCGATATGGATCGGTTCAAGACGAAATTCTTCACGGATTTTTTTCTCCAGTTCAAAAACCAGCGCTTTTAAGTGAGGTTCAGAAGTTGCTGTGCAGACGACAAAAAAGTCGACAAAAGAAGAGATCTGCCGTAGATCTAAAACGAGGGGATCGAGCCCTTTTTTTTCCAGAATAATCGTTTTACATCTTTGAGCCAGCCTTAGATTGTCCCTTTCTAAAGCGGTGTGAGAAGAGGTAGGCGCAATGGGGTCAATTTTGTTTAAAACAATATCCAGAACTGCCTTATTTTTCCTAATGGCTTTTCTTTGACTCATGAGACAATGCTCTTTTATGACAAAAAGAAAAACGAAGTTGCTGAGAATAGAAACAATACAATCTATCAAGCCTTTTGTTCATTATCGGTTTTATTTGGTAGATAGATCGAATGTTTTTTAATATAACGAAAAACCGCACTTGGTAAAAGATGAATTACAGGAAGATTTTTTTTCACTCTTTCACGAATTTCACTAGAAGATATATCAATATATCTACTTATTGGCAAGCTCCTAAGATAACTCTTTTTTTCGAATGGAAAACCAGCCCTAGGGACTACAATAAATGTAACGATTTTGATAAGCTCAGCAAACTCTTTCCATCTTGGAAGTTCTTGGACTTGATCCGAACCAATAATCCAGAATAGCTCGATCTGTTCAAAGAGCTTTTGGAATGTCTTTGCCGTGTGGATAGAATAAGAAGGAGCAGGGCTTTGCAATTCAAAGGAAGAAAGTTCAAAGTTTTTGAATGGTTTGATTGCAAGCCGGATCATTTCTAGTCGGTCTTGAGCTGAAGCAATAGGATTGTTTGTTTTGAATGGGGAACGAGCGCAAGGCATGAAGATGATCTTCTGCAGAGCCATTTGTTCAAGGCAATCCATAGCGCTAATCAAATGACCATGATGGATAGGATCAAAGCTTCCGCCAAATATCGCTATCCGTTGTGCTGACATATTTCTGATCATAAAAGAGTCATTAAATTATAATTGACATTTCCTTTATAAGTTGGATTTGTTAGTCATTGTTATTGTTCTTGTTTGAAAATTCATAAAAAGCGGGCCGTGGCGCAGCCTGGTAGCGCGCTTGCTTGGGGTGCAAGAGGTCGCGAGTTCAAATCTCGCCGGTCCGATTGTTATCTTGTTTTATTTCTTTCTCCATTTAATATTTTTTATTATTATTGCTTATAAATTTCATTTATTGTTTTTAAACTTTTTGAAAAAAACCCCAACGCTTCCTTTATTTAGGCTATGAAAACCATGGAACGTTACCAAGTAGAAAATTATCCGGATATAGAAAGAATCATTCAGTTCGATTTTGTACGAGCAACAGAAGGAGCTGCTTTAACTGTTTACCGGTGGTTAGGCCGAGGAGAAAAAGAAAAAGCGGATGCTGCAGCCTCAGATGCTATTCGCGGTATGTTTGATCTTATGGATATCCGCGGAGAAGTTGTCATTGGCGAAGGTATAAAAGACAAGGCTCCAGGTATATTTAAAGGAGAAAAACTTGGCCGATGGACTGAAAATGCGCCTTTATATGATATAGCCGTTGATCCAATTGATGGAACTACCAATGTTGCTAAGGGTAGCGGAAGCTCTCTGTCTGTTATCGCTGCTGCTTCCCCTGAACCAGGAGTTGAGTGCGCTCTCTTGGATATCCCTTGTTTTTATGTCATGAAATTGGCTTATGGGCCACAGGTCAAAAATTATATCCGGTCCTTAGGGGTTGATTGTCTGAAACTCACAAGTCCTGTTGACGAACTCCTTCCGATCATTGCTAGAGGGCTGAGAAAAAGATTAACTGATCTGGTTGTATGTGTGTTGGATAGACCTCGACATGAACGACTAATCAAAGAAATACGGTCTATGGGCTGTGCCCTTCGACTTATTAGCGATGGGGATGTGACTGCTGCGATGTTGCCTTCTTTGCCGGCAGGAGGAATCGATGTGTATATTGGGATTGGAGGAGCGCCAGAAGCGGTACTTGCAGCAGCAGCAATCAAATGCCTGGGAGGAGAAATCCAGATTATGGTATGGCCAAAAGATGAAACAGAAAGACAATTTTTAATCGAGCAGGGTTGGGAAGACCGTCTCAATCAGATTTTCTATACTGATGATTTGGCCAAGGGAGGCAACATTATTTTTTGTGCTACGGCAATTACTGATTGTCCAGGCATTCCAGGCGTTCGGTTTACAGATAAATATGCCATTACGACTTCCCTTTTAATGAGGGCCAAGAATAGAACCATAAGAAAAATAGAGACTTATCACAACCTCAACTACAAAACTATTCGGCTCCGGAGCGAAATGGGAGAAAAGCTTGTCAGCACGCCAAAATTTAATGACATCCTCTAGAGATCCAGTGAGGCTTTTTCTATAGTAGAGTCCCCCAATAGCTACTTTGCAAGGGCTTACTTTTTTTGGTCTTTTTTCAACAAAGCTATACGCGCTCTTTCTAAAGCAGCACGTTCGGATTTCGTTAAACTGCCTATACCGCTTTTAGCAATTTTATCCAGAATGGCATCTATTGTTTCGTCTTCCTCGGTTTTTTTCTTATTATAGGCAGAAGGGGACTCTGAGGCCTTCGGTTTTTGTGCCTTCCGTTTAGCCATTCCTATTTTGAAAGAGGATAAATACTGTAGGATTTTTCTCCCAAGGATCGAATAAGTGGCAATCGCCACTGAACTCCAACACCAAAAGAGATGGATCCAAGACTTAGAAGCGATGTCGATTAACGAAAAAAGAGCAAGGAAAATAATGGCCACCCATTTTGCCTTGATGCCAAGAAAAAGCTCAGAGGAGGGGAATAAACAGGTGTAGGCAATGAATAAAGAAAAATGAATGAGATCTGACCCATTCATAATTCCACGGATTGTTGGATCAATAGCTGAAAGACCTAAAGAAAAGACAGCAGGCAAGAAAATAAGCGAAAAATAAAGAAGCAGATATTTAAGTCTTCCTAGAATGTGTTCAACATCATGGCCAAACCAGTAGAGAACCAGCATGTCAAGGGCGAATGCCAGAGAAGGGGTATGGACCCAAGGGTAAGTTAAGAGTTGCCAGAGCTTGGTATGGAGGAGTACAGCGCGCGTATTGAAAGAAAGTTCCACAAACCAAGAAGAAAAATCTAAAGCGGCAGCGAATACCCCAATAATAAAACAGACACAATGAGCAAGGATCAGAACACCGGTGACATACACCGGTCTGTTTTTCACCCAGAAGAGGGGCTCGCCGCTCTGTTCGTTGGACCAGTACGGCATGTTCATAATTTTGCTCAATATTGGATGATAAACAATCTTTTTCTCTTTAAACAAAATTGTAAAGTGGGATTTCTTTTCTCAATCTATTTTTTTTCTAAGGTTTGAGCAGCACAAACATCTGGTTATTTCCTCTCTGGAGGAAAACGGCCACACTTTCTGTTGCCGGAATCTGATTGATCAGCTGCAGGAATTCAGCGACCGAACGGACCTTAATTGGGGCACTTCCAGGCCTTCTAATTTCTTCGATAACATCTCCTGGATAAAGTAAGTCAAAAGCCGGATAGCCTTCTTCTACATCGACAAGATAAATGCCAGTAGCTTTAGGACTCAGAGATAACCGTGATCTTAACGTTGGATCTAGATCGACTACATGAAGACCGCCAAAGACATTTTGAAGATCTCCAGTGACAGTCACTTTCCATGACGGATTGCCTCCAGATTCATCGTTAGCGCCACTGGCAATATTTTCTGGCTGTTCGGTAATTTCCACATAGATCTGATGTTTTTGTCCTTCTCGGTAAAAAACGATAGGAATTTTGCTGCCTGCTGGGGATTGAGAGACAGAAATTCTCAGTTCGGCAGGATCCTTAACAGGGGTCTCATTGTACTTGACGATGATGTCTCCTCGTTGTAGGCCTGCTTTCGAAGCGGGGGAATGAGGTTCGACTTTCGTAATCAAAGCCCCTTCAGAAGTAGGCAAGCCAAAGATTTGCTGTAAGTCTTCGTCTACTTCCTGAGTTTCCACTCCAAGAAAGCCACGAATCACTTTCCCTTTGGTCAGGAGACTTGCATAAGCGAACTTTGCAAGCTTACTTGGAATGGCAAAGCCGATGCCATTAGAACCACCGTTTCCAGAATAGATTGCGGTGTTAATTCCAACAAGCTCTCCCCGGACATTAATTAAAGCTCCTCCAGAATTGCCTGGGTTAATAGCGGCATCCGTTTGGATAAAGTCTTCGTAGCTTGTGGAAGAAAGGGTGGGGTTCCTTCCTTTGGCACTGACGATACCACGGCTTACAGAGCCTGTAAGGCCAAAAGGATTGCCCACAGCAAAAACTTGCTCTCCAACTTGTAAGGCATCAGAATCCCCCCAATTGAGTACCGAAAGGTGCTGGGCAGAGATTTTTAGCACTGCTACATCTGTTGGAGAATCGATTCCCAAAAGCTTGGCTTCGTAGCGACGACCATCGAAAAGTTGTACTCTGATTTCTCTGGCGTTTTTCACTAAATGGGCGTTGGTTAGAATGTTCCCATCATCGCTCAGAATAATGCCTGAGCCAAGAGATGTTTCTTCATCCATGGGGGGTTTTTTCCAAGTTTTTCGTTTTTTTTTGGTCTCTTTTTGATTCCCATCCTCCAAATCCGTAGAACCTTCGACAGGCCGTGCAGAAAAAATATTGACCACAGCCGGTAAGGCTTGTCCAATAATCCTAACGTATTCCTCATTAATGGTCTCAAGGAGATTATTGCGGAATACCCCGATTTCTTTCGGATGAACGGGTAAAGCTCTAGCCACTGGAACTTCAACAGTAGTAGGCGGAGCTGATTTTTGAGAGCTCGAAGAAGTTGGTTTAAAAATTAAAAAAGCGGACAGACCTATCAATAGACCAACAAGCCCTGCAATCAAAAAACCAGAAAGGGTAAGAAGAAATTCTCCCTTTTTTGTTTCCCTTGGCATGAAAGTCATAATATGGTTTGGTTTTTCTGAAAGTAAATAACTTCAAAATAATATATACTGAGAATTTTTTTATGGTATAACAGATATTAAGGCATTGATAAATGAATTTTATGTTTCCAACAGATCGAGATTTTCTTCGTTTATATATTTACGAAGTTTGACATTGACCAGAAGATCAGGGTCTTCCGAAAGTATTTTGAGAGCTTGTTGCCTTGCAAGCAAAAGCAGGTTTTCTTGAACGATGGGATCGGCAGTGAGGTAACTGCTTTTGCCACTTTGAAGGGATCCAAAAAACTCCCCCATGCCTCGAAGCTTCATGTCTTCTTTGGCAATTTCGAATCCGTCTCTGGAGTGTTCTAAAATTTTAAGCCGCCTCCTACTTTCTGGAGTTGGGTTGTCGGCAATAAGAATACAATAGGAAACCGCTGGACCTCGACCAATCCTCCCTCGCATTTGATGAAGCTGAGCCAGACCAAAACGATCAGCTCCCATGACTAGCATGATTCGCGCATTGGGAACGTCAATGCCCACTTCTATGATTGAGGTGGCGGCTAGCAGTGCAATTTTATTCTTTCTAAATGACTCAAAGACTGGCTCGCGTTCCGAAGGATCCATTTCTCCATGGACCATTCCAAGGGGAAAGTCAGGAAAGAGTTTTTTGAGTTCTTCAAACCCTTTTTCCAATGACTGTCCTACATATTCCTTCGATTCATGGATTGTAGGATAGACTACATAGGCTTGAGCGCCTTGCCGTAGCTGATCCTTGATAAATTCCCATATTTTTGGAAGGGCATCTGAAGAGCGAGTTTTGGTGATAATCTTTCCACGGTTAGAAGGAAGGGCATCGAGAATAGAAAAGTCTAAATCACCATAGAGCGATAAGGCCAGTGTTCTGGGAATAGGAGTTGCTGTCATCGTCAATATGTCAGGATAGATCCCTTTTTTGGCAAGGCTGCTGCGCTGTTCAACTCCAAATTTATGCTGCTCATCGATGATAATTAAACCAAGGGATTGTGGATCGAAAGAGCGAAAGAGTAAGGCATGTGTTCCCACAAAGACTTTACCTGGAAGAGAAGCCAACGAACGATCTTTTTCAAATTGGGGAAGATTGTCTTTATAGGAAACGTCTAAATCGGTCTTTTGTCTGGATTCCTTCCCTACATAATAAATGGGAATAGACATGGAGTGTAGCCAATTTTTTAAGGTCAGAAAATGCTGGCTAGCTAAGGCTCCGGTAGGCGACATAAACAAAACATCTTGTCCTCTTTCGACTGTTTTTAAGGCAGCGTAAATGGCTACAAGGGTTTTCCCTGAGCCAACATCGCCCATAAGAAGCCTATTCATGGGTGTGGGAGCTTCTAAATCTTGATCGATTTCTGAAAAGGCTTTTCGTTGAGCAGAAGTTGGAACAAAAGGGAGGGAAGCTAAAAAAGCTGGGCAAAGGGACAGACGCTTAGGCGGCCTTTGGATTTTGATTTTTGATCTAGCTAATTTTCTGTAGGCCATTCGAAGCTGTTCAACGAAAAATTCATGATAGGCGATTCGTTCCCTGCATTGTTGAGTCTGATCGAGAAAGTCGGGAAAATGCACTTTGTGAATGGCGAAGGAAAGGGTAGGAAGTTTAAGTTCCTCAGGTATTGAATAGGGATCGGTAGATTCAGGATTAATTTTCTGTAGCTGCTCTTGGATGATCTCTCTTAAGACTTTTTGGGAAAGACCAGAGGTTGTCGAATAGATAGGAACAATCCGACATAAGTGTAGAGAAGCTAAAAGCTCTTTTTCCTCTTCAAAAGGTTCAACTTCCGGCTGCCACATCGTCCATTTTCCTTTGTATAGTCGCGCTGTTCCATAGACAGCAAGTTTTTGGCCCACTGAAAGGTAATGTGGTAAGGTTTTCCAAAACCAGATGCAAACCAGTTGTTCTCTCTGGTCGCTTAAAGAAAGAAGATTGATCTTAACAATTGCTCTGGCCTTAAGGTGTCCTTTTTGAACAGCCCTGATTGTCCCTTTAAACAGTAGAGCTTCGTTTTCAGCCACCTCAAATAAAGATTTTTGCTCCCTGCGGTTCTCATACCGAAAAGGCAAATAAAGAAGAAGGGTTTTTTTAGAAACAATCCCAAGTTTTTCGAGTAGCCTGGCCCGTTTTGCTCCAATATGGGCTTCCTTTACAAGTTCGTTCATCTCTATTAGTGGAGTTTTAAAATCTAGTAAGAAATGTTTTTTAGTTTCTTATAGGGCACGATCAGCGAAATTTTGTTGGATGGTTTTGAAATGTATTTTAGCGACTTTCCGAAGGGTATCTTTACCACAACGCAACAATATGTCTTTAGCAAGCTGTGCTGCTTTTGAGGAGGCTCCTTTGGGTAATGGCAAGCCGATAACTTGGCTTAATTTTGCCAACTCCTCTACAAAAGTCAATCTTGCTAGGATGGAAGCTGCAGCGACTGCTGGATCCGATTCAGCTTTGGTTTTCTGTTCGAGCAATTGATCCGCTCCGATCCTTTTAAAAGATTGTTGAAGGACCCATGGTTGGGCAAACCTATCACAGAGTACCCTTGGGGAATCGTTGAGTTCCAAGGAGAGTTTTTTATAAACCCAAGCATGTGCCCAAGCTAAAAGCAAATTGAGATTTTTGAATTTTTTTTCGTACAGCTCATTATATCGTAAGGGTGGAAGCGATAAGAGGGCGTACTTGGTTTTTTTCTTTATTTCTAAGGCAAATTGGTTTAACCGTCTTGTGCTTGAGATCCGTTTGCTGTCTTTGATCCCCATTTCGATGAAGTCCTTTGCAGTTTGTGGATCAACAAAAACAGCTGCAATTACCAGAGGTCCAAACAGATCTCCTTTGCCGCATTCATCAATTCCGACATGCGCTTTGAAATATTCAGGATGGATTAGGAACTCATAGCCAATGGTAGCTTGTTGGAGAATTTCAGGTTCTATCACGTTGCGAGAAAATTCCAGGGCTTCTTTACCCTGTACAAGCACCTTACCTGTTTTATAGGCTTGTACCACTACCCCTTTTGATTTGGCTCTAAATAGCCCATGATCAATAGTTGAGAACTCAAAGCCTTTTTGATCTAAGAATGCTTTAAGTTTTTCAATTTGTTTATCGCTCAGAGTGAATGTAAAAGAAGAAGGAGTCATGGAAAATGGTAATAATATAGCTTTTTGGCTAGAAAGAATCGACGCAAAATTCAGAGAAACTTTTCCAGGAAGACTTTTTGAATGGCATGAAGCAAATGCTTATTCTTATCCATGGCGGCAAACCAAAGATCCTTATGCTATCGTCGTTTCTGAATTTATGTTGCAACAAACTCAAGCAAAGACTGTTATTCCTTGCTATTTAAAATGGATGGAAAGATTTGGGGATTGGGAAACGCTTGCCAATGCTTCTGAAGGAGAGGTGCTAAAGGCATGGGAAGGGTTGGGATATTATGCAAGGGCAAGGAATCTCCATAAGATAGCGACAATTGTTTTTTTTGAAAAAAAGGGAATATTGCCATCGGAACCTACAGAACTTTTAAAATTGCCTGGTATAGGGCTTTATACAGCCAATGCGATTGCAAGTCTTGCCTTCGGGAAAAAAACGGTAGCGCTTGATGCCAATGGCATCCGTGTATTGGTTAGGCTTTTATCGATTCATCAGCCGATTAACAAAGTAAGGGTGTTGAAGGAGCTTTCCAGAATGGCAATGAATCTCCTTTCAGAGGATAGTGATTTTTCTCTTTTCAATTCGGCATTAATGGATTTTGGTCGGGCAGTATGCAAACCTCTTGCTCCAAAATGTATGATTTGTCCTTTAAAAGAAATTTGTCAAGCTGAGCAGCCCGAACAGCTGCCTTTCAAGCCAAAAAAAAGAATCGAACTGAGAAAAGAAAAGATAGCGATTCTTAGAAAAGAAGATTCTATCTGGTTATATCAAGCAGACTCTAAGACAGGGAGGTACCAAGGCATGTGGCTGTTTCCAAATTTCGATCCTTTTGCCATGGAACAAAAAACCATTCTTTTTTCTCTGCCTGCCTATCTCACTAGATATAAGATCTTCCTTGAGGTGTGCGAAGCAGCCTGGAAGCAAGAAAAGCTCATCCAACCTAATCTTTGGAAGGGAGAGTGGATTAAAGAAGAGAAAATCTCCTTTTTGCCGCTCCCAGCTCCTCATCGGAAAATCTGGATAAAATTAATGGTAGAACGAGCATTTTCTCCGCATCCTAGCTAGAACTTTAGTTGATTTTTGATCTGCTTCCGAATAGAATATAAAATTCTATTATGATTCCGATTATTAATGTTCATGTCAAACAGGTAGAAAGACTGATTTCACCTGCTGAACTCCAAAGGCTCCTACCGATTACGGATAAAACCTATCGAACGGTGCTCGAAGCCCGGGAAATTATTCAAGCTATTTTAGCTGGTGAAGATAACCGTTTTTTAGTTGTCGTTGGACCCTGTTCGATCCATGATCCTAAAGGGGCGATCGAATATGCAAAAAGGCTAAAAGAAATAAGAAAAGAAGTAGAAAAAGAACTCTTTATTGTCATGCGGACTTATTTTGAAAAACCCCGGACCACAGTAGGATGGAAAGGATTAATTAATGATCCTGAATTGGATGGTTCCTGTGACATCGAAAAAGGCTTGAAAATTGCGCGCACTATATTGCTAGAAATTGTAGGGATGGGTATTCCCACGGCAACTGAATTTTTAGATTCAACCACACCACAATATATTTCTGATTTGGTCTGTTGGGCAGCTATTGGAGCTAGAACCATTGAATCGCAATATCATAGAGAAATGGCTAGCGGCCTTTCGATGCCGGTAGGCTTTAAGAACGGGACTGATGGTTCTTTGCAGATTGCATTGGATGCCCTAGGTGCTGCCATGTATCCACATAGTTTTCTTGGAATTGATGAACAAGGAATGACTAGTATAATCCGGACAACTGGGAATAGATGGGGTCATGTCATTCTTCGGGGAGGGAGAACACGGACGAATTACGATCCTGAGAGTATCGAAGATGCGGTTCGTCGGCTAAAAGAAGCTGGTCTTCCTCCTAGACTTATGATTGATTGCAGTCATGCCAACTGCGGAAAACAACACAATATACAAAAGACAGTGTGGTATAGCATACTGGGACAGAGGATTAAGGGGAATCTGAACATTATTGGTGCGATGCTCGAGAGTTATCTTTATGAGGGAAATCAGAAGATTCCAGCCGACCTATCCCAGTTAAAATATGGAGTTTCCATTACAGATCCCTGTATTGGATGGGAAATGACCGAAGCCCTTCTTTTGGAAGGAAGTAGAATGCTCGAAGAAAATAAATTGGCTCTCCAATAAAGAAAAATAGTTGATTGGGCACATAGCCTTGACTTTCGTTGTTTTTTTCTCTTTTTATTACAAAAGAAAATATTTTACTTGAATCCGTGGGGTCTTAGCTCAGTTGGTAGAGCGCCTCAATGGCATTGAGGAGGTCAGGGGTTCGAATCCCCTAGGCTCCACCAAAAACGATTTTCCGCCTCGCTCGGGGTTTCGCTCCTAGTTTCGACGAACATTTCGGCAAGATAATTCCTCGGTTTTTTGAAATCAATTGGCAATTTTCCTGCCTCAAGGCGGCGGTTTGAGTCGATGGTTTTGAGAAAATTTTTCATTCTTGAATAATCTTCTTACAAAATGAGATTTTTGCTTGGTTGGCTTCCAAAACACAATTCCTTGTAAGTTCGAGCCAATGATTGCCTTTTCTCTAAAAATTGGATAAATTTTTCTCTTCCAATTGCCCACCATGAATTCCCTAGGAAGTCTGCAGGATTTGGAAACGGTCCAGACGGTAGTGGAGTATTTAGAGAGAAGCGCTTTGGGCTAGCGCCGGGTCGTCTTTGCTCGGGGACCGGGGGATGGTCAGTAGGGCCAACCTGGGCTTTCTTTGGAGCCGAGGCCATGGGGTTTTGGTGGGACTTTAGGCGGCGCATGATCCGAGAGCTCGTCCAGGCCTATGGCTTTGTCGCCGCCTTGGCCTTCTTGCTTGACCGGCTATTGGAGAAAAAACTTAAGGCAGCCAAACTCCCCTTTTCCCCCGAAGAGGCCCTGACTCACCTACGCATTGTCCAAACACGCCCGAGGCAGACATAGCTGGCACCAAACACCGCAAAGTCACGGCGGGAAACCAACATGGGTGGACGGATCCTTTCCGCCCTCCGAATTGGCTTCATGGAGCCTTGGAAACCCAAAAATAACTCCCAAAACCCTCGCATAGCGACACATTGAAAAAAAGACCATTGATAATCAGCGCTTTACAAAAGTTTCACCAAACATGGGCTAATCTAAATACATACCAGAGTTAAGCTCCATTTATTAAAAGTCTTTGAGGTGTCTTGTCTTAAAATTTGTAAGAAATTGTTCCCTGAATCCAGAATGGCAGTCCAGGGACAATGGATGTATAATTCAGTTCTCTTGTTGGGGACATACCCACCCCTGCAGGAAGCCAATATTTTTGGTTGGTAAAATTAAAAACATTAAGTCGTGATTCCCACTTGGAGTGAGAATAAAAGATAGAATTGTTCAAAATAAACTGTAATGGAATCCGTGTTCGATAATCATAACCTAGATACTGATCGGAAAGAACTAGAGCTCCAATGGTTAGACCAAATCCAGAATCAAATTTATATGTCATCATCCCATTAAAAACTTGATCTGGCCATCCAATCAAAGCGTATTTACCTGGAGGGAATGTCCCATTGTTATTAAGTGGAAGTTGGTAGATCCTCGCAAAATCTGTGGAATAAGTTTGAGCCATTTCTGGCCCTTCAGGCAAACTACTCCAATTTTCTACGCCCTGCTCAAGAAGATAACTCATTCTTATCCAGAAATGTTTATTAGGCTGATAAGTCAAACTAGCTTCAATGCCTTGAAAAGAAGCTGGAGTAGAAGGGAAATCAATATTTCCTAAAAAAGTCTCTTCTGAAAATCCTGTCAAAGAAAAATAAAATCTGTCGTCTAGAAGATTAAACTTTATCCCACCTTCTATAAGTTGATTCAGCAAATGAAAAGTGGTGGCAGGAAAAATAGGAGAATATCCACCCCCACCTGAAGCATTGGTTGTGTATTGCCAGTTGTAATCAAAATAAAGACTTATCCAATGGGCCGGCCTATAAGTAATTGCAGCATTGACTAGAGGATTAAGCTGCGTGGTATTTAGCGATTGGAATAAAAAAGTAGGGGTTCCTGGTGGGGTTTGAGAATGAACAAAATAACTATCCATCCTTGCTCCTATAAAAAGAGTGACCTTACCCAACATATTCATTTGATGCTGATAAAAAGGGGAGAGTCTAAAAAATTGGGTTTGATTGGTTTCATCATTGAGGGGAATAAAAAAACCTCCAGCCGGTGATCCTGGAACAGGATAGAGGCCAAAGTTAGTGAAGTAATTAGATAAGAGGAAGTTATATAATTGTGGGTTTTCTATAATAGCATCCCAGCTATTTCCAAGATAGACTTCAGACTGATAATCAAGCGTGCGTTGGAAACGAAATTCTAAGCCTGAATCAATGAAATGTTTAAGGTGAAAAGTATTTTTGTTATTTTTAAGAATTGAATCGAAATTGATCCTTAATTCAGTTCTGTTGTCGATTTCATAATCTCCCTTAAAAACATTGGCTTCATAAGTTTCAAAACGGATAGCAGTTTGATCTTGGTACCAGAAAAAACTGTTATTTACTATGTCTATATTATCATTCAGGTGCAGTTTTTGAATTACTTGACTCATGGCAAAGGTAGCTTGACCAATGTCTGCTGGATACTTCACGGTAGATCTCCGACTTATTGGAAATTCTGAAATCAAATAGGAGTTTGCTGGAGGGTTATTTTCAGTTCCAGCAGTAACCTGAGAAGGTGGAACAAATCCCGTAAAATAAAGACCATTGTTAATTAGGGATTGAGTTGGCCTATTCAGCAACACTTCTATAGGAGTATAATCAGCCGTTCCAAAATCCGAATAACACTCAATCTGATACTTTTCTGTTGGTCTATAACCAATAGCGAAATAAAAGTTTTCCTGCTCGTTTCGGACATATTGATAGTAGAGTCTAGAGTCGATCCCCATGTAACTGGCTCTGTAAGCAAGTTTTCCTTTTTCGATTGGTCCTCCAATATCCGCTCCCCATATGTAGTTTTCATACATTCCGGTGGTATTCCAAAAGTTTCCTCTAAATTTATCAAAATAAGGTTGTTTTGTGATATAATTTACATATCCATTGGATGGCTGTGTAGCTCCAAAAACCGCACCTGGAGGACCTTCAACAAGGTCAAAATTTTCTACCATGTTAAAATTCCATGGTGGATTGAAAAATCCATCATTGTTTACGTTTTGCTCTATGCCATTAATGAAGGTAAGGCCAGGTTTACCACGAATAATAGGTGAAGACATTTCATACAGTTCGGCGGCATCGAATTGAGCAGCTGGACTAATCATGGTAATACTTATAGGATCAGGCCAGCCTTGTGAGCCAATCCCTGCGGATTGCATAAGAGTTTGATTTATTGGAGTCACTGATCTTGGGATGTCCATTATATTAAAAGGAGTTCCATCAATTGAAGCAATGGATTGATCAGTTAGGATAGTTTCCACTTTGAATGCTTCGACAGTAACTTCTGGAAGGCTTGATACAGGATAAGAATCTAAAGTTTCGGTTTCATTTTCAATAGGAGATGAAAATAAACCCTGAACTAATGAAACAAGCCCTAAGGATAGATAAGTAATAAAAAAATAAGAGGATGTTCTTTTAAAGAAATGAATGATTTTGGCATGAATCAAAAATAGGGATAAATGATTATTGTTTGCTAATCTTCAATTGCTTGATTTTTAATTCTTTTTTGCACTCTATTCATAAAGTGGTTTTATCAAATGCCTTCTAGGCAAATTCTATGTTGATAGATGATGCAAGGACAAAACCTCTGAATATACCGGTTGGCAAGTTTGCCTTATTATGAGCATTTAGTATATATAATCCTAGCTTGCTGACTATTGTGTGACTGCAAGTTGATCGTATTGGCCTGACTTAATGTTGCAAACAACAAGTGGATGATTTACGAAAAACCATCGGAGGTAATAAAGGCACGAAGGGCAGCTAAAGCAGCTTATCAATGATCCAAGAGTTTTTCTCTACTCTTACAAAAGGCTGCTATTGCTGTGATTAACACTTCAAGCAGTTCGTTTTGCAACACAATCCTCTCATATATATACATGGGTTTTTGCTTTGTGACCATGGAAGCGGACATGAATATCCTGTCCACTATGTTGTATAGCCGTACCATCTAAGGACAGTCCAGCCAAGATTGATTGGGCTGCTGGAAGTAGTGTACTTCAAGGCAAATCCGACAGAAGTTTTTGACCAAGCCAAAAAGATAGGAAGGAATAGTTAAGGATATGCGCCTACTTCGCCAGTATATCAAGCCAGTTCTGCGCCGAGGCAGTCTAGCACTACAACGTGGTGTGCCAAAGGCAAGTGAAGTCTTGGCTATGCTGAGATTTCTTATCCTCCCGCAGAAGCTTACGGGAATTCCTGCGCAAAACATTAAGTAAAAGATCAAATACTATACTTGCAATAAGATCCTGGGAAATTGAATCATCAATCCAAAAGAGAAGCTCTTCTGCAAAGTGTTCTATTGAATGCCCTGTCATGCTTTTTTCTTCTTATCGATTCTTGGGATAGTGAAACAACACTATGATCCATTTATAGTGTTAGGAATTTGCGAAATCGTGGGAAATAATTATGAACATTGATTAACTGGTTAGCTTCGATTTTGAATGAGTGGTAATTTTTCTAAGGGGTAGAGGAATGGAAATCTTGTCATCATAAAGTAAAAAACTTATGTTATGAATCTTTAAGTTGGCAAAGTAGGAGTTCTTACCACAAGTACAGAGAAATTATCAAGTTGGGGACACCTAATATGTTGATTGAGTCATTGGTTCAGAAGATTTTGAAAGGGCTTGCGTGTTGATAGCTTGGCTAGGGAGTCGACGCTTGGAGAGAAGCTAAAGTGATCATTATATAGAGCACATGTCCTGGGAAACATGCTATGGAAGTAGAAAAAAAGCAAATTCCAGTTTTCTTGAAGGGGATTTCGAAAGTCCACTCTAGCACAGGTACGTGTTTTGGCTCAATTGATTAAAATAGAGGATTTAAGACACTAATATTGCAGCTCCACGATGGCTGTGTGATTTGAATCGTATGTAGGAAGGACTTAACGTAGCAAACTGTTGAATGTTGAAAACCATAAGGCTGGGAAAAATTTATCTCCTACTTATGCTCGTTTTGTTCCCTTCCTACCTTTAGATGAAAAAAGATAAAGAAAATGAAAAAGAGGAACAATTTCTCGATTAGAGACTTATGAATGGCAGGAGAAATAAAATTTGACTGGATGTTATTAATTTATTTATTTTTTTCATAAAAAACAAAAATTGTTTCATTTACAAAATATGACTGATATTGTTCGGGAATGGGAGGAATTTACTTTAGGAAATAAGCTGCTTCCAAAGGTAAGAAGTGATATTTTAAAAAGTTGGGAACGAAGTAAAAAATACAATATTGATAGAGAAAAACATTGTCCACTTCTCCTTTCTCCAAAAGAAGAAAATCTTAAATTAGATCTAGATTCTTTTTCTTTTCTTCAACCCCTTTTTCCCTTGCTTCGAATGCAGGCTATTGATTTTGATTGTCTCATAGCCATTACAAATTCTGAAGGGGTAGTTACTTTTGTCGATGGACCTGGAAGATTATTGGAAAAAGCAAACATCTGTAATTTGGTCATTGGAGCCAATTGGAGTGAAAAATATTGCGGCTGTTCTGCCATTGGGATTGCAATTGAAGAAAAGAAGCCTATTTCAGTTATTGGTCCAGAACATTATTGCGCTTCTCTTCACGATATTTGGTGTACCTCAGCAATTATTCATAAACCTGAATCCAAAGACCTATTCATGGCTTTAACCATGATAGGCGATCTTGCGTACAAACCCATTCCTATCAGTGTAGTCATAACTAACAGTTCTCTTATAGAATCTAAACTTACAACGATTTTTTATACTGATAGAGTTTTTCTTTATAATAGATTTATAGAAAAAAATGGACTTTATAATACTTCTCCTTTTCTATTGATAGATTCCCTTGGAACAATTTTACATTGCTCAAAAGAAATTTTGTCAGAGTTTCAGCTTACAAAGTCCGATTGCGTGATCATAAGGAACAAACCGAAGATTTCATATGATCAGCTACAAATGTTTGAGTCTGATATTATTCTTGGAAAGACGGTTATTCCTGCTTTGATTGAACCTATTGGCCGTGAAAAAAGAATTATTGGTTATATAATAGAACTGTCTCAGTGTTTTTCTTCGGCCTCTGTAAGTTCAACAAATATTTTGGCTTTTTCTTGCTTTTCTTCTAAACCTCAAAAAACTTCCTCTGAAATGCAGGTTTCAATTTCTTCAGATTTAATTATTGGTAAATCTTCTGCTTTTGTAGCGGCAATTGAAGAAGCCAAGATTGCTGCTCAAAATGATTTGCCAGTTCTTCTTTTAGGTGAAACCGGTACTGGAAAAGAAATATTTGCTAAGTTTATCCATCAAAATAGTAAAAGATCCAAAGAAACTTTTTTAGCGATGAATTGCGCGGCCATTCCAAAGGAATTGGTCGTAAGCGAACTTTTTGGATTTGAGGGTGGCACTTTTACTGGTTCTTCTAAAGAAGGGAGAAAGGGAAAATTTCTTTTGGCCAATTATGGGACAATTTTTCTAGATGAAATTGGAGAATTACCTCTTGAAATTCAAGGGACACTTCTTAGAGTTCTTGAAGAATATCAAATTTTACCTATAGGAGCTAAAAGTCCAATACCGGTTGATGTTAGGGTAATTGCTGCAACAAATAGGGATCTCCAATTGCAATGTATGAAAGGAACCTTTAGAAAAGATCTTTTCTATAGGTTGAACATTTTTCCAATTTATCTCCCGCCTTTAAGAGATAGAGGCAAGGATATAGAATTATTGTTTATTTATTTTGTTCAGCAAATTTCTGCAAAACTGAAATTTTCTCAATCCATTGATTGGGATAGTATTTTGCCTGTACTCTACAAATATTCATGGCCTGGAAATGTAAGGGAGTTGAAAAATGTGGCTTTTAGACTCATTGCTAAAAATCTACAAAAGAAGGAAATTAAATCCGAAGACCTTCTATCCATTTTACACAATCCTTCTAATGAGACTGAACAAGGACAATTACATCATAAGCTGAATTCCAACGAGCTGGAACAATCCATAGATAGAGAATCTTTCCATTTTGAAAAAATTAAAAAGGAACTGTTTTTTTCTGCCTTAGAGAAAACTGGAGGGAATGCAAGTTTAGCTGCAAAACTATTAGGAGTGCATCGGAGTACACTTTATAGGAATCTAAAAAAGTTTTCTTCTCAAAATCTAAAGTAAGCGAAGAAAAAATAGATTTTTTTTCTCTTTAAACTTAGCTTAAGGCTCTTTATCCTCGAGTGAATAACCAGAGTTGTGTTAATAAATTTCTAGAGCTCTTTAGGGGAAAGACAGCTTTGAAAGCAAAGGCTTATATCCCGATTCGCTCGTTTTAGAGGTTATTAGAGGATATTGAATCCAATAAATTCAATTTAGGAAAGATCCTATTTGTTAAATTTCTTATTAACCTTTGATACCAAATAGTATTCTCAATAGTATTCTCTATTTAAAACTTCAATGAAGTATATAATCAGCTTTGTCCTTGATCAGAAATGAAGAAAGTCACTGAAGAAACGGTGAGGACCATGTGTCTTTTAGCTTATACCCTTTAGCAAGAAGGGAGATAGGATGGATGGTTTGGATGTTTAAATGATGTTTTTTCAAACCCTTTTCTATAAAGAGCAGGCAGCCAGGATTGGCTGTACAAACTATCGAGGCCTTTGTTTTTTTTATTTTTTCTACTTTTTTATTCAAAAGCTTATGAGCCATTTCTGGTTGTAAGATGTTATAGATCCCCGCGCTACCGCAACAATGATCGGACTCCTCAAGTTCTATAAATTGAACATATGGCAGAGATTGGAGTATAGTTCTAGGCTCATTTTTAATCTTTTGCCCATGACATAGATGGCAGGCATCATGATAAGTAATTACTGTGTGAGATTGGTTGGTACTGGCGAATGCTTGAGGAGGGGAAAATCCTATCTTTATTAGCCATTCATGGATATCATAGACTTTTTTATCCCATGCTTCAGCCTTTTTTCTCCAGAAAGTTCCTGGTGGAAAGAGATCTGAGAAATGTTTGAGATGAGATCCACAACCGGCAGAATTCGTTATAATTGCATCCAATTCTTCTATGGGAAAAGCGGCTAGGAGTTTTTTAGCAAGCCGTTCTGCTGTTTCCATCTCTCCGTTGTGTGCATGGAGAGAACCGCAACACCCTTGCTCAGGAGGACATATAACTTCACATCCGTTATACAGAAGGACATCAGCGGTATCTCTGTTAATTTTAGAAAATACAAGATCTTGTATGCAACCAGTCAAAAGCCCTACTTTCCATCGAGTAGGAGTATTGATGGGGAGTTCTCTAGGAGGGATGAGTTCAAAAGAAAAGTGAGGAGCAATAGATGGAATCTGAGCAAGCATATCTTTTAGCTTGGCTGGAAGAAAAGGAAGGCTTTTAAAAAATCTATCCAGTCCCATTCTTTGATAAATTCGCAGCAGTCTGCCAAAGGTTCTTAATCTGCGGGATGAAAGAAAAAGATAGTTAATAAGGAAAGTCCTTGCGAGTAGCCGTAAAGGGTTATTTAAGATTTTCGACTTTTCAATGTCTTGTCTGGAAGCTTCAAATAATGTCTTGTAATCAACGCCGACTGGACAGGCTGTTTGGCAAGCCAGACAGCCGAGACAAAAATACAGCTCATGGGCAAAGGAAGCTGTCAGATCCATTCTTTTTTCGGCAATGGCTCTCATGAGGGCAATCCTACCCCTAGGACTGTTGCGTTCTATTTTAGTTTCTTGGTAGGTAGGGCAGCTTGGAAGACACATTCCACAATGAATGCATTTTTGAATGATCGTAGAGTCTAGGGATAGAAGAGAGTGTTTGGCACTTAGTTTATTCATGAGATGATTAATCAAATATTTTTCCAGGATTTAATAGATTATCTGGATCAAGAATCTTTTTGATGTTTTTAAGCAATTGAAATTCTTCGCTTTTATATTGATAAGCTAGAAATTCTTTTTTAGCTAGTCCAACCCCATGTTCTCCTGTAACTGTTCCTCCAAGTTTTATGGCATAAAGGAAAATTTCTTTCATTGCCCTAAAGACTTTCTCCATTAAATCCTTATTTTTTTCATCCCCTAAAAAAACTGGGTGCAGGTTTCCATCTCCCATATGGGCATAAACCGCAATTTCGACTGCATATGTTTTTGAGATTTGTTGAATTTTATGGATCATTTGAGCAAGCGAACTTCTTGGAACAGTAACATCTTCTAAAAGCACCGTAGGTGCTTTTCTTGCAAGAGCTGAGAAAGCAACTTTTCTTGCACTCCACAATTGCTCTTGTTGCTTAGGATTCTCAGCGATTTTAATTTCCAATGGACCATATTGTTTAAGGACTTGACTAATCCGGATGATTTCATCCTGGACCGCTTGAGGGTGGCCATCCGATTCAATGAGCAATACGGCCTGGCTTTCTTTGGGAAAACCTGCTGGTGAATAGGCTTCGATACACTCAATTGTCTTTTGATCAAGGAACTCTAGAGCACTAGGGATTAAGGCTGCTTTTATGATTGCTGATGTAGCTTCAGATGCTGCTTCAAGGGTAGGGAAAGAAGCTAGTATAACCTGCCTTTCTTGTGGCTTTGGAATAAGTCGAAGCAATACTTTAGTAACAATGCCAAGCGTTCCTTCCGAGCCTATAAAAAGATCCTTTAGTGAATAGCCTGCGGAGTCTTTTACACATTTGTTCCCTAACCATACCACCTGACCATTTGGTAATACCACCTCCATTCCTAAGACGTAATTTCTTGTTACGCCATATTTTAATCCTCGAATCCCTCCAGAATTATGTCCTACATTGCCACCAATGGTAGAAATTTTATAGGAGCCAGGATCTGGCGGGTAAAAAAGAGAAAACTTAGCAGCTTCTTCTTGTACAGCTTGGGTGGTAATTCCAGGTTCGACCAAAAGGGTCAAGTTATCAGGATCTGTTTCTAAAATTTTATTCCATTTGGTCATAGAAAGAACTATGGAATTTTTTTGAGGCACAGCGGCACCACTTAAGCTTGTTCCAGATCCTCGCGGAAGGATGCAAGCGTGGTTTGATTTAGCCCATTGCAGGACCCAGAGAATATCTTCAATAGAAGAGGGGAATAAGACAGCAAGGGGAGCATGATAAAAAGTAGCTGTAGCATCGAAGCTATAAGGGATAAGATCTTCTTTGGAAATTAAAAGGGAGCTTTCAGGAAAATGATCGATCAAGCTCCGGAGAGCTTCGTTGGGAAAGCTTAGACTAGCCATAAATCACAATAAAAAGCTCATCGAGCAGTTCTTAAAGCCTCAATGCTTTCATTTCCCTTATAATGTATTCGGCTTGTCGAATGGCCAATGCGGATATAGTCAAGGTGGGGTTTTCACAAGCTCCTGTAGGAAATAAACTTCCGTCAGCTATGAAAAGATTTTTTACTTCATGGCATTGACCATAAGAATTTGTCACGGAGGTCTCAGGATTATTTCCCATACGGCAGGTTCCTAAGTTATGAGTTGCTGGATAAGGGGGAGTATCGTAGACTTCTATTGCACCTGCAGCCTCATAAATTTCTCTTGCCCTTTTCCAAGCATATTCGCGCATCCGTTTATCATTTGGATGATCATTAAATGTAATAACAGGAATAGGCATACCGAACCGATCTTTTTTTTCTTTGTGTAAACTAACTCCGTTGGCCAGTTGAGGAAGATCTTCTCCCACAATCCACATGCCAGCAATATGGGTGTAGTTCTCCATCAAGTTCTTAAGTGGCTCGCCCCATAAGGCTCTTGCTTGAGAAGTAGAGGTATTGGGGCCAGGCCGAAGAAAAATCGATAAAAAGGCCGGTCCGAGCATAATTGTTTCTAAATGAAATCCACCCACAAAGCCTCTCTTTGGCTCATTTTTGGCAAAATTATCTATAAGTCCCATCATGGTTATCCCCTTATAGGCGTGTACGGGCTTTGGAAATAGGGCATAAGAAGAGGCAGTTAAGTGGCGCATATAATTTTTCCCAACCATTCCACTGCCATTAGCTAATCCATGAGGAAATTTAGAAGATTCTGAATTTAATAATAGCCTGGCTGTTTCAATACTATTGCAGGCAACACAGATCACTTTTGCTTTGAGTTGATGAAGCTTTCCTTGACTGTCAGCATAAATGACGCTGCTTGCTTTTTTCCTAGAATCTGTTTCAATACGAATCGCTTGGCATTGTGGCCGCAAATCTAAATTACCTGTTTGCTCTGCTTTGGGAATGGCTTCATAGAGAACATTCCACTTTGCTTTAATCGTACATCCTTGAAAACAGAAACCGCATTGATCACAGGGAGGCCGTCCATCAAAAGGAATACTATTAATAGCCATAAAACCTGGTGTTGCCTGAAACCCAAGTTTTTCAGCTCCTCTTTTCATGACCAGAAAATTGGTATTTCCTGGTTGAAAAGGCATGACTCGTCCAGATACACCAAGAGCCTTTTCAGCTTTTTCATAGTAGGGTAAGAGATCTTCGTAGCTGATTGGCCAGTCAGTTAGATTGGCTTTTGGAATTTCTCCATAAAGAGACTTTACTTTAAATTCCCATGGTTGAATGCGTAATGCCGCTCCTGCCCAGTGAAGAGTCGTTCCTCCAACTGTTTTACACGTCCAAGCTGCAAGACCTGTGATATCTTCTCCTTGCGTTTCCCTTGGATCAAGCCATGCTGTCTTTAAGAACATGGCCCATTCATCGTTCTCAAAATCCTTTTCAGGAACGAGCCGTGGGCCTGCCTCTAGAGCTGTTACTTTAACTCCTTGAAGACAAAGCTCCCGGATTAGATTTCCTCCCCCGGCTCCTGTTCCTATGACGCATACATCAACCGTTTCGTTAGAAAATGTTGTGGCCATAATTGTATCTTATTTTTAAATTTTTAAGAGCTTTAATGCTACCAATCGAGTTGATCAAATCCTTTGTTGACATAACCTCCAAGATACTTCCCATTCTCATTCATTGAGGGGCCAGGATAACCAATAGCTGTCCATACCCCTTTATCGTTATAAAAGGTAGAAAGAATCTGATTGAGAAGGTCCTGAAATATCTTTTGGTCTTCTGTTCTTTTGACAATGTTAATTCCTTCAGGCAATGAAAGCAGATAGAAGTCTTTTTTGGATAATTCTTGAGCGTATTTTTGCAGCAAATTCAAGTAGGCTTCTAGTTTGTGTTTTTTATTAGAATCTGTGTTGGTAGACCACTTTTCAAGGAGGTTATTATACGAGATGTTCCTTGCCTTTTCAAAGACCTCTCCCTGATGAGGAACAACGATTGCTATAAACTTCTGGAGGTTTTTTTGTTGAAGATTACTAAGAAAGTTATTTTGAACATTATTTTCGATCAGCTGGGAGGTTCCAAAAAAAGAAGGGTTTACGGAACAACAACTTGAACTAAGTAATTGTTGTTTTTTTTCTACGAAAAAGATAGCACCAATAAAATAAAAGAAGAATTTTCTTCTAGATATTTTCATAACTGAAGCTTTGTATCTATCCAATCAAAAGTTCATTCCTTTTTCTTTTCTTCTTGTATGAGCTCAATTTCATAGCCATCAGGGGCATCAATGAATGTAAAATACTGTCCGTTTTCAGCTTTTTGAATTTCATCAGTAAATGGCCATCCCATTTTGTTGCATTTGATGCGAGCTTCTTCAAGATCATTTACAGAAAAAGCCAGATGCGTTAAGTCTGGAGGTACGATGACTTGTCCACTATCAGGATACTCACAGAGTTCAAGCAGTGTTCCATTTTCTGGAGCTTGTAAAAAAACCAATTTAGAGCCTCTTGGAGAAGTAATCCTTCCGACTTCTTTAAGGCCAAGAAAATTGACAAAATAATGGAGTGCTTTTTCCAAATTCGAGACACGATATCTGACATGTAAAAAACGATGAACCATTAATCCTCCTTCTTTTTAATCTGATTTTGAGCAAAAAATGTGCCATCTAAAAATACAGGAAGAAATGACAAAATCTGTGGTAATGCAATGCTGCAGATGATGCATTTAGCTATGAGAAATGTAGCAATATGCGACAGTAACAGAAAAGATTCGAGCTTTATTTTCCAAAGGAATGTAGGTACTAATCCTCAAGAAAAAAAATTGGTAAAATTGGCATACCTTATGCTCAGAAAATTATGTCTATGCGTATACCTACGCAAAAAAAGAAAAACAAAAAAGGAGGATAGTATATGGCTAATGAAAGAGTAGCAACAGTTGGAGCAGTGGATGTATCAGCCGTTGCTGAACTGGTGCCTAAAAAGGAATATTTTAATAACTGGAGATTCTATCTTTATTGCATATTGATATCGCTCTTCTATGGTGCTTGCATGCTTTATCAGAGAGCATTTGCAATATCGAAAGGAATTGATTATACCTCACAGGACTTCCAAACTTATTGGATGACTCTTTTCTGGGGTATAACAATAATGAATGTTATAATTTGGGGACTGACATGGGGTTGGATCTGGTTTGTCTATAGGGATCGTCATTTGGAACAGCTAAGTCCCGGGGAGGAATTGAAACGCTGGTATTCTAACTGGTTATTAACCCTTGGAGTGTATGCTTGGTGTTTGGTCTGGGCGGTCTTTTTTGTGGAACAGGATGGAGTGTGGCATTCATCCATGATTAGGGACACAGAGTTTACTCCTAGCCATATTTTCAATTTTTATCTTAGTTGGCCAATTTTTATTAACTTTGGGGTAGCTGGATTGATGTTAACCAGAACAAGGCTTCCTGTAATGGGTAAAAAATGGCTGCTGCCATTAGTTATGGAAGTAGCATGGCCGATAATGTTTATTCCATTAATTGGAGAAAACGAATGGGGACATAGTGCCTGGATTTTAGAAGAATGGTTTGCAGCTCCTTTGCACTGGACATTTGTGCCTTTTGCTTGGGCTGCCGTTTGGTTCTTAGGCAATGGATTTGACATGTTTCCAAGGATAGCTGCAGTTCTAAAAGCCACCTATTTTGGTGAAAAATGCATGTCTGCTGCTGAGGCAATGGAAAATCCTGAGGAAGCCACCAATCCAGTGCATACACTACCTGGAATGTAATTTTATAAAACATTAATTTCCTGGTCACCAACTAAAAATAGGAAGGAAGAGTATAACAAGGGAGAGTCACTCTCCCTTCCGCAATACAAAAAAGGAGAAAAATGCAAACACAGACGATAAAGACTTCCCCAGAACTTCAAAAAGAAGGTTTAGAAGTTGGGAAAAGAATTCAATTTGTAGCATGGGTTATCATAGGAATGACTGTGACAGTAGGAACATTCGCCTCTCAGTCATTACTAGAAGGAGACTGGAGCTTCTGGATAGATTGGAAAGATCGACGTTATTTTCCAATTTTAGGAGTCATATCCTATATGTTGATGTTAGTCAGCGTTCAAGCAGCTTGTTGGATTAAAGCTAGACTTCCCGTGGGAATGACTCTATGTGCGGTAGGAATCAACCTATGGCAATGGTTTGAAAGATATGTCAATTGGTGGGGATGGTTCAGTTATCCAATGAATGAATTGTTTCCAGAGACTGTTATTCCATGTGCCATTGCTGCGGATTGTGTCCTACTTTTATCTAGAAAACTTCTCTTAACTTATCTTTTTGGTGCCTATGCTTTTGCTTTAACCTTTTATCCAGCTAATTGGGTGATGATTGCTCCGTTTCACCAACCCGTAGAAGCCTTAGGCCAAACCTTAAGTATAGCCGATTATATCGGATTTTCCTATGTCCGCTCTGCCATTCCTGAGTATCTAAGAATGATTGAAAGTGGTACACTTCGGACCTTTGAAGGAGGCGCCTTAGGCCCAGCCATATTTTTCAGCGGTGTTGTTGGTATTTTTATATATGCAATTTTTTGGTGGATTGGAGATCAGTGCACCAGAAACCGTTGGGTAAAGAAAATATAAATATCAGAATATTCAAGAACAAACGCTAAAGGGGAAAAAGTGCCATGAAAATAAAAAATCACTACCTTAACATCCTAATATTAACAAGTACTGTAATAATTGCAATTATTGTTTCCTCTCATCTTTATGCCTCTGGAATAGGGGAACGGGCTCAGGAAGCAATTTTGAGGATGCGAACTGCCCAATTTTATGATGTTCGCTTCTCTTCGAATCATCTGAAAGTCGGGGAAGATCTCGTAGTAACTGGAAAAGTCATGATTCTGCCTATATGGCCGCATGAACTTGGTTTTTCTGGTATTGGCTATATCAATTTCTTTGAACCTGGTCCCAGGCTTATACGCAAGGAAACGGTTGTAAATGGCCAACCAGTGTTCTCCAGCATGATTATAAAGCTTGGAGACACCTATGACTTTAAAGAAGTCTTAACCGCCCGCAGGCCTGGAACTTGGCCAGTGGGTGTTACAATGAATATGAAAGATATTGGACCCATCGTAGGACCTTCTATTAAAGTCACGATTGATCCTTCCTCTTCTCCATTTACAAATACGATCCAAACCTTGACTGGACAAACCATTAATCTTGAAAACTATGGATTAAGTCGGGCCATGGGATGGTCCTTCCTTTGGGTAGTATTAGGAATAGGATGGCTTTATTATTGGCTTATTCTTAAGCCAACAGCTCCAAGACTAGGGCTTGCCTTCTTGGAAAAAGAGGACGAATTGGTTACCAAGCAAGATCAAAGGTTTGGATTTTTATTCTTGGCTATTGTTCTTGTACTAGTATTTGGCGGGGCTTTTATTACCTCCAAACAGTTTCCCATTGTTGTACCCCTGCAAAAAACCTTTGTTAGGATTGATCCTTTGCCCAAGGAACCAACATTTGTTGAGGCAAAAGTCAGTAAAGCTACTTATTATGTGCAGCAACGAAGCCTCGATTTTGATTTAATTGTAACCAATAAAGGAAATGAAAAAGTTTATTTGCGACGGTTTCAAACAGCAAATGTTGCCTTTTTGAATCCGGCTGCTCCCGACAATCAATGGCCAGCCGATTCGCCAGAAGTCAATGGCGGAGAATTGCAAATTACACCCAATGAACCCATTCTGCCTGGAGAGACAAAACAATTACACGTTAAAGCACAAGGAGCGGCTTGGGAAGTAGAAAGACTATCAACGATTTATAAAGAATCCGCCAGTAGGTTTGGTGGACTCATCTTTTTCGGAGATGCAGCAGGGAATAGAAACATTATCGCAATAGCAGATCAGTTTGTCGTTCCAGTATTTCAATAATACATATTTCAATGAAACATAATTATATATATAGATGCATATCTGTAATAATAATTATGTATGTTGTCATATGTAAATGTGCTATATCGAAATGTGAACCATATGATAAGTGTGGATTTGTGGTCAATAATTACTTTGCTGCTCATTTTACAATATATCCAGAGTATCCTCTACCATATAATCGAGGATGTTTTATGAATGCTTATTGCAACAAAATACCACATAGTGGTATGGTTTCGCTAGTATACGATATAGTAGGAATTGGTAATATTTTAAATGATCATAAGATAAACATATATATTACATATAAAAATGAACCTGAAAAACATCTTTATTCATGGTCAGAAGTTCCTGTAAACGGGGTAATATTGAAACGTGTTTATCTTAATCCTGGATCCTATATATCTAAAATAAATATATTTTGTGATCAAGGAATAGTAACTAAACTTAATCAATTCGGTATTTTCATCGAGGATAAAAATGTTAATTTTGTATTTCCATTTATTGTAGATAGTGGAAATTTGTTGTCATGGATTAAATATAAAGTTATGATAATTCCAATATTTACCATCCTAATATGTATTATTATTGGAATAATATTCCGAGTGGTGCAAAAAAATAACAGCTATGTGAGAAATTGAGGCAATGGGGTATAAAATGAATTATAAAGCAATATATAATAGTATAGATTATATTTTATGGTATAATCAAATAACATTAGAAAATATTGCAGAAGTAGGGGGTAAAAATGCTTCTCTTGGAGAGATGATGAAAGAATTATCACCATTTGGAATAAAGATACCAAATGGTTTTGCTATAACATCATGGGCTTATAAACAGTTCATAAGCTTTAATAATATTAGAGATGTCATTGATCAAAAATTAAAAGATATAAATTATTCTGATATAAATACTGTTAAAGAAGCTAGTAAATATATTAGAAATATTATTATTAATTCTAAATTTCCTTATAAATATAAAAAGACTATAATTAGTGCCTATAAATTTTTATCTAAGGATTCGGGTATCGAAGATGTCGATGTGGCTGTCAGATCCAGTGCGAATGTAGAAGATCTACCGCTAGCTAGTTTTGCTGGGCAACAAGACACTTACCTTAATATTAAAGGTAATGCAAGTGTTCTAAATGCAATAAAACTCTGCTACGCATCGCTCTATACGGAACGAGCCATAATGTATAGAAAAGAGATGGGATATGAACACATTAATGTATCCATGTCCGTTGGAGTTCAAAGAATGGTTCGTTCTGATCTTGCCTGTTCTGGTGTCATGTTTACTCTTGATCCAGAATCGGGCTTTAAAAAAGTCGTACTAATTAATGCTTCATATGGATTAGGTGAAAATATTGTCCAAGGCGTAGTCAACCCTGATGAATACTGTGTCTTTAAATCCACCTTAATGAAAGGTTATAAGCCTATTATTCAGAAAAAATTGGGGAGTAAAGATATCAAATTGGTCTATGACATCGATGGCGAAAGATTAATGAAAGGTGTTTATGTTAAAAATGTACCTGTTCCAATAGAAGATAGAAACAAGTATGTATTATCAGACTCTGAAATATTAACTCTTAGTAGATGGGCATGTATTATAGAAGAACATTATACTCGCAAGAATGAACGTAGCACGCCCATGGATATTGAATGGGCTAAAGATGGTATAAGTGGAGAACTTTTTATCCTTCAAGCAAGACCTGAAACAATCCATCGAGGACAAAATAAAAAATCCATTCAGATCTATCAATTAAAAACCAAAGGCAAGGTTCTTGTTGAAGGGAAAGCGGTTGGGGAAAAAATAGCGCAAGGGAAAGTTCGAATCATCCAAGACCTCCAACAAATGGATCAATTTCAACCAGGGGAGGTGCTGGTCATTGAAAAAACGGATCCTGATTGGGAACCAATAATAAAGAAAGCGGCAGCAATTGTAACAGATAGGGGAGGCAGAACCTGTCATGCAGCTATTGTTAGTAGGGAACTAGGTGTGCCTGCAGTCGTTGGAACCGAAATTGCCACCAAGGTGCTTCAAAACGGAACGTTTGTAACAGTTAGCTGCGCAGAAGGGGAAATTGGGAAAGTCTACGAAGGCAATCTTCCATATACGATTGAAAAGATCAATCTCATGGAAATCCCTCGTCCAAGAACAAAGATTATGATGAATGTGGGTAACCCACATAAAGCCTTTGATTTTTCTTTCCTTCCCAATGATGGAGTGGGTCTAGCTCGCCAAGAATTTATTCTTACAAATTACGTCAAGGTTCATCCCATGGCCTTAGTGCACTTTGATCGGCTCAAGGAAGGGCCTGAAAAAATGAAAATTCGGCAACTAACAGAAAATTATCCACAGAAAACTGACTACTTTGTTGATAAACTGGCTGAAGGCATCGGTTTAATCGCTGCGGCTTTTTTCCCAAAGGATGTCATTGTTAGGCTTAGTGATTTCAAATCCAATGAATATTCCAATTTATTAGGTGGCACTGACTTTGAACCCATTGAAAGAAATCCAATGCTTGGTTTTCGAGGAGCTTCTCGCTATTACCACCCTCGCTATCAACAAGGATTTGCTTTGGAATGTCTGGCTCTTAAGAAGGCCAGGGAAACCTTTGGACTTTTGAATATTAAGATAATGATTCCAATGGTTAGAACTGTAGCAGAAGGAAAAAGAGTCATAGATGAGTTAGAAAAAAATGAGCTGCGAAGAGGCGAAAACGGCTTGGAGATATTCATGATGTGTGAAATACCAAGCAATGTCATTTTAGCTGAAGAATTCTGTGAAATATTTGATGGCTTTTCGATTGGTTCCAATGATCTGACTCAGTTGGTTCTTGGTGTTGATAGAGATTCTGAAATTATTTCTTCCCTTTATGACGAACGGAATGAGGCAGTTAAAAGATTAATTGCTTCCATGATTCAAATAGCAAAAAAGAACAAAAGAAAAATTGGGATATGTGGGGAAGCACCAAGTAATTATAAGGATTTTTTAGAATTTCTTATAAAAGAAGGTATAGATAGTATATCTGTTAATCCTAATTCTATATATTCTACTCTCTTAAAAGCTTCAGAACTAGAAAATAATATAAACAAATAACTAAAAAATTGAAGGTATATGAAAGCTATAATGATATTATATAAACATATGTATATGAAATTGTTATATATTATATTATTTGTATGTATTATAATATTAAATAATGCAACCCTTCGTGCTAATACAACTGATAGCCTATCAGAAGATCAGAGCGAAGGAGATCAGTCAAAAACCTATTTAGAGCATAGGAAGCAACTCTTAGAAAATAATGAAATAAGCAAGCCAAAACCTTATCATCTCTTCGTTCTTGGTGGTTTTGGACCTGCTTTTCCCTATTCTGGTTCTTCAACTCTAAATGGGATGACAACGGATTTTGCAAAAACTACTCCTATGTTCCAGCAGTTGAAGTTGGAGTGCTGTGGTATGATCCTTCTCGGTGGAAACATTTAACATTCGGTATTGCTTTTGTCGGTGCTTTTTTAGGCAATCAGAGCTTGTCATATGTCCAAGGATTACAAAAAATGGATAACAATTCTGCAATTGGAGGCTTCTTAGGCCTATCTGCCATTGTGGGATATGTCACTGGAAAATTTGTTCCTTACATCGGTGTGGCAGGAGGTGGCGTGGTCTTGAGTTTAGAAAGCAGTAATGCCTATTTGGGCTCTGTGTGGGGGAGTTGGTATTCTCCAGTATTAGGATTTAATTATTTAATAGACAAGCATTGGTTTACTGGTGCTACATTATTTTGGCTCTTTGATCAGAATCTCAATGGATATCATAATTCTAAGGCTGGTATTAATTCTTTTAACCTGAATCAAGTGTATGAACCCCTACTTACAGCCAATATAGGCTTTATGTTCTAAAACAATGGATGGTTTCTGGATGAATACTATAAAAAAATACCTTCTTTGCTGCCTGTTAAGAAAAAAGAAAAAGTATAGAGTAATGGAAGACTAAAGAGAAATTCTGACCGCCTCGTTAGGATACTTTTCTATTTTTTTCCTTCTTAAAAAGGAAACAAAACTTTTGAAATACGATAAGAAAAATTTTTCTTATCGTATTTCTTTTTTCTGCTCTCTCCTTTTTGCTTGTAAAACCTATGCAATAAGCATATGGATTGAGGTGGTATAGTCTTTTGATAGTTTCTGAGGCGAGCTTCAGAAAGGGTAAAGTATCCGTTATGAAAATCTACGTCGTCTTTTATTCGATGTATGGTCATATTTATAAAATGGCCGAAGCGGTAGCTCAAGGAGCAAGATCGGTGGCTGGAGCTCATGTAGAATTGCGACGTGTCCCTGAAACCCTACCAGAAGCCGTGCTACATAAAATGGGTGCTATTGAACCTCAAAAAGCCTTTGCGCACATCCCTATATGTTCTATCGAGGAGCTTGGTGAAGCCGATGCTATCATTTTTGGAACTCCTACAAGATTTGGTAATATGTGCGGTCAGATGAGGCAATTTTTGGATGCAGCTGGAAAACTTTGGTTATCAGGTAAGCTTATCGGAAAAGTTGGTAGCGTCTTTTGTAGTTCTAATACTCAACATGGTGGCCAAGAGACAACATTGTTAACCTTCATGGTTACTTTGCTGCATTTGGGAATGGTTATTGTAGGACTGCCTTATTCTTTTACTGGACAAATGGCAGTTGATGAAATTGCTGGTTGTTCTCCTTATGGAGCTTCAACTATAGCTGGAGGTGCTGGAGAAAGAATGCCTAGCGAAATTGAATTGGCTGGAGCTAAATTCCAAGGAAAACATGTTGCTTCAATTGCTGCAAAACTGGTTAAATAATACTTCGTATGGCTTATCAGCCAATTGAAAATCACGCCATCATTGGAGATATGCACACTGTGGCCTTAGTAGCCATTGACGGGTCTATTGATTGGTTGTGTATTCCTTATTTTGATTCTCCAAGCGTCTTTGGGGCCTTGTTAGATGACAAAAAAGGAGGATTTTTTAAAATAGCTCCTTCGGAACATCCTGTCAGCTATAAACAGTTTTATTGGCCTGGGACCAATGTCCTTGTTACAAGATATCTTTCTACACAGGGAGCCGCTGAACTGATGGACTTTATGCCTGTTGACTCTACAGAAAATGCAGGATCGTATAGATTCCGGCTGATTCGTCGTCTGACAGTAGTAAGAGGCACAATAAGCTTTAGTTTTGAATGTCGCCCTGCCTTCAACTATGCCCAAGATCAGCATGAAACTGAACTCACCACCATTGGGGCGGTTTTTTCAACAGAAAAACTAAGACTTTTATTGACGACAGACATACCGCTAGAAATCTGCAAAAATGGAGTGGTTTCGAACTTTACTCTCAGAGAGGGACAGATCACAGACTTTGCTTTGGTCCAACTCTTGCCTGGTTCTGAATGGGGGATGCATATATCGAGTAGGGAAGCAGAAAATCTTTTTAGGCAAACCGTTTGTTATTGGAGAAATTGGATTGCTCGTTGCAAATATTCAGGAAGATGGCGGGAGATGGTATATCGCTCAGCCTTAACTTTAAAACTACTTACTTTTAAGCCAACAGGAGCCATCATAGCAGCACCAACGACTAGTCTTCCTGAAGAAATTGGTGGCATCCGGAATTGGGATTACCGGTTTAGTTGGATTCGTGATTCTGCCTTCACCATTTATGCATTCATGCGACTTGGCTTCACTGAAGAAGCTCAAAATTACATGGAATTTCTTTCAAAGGTTTATAGAGGTTTTTCAAGAAAAAATCCGCCCTTACAAATTATGTATGGAATAGATGGTAGGCATGAATTAAAGGAAATGGAGCTTAACCATCTGGATGGATATAAAGGTTCAAGACCTGTCCGAGTGGGTAATGGTGCCTATCAGCAATTACAACTAGATATTTATGGAGAGTTGTTAGATGCCGTTTATCTCTGTAACAAGTATGGAGCTCCAATTTCCTTTGAGGAATGGCTTGAAGTCAAACATCTTATTGAATGGGTTTGTGAAAACTGGCAATTAGAAGATGAAGGGATCTGGGAGGTGAGAGGAAAAAAACGGCATTTTATCTATTCAAAATTGATGTGCTGGGTGGCCTTGGATCGTGGCTTGCGATTAGCAGAGAAAAGATCCTTTCCTGCCGATACTTCTAGATGGAGAAAGATTCGTAATGAGATCTATACGTTTATTATGGAAAAGGGATGGAATGCGAAAAAAAAGGCATTTGTCCAATCCTCCGGCAGTGAGGCACTCGATGCCTCCATTCTGATGATGCCTTTGGTGTTTTTTATTTCGCCCGTAGATCCGATGATGTTGAGCACCTTGCAAGCTATCATGCGATCCTCCCATGAGGGTGGGCTTTTAGCAAATAACTTGGTGTATCGATACAATTTAAGAAAAACAGACGATGGGTTAGAAGGAAAAGAAGGGACTTTTAATATCTGTACGTTTTGGCTTGTGGAAGCGTTGGCTAGGGCCGGTCAATATCGGCCTCAGTTATTGGAGGAAGCTCATCTGCTATTTGAAAGGATGCTTGGTTTTGCAAATCATGTAGGCTTGTATGCCGAAGAAATAGGGTTTAGCGGAGAGGCATTAGGCAACTTTCCTCAAGCGTTGACCCATCTTTCATTAATTAGTGCAGCCTATAATTTAAATAAGGTTCTTGATGCAAAAGAAAAATAAGAAGAAGAATCATCCTCCGGGGCCTTAAAGCTTGATTGTAGTCCCTCCGTTTTTCTAAGACATTGGTGAGAATGAAGGCAGGGAGAAATGCATTAACCACTAGAAAAAAATCTTTTACATAGAAAATAAAGAAAAAGAAACGAAGAAAAGCTTTTTTCAATCTGCTAACTAAATGAATGGAAGGAAAATTATTCGAAACTTTCTATCGTTTTATTCTTTTGTAGGGGTATCAGTATTTTTGTATTTATGCAGCTTCGTTTTGATTTAGATTCTATTGAACTTGCCAAGAACTACGAAAAATTTAGCGATTCACAATTCTTCCACGGCAAGGTCCTCATTAATATGCTTAAAATAAAGCCATCAGACTTTGTACTAGATATTGGGTGTGGCACAGGAAGACTGACGCAATATATTTCATAATTACTGAGAGGTGGGAAAATCATTGGAATTGATCCATTGCCCTATAGGATCAAAATTGCAAAGGAAAAGGAAACAAAAAATCTTTCTTTTGAAGTGGGAGGAACTTTGGATTTGCATCGGTTTCAAGAAAATTCTTTTGATTGTATCCTTCTGAATAGTGTTTTTCATTGGATAGAGAACAAAGCAGAGGCTTTAGAACAGATAAAAAGAATTTTAAAGCCTGGGGGAAGAGTTGGAATATCAACGGGCGATAAAAATTACAAAACTACGATTCGAGAACTAGTCGAGCAATCCTTAAAAAAATACGTTAAAAATGCTTTTGAATTTTCATTTTCACCTTTCCTATTGAGTTCTGAAGAAATTAAATCGTTAATCAATAAAAGTGGGCTTCACATCGAACAGTTCCGCCTTTTTGAATATTCAACCTTTTCACATAGCCCTGAAGCACTGATTACTTTTCTGGAATCAAGTAGTTTTGGAAATTTCCTTGCTCAAATTCCTTTGGAACATAAGTCCCAAATTCTTGCGGATATTAAAAGAGATCTTGAAAAATTAAGAACCCCAAAAGGCATTGAAAGAAAACATCTCTGTATATTGGTTGTAGCTACAAAATCAGAGAGATAAAAAAGAACCTGAACAATAATAAAAACAGGTTTTTTTTTTTTTTCTTCACCTTGTTAATCTCCTAGCCCATGTTTGGTGAAAATCGCCTGATTTTGGGGGTGCTCCAGAGGAGAGGGAGCCATTTTTGCCGAAACATAGTTATACATTATGAATAATTATTATGAATAAATCTTTTAAAGTAACTAAATAAATAGATCAACGTTGTAGGATAATGCCTCTTTATGTTTCTGCGTATCGTTCCAATCCGGCGGCTCAAGCGGGAAAGTGGACCAGTACGTTCGACTGGTGGAGAGCTACTACGATCGAGGGAAAATCTAGAGATCCGGTCGATAGCGAATCTTCTAGCGCAAGGAGCTTTTGGCTCTTCATGTGGACAGGCTTGTGGAGCTTTTAACGGGGGAGCCGCGCGCAAAGACGACGGAGAGCTCTAAGCCAGAATTGGCGGCGGTTTGGGGCCCAACACTATTAGCCAGGACTTTGTGGGAGGAGTTGGGGTTTCCTTTAGCTTTTTGGGGGAGCTGCTCTAGAGGCGGCAAGCTCTTTCCCTAGGCAAGGAGAGCTTTTGTTCTTGTAGCCCATCGGTTGATTTGCTCGGGAAGCGAACATGCCCTCTTCCCAGTGGTTAGAGACTGACTATGTCCCGGATCGGTTAGGGGGGAGCGGACTAAAGCTGGTGTGGAAGCAAAACGGTCGGGTACAGGTAGACCACCGCTTCCTTTGGCCCTGGTATCGGACGCTGGATGAGCTTGATTCAAAGGAAGGGGGGAGATTGAAGAGGGCCTTTTTGCTTGGGCCTAAAGATCTTTTTTTCCTTGAAGCCCAAGATGGTCTTCTACGATTTGAGCTCTTCCTACTTCGAAGGAGAGGGTCCGGAGGAGTCTGCAGGATTTGGAAACGGTCCAGACGGTAGTGGAGGATTTAGAGAGAAGCGCTTTGGGCTTGCGCCGGGTGGTCTTTGCTCGGGGACCGGGGGGATGGTCAGTAGGGCCAACCTGGGCTTTCTTTGGAGCCAAGGCCATGGGTTTTTGGTGGGACTTTAGGCAGCGGAGGAGCCCGGAGGTCCTAGAGTACCTTCGGCCCGAGCACAAGCTCTTCTCCTGGCAGCCCTTCTCTTTCGGAAAGTAAAGACCGAGGCAAGCCCGACGTTCCGGGAGGCCCTCCCGG
>Ga0080006_1176796_pt2 | contig 36780 bp, 34 predicted proteins | sample RS3BMetagenome_FD_69209 | JGI IMG/M metagenome (GOLD analysis project Ga0080006, IMG submission 69209) | Ferric oxide microbial mat and aquatic microbial communities from Rainbow Spring, Yellowstone National Park, USA - RS3B (SPADES... ...
ATTGGCGGCCGCCTCCTCAAGCTTTCCATCGAGGCTCGAGAGCGCGACGAGCGGCAGTACCCACCCGGGCGAGCGCTCGGCCTCCCTCGCGAGCGATTTCATTGCGTCCGGAGCCCTGGAGCCCTCGGTCGAATCCAGAGCCGGCCCCACAGCGATACGTATGCCGATCCTCCTAGCAGCCCTCGCGACGGCCAGCGGATCAAGCGCGGCTGTCGCCACCGTGGTCACGCCACAGCGCAGGGATTCCGTGAAGAAGTACCCAGCCGTCATCTCCTCCAGATCCGGCGTCAGCCTGCGGTAGAATGGCCGCAACGTGCTCTCCTCCACATACTTCGCGTCTACGTCCTCATCCACGAGGTCCCTGAGAATGTACTCCGATACATGGGCGTGCGCATCTATCAGGCCCGGCAACACGACCGAGCCCTCCGCGTCGATCACCACATCATCGGAGCTTCCGGCCGGGGCATCGCAGTCGTCGCCCACCGACGATACTATGCCGTCCTCAACAAGTACGTGTCCATCGCGTATCGTGCTCCGGTTCTGCATGGTGAGTATCACGGCATGTCTGATCAGGAGCTTGGGCACGTCAACGGTCCGATTCCGTCCATCTTAAGCCGTTTCGTCCGTCGATCCCGGGGCCAGTCTTGCGACGAAGAACCCGCCGGAGTCGTGCAGGTGCGGGTAAACACGGTGGCCGATGCCCCAGTAGCCGCCCGGCAGCCCGGTCCTGGAATCAATCTGCTCAGTTCCCCTCACAATGCGCTCCCCCTCCTCCGGGAGGATCGAGCGCGTCGAATACACGACCAGCCTCCGCGTGGACCTAATGACGCTCCTGAGCAACGCCCTCTGGATCCTCGTGAAGCGTTCTACGACTCCCCTGTTCTCGAGCATGAGTTTCACGGCCGGATTCCTTCCCACATCCCCACTGTCCGTGCACGGCGCATCGATGATCGACTGGCCAAATCTCCCGCGTGGGAGCCTCATCGCGTCACAGACCGCGAGCGATGCCCTGTACTCGGGCATCCTCCATCTGCGCAGCAGTGCCGCCTCCCCGCGCAGTTTGGACAGCGATATGTCGCAGCCCACGAGCAGGTTACTCCTCCTCATGAGCATGACGGCCGCCTTCTCCCCGGGCGCCGAACATGCATCCAGCACCACGCCGCCGCGGTCCTCCATCTCCTCCGCGATGATCGCAGATCCCAGGTCCTGCGGCGTCACGTATCCGGCAACGACCGCCTTCAACCTGGACAGCGATCCGGCATAATTCGTCACCCTGAGCATGTACTCCAGCTTCTCATGCTTCCTGACCGAGGCTCCCTCGGCCATCAGTGCGCCCACGGCCGTGTCCACATCGGTCGCCGTCAGGTTCACCCGGAGCCATCTATGCTCCTCATTAAGCGACGCGAGCATCCTCGCTACCTCATCGCCCATCGCCGCGCGCAGTTCCGCGACGAGCCATCTCGGGTAGGACAGTTCGACCGCAATCCGCGCGACGTCGTCTAATTCATCCAGAACCTCGTCCAGGTCAGGGAGCTTGCCGCGGGGGGCGTCCCTCGCTATCTTCTTGGAGTATCTCTTCCTCTCATCGTCATCCATCAGACCGGCTCCGAAGTAATGGATCCAGAGATCCGCGAGCGCCCTCGGGCCGCGATTTCCGTATACGGTCTCAGCGACATGTGTCAGCGTATAATATCTAGATATGAAGTCCTTGCCCGCGGAGTACGCTATCCTCCTGAGCGCTGGATTCAGTCCGGCCGATCTCTCATACCTCCTGAACGCCGAGTCGTAAGAATATGCACCCCTCCTCAGGTCCTTCAGCAGATACGCTGTTAGATGCCTGAAAGTCCACACATCCAGCGTGCTCCTCATGGACGCACAGCTCCCTCGCTTGTTCATCTCAATGATTAAGTTTTAAGTAATGATGCGAGTTTGCTGTTCAATCTAAATATGCACAGGCGCGGGCCTCAGGCACTCCACAACAACTAAATACATGTCGATGCGAATTACCAGCTCGTGGGCGGGAAAGTTCCGACATTCGGGGAGTGGATGGATTACGAAGTGGGTACAAAATACCCCGGGGGGTTAAAATCGCGGGGGGCTTGAGGATGACCCGCAATAGCCCCGAGCCCGTAAATAGCGATGATGGGCGGCTGGATATGCGCTTAATGATACGTCGCCCGATGCGTGGAGCTTTGTGGATCGCGAAGTCCATCGGTTACGAGGCCATGAGGATGAGCGCGGCGCACCGCGAACCGATGACCGACATGAGGGGACGGCTATTCCTTCAGGTTTGTGGGGTTTTCTCATGCGAGCGTCGCCGGCGCGACCTCGATTCGAGCTCGCGTGGATTAAACGGCCGCCCGGAACATCCGGTGGGTGATGTCGTATGAACGCGAAGGAGGAGCTCGAGGTCAAGATACGCATAGGCGATCCACGGCCCGTTATCGATGCGATAACGGCGATGGGCGGACGGCTCCTGAGGTCGGTCGTCGAGGACGACACATATTTTGGCCATCCATGCAAAGACTTCGCCTCGACGGACGAGGCACTCAGGCTTCGCATATCGGATGGAACCGCGGAGCTGACGTACAAGGGACCTAGGGCCATCGGCGAGGCCAAGCTCAGGCTGGAGATGACGGTGGACGTGCGCGATCCCGCGGCGGTCGCCGAGCTGTTAAGGCGTCTTGGATTCGAACCTGTAGCGAGGATAATCAAGCGCCGGATCTATTACAGCGTGGGCACAACCGTAGTCTCGCTGGATCACGTGGAGGGCCTGGGCGACTTCGTGGAGGTGGAGGCGGCGGACGCCGGCCTCGGCGTCCAAGGCCTAAAATCCGTGGTCCTGAGCCTCGGGCTCGAGTGGAACCCGTTAAGGGAGACGTACTTGGAGATGATCTTGGCAGCTCAGAGATAGCCCGGCCTGATGCTATCCATCTCCTGCCAGTCGTCGTCCAGGATGAGGCTACCGAACACCACGCCCCCGATTTCGTTCCCCGCGGATAGCTTGGCCTCCCCGCGCAGTACCCCGGCGCGCAGATCGAGCTCCAGAAGCCTTCCCACTCCGATGAACCTGTCGTGTCCATCCAAGAACCCCAGATAGAGTCCCCTCAACCTATCCATCGTCACTATCCTGGCCTCGCCCGCGTCCTTCAGGACGGCCAGTGCGTACGCAAACGAGCGCTGATCCAGCCTCTCCCGGAAGATGGCCACGGCCTCGCCATATGATGCGCCGGCCAGCTCGGGCCTCGCCCCGGTCGCCGCCTCCAGCTTCCTCTTCAGTATGCCGTCGTCAGCCATGAGCAGGGTCCTCGCATTGACCACCCTAATGCCGTTCAAGCCCACCTCCACGCGCGTTCTTCCCTCGGCGAAGGACGCCAGGCTCATCACCCTGTACCTGATCCTGCTCCCCCTATCCTTCCTCAGCGCGCCGGGCGGCCTCACCCGCTTGACGTTCATGCCCCGCGGGATCGACCTCAACACGGGCTCGAGCTCGGCCTCCCTCTGCACGGCGATCAGCATATCCGGCATCAGCACCTCGACCTTATGCACCTTCAGTGCCCACCCGACGCTGCCCTCCACGAGCCCGGTGGTGTTCACGAACACCGGTGCCGCCCCTGCGCTCAGCGCCTCGTTCACCATCAGCCTTGAGCCGACTATCATCGGCAGCAGGTGTCCCGCCGGGCTCTTATCGCCGATGAAATACGCATCGGACAGCCCGAACCCCGAGTAGGTCGGGGCTGGTGTTTGCGGGAACGCGAGTCCGATCGTGCCCGGGGGGCCGATGTCCGTCTGTCCTATGTCCGCGTCGACCACGGCCGGGCGGCGCCCGGCCCGTAGCGCGCGATTCACCATGTACAGTATCATGCTGCTCTTTCCCACGTCGCTCGTCCCCATCGCCATGACGACCTTCCTATCGAGCGCCTCCTCCGCCATTTCCTCCCATATCCTGGGCACCGCGGTTCCCTCCAACGTTTCCATTCCCTCCGCGGAACTCCTGACGAAGCTGTCTTTCCTCGCCTCCAGCGGGATCACCCTTCCCTCGGGGATCCGCAGCCCGCTCCCGCGATCGAGGGGTGCACCGAACACCTCGACGTCGCCATCCAGAACTTCGACGGATCCCGGTCCCCTGACCAGCAGCGTGAAGCCGCCGGGCAGCTCGAACTCCCCGACCATTCAGCGCGACCCCCGGTGGCGCACGCGCGATTCCGTTGGCATGATGACACCTACATGTAGGGCATCTCGCTCGGCGGCTCCGAGTACTGGCAGATGGCGTTCAGGAGCGGATCCCTGAACTCCCTTGCCCTGGCCAACCACGTCGCTATTCCATCAGAGGTCAGGACGCCCACCGCGCGGCCCTCATCGTCCACGACCACCAACCTCCTGAGCTTCATCTTGGCCATGCGCGCCGCCGCGTTCTCCAGGGGCTCGGAGGGCCCAGCTGTGTAGGGCGGGGAACTCATAACCGTCCTCACTGCCGTCCGGTCCACGTCGAGCCCCCTGGCAACCGCCCTGATAATGATATCCATGCTCGTCAGGACTCCCAACGGTCTGCCGTCCTCGACCACGAGCAGGAAGCCCGTCTGCCTGGACGCCATAACAAGCGCGGCCTCCCTGAGCGACATGGAGGGCCGTGCGCTCGGCGGATCCCTCGTCATGACCTCCCCGACAGTGGCCATCGCGCAATTTACCCCGCGCAAGATATAAAGGGTTGCGCCCGCAAACGCACAGATGCGGCATTTGTCGTCCGACGGCGGGCGCATCGGTTCGGTCAGGCTCCGGTATCAGGGAGGAACGTTGATAGCCGAGGGCGCATGGGTTCCTTACGCCGTCTGGGACGACAGGGTCAGGGGTTACAGGGCCCTTGCCCTCTACTATAGTACTATAATGAAATACCTCACGGCGGCCGGCTACGATGTACACGACGACGTGCTTCGACTCGACGACGTGGAGTTCGAGGATAGGATTTCGCTGAAGCAGTTCCAGGAGGACGCCCTGAGGGCGTGGGAGTCCTCGGGCTCGCGCGGCATAGTCGTGCTGCCGACCGGCACCGGGAAGACGTTCGTGGCGCTTAAGGCGATGGCCAGGCTCTCCATTCCCACGCTCGTCGTCGTGCCCACGATAGATCTCCAGGTTCAGTGGTCGAGGAGGATCGCGGAGGGGCTCGGCTATGAACCGGGCATGCTGGGAGGGGGCAGGCAGGATGTGCGCGCGGTGACGGTGGCCACCTACGACTCCGCGTTTCTCCACGCGGAGAAGCTCGGCAACAGGTTCGGGCTCCTCGTATTCGACGAGGTACATCACCTTCCGGCGCAGAACTACCGCGCCATAGCCGAGTTCTCGGCCGCCCCTTACAGGATGGGGCTATCCGCCACCCCGGAGAGGGGGGACGGCCTCGATTCTTCGTACCCCCTGCTCGTCGGAAACATCGTCTACAGGACTGCCGTGTCGGAGATGGCCGGATCCGAGGTGGCGCCGTTCAGCATACAGAGGGTCTACGTGGACCTCCCGCCGGACGAGAGGTCGCGGTACGAGGAGCTGGAGCGGGAGTTCCGGGGCACGCTGATGAGGCTCGGCATCGACATCAGGGCTAAGGACGGCTTTCAGAGGCTGATCAGGTTCGCCGCCAGGAACAGGGACGCCAGGAGGGCCCTCCTCGCCAGACTCGAGATGAACAAGATAGCCATGAACACGGATGCCAAGCTAGAGGGGCTCAGGAGGCTCCTCGCGGAGCGCGCGGGGACGCCGTCGATAATATTCACCAGATATAACGAATTAGCATACAAGATTTCTCGCGAATTCCTCATACCCATAATAACACATGAGACACCGAAGGGCGAGAGGGAGGAAATACTTGAGGGCTTCAGGGATGGCCGCTACAGGGCCGTTGTGACGTCCACGGTGCTCGACGAGGGGATAGACGTCCCGGATGCAACGCTTGCGATAGTGCTCGGCGGTTTCGGCACCACTAGGCAGCTCGTGCAGAGGCTGGGGAGGATCCTGAGGAAGAGGGAGGGCAAGACTGCCACCATGATAGAAGTGGTCGCCCGCGGCACGCTGGACTACAACTTGAGCAGGAGGCGCAGAATTGCTGTCCACGGATCTGTTGAGGGTAAGGATTAGGAAGGGCGTGGTGAGGCCGGCGTTCCTTACGCCGGAGGATGCGCCGGTCATCCAGGAGGTGCTTGACGTCTTCGCGGCGGCCGCTGAGAACTCGTGGAGATACGCGGAACTGGAGGAGAGGATATCATATCTTTCCAAGCTCCACGATTACAGGCTCATAAGGGGGCTGTCACGTCTCATGGAGAGGCGCCTGACGCTTTCACGGAGGTCAGATATACCTCCGGCCGAGCTCAGGGGGCTGCTCTTCTCGATGGGTCCGGTGCTGTCGCCGGAGGGGAGGGAATCGCTCCTCAGGAGCGTTGCCTCCAAGTACGGCACATCCGTCGAGGAGATAGAGTCGGCCATGTTCGCCGACGTGGAGAGGGAGAAGCTCATAGCCGGCGTCGCCCAGCTGGGGCCCGATGAGCTCATGAAGTGGTACAACGCCGAGCTGACGGAGACGCTCCTCGCCAGGAGCCTCAGCCTCAGGGTGTACGCAACCAGGCTCTGGTCATCAATACTGCGCAGGATAAAGTGGCTGGGGCTCATGTACGAGGTGCTGAAGGGCGACGAGTCGGCGGTCGAGGTCATGGGGCCCGCGAGCGTTCTCAAGGCATACGATCGGTACAGCAGGGCGACGTCCGGGCTCGTGCCTTTGCTGATCGAGATAGGGGAATGGAGGCTGGAGGGCGACGTCAAACTGGGAGAAAGGATCCTGCCTTTCACGGTTGAAAGCTCGCAGTCCGGGATGGCGTATCCGCCGGACATCGCGAGGCGCTCGGCCAGGGCGTTCGACAGCTCGGTTGAGGAGAGGCTCTACCGCGCCCTCTCCCAGGCGGCGCCGGATCTCAGGTTGTACAGGGAGCCTGCGCCCCTCGACCTAGGTCCCGGGGTGATGGTCCCGGATTTCGCCGTGGAAATCGGCGGCCGGCGCGTGTTCATAGAGGTGGTCGGGTTCTGGACGCCCGAGTACCTGAGGAGGAAGGTCGAGAAGCTCAGACAGCTCAGGGGCGTCGACATCATACTGGTGGCCGACAGATCCCTGGGGCCCTCGCGCATGGAGGGCCTCGGCGAGTTGATATTCTACGAGGGGGAAGATCTCCCGGTCAAACGCCTGCTGGAGGCGCTGAGGAGGCGTTCGGGGACCGATGACAGCGCCGCGCCAGAGGTCAGGGCCCCTGAGGGGGAGGCGCACCCCCTCATGGAGAGCGGTCTAGAGGTCTTACTCGATGACATGGTCGGGAGGACGTTCGTTGAGGTTGAGCGCGTGTTGAGGCCGCTTTTAGGCGATGGCTGGTTGAGGGCGATAGAGTCGAGGGGGTACTCATTCGACTGGAGTACCTTGGATGTGAATAGTGCGAGGCTGAGGAGGCGAGAGAAGCCCGGGCCATTCGGGCATGTGCAGCTCACGCCCACCTCCATGTGTACGCGCAACTCCCTATCTGTAGGGGCAGAAACGCAAATCAATCGCCCGGATCTCGACGCTGCTGGATGGAGCGAAGCTGTACAGAAGTGGAAATCTCCGAACCCTGTGTGATGCCGCTCACTTCAAGCCCTTGCCGACCCCAGGACATCCTCCGTCAATTCACGGCAGTAAGACTCAGGGGGTATCTCGTTATAATCCCACCATATCACATAGCAGAGCAATGAACCGAAGAACGCCCTCCTCATGGGTTGAGGAATCGGCTTCCCGGTCATCGCCTCGACCCTCTTGAACATCCTGTCCATCGTGTTAAGACACAGCTCCCTGAACCGTTTATTTATGGAACGGTACTGATTCTTCTTGGCCAATGACATTATCAACAGGGACCTGAGATCCTCCGATTTGTACTTGTTGAGGAACGCCATTCCCACATCGAACAATAGATCTTCGGGATTCTCATATTTCTTCTTGAGCGCTTCCTCCACCTCGGCGAAGGGCAGGGAGGCGAGGGCGACGCGTTCTATCAGGGCGTCCTTCTTCCTGAAGTACAGGAATATGGTCCCCTTGCTGACCCCGCTCTTCGACGCTATTTCATCGGTGCTCGCCGCGTCGTAACCCCTGCGCGCGAAAACCTTCATGGCGGCATCCACGATTCTCTTCTCGGTGTCCTCGGCCATCCTGCCCGAAATTATCTGGATGGCGCTTATAAACTTACTGACCAGTCGGACTGACTGAACAGTCAGTAAGTTTATATATGACTGACTGTATGGTCACTGGCGAGTGGGATATGGATCGCGAAGTGACGTCGGCATGGCAGCGGTCGCGGAGCCACCCTCGGCCGTCCGGACCGGCCCCTTCACAGCGCTCTGGGGAGGATGTGCGCGCCCGTTTAGTCCCTTCCCCTGCCCAGCTACTGGTCGTGGGGGAAGTCGCCGGAAACGGCGACGACCGGACGTCGGAGCGGATCGATCCACCGTGGACCCGCGTCGCATCCCCTCGGCCAGCGCATGATGAGGAAGGAAGGGGAGGAACGCGGCGGAGGACCCCCGGCGAAGCGTACGAATCGGCGCCCGCTCTCCACTCATTCAGGGTGAAACCGCCGGCCGCGAGGCCGAGGTCGTGGGGGTGGATCCGTTGAAGGGGACGCAGTCCAAGGGGTTAAGGAAGGTGGGGCTGGACTTCGGCCTGATAAGCGGGGCCGAGTGGCTCATAATAGTCGCGGCGTTCATGGGCAGGTTCCTGCTGCAGTTCTACCAGACCACCATAGAGAGCATAGGCGCGGCCTTCGGCATGGATCCGTTCGAGGTCGGAGTGGGATTCGCGATGTTCACGCTGGCGTTCGCGGCCTCGGCATTCCTGATGCACGGGTTCAAGCCCAGCCAGCTCAGGTCCGTCGAGGTGATCTCCCTGATAGTCCTCGGTTCCACAATGCCGCTCTATGCGATCATAAGAGGGGTGGGGCCGGCCTACGCCCTCATGACGGTGGACGGCTTCATAACGGGGCTCGTGATGGACTCCTTCATGACCATGGCCGGGATGGCCTCGCTCGAGCCCGCCAAGAGGCAGGTGGAGCAGGCCAGCTTCTCCTTCTGGGTCGCGCTAGCCCTGATAGCGGCGCCGTTCATGACGGGGATCTTGCTGAGGCTGGGTATAATCGAGCTGTTCGGCATCTTCGCCATAATGGCGTTCGTGGCGGTGCCGTTTGTGATGGCCCTGAGGGGTAAGTACGCCCTCAAATACGTGGAGAGAAAGGGCGAGGAAGGGGGATCGATATCCTCACTTTTCAAGAACAGGCAGTTCAACTGGGCGTTCGTGGCCGCGCTGGGCTACACGATCCCGTTCTTCTCCCTGATGTCGTTCGGGGTGATGTACGGATCGAGCATAGGCTTCTCCCCTTCCACGGTGTTCTACCTGTTAGCCGTCATGTTCACCGGCGACGTGGTCACCAGGCTCTACATAAGGCTAAGATCCCCGATAACTAACAGATACCCGTACATGGTGGCCGCGCTCTCGTTGGCGACCGCGGCCGGCGCATTCCTGTACCTCAGCCACTACGCGCCGGCACTCTACTACCTAGCGTTCGCGCTGGCTGGCATACCGGATGGGATAGCGTGGACACTTGGCCTCCAGATCGCGAACACCGCGTTCAAGTCCGGCCAGATAGCCACCGCCACCTCATTCTTCAGTTCCAGCATGATGATAATGTCGGCGATGATGCCCGCGGTCGGATTGCTTTCCTCGGTCAGGGAGGTGGGATTCGCCGGCTCGTTCCTGATGCTCGCGGTGCTCACGCTCGCCTTCCTCCTGATCGAGCTGGCGCTAAGGCCCCGCGGCCGTGAGGGGAATACGGCCACATGATGCGAGCATTTCGCCCTGAGATCGGAGGCCATCTCGATTGAGGGGTGGAAAACCCGTCAGCTCCGCCGCGGGCCTGATCCAGGCGGTGGCGCTCGTCGTCGCGTTGACGTTTTCGGTGAGGGCCAGCAACAACGTGCTGCAGACGACCGTCCCGCTCTTCGCGAAGTACGACCTGACGTACACCCAGTTCGAGGTCGGGCTGCTCATGGCGACGATGTCGGCCTTCGCGCTCGTGGCCACACTCGTGAACAGCAGGGTGGGCGCTCGCAGCCGCAGGCGCCTGTTCATGCTGTTCAGCGCAATCTACGCCATCAGCTTCCTCGCGTTCGCCTTCTCCAACGGGATATCGATCCTGGTGGACGTCTCGCTGGCGGGGGCGGGCTACGGGTTTCTTTTACCGAATATAATGACGTCGGCCGGGCTCTTCCCGGATCAGAAGCTCAGGGAGAGGGTCATAGCGGTGTACACGCTGGCACTCGCGGTCAGCCTGATAGCGGGCCCGGCGCTGGAATCCCTGGTCCTGGCGCACTTCACCCTGAGGTCGTCCTTCCTGTTCTTCGCCCCGCTCGGCATAATCGTGGCATTGCTGTCCCCCCTGGCGAGGTTCCCGGAGGAACCGGGGAAACGCGCGAGGGATGGAGGAGGCCGCTCCGTGTGGTCGAGGCCGGGCTTCAGGATCGGCATCTACACGTTCCTGGTGTACAGCATGCCGGCGGCCGCGCTGCTCACGTTCGGCGGAATATTCGCTAGGGACGCGTTCAACGCGCCCTACTGGGTCATAACGCTGATCTTCGCGGCGTTCTTCACGGCATCGTTCGCGGCGAGGCTTCTGCTGTCTGTCAGACCCATAGGCAAGCTGCTTCCATATGTGATTTTGCTGATGTCGATCTCGCTGGCCGGGCTGGCGCTGGTATCCCTCAGCAGCAGCCTGCTGGTCTACATAATCGCCTTCTCCGTGCTGGGGATACCCCACGGACTGGGCATGCCCCTGGCGATGTTCTCCATAGGCCGTTCCTTCCCCGAGGAGGAGAGAAACAGGGCGAACAGCTACTTCACGTCGACCATGATGGCGATGCAGATAGCAATGCCGCTCATCGGGGGCTTAGCCCTCAGGTACATGGGGTTCAGGGCCCTGATACTTTACACAACGCCCGTGGTGCTCATCCTCCTCTTGCTCACGCTTTGGGAACGCGCAAACCTCCGCTTCCACCCTGAAGCGGTAGGCTCAAAATCACTTCCTCCACATCGCATCAGCTAGATGTTACGGGCCTCCACAGAGTGCGTCCCCGGAATTTCCTGAAACCAATTCCCGTTCTACCGCTTCAGGTGGAGGTGGTCGATTCTATCCTGCACTTGAGCGTCGGGGGCTCTATCGCGCTGTGATTTATCGCGGCCTCCGCTATGGTTCCGCTGAAGTTGACTACCTGCGCCAGGTTATCTAGGTATGATTTTATAGCGAACGCCAGGGCTGTGCCGGACTTGGATCCTCCTCCGGCACCGGAGTACTTGTTGCCGACCTCCACGGCCGTCCTGCGGAGCTCCTTCTCGAGGTAGTTTGAGCTGTCCACTATCGAGTTGGCCTTGAAGGGGTCCTTGCTGGCCCAGCTGTCGAACGCCTTGTTGTAAACGCTTATCGATTCCTCTGTGTACTTGGTCAGGATCCCCGCGTCCGAGTCCCCTATCTTCACCTCGCTCTTCAGGACGGCCTCGAGGTCCTCCGACGCGGCCATCGCGAAGTCCCCCACCTTCTCGAGCAGCTTGACCACCATCCTGTGCCCCGGTATGTACTTCGGATTGTCCACGCCGAGCTTCTCCTGAAGCTCAGGCCTCGTGTTCGCGAGTATCAGCTGCCTCACCGAGAGCCAGTAGACCCTGTCGGCCTCCTCCTCCGCCTCGCGGACATCCCTGAGGATCTCGGCGTTCCCCTCCTTCAGCGCCTTCTCCATGAGCTCCATCATGCGGCCCGTGAGCGAGTGAAGCCTCTTCATCAGGTTCCAGATCGGGGAGCTCGCGGGATCTATGAAGCTCTGTATGACCATCCTGTTCGGGGTCTCCTCCACGATGCTGAACCCGTTCAGCCTGTCGACCACTCCCTTCACCTCGTCGATCCTCTCGCGCGGAATTCCCTGTTCGCCGACGAGCGCTATGCTGTCGGCGCCCGTGAGGTAGAGCGCGATGACGATCCTCCCCAGGAGGCCCGCCTCGTTGCACGTCTCGATGTGCACGACCTTGGATATCTTCTCGCTCTCCTCCTTGACGAGGCCGGGCTTTATCTTGAGGGATCCGTCCTCGAGCCTCATCATGGATACTATGTCGCCGGGCTTTATCCCGACCTGCTTCACCCAGTCCTTGGGGAGGGAGACGGAGAGGGTGGAGTATCCCACCATCTGCACCTTCCTCGCGTCTATCTTCATACCGCTCACTAGTGGAATATACAAGTATTTATAGATAATCCCGGGTCCGCCGGGATAACATGAAAACGCTTATCAGTCATGCGGGGGAGCCGGTGAATCGTGGTAACCGAAGAGGAAGTCCTAGCGGCCCTGCGAAGGGTCGTGGATCCCGACCTCGGAAAGGACGTCGTATCCCTCGGATGGATCAAGGACCTCAGGGCAGAAGATGGTGTAGTCAGCTTCACGCTCACCCTCACGACGCCCGCATGTCCAGTTCAGGACGCGCTCGCCACTCAGTCCAGGAATGCCGTGGGATCCCTGCCCGGGGTATCCAAGGTCGACGTCAAGGTCTCGTACGACGTTGCGAGGACCACCCCCTCGGATAACGTGGCCACCCATAAGATCAAGAACATAATCGCGGTGGGAAGCGGCAAGGGTGGGGTCGGGAAGTCCACGGTGGCGGTGAACCTGGCGGTCGCCCTGGCCATGACGGGCGCCAAGGTCGGCGTGCTAGACGCCGATATATACGGCGCGAGCGTCCCGCTCATGATAGGCGCCAACACTCCGCCCGAGGTGGCAGGGGAGAACCTCCTGAAACCGTCCGAGGTGGCCGGCATAAAGGTGATATCGGTGGGCCTACTCGTGCCGCCCGGCACGCCCGTCATATGGAGGGGCGCGCTGGTGACCAAGGCGATACAGGAATTCGTGACGAATGTGGACTGGGGAGAGCTCGACTACATGATAGTCGATCTGCCGCCCGGCACGGGCGATGCGCCGCTCACGGTGGCCCAGAACCTGAAGCCGACCGGCGCCGTCATAGTCACAACCCCGCAGAGGGCGTCACTGGAGGTGGCCCTCAAGACCCTGACGATGTTCCGCAAGCTCGACGTGCCGGTGATAGGTATAATAGAGAACATGAGCTATCTTGTCTGTCCGTACTGCGGAAAGGAGATAGATGTGTTCGGAAAGGGCAGCGTGGAGTCGGTCGCGAAACACCTGCAGGTACCGTTCCTGGGATCCATTCCGATAGATACTAGGCTGCGCGAGGCCGAGGACAACGGCGAGCTCATAGTCGACTTCCAGGACTCGCCGGCCGCCAAGGCCCTGATGGATATAGCCCGGAGGATAGCCTCCAAGATCAGCATAATCGCGTACACGTCTAGGCCGAAGGAGGGCGAGGGGGAGGGTGGAGTATCCGCGTTCCTCCCGATGCCTCCCAAGGGTTAGCGCGCGGATACCGTAGCCTATTTTAGCGGGCATATGCCATCCGTAGTGTATGGATATACATGATACCGGCAGCCTGAGGATAGAGATAATCGGAATCCCGGGGCTGCCCGAGGTCGAGCCGGGCGACGACGTCGCCCGCATGATAGTGGACGCGGCGGCCAGGAGCGGCGCCGGCATCATGGACCGCGACGTGATCGTCGTGGCGCATAAAATAATCTCGAAGGCGGAGGGCCGGCTGGTGCGCGCTTCGGACGTCGTGCCCAGCGAGTTCGCCCGTAATCTGGCGCGCTCGCTCGGCAAGGCTCCCGAGGAGGTCGAGGTGATACTGAGGGAGTCGCGCGCGATCGTAAGATATCGGCGCGGGATATTGATAACCGAGAATCGGTCCGGGCTGGTGATGGCGAACTCCGGCGTCGACCGGAGCAACGTGCGGGGGGATTATATATTGCTCCTGCCCGTGGACCCGGACGCGTCGGCGCGCGCGATGAGGGACAGAATAGGTGAGCTGACCGGAAAGGAAGTGTCGGTCGTGATATCCGACACGATGGGGCGCCCTATAAGGGAGGGTCACGTTGACGTCGCGGTTGGGATCTCCGGGATAGCTCCGTTCAGGGACTACAGGGGAAGGGTAGACGGATTCGGGAGGGAGCTCAGGGTAACTAACATCGCGCAAGTCGACGAGATAGCCTCGGCGGCGGAGCTCGTTATGGGAAAGGTCAGGAGGGTCCCCGTCGCCATCGTGAGGGGATACGAATATGAGCGGTCGGAGGAGGGTTCCTCCGGCCTTGTGCTGCCCGAGGATAGGGATATGTTCAGGTGACGCCGGGTTTGAGTTCCCCGCTGGGCTCTCATGCGATCACATAGCTATTGATCTGAGGGTGAACTCCGCCAGCCTCCTCTTCGCGTCCGCGCTCACCATCATTGTATCCGCGGTGAAGGACCTGATACCCGCCTCCGATTCAACCCTGGCCGAGAGGCCCGCGTCGCGGGAGTCTATGATGATCGCGTCCAATAGGCCGCGATAAAATTTTGCGACGCCGACAGGGGAGGGCTCCATTCCCAGGTCCGCCATCATCTGTACGGCCGGACCCTTCACGGCCCTCCCCCCGACTATGGGGGATATCGCTATCCTCCTTTTCCTATTGCGCATCGCCTTTGCTATTTCCCCAATGCACAGGATCGGCATAACGCTCGCGATCGGATTGCTCGGCGCTATTATCACCGCGTCGGCCGACTCTATAGCCTCCACCGCGCCGGGCGCCGGTTCCGCTGACGAGCATCCGCTATAAGTTACGCCGGATATCCGGGGCCTGAAGCCATACCTCACGTAGTATTCCTCGAAGCTCACGGTGGATCCGCCCGCCAGCCTCACCAGTGTCGTCACGCGATCATCAGTGGCCGGCACGATCCTGGACGCCACGCCGAGCCTAGCCCTTATTTCATCGGTGACCTCGCTGAGGCGCGCCCCGCCCGCCAGCCTGTACGTCCTATAGATGTGCGTGGCCAAGTCCTCGTCGCCCAGCGCCATCCAGACATCGGCGCCGTAGTTCCTCAGGCGCGAGAGCGCCCTGAAAGCGTCATCCCGGAATCCCCATCCCTTGGACTCGTCCACGAGCCCCGCCAGCGTGTACGTCACTATGTCCAAGTCGGGCGATATCCTCAGCCCCATGACATCGACGTCGTCGCCTACGTTGACGATCGCGGTGACGTCGCGCGGCTCCACGACGTTCACGAGGCCCTGCAGGAACTTGGCCGCGCCAACCCCGCCCGCCAGGACCGATATCCTCACGTCATGCCGTAGGGAACGGCGCAAGAAATCCCTTCCCAATCGGGAGCCGCTTCATTTGGCGGGCCGGATACGCCGCCGAATGTCCCTCGCGGTGGCGCCGGGAGCTTTCTTTGCCTTCCCGATAGCGTGGAGTCCCCCACGCCATCGGTGATAGAGTGAACGGCAAACCCCGCCCCTTCTAGGGGCGGGGAGGAGGTCAGAGGCCCGATTCACGCATCATTCGCCGGCGGCACCCGCACATTTCACTATTCGCGCTGCACACCATCGCCCCCGTCCTCCTTCAGTCCACGGCGCCCTCCTGAGAGCCCGAGGGCTGCTGACACCAGGAACGGGAGTGCAAGCGTCGCGTCGCTGTACACCGTCACCTTCCTCGCGTTAGGCTTCACCTTGCCCCAGGACACCGCCTCCCTGACGGGGGCCCCGCTGAGGCTGCCGTCATACTCGACAGCCGTCGTCACATACACCGCGTAGTCGAGTCCGCCCTTGAACTGGGCCCACCATATCAGATGATGTTTGGAGATGCCTCCTCCTATTATTATGCCCCCCAGCTTCTCGCCCTCGAAGACGAAGTCGGACATCGTCTGCTCGTCGCGCATGACGTCCACCTGGAAATCCCGCCTCCTCTGGTTGAAAAGCCAGAGCTGGAGCCCCACCGCGCCATCCATGGGTCCTGGGATGACCACCGGTATTCCGTTGACGAATGCCCAGTGGGCCAGCGACGACTCATCTTCCATGCGCTTGCCGAGCTCCCACGTGAGTTCCACGGTGGACAATTTCCTGATGCCGCCCGAGTAGAGCTCCTCCAGCAATCCCTGCATCTTATCCTCCACCAATCCGCCATAGTCCTCCTTGGGCACCAGCACGCTGCCCAGCCTGTGGTATCCCCTCCTGTCGACCTCCTCATCGTCCAGCGTGAAATCGCCCTTATAATAGCTCCCGAACGTCCGTGCCACATCGTGATCCAGCGTGCCGCACGTGGTCACGACCAAGTCCACCAGCCTCTCCCGGAGCATCTGCACGATGACGCCGCGCACGCCGGTGGCCATTATTGCCGCCGGGAACGACATCATGACCCTGACGCCGGAGTCGGACCACATCTCGGCCATCGCGAGCGCCGCCTCCGCGAAGCTCCTCCCCGCGAACCCACCGGCCCTCGCCATCCTCGATGCTATCCCGGCCGGCGTATCGGATGCCCCGACATTGAAATCATACACCTTCTCGCTCAAGTTCTATCCCCCATCACGATATCCGCGAACGCCTTCCTCGCGTGCTTGGCCATCAGCTTCGCGCGGTCCTCCGGCGTATCGTCCATAATCCTTATGCCATAGCCGGACGATATTCCAGCGAATGCGTCCTCGCCGCCGTGGAGCCTCACGCTCCAGTGTATGTTCATGCTGCTCCTCTTCAGCGAGCTCGTGTAGAACACGGCGCAGTAGTCGTGCGCCATCTGTGACATGGCCCTCATCGTGGGGAGCAAGATCTGTGCGAGCGCCGTCATATTCGGCAGCGTGAGGCGATAGAACCTCATCCGGTGGCTGCGCGGGAGCACCCATGCCTCGAACGGGCTCATCGGCGCCCATGGAAATATTGATATGTACTCCTCATTCGAGAGGAGCTCGCGGGGCCCGCTCTTCTCCACCTCGGCTATCACACAGAGCGGGCACGTGCCGATCTCCTTCAGGTATTTCCTGTAGGCCTGATACTCGCGTTCAACCGCGGGGGGGACCTCCGGGAGCCCCAGGACGTGAACCAACGGGTGCTCGCCGCCCTCGGACCTCTCCTCGTAATAGATGGCCACGTAGTTTATCCCCTTCCTCTGATAGAGGTCCTTTCCGAATTCCTGGATCGCGAGAAGCACCAGCACCATCTGGTCCACGTCGAGCTGGGAGAGCTTCAGGCCGTGCTCGGGCGTCGGCACTATCACGTAGTGTACCCCCGCGCCCGGATCCGCCTTCCTGAAGGGGACCGTGAGCTCCTTCGGGCTCTGCGGCCCATCCGTGAGGAGCGGCGCGTGGTAGGGCAGGACCTTAAGGTCCCAGTCCTCCACGCGGTCCTCCTCGCCCTCCTCCAGCCTCATCAGGAACCCGTTCTCCCCCCGCCTGAAGACCACCGGAGAGGGCGGGGCGCTCTTCTCCGATCCGCGGCAGTACGGACAGGCGCCCTCCACGGCGCGCACGCGCCGAGGGGCGACGAGCGCCACGTAGTCCTCCAGATAGTCCTTCCTGAGCTCGCTCAATTGCCCTTACCCGAGCCGCCCCATCTAATAAGCAGTTCTGGGGCCATGTCCATTTTCATTGATTAGCAGCTAAATTTGCGTTTGCGGACCGACTATAAGCGTCGCGTGCGGGCAATGTCCACGGTTGAGGGGACGGATCGGCCTGCTCTTCACGGCGCATCAGGTGGAGCACCTTAACAGGGCGCTTCCTCACCAGAGGCTCTCGATGCTTGCGTCGGGGGGGATACCTGCCGACAAATACATAGATATGGAGCGCACGAACCGCGAGTTCCTGGACGATGCGAAGGGTCTCTATGCGCATTTCCTGGGCGCGGTGGAGGAGGTATCGCAGGAGGCCGATAAACTGGGCCTCCCTTTCAGGGTGGGGCTGGCGCCATCCGGCATCATGCTCGAGCTCGTGATAAGGTATTCCAAGGGGGTGGATCTTTACGGCCGCCTATCGGAGCTGGTCAAATCCGGCAGGATAGAGCTGGTGGCGACGCCATATCACCAGAGCCTCGCATCGCTGTATCAGGACAGGATGGAGGAGTTCGGGTTCCAGTTGGCGCTCTCTAGGGCACTCATTCAGAAGCTGTTCGGCGTGGAGCCTCGCGCCGCCGTGAACACCCACATGGGGTTCTCCGACGGCATGGCCGCGTCCGTCGAAAGGGGGGGATTCTCCGCGATGGTGGCGGAGGCCCCGGATATCGTCCCCGGAGTCTATGCCGTCGACGGGATGAACGTGCGCGCAATAGTGCGGGATCGCCGGCTGAGCGGCGCCATACTGGAGGGGGCATATGAGGCTACCATCCCGGCCGGGGAAGGTCGCCTGGCGGTCATCAGGCTCGGAACGCTGCGCGGATCGGATCCGGCCAGGTTCGCGTTCATCTTCAGGTCGCTTCTGAGCCAAGAAATCGGCATAGTCTCCCCGTCAGACGTGGCGGCATCGGGCGACTCCGGCTCCGTGACGCAGCCGGATGCCACACCCCGCTTCGACGTGGACGTGGGGGGACTGGACGCGTTCCTGGGTAACGCGGCACAGAGGGCGTACTACAGGCGCGTTGCGGCACTGGGGCCCTACGTGAGGCAGGTAGGGGATCGGGAGATCGCGGCGATCTGGAGGATACTGCAACAGGTGGACTTCCTGGCGTATCTGTCGGAGGCGGGACTGCCCGGATACGCATCTCCCTACTCAGGATGGGTCGAGGCATTCTCAGTCATGGATTCCGTGCTGAGCGACGTCGAGGGAAGGGTGGGTGCCGCATACGCGAGGGCCGCGCCGGCCAAGCGCGCCGCCGCGCCCTAGGAGCGCACGAAGTCGGCGAACCGTCGCCCCGTAGGCCGCAGCTCCCCGCTTCACCGGGGGTCCTCGCGTCCGCGGCGCATTATAGCTGAACTTACCGGACGGCTTCCTCGGGATCGCGCGATGACTAATTTGAACCTCCACGGTTAAAAGGCACCTGACCTCCCCATCAGTGCGTGAGGAGACTGGTATACGTCCTGTTGGACGGCGTGGGCGACAGGCCGGATCCCAAGCTGGGAATGAGGACTCCGCTCGACGCCGCTAGGACCCCGGGCCTAGATTCGCTGGCGTCCAGGGGTGCCACCGGGCTCGTCTACACTGTTGGTAAGGGGATCGCGCCCGAATCCGACGTGGCCGTTTTCCACATGCTCGGATACAGGTTGGGGGAGGAGTATCCGGGCAGGGGTGTGATAGAGGCGGTTGGCTCCGGCGTCGATTTCAGGGATGGCGATCTCGCCCTCAGGGCGAACTTCGCGACCGTCGACGATCACATGAGGATCATCGATAGGAGAGCCGGAAGGGACCTAAGCGATTCCGAGGCGAGGGAGCTTGCGGAGGCCCTGAACGAGGGCGTCAGGCTCACGCCGCCGGCAGAGGTCGTTTTCAGGCACACAGTGGGTCACAGGCTCGTCGTGCGCATAAGGGTGCCCGGGGTAAAGCTCTCGTCCAACGTGACCAACACAGACCCGGCGTACCGGAAGGTCGGCGGCATGGGCGTCGCAACGACCGGAGGCGGCGAGATGCGCGTGGAGAGAGCCGCCCCCCTGGACGGAAGCCGTGAGGCGAAGCTCGCGGCAGATCTCATCAACGAGGTGACTGACGAAGCGTATCGCGTCCTCGTGCGCCATCAGGTGAACTCCGCGCGTTCCCGGGCCGGCCGGCTCCCTGCGAACGTCATACTGATGAGGGATGCGGGCGCAAGGCTGCCCTCGCTCCCCGGCATCGATAAGCTACACGGGTTGAAGATGGCCGCGATAGCCGATATGCCGGTCGAGGTCGGCGTCGCCGGGATATTGGGGATGCACGTCGAGCGGAGTCCGGAGCTGTTCAACTACGACTGGAAATCATCTAAGGTCCTGGAGCTGCTCAACTCGTACGATGGCGTCTACGTCCACCTGAAGGGACCGGACGAACCCGGGCACGACGGGCTACCCGAAGTCAAGGTGAGGTCGATAGAGATCATCGACGGTGGGTTCTTCAAGCCGCTTCTGGCGGATCTCGACTTGGAGAGGACTGTCGTAGCGGTGTCGGCCGATCATGCGACCCCCTGTCAGCTGAAATCGCACAGCGATGATCCGGTGCCATTGCTGGTATCGGGCGGATCAGTCGAACATGACGGAAGCAGGAGGTTCACCGAGGCAGAGGCTGCCAGGGGCGGCCTCGGGATTCTCGACGGGCCTGACGTGCTTCCGACGATCATAAGGCAATACCTTAAATAGCCCTGTATCCGAGCGGCCGACATGTCGGCACAGGAGGAGACGAGATCCGCCTACGGATTCACGATAGGGGATAAGGTAATCACGGACCTCGGAGTCCTCGGAACCGTCGAGGATATAATAGATGTCCAGGGGAAACCATACCTGTTGGTGCGGTGGAAGAACAAGAGCAAGGGCGCCTATGGATTCGAGGAGATCAACAGATATGGTATAAAAAGGGCGCCGTCGTGAGCTGTCCCGTCCCGAGGACGTGGTTTCGGAGTTCCGGCAGTATTCTCGCTGGCAGATCATTTCACTCAGATGTTCTTCGATGCAAGGGCGGTGATCCTATAACTGACCGTCAAATCGTACAACGGAGCAATATTATATATAGAATTCATCATTAGCTAGCTGGAGCGGGATCGGATCCGCCCTCCTCCCGGAAGAGTTCATCCAGGCTCTCCCTGGGCCTCGCGACCTCGATCTCCTCCCGGGAGTTCCTGAAGAGCACCGGCGGCTTAGGCTGCGCGTGGAACGGCATGTTGAACACCACGCTGTACGCGCCCGCATTCCCGAACGCGACTAGCCCACCCACCTTCATTTCGGGCAACCTAATCCCGTCCGGGAGAGGGAAGACGTCGTCGGAATCGCATAACATGCCGGCGAGCACCACGCGCCCATCCTCATAGCGCCCATCGTCCGGGATCACCCTGACCGGGTACACCTGCTTAACCAGCGCCGCGTCCAGTAGATTGTGATATCCGGTATCGAGGAACGCATAGGTCATACCCGCATATCTCTTCACGTTGACCACGCTGGACACGAGGATCCCCGCCTCCGCTACGAGGAACCTGCCGCTCTCCACAACCAGATGGGGCGCCCTGCCCAGGCGCTCGGCCAGCGCGTTGAGCCTATCGGCCACGGCCGGCGCGACGTGGTCCGCACTCACGCCTTCCCGGTCGTACATTACCGGCATTCCGCCCCCTATGTCCAGCATTTCCAATTCGATGTTCATCCCCTCTGCGCGTGATATGGCGAGCAGCTCCTCCACGCGATCCACCGCCCTGATGAACCTCGACGGATCCGAGACCTGTGTGCCCACGTGGAAGTGGAATCCCCTCAACCTCAGGTTTCCGCGCCCGGACATCGTCCTGATGAGCGCGAGCGCGTCCTCCCCATCCTCATCCAGTATGGGCACGCCGTACTTACCCACCTTGTAGAAGTGCTCGTCATCCGGGGGATCCAGCTCCGGGTTTATCCTCAAGAGCACGTCGACTGATACATCGAAATTCTCGGCCGCCCTGGTCAGGTTCTGGAGCCCGTTCGAGGATCCAACGACGAAAAGTCTGACGCCGAGCCCGATCGCCTTGGAGAATTCGCGATAGGTCTGGGTTGCGCTCGTGTATATCGAACGCTCCACGCCGCCCACCGCCCTCTCCAGGAAGTACAGCTCCTCGACGGTGGCCGCATCGAACATGAGCCCCTCCTCTCCAAACGTACCCAGCACCCTGGGCAGGAAGTTCGCCTTGATCGAATACGCCAACGAAAGCCCGCCCGAATATGTGGAATACGCCGCCGCCAGATCGCGCGCGTTCCTCCTCAGCGTTTCCTCATCCATCACGAAGTACGGAGTCCCATGCGCTTCCGCGAGGTTTTCCATGAGATCCGCGGGGAGCCGGAACACGAGGTTTTCGCTCAGTGACCTCCTCAGGACCGCACTTGGCCCTTCGAGCATCCCTTTAATAGCTCACCCCTCGCATTAGCCTGCGATGGATCCCTCGTTTAAGCTTATCGTCGACGATGAGGAAGTGGCATCGGGAGTCCTGAGGAGGGCGATAGCGCCCTCGGTGGCCTCGGACCTCGAGAGGATGCGCCGCGTCGCCGGCAACGTCTTGTTGAGGGATAACGCGATAGGCATCGTGACCCACCTCAAGGTCGGATCCTCCAAGTCGCGCAGAAATTTCAGGAGGGGCGAGGTCGCGCTCAGCCCAGCGGACGGCACCATGTGGTTCTTCACCGGGGATTCGGAATCCCGCATGCCCCTGGTACCCCTGGGCAATATAACAATGGGTATAGATTCGCTGAGTGCTATCAGGAGAGGCGCGCGCCTGGCCCTCGTAGTCAGCTCGGGCCAGGGCCCTCCTTGATGGCGTATACGTAATGTCCGCTGTATCCGCCGACCCTGACTGCGATCCCGGATTCCACGAGCTTCCTCAGGAGCACGCTGGCGGTGCTGCCCTTGACGCCCAGTGTCTGCGCGACCGTATACACGGTGAGCGCCTTCAGCGGCTTTAGCTTCTCCACCACGTACTTCGGATCCTCGACCAGCAGCGCATCAGCCCTCGCCTTTCCCTCTGCCACGCCCTTCGCCCTTTCCCTCTCGGCAGGCTTCCCCTTCTCCTTCCCCTTCTCCCCCTTCTTCACCTTGCTCAAGCTGACCATCCGCGATCCACCATGCTTAAAACGATTTCGCGTCGAAGAGGGAATTCGCATACCCGGTCCCGACGGCGCCGGTCGCGAGGCGCCGCGCATCATCAGAGAACGAGATGGCCTGCTCGCACGCATATCCCAGGTAGAGCTCGGGGCGCAACGAAGCCAGCTCCGGCGCTATATCGCGCACAGCGGCGCGATATCCATCCGCGTCCATTGAGAGCCCCTGCAACATGCGCCTGGCCTTCTCATATCCCTCGTCGTCACCCCTCGACCTCAGAAGCACCTGAACCGCCTCGCCCAGCATCTCCCAGTGCTTCCCCAGCTCCTCGAGCGAGCCCTCGCGGGAGTAGCTGACGCGGTCGAGGACGCTTCCTATCCTCCTGAGGGCGACCACCGCCAAGCCGTATGCCTCACCGTAGAATCTCTTGACGGCGGAATCCGAGATATCCCTCTGAAGCCTTGACTCCTGAAGTCCGTGAGCCATGGACTCCAAAGTCCTAGCGGCGAGCCTCAACATACCCTCCCCGCCCTCGAGGTCTATCGGATTGACCTTCTGCGGCATTGTAGATGACCCGACCTCATGCTCGCTGGCGCGCGCAATTCTGACGTATCCCAGCGTCAGGTAGAGCCACACGTCGACGCACATGTCGACGGCGGCGTTGCAGGCGGCCGCCGACTCGTAGAGCATCACGCTCTCCCTATCGTGCGGCAGCACCTGCTTCACGGCCTCATCGTACTCGAACCCGAGCGACTCCACGAACTTCCTAGAGAACTCGCGCCAGTCGATCGACGGATATGCCAGCCTGAGCGCGGCCAGCGTCCCGACGGCGCCGCCGAGCTTGCCGCGCGGCCTGTAGGATGCAAGGAGCTCCGCGAACCTGGATAACCTCATCGCATGGACCCCCAGTTCCCTCCCCAGCGTGGTGGGGATAGCCGGCTGACCGTGGGTCCTCCCCACTATCACACTGCAGGCCTCCCGGCGCGATATCGCCGAGAGCTTCAGCGCGACCTCAGCGATCTCCTTCACCAAGTGACCCTTGATCAGGACCTCGAGGAGCGCCGAGTACGCCAGATTGTTCACATCCTCGCTCGTGAGCCCCAGGTGAACGTACCGCCTGAGCCTCCTGGGAACCCTGGACCTAAGGAATTCGACCACCGCGGCGACGTCGTGCCCTATCCTGCCCTCTATCCTCCTGATCTCGGCGACGTCCTCGGCCGAGAGCGACATCAGCGCGCCAAGCGCGCTCCTCTCCTCATCGCCGAGTGGAGCCTCAATCCCCTCGGCCGAGAGCCTCCCCACGAGCGCGTCCAGGTATCGGAGCTCTATCCTCACCCTCAGCTCATGCAGCTTGGCCTCGGAGAAATCCCCGGCCACATCCTCCGCGAGCTTCCTGTATCTGCCGTCCAGCGGCGAGAGCGGCTCCCAGCCGTCAATCAAGGTACACTAGCTCCTCCCTCGACGGTCCGTACGAGAGCCCGCGCACGGGGATCCCCAGAGCCTCCTCGAGCCTGCCCACGTAATTCCTCAGCGACTTCGGGAGGGCGGATATCCCCTCCTCCTTGGCGCGCTCCCACACCGCCTTATCGGTGCCCCGCCAGCCGTCGAATTCCTCGTACACGGGTGCGGCGCCCCCGAGCTCCTCCGGCGTGGATGGGAACTCATCGGTCGTGGCGCCATCGATCCGGTAGGCGGTGGCGATCTTGACCCTGTTCAGTTCCCCCAACACGTCGAGCTTCATGATCATCGCATAGTTTGCGCCGTTCAGCATAACGGAGTACCTCCCGGCCACGGCATCGAACCACCCGCATCTGCGGGGCCTCCCGGTCGTGGCCCCGTATTCGCCCCCGATCCTCCTCAGCGTCTCCCCGGCCTCTCCGGTGTCCTCCGTGGGGAACGGGCCCCCGCCTACCCTAGTGGTGTACGCCTTGGCTACGCCTATCACTTCCGAGATGGCGGACGCGGGGACTCCGCTCCCTATAGCGGCCGCGGCCGCCACGGTATTCGAGGACGTCGAATATGGATAAGTCCCATGATCGATGTCGAGGAGGCTGCCCTGTGCGCCTTCGAACAGCACCCTTGAGCCATCCGAGAGCATGCGGTTGAGCGTGTACTCCGCCCTGCCAACGTACGGCCTGAGGATCTCACCGTAGCGGACGAGATCCCCGTACAGGCTTTCGAACGCCGGCGGCTCGCCGCGGCCGCGCAGGATGTGATCCTTTGCGCTGTAGAGCCCCTTCAGCTTCTCCCTCAGGCTATCCGGGTGCAGGAGGTCGATGATCCTTATCCCGATCCTAGCGGCCTTATCGGCGTATGTGGGGCCTATACCCCTCCTCGTGGTGCCGAGCGCCATTCCTCCCCTGTCCAGTTCCTCCGCTTCGTCCTGCATCTTATGCAGCTCCGTGGTCACGTGCGCCTTATCGCTCAACAGGAGCCTGGGCCGCACGCCCGCCTCCTCCAAGGAGTTCAGCTCCTCCACCAGGACCTTCGGATCCACGACCACTCCATTTCCCACGACCCCGAGCTTCCCCTGCAGGACCCCGGAGGGCATCAAGTGAAAGACCCTCTTCTGCCCTCCGACCACCACCGTGTGTCCGGCGTTCGAGCCCCCCTGAAATCTGACGACCGCCTCGAAATTCCCCGCGATGCTGTCGACGATCTTGCCCTTGCCCTCATCGCCCCACTGAAGGCCGACAACAACTACTCCAGGCATACCATGTAGCCAGCGATACATCCGACCTCTAAAAAGGTTTGCCCGGGGACGCACAAAAGATTAATAACCATGACACATCCACACGTAAGAAACCCCGTGGCACGCAGATATCTGAAGCTCAGCTATGAGGAGGTCCACGAGCTGGCGCTCGACCTCTACCATCGCGTGAGATCGTCCGGATGGATTCCCGAGGTGAATATATGCATAGGCAGAGGCGGGCTCTTCGTGCTGCGCGCCCTCCAGGACTTCTTCGCCGCGGAGGGCATGCGCATACCGTACCAGCTAGTGGCGGTCGATAGATATGAGGGGCTGGAGAGCGCCGGCCGGCCCGTCGTCAGGAGCATGGGGGACGTCGATATACGGGGAAGGAGGGTCCTCGTGGTGGACGATGTCGCCGACTATGGAGACAGCATGCTGGCCGTGAAGGAGCTTATGGAGGCGCGCGGCGTGGCCGCCGTCCGCACGGCAACCCTCCACGTCAAGCCTTGGTCCAAGATAATCCCCGATTATTACGTCGCGGAGACCGATGCGTGGATAATCTATCCCTGGGAACTCTACGAGACAATAGCCATGATCATAAGGGAACTGGCCTCCAGGGGTGCGACTCCGGAGGAGTCGTACGAGGAGCTCGTCTCCCGCGCGCACGTGACGCCGCAGGAGCTGAGGAACTTCAGCGATATAACGCGCCACAGCGGATCGCTCGCCGGCCGCGCGGGCTTGATCCTAGACCAGTTGATATCGGCGCATGGGGACGCCGGGAAACCTTAATGTGCCCGCCCGGCGGCTCCATCGCGTCGCATGCTCAGAACGCACAGGACATCTGAGCTTGGAAGGCTCGAGGACGGCAGGCACGTGAAGGTCGCCGGCTGGATATCCAGCATCAGGGATCAAGGATCCATAGCATTCCTGATCCTCAGGGATGGATGGGGCGAGATCCAGGTGACGGCCAAGAAGGGCGAGGTACCGGACGAGCTCCTGGAGGAGCTGCGCAGGATCCCGCAGCACTCATCGGTTGTGATAGGCGGCATCGTCAGGAGAGACCCGAGGTCCCCCGGAGGCGTGGAGCTGATACCATCGAGGGCGTCCGTGGTTTCGAGGGCGAGGAAGCAGCCGCCGTTCAACGTCTACGGAGGGGAACTACCGGGCATCGATCGCAGGCTCGATATAAGGGCGGTCGACCTCAGGAGGGTTAAGGCAGGGGCTATATTCCGCGTTAGGCATGCAGTGCTGCAGTCCATACGCGATTTCCTGACATCGAAGGGCCTCACGGAGGTCCAGACCCCCAAGATAATAGCCACGGCCACGGAGGGCGGCGCCGAGCTCTTCCCCGTGCTTTACTTCGACAGGGAAGCGTTCCTCGCGCAGAGCCCCCAGCTCTACAAGGAGCAGCTTACGATGGCGTTCGATGGCGTCTTCGAGATAGGTCCGATATTCAGGGCCGAGCCGTCGAGGACGCTCCGCCACCTCAGCGAGGCGACCAGCGTCGACGTCGAGATGGCGTTCACCGACTACGAGGACGCCATGGACCTCATAGAGGGAATGGTGACCAGCGTGGTCGGGATGGTCTCGAGGGAACGCTCGGCCGATTTCCAGGCGCTGGAGCACGAGCCGGAGATGCCTGCGCCGCCGTTCCCCAGGATCACATACGAACAGTGCATCTCCAAGCTCAGGGACGCCGGCATAGAGAAGGATTTCGGGGACGATCTCGAGATCGGCGACCTGAGGGAGCTCGGCAGGCTCTTGGGCGGATATTACTTCATAACGGACTGGCCCATGAAGCTGAAGCCGTTCTACATAAAATCGAAGGCCAGGAGGCCCGAGATATCGGAGAGCTTTGACCTCATGTGGGGCGACCTGGAGCTATCCAGCGGCGGTTCCAGGATTCACAGCAAGTCCATGCTGGTGAGGAGGCTCAAGGAGAAGGGATTGAAGCCGCGCGATTTCGAATACCACCTCAGGATGTTCGACTACGGGATGCCCCCGCACGCCGGGTTCGGGCTCGGGCTCGACCGCTTCCTCATGGTACTGACCGGGCAGGACAACATAAGGGAGGTCGTGGCATATCCTAGGGACATGAGGAGGTTGACGCCATGAGCCGGGTGGACGTCGACAGGCTGAGAAGGCTGGCCGCGATGGAGATATCCCCGGACGAGGAGGCCGAGGTCGCGAGCCGCTTGCTGAAGGTTATCGAATACCTGGATAGGCTAAGGTCGCTGGACCTATCCGACATAGAGCCGATGTATGCAGCGGGGGAGGATGAGGCCGCCTACAGGCCGGACGAACCGTCGGGCGGCGACCCGGACGAGGTCATGCGGGTCGTCCCGAAGAAGAAGGATCGCTACGTGAGGGCTCCCAAGATGATGTGAGATGGACATCCCCACGCTTTGGGGCGCTATTCAGGCGGCGGAGTCCGATCCCAGGTATCCCGAGGAGCTGGCAAGCGACCTGCTGGATAGGATCAGGCGCATCGACGGCGACATCAACTCATTCCTCACGCTCAACGAGCGCGCGCCCGGCGATGCGCGCCCGGCCGCGGGCGTCGGGCCACTACACGGGATACCGATCGCCGTCAAGGACAGCATAAATACGAAGGGGCTGGAGACCACCGCTGGATCCAGGATCCTCAGGGGATACGTGCCGCCGTACGACGCCACGGCTGTCGCGAGGCTCATCTCGGCAGGTGCAGTGATCCTGGGCAAGACGAATATGGACGAGTTCTCGATGGGCAGCACCGGCGAGAACAGCGCGTTCGGCCCCACCAGGAATCCGTGGGATGCGTCGAGGGTCCCGGGCGGGAGCAGCAGCGGGAGCGCCGCCGCCGTCGCGGCCGGCCTAGTACCGGCGGCGCTCGGCGCCGACACCGGAGGTAGCGTCAGATGTCCGGCCAGCTTCACCGGCACGTTCGGCATCAGGCCGAGTTATGGCAGGGTCAGCAGGTATGGGCTCATAGCGTACGCCAGCAGCATGGATCAGATAGGGCCGATCGCCAGGAGCACGAAGGACCTGGCGCTGATCCTTTCGATAATCGCGGGGCGCGATCCGATGGATCTCACGTCGAGCGCGGCGCCCGTCCCGGATTACCTCGGGGCGCTGGAATGGGACGTCTCGGGCTGGAGGGCCGCGGTCATCAGGGAGGCCGTGGGCGAGGGCGTGGACGAGCGCGTTTCGAGCGAATTCTGGAGGGCCGTGGACGCGATATCCGGTCTCGGCGTGGACGTCGAGGAGGTGAGCTTTGGCTGGCTCGACGATGCGCTCGCGGCGTATTACGTGATAGCAAGCGCGGAGGCCAGCAGCAACCTCGCTAGATATGATGGAATAAGATACGGACTGTCGCCGCCGCACTCGGGCGACTGGCGCTCCTATTTCGAAAGGGTCAGGGGCGGGGGATTCGGCCGCGAGGTCAAGGTCAGGATAATGCTGGGCACATACGCGCTATCCGCCGGGTACTTCGAGGAGCTTTACATAAGGGCCCTCAAGGTCAGAAGGCTCGTCGCGGACGGCCTCTCATCGGCGCTCAGGAAGTACCGGGTCCTCCTGTCGCCGACGATGCCGACGCCTCCCCCGAGGATCGGAGAGAGAACGGCGGACTCCCTCGCCATGTACCTTATGGATGTGGAGACGATACCCGCGAGTCTGGCGGGCCTGCCCGCCCTCTCGGTGCCGATCGGAAGGGTGGATGGCCTGCCCGTCGGGCTCCAGTTAACGGGATCCCGCATGGACGAACCATCGCTGCTGGCGCTCTCCTCCGCGATCGAGGACGAGCTTCTCGGGGGTCCCGTGCCCGCCGCGTCGGCGCCGCGTCCCGGGGGCCCGCCTCCTCCATCGACAGGTAGCGCGTGAGCGGGAGCGTCCTCCATCTGTCCACCGGCGCCACGTCCTCCCCCTCGCCGACCGGAATTCCGTACCGCATTCCCAGGGACTCCGCCGTCTCCCTGACGACCGCCGAGATCCCATCAACATAGCGCTCCGGCGGTATCCTGTAGGGGCCAATCCTGCGCCCCTCCTCGAAATAGAGCCTTTCCATGATCCCGATGACTTCATACATGCCCCTCGACGAGAGGAATTCCCTCAGGCGGTTCCAGATGTCCCCGCGGAGCCTCAGCACGCCGTTGTATGCGAACGATGCCCCGCTATTCCTTGATGCAGCCAGCAGTTCGGCGATCCCATCGCGATTATCGGTCAGGCCGGGCAGTACCGGGTCCACGTTCACCCCGACCCTGACCCCCGCATCCGCGAAGCGCCTCATCGCTATCAGGACCCCCCTGGCGCTCGAAGCGCCCGGCTCGATCGACCTCTTGAGCTCCTCGTCGACGGTGGTGAGGCTCCATACCACGGCGCACTTATCCCTGTACCCGGCGTGGAGATCCAGATCCCTGACTATCGCGGCCGACTTTGTGAACACGTAATATGGTATCCCGCTCGACTGGAGGACCTTCACGACCCTCCTCGTGAGGCCGAGCGCGCCCTCGATCGGTTGATAGGGATCGGTGGCGGTCGACAGGAAAACCGGTTCCACGGTCCTCTCCTTCCATGTAGCCAGCTCGGACGAGAGCACCTCCGGCGCGTTCACCTTGGCCTCCACCACGTCGTGGAACTCCTTGACCCAGTCGAACGTCGCATAGCAGTAGATGCACCTGTGGGAACAACCCACGTACGGATTCACGGTCAGGCCGCTCCTGCGATCCTCCACGTCGTAGTATCTATGGATGACGCTCTTGGACCTCCTGCGCCTGACCTCGACCGTCCTCCCCTTCCACCACAAGCATATCCCCATGGACGTGACGGTTATTTATCCCGTTTCAGGGATTCCGATATCATCTTCGCGACCAGCCTAGCGTCGGCGCCCCTCCCCACCTCCCTGAGGACCATCCCCACGAGGTAATCCACCGCCTTCGGGTTCCTCCTAGCGTCCTCCACCGCCTTCGGGTTCCTCCCGAGCACGTCCTCCACGGCGCGCCTCAGCTCATCCTCGTCGGATCCGCCGGAGATCCCCAGGGCGCTCAACGCCGCGTCGACCGTGACGCCGCCCTCCAGCGCGTAGATGAGCACGTCCTTAGCGTCCTTGTGGCTCAGATGCTTCTCCTTCATGAGCCCGGACAGGCGGACGATGAGCGCCGGATCGACGCGGACCTCGTGCGGCTCAAGCTTCCTGTCGTTCGCGTAGGAGAGCATGTCAACGGCTATCAGCGTGGCGGCGTTCCTGGGATCCGCTCCCTCCATGACGCATTCCTCGAAGAGCCCCGACATATGCGGCGAATAAGCAATCGGCTCGGCCATAGTCGGGCTCAGGCCCATCCGCACGTACTCCTCCAGACGATCCTCCGGGAGCCTAGGCAGCCCGGACCTGACCCTCTCGATATCCCCGTCGGCGACGATCACCGGCGGAAGGTCGGGCTCCGGGAAGTACCTGTACTCCTCCTCGGCCTCCTTGGACCTCATGCTGACGGTTATCCTCCTGACCTCGTCCCAGTGCCTGGTCTCACGCTCCACCTCAAGCCTGCGCATCCTCCTGTTCCTCTGTCTGGTCAGCTCGAACCGTATCGCGCGCTCCACATCGGCAAACCCCGAGACGTTCTTCACCTCTACCCTGTTCCCGCCCTCCACGGAGACGTTGACGTCGCACCTCATAGCCCCCTCCACATCGGATCTGTAGATCCCCAGGTACTCCAGTATACCGGCGAGCCTCTCCAGGAGGTCCCTGGCCTCCTCGGGCGCCTCCATGTCGGGTTCCGTCACGATCTCGAGGAGCGCTATCCCGTGCCGGTTGTAGTCCACCAGTGAGTAAGGCGACTGCGCCATGCTACCCTCGTAATGTATCCTCGCGGGGTCCTCCTCTATGTGTACTCTCCTTATGCGGACGACCTTGCCGCCCCTGATCCTAATGGCGCAGTCCTGGGCGAACGGCGCACCGCCAGCCCTATCGTACTGGCTTATCTGGTAGTTCTTCGCCAGATCCGGGTAGAAATAGTTCTTCCTCCAGAACCTGGAGATTCTGTTCACGTTACAACGGAGCGCCAGCGCCACCTTGAGGGCCTCCTCCACTATCCTCGCGTTCAGCGCGGGCAGCGTGCCGGGGAGCCCCATGCAGACAGGACACACGTTCGTGTTCGGCTGTCTTCCCCGGTAGTCGGAGCTGCAGGAGCAGAAGAGCTTAGTCCTCAGGCTGAGCACCTGTACGTGGACCTCGAGCCCTATCATGACCCCGGATCCCGCCATACGGGTTTCACTCTACGTAGGTACACGTAGGTACGCATAAGCATACCTGTCGTATGCGTAGAGCTGGGGCTTCACGGCATCATATAGGCCCCTCACGAGTTCATCGGGTCCCCTCCGCTCCGCCCCCGTCAGGAGGTACCCACCCACCAGCGTCGGCAGGACGTTCGCGTCCCACCACTCGCGCTGCCGGGGAACCCCCTCCATCCTCAGGTAGAGGTCGATGGCCGCGTTGGGCTGCCCGTCCATCGTGAGGCCGCAGCCCCCGCACCTGAAGACCGCGCTCCCCCTCAGGTCTTTGTTCTCCCACCCGCATCTGGAGCGCGCGTCCGCGGTCATCAGGATTGTAGATCCATTGAGCTGGTATTTAAGGGTAACTGGCACTTAGCGATCGCGGCAGGCGCTCCCCACGGTGCCCCACAAATTTACGGGGCGCCGGGACGGCCCGGCGCGGTTCCACGGCGTCCCTATACGCTTCGGGGAGCGGCAAGAGCTCCTCTCCCCGCTCATGTTTGGGTGAATAGCCCTTCAGCGCGATTCACAACCTCCCTATGCTTATGGCTCCTCATCCCCACTCTACTACAAACACATATTAAAACCTATATGTGACGATGCTGTTTTAAACGGCGATCGTCCGACGTTTCCGGTATAAAACCTGAGTTCCCTATTCCCGGGACTTCACGGCCACCGCTATTATCACGCCCCCGCCCAGCAGTTCCTGGACGCGCGCCTCGCCGAAAACTTGTCCGAGCATGCGCTTCAGGAACCCGTTGCCCGGCAGCCTGGCGTACGTCAGCCGCAGCCTGGAGTACAGCGGGCCCAGGGGACCCATGAGCGCCCCAAGGAGCTCCGAGACAACGCTCCAGTAGGCGCCCACGATGAACCTTCCCAGGGCGCCGTCGGGCTTCCCTAGATCCAGTATCACGAGATATCCCCTCGCAACGAGGGCCCTCCTGACCTCATACAGCGTCATGCCGGCGCTCCAGGAATCCCTCAGGCTGAAGCTCGCGGTGGCGCAACCGAACGATCCATCCCTGAACGGCAGCCACTCGTACATGGCCACCACGCGCTCCGCGAGGGGCCCTCCTCCCGTCATCCTCAGGCCTATCGGGATCACGTCGACCAAGACGCACAACCTCCCTGATCCGCATCCCGCGGCCGCCGCCATATAGCCCGGTCCGGCGCCCAGGTCCACCAGCTTTCCACAGCGGCCGACGGCCCGGGCAGCCCTCCTCCTCAGATATCCTATCATGCCCAGTGATAGCAGGACGTTACCCCTCTCGTAGTAATCCAGCAGCGCGCCTATGCTGGCTATGACCTCCGCCCAGTCCTCCCTCAGGCTGGTCGTCATGGCTCACGGCCCCACGAAGTCGAAGCGCAGCAGCACGCCCGGCAGCTCCTCCAGAAGCGCCGATGCCCCCCAGTGGAACCCCCTCCTGCCGGATATCGCGTCGCCGGCAACTCCTATTATGAACGCAGCAGCGGCGGCCGACCTCAGCTCATCCATCCCCAGCGAGAGGAGCCCCGTCGCGAGCCCTCCGACGAGCGATTGTACCCCCGCGGGTTCCGCGGGCGGTCCCGCGGCGCTGACGATCGACGTCCTCCCGTCCGACGCGATAGCGGATCCATCCCTGACGAGCACCGTACCCCCGATCGCGGCCGCCGCCTCCTTGACGGATTCCCGGTCGGGCGATGCCCCTGTAAAGGCGCGCGCGAACGTCTCCCCATCGTAGATCGCGATGAAGCGCCTCCCCGCTAGGCCGTCCAGGACCTCCCTCCGGGCGCCATCGGATTCCAGGACGAGCTTCGTCCCCCTGGACGCCAGCTCCCGCGCCAGCTGAAGCGCTCCACCTGCGTCCCGGAAGTTGGCCCCCAGATACGCGGCGTCCAGCCCCCGTACGTGGTCCGCGATCCACGCCGCAGCGCCCCTCGTCAACTTCTGGTCGGGGAGGGGGATCACGTGTAAGTCGGCGGAGAGGCATCTGACGGAGTCGGCGATCTTCCCGGGCACAGCCACGTACACATCGCCGACGCCTGAGTAGAGCGCCGCCAGCCCGGCCAGGACCGGATCTCCATGGTGCATCCATCCGCCGCCCACCACCAGGGCACGGCGTCTCCTGTCGTCCCTCGCCGGCATCCACGCCGCCACATCCTCGATGCTCACAGTGTCGATCCCCGATGACCGTGACGACAACTTTCCTTGCTGATCTGGGACCATCGAGCTCCACTAGAAAGATGTTTTGCCACGTGCCGCGGGTGAGCCTCCCGTCGTTCACCGGGAATGTCCTGGACGAGCCCAGAAACGCCGCCGCCAGGTGTGCGTGTGCGTTATCGTCGATCACATCGTGACGATATCCGATGCCCTTCGGGAAAAATTTCAATATCATCTCCACAATATCCTCCATGAGCCCCTCCTCGGCCTCGTTCTCGATGACCGCCGCCGTGGCATGAGGCACCGATACAACGCAGATGCCCGATTCGATTCCGGACTCCGCCACTACGCGCTCGACGTCCGCCGTCACGTCGATGAGCTCCACGTCCCTGTTGCTTGAATACACCAACTCGCGCGAACGGACTGCCACGCCTCGACATACGGCGGCCGTGCATTTGTGAATTTCCTCACAACGCATCATTAGGATGGCGCATCAGCGGCGGCCGATGCCCAGCGACTCCAAGAAGTCCACCAAGTGTGCCGCCATGGCGCGCTTGTGGAGCGGGGGCAGCGGCTCCGCGCGATCCCTCGACACGAGGACGATCCGGTTGTAGTCGCTCCCGAACCCCATGCCCTTTTCCGACACGTTGTTGACCGCTACGGCCAGCGCGCCCGGATGCTCCCTGAGGTAGTTCCTGCCCTCCAATGCCATCTCCTCATCATCCATATGTCCATGGATCGCCCTGAACGCGAGCACCGGTATCCCGCCGGATGAGATAGCGTCGACGACCTTGGGGGTGGGCACCAGCCTGACGTCCAGGGGTCCATTCCCGGTCGGTATCTTGCCCTCAGCGGTCCTCTCCGGCCTGAAGTCAGCCGGGGATGCGGTGGCCACGGCGAAATCCGGCCTGAAATCGTCAATGAGCCTCGTCGCGGCCGCGGCCATCTCCTCCGTCGTCTCGACGCGAATAACCCTGGCTTCCCTGGGCATCCGCACGTCGGAGGGGCCTACGATGACGGCGACCTCCGCTCCCCTGTCCATGAGCTCCCATGCGACGTACGCGCCGGTCTTCCCGCTTCCCCCATTCGTGATGACCCTGATGGGATCCAGCCTTTCCAGCGTGGGACCCGCCGTGACCAGCGCCTTCATGCCCCTGAGGCTCTTCGGCCTCAGCGAGGCTATCACCGACTCCAGTATCTCCTCGGCCGGCGCCATCTTCGCCTTCCCCTCCTCAAGCGACGGCCGTACGATCGATATTCCGATGGACTCCAGCTCCCCGAGGGCGCGGACGACGGCCGGATTCCTGTACATCTGCTCATGCATTGCCGGCACCACTATCACGCGTTTGCCGGCGCCCAGCGCCACGTTCACCACAGCGGTCACCGGGTTCGATGCGCCGCCCACGGCGATCTCCGATATGGTGGTCGCGGTTGCCGGCGCCACAACGATCACGCTTGCCGAGCCCGGCCCATCGCCTCCGAGCTCCACGTGCTCCAGCTCACCCGTGAGTTCCGTCACGGGCCGGTTGCCGGTCGCCCAGCGCAGGAGCTCCGGTCCGACCAGCCCGGCGGCCGCCCCGGTCATCACGGGCACGACATCAGCGCCGTGTCTGATCAGCAGCCTAGCTAGGTCCACCGATCTGTAGGCCGCGGAGCTCCCCGTCACGCACAGCGCTATCCGGGTCCCCGAAAGCATCTTGGTTATCGTTCCCCTTATGTGATCTATATGCGCGGGCACGCCCCGCTTAGGAATCCCCGGGTTTTAAGTAGTGGCAGCGGTCGACGGTTCCCGATCGAGCCGATCCATCGCTAGGGCCTCCGGCCCCTGTAGAATTCCCTGATGTCATCTAGGTATGGCCAGCGCGTTCTCCTAGCATATATCTCATCCAGCTCAAGGTTCACGACCTCCGTCGTCTCCTTCCTCCCGAGCTCCACAATGATCCTGCCCTCAGGCGACGCGATGAGGCTGTTGCCCTCCACGGATCTCCCATCCCTGTACTTGGCATCAGCCAGGTTTACCAGCGCGAAGAACACCGTGTTCTCGGCCGCCCTGGACTGCGCCAGCGCCCTCCACAGGTATATTCTGTCGAATGGGATCGATGCGGGATTGACCACCACCTGCGCCCCCTCCAACGCGGGCGCACGCACGAGCTCCGGATACATCGCATCGACGCAGATAACAGTACCGGCCCTTCCCCCCGGGAAGTCGAATACCGCCGGACCATCGCCTTGGGCGACGTCCAGCCTCTCCCCCACAGCGTTGGACGGGAACCTCTTCGAGGCCTCGGAGAGCACGCCGGACGCCGAGATCGCCCTCGAAACCATGAGCGGCCGACCATTCCTGACCGCCCAGTAGCCGCCCATGATGAGCGTACCCCCGAGCGACGATGATATCGATGTTCCCTCCTCGGTGAGTCTCCGTTCCTCGTCGACGTCCAGCGCCCTCTCGATCCATGCCTCGGGCAGCGACGCTAGGTCCACCTTGCCCAGCGTCGACGCTAGATCCTCAATCGTCCGGAGTCCCTCCTCCAGATGCTCAACCCTTCCCATCTGGATTATGCCGAATCGCACGCGGGGCACACCCGCGATATATCTCGCGCAGTTAAATGCGTGTTGGTGATACCGGAGCACGGATCGGTGCCCGAGCGCGGCGGCAAACCTCACGCTTCACGGCGAACTCAGATTCGCTCCCCTTCTTCTCACATAGCATCAATACGATGGCGCGGACTTCCCTCATCTTATACATCTCTAATCTAATATAGTTATACATTAAAAATCGAACCCACTGTAGATTGTTGGGAGGGTTGGATAACGCTCAGTGCACGGGCGCCGGGATCCCGGGACCTCCCAGCGTCTCAACGATATTTATAACGAGATGTGCCATCCCTTGGGAGGAGCAGGATCTGTCAATGTCCGCCGGGGGTATAGTCGAGCGCGACAGGCAGACGATCAACGTCCTCGTGCTGGAGCTCGCCACGATGATAGTGGCGATAGCGCTCGCGTTCAACGCCGAGACGCTCTCAACGTCGCACGTCAGCGCATTTCAGAT
>Ga0080006_1153070_pt1 | contig 36666 bp, 29 predicted proteins | sample RS3BMetagenome_FD_69209 | JGI IMG/M metagenome (GOLD analysis project Ga0080006, IMG submission 69209) | Ferric oxide microbial mat and aquatic microbial communities from Rainbow Spring, Yellowstone National Park, USA - RS3B (SPADES... ...
CAGGGGTGCAGGGATGCAGGGATGCAGGGATGCAGGGATGCAGGGATGCAGGGATGCAGGGATGCAGGGATGCAGGGATGCAGGGATGCAGGGATGCAGGGATGCAGGGATGCAGGGATGCCATGACAGAGGCCAGTCTGGGCAGGGGCTCGGCCGTGCGTGCGGCGGCGCAGCCGCGCCCGTCGCGGCACCCGTCGGCGCGCTACGCCAACCGGCGGCGGAACGGCAGGAACGGATGCGCTGGCACCTGCCGCGGGGGGGCCGGAACAGTGATTGCTCCGCACCCCCCAGGACTGGGGCTGCTGAGCAATCACGTCTCTCCCACATTCCACACAGGCCGAATGCGGATTTGTGGCACCATCGTGTTGCGGTTTGGTTGCCTTTGGCGGATGATCCGGGAAAGCCGCTCCGTCGCGGTGGAACGCGAGCATTGAGAGGGGATGCGCATGTCCAACTCGGTTTCGGCCCTGCCCGCCCGGCTCCGCACCATCGCCGGGGGGCTGGTAGCGGCCGTGCTCCTGGCGGCGTGTGGCTCCGGTACGCCCGCCGGCACCTCGTCCACCCCGGCATCCTCCGCCCAGACCCCGGCGGCCTCCGCACCGTCCTCAAGCGCGCAGACCGCCGGCACCGCGATCTCGACCGCCCAGAACGCGACCCTCGGCAAGATCCTCGTCAACAGCCAGGGCATGACGCTCTATGTGTTCACCAAGGACGCCGCGGGCCAGGGCATCAGCAACTGCACCGGCAGTTGCGCCGCCCTCTGGCCCCCGCTCCTGACGACCGGGACGCCCACGCCCGCGGCGGGCGTGACGGGCGCGCTCGGGACGATCACGCGCAGCGGTGGCACCAAGCAGGTCACCATCAACGGCCAGCCCCTCTACACGTACTCCAAGGACGCCCAGCCCGGCCAGGCCAACGGCCAGGGTTTCGGGGGCCTGTGGTTCGCCGTCGGCCCGTCCGGGCAGCGCATCACGGCGGGTACGACATCGGGCGACACCGTCAACGTGGCCAACAACCCCAAACTCGGCCAGATCCTCGTGAACTCGGCCGGGATGACGCTGTACCTCTTCACCAAGGACGCCCCGGGGGTCAGCACCTGCACCGGGACCTGCGCCAAGCTCTGGCCGCCCCTCGCCCCGCCCGCGGCAGGCACCCCCACCGCCGGACCCGGCGTGACGGCCAAGCTGAGCGTCATCACACGCAGTGACGGCACCAAACAGGTCGCGATCAATGGCCAGCCGCTCTACACCTACTCGGCCGACACCAAGGCCGGCGACACCGCCGGCGAGGGCTACGGCAATTTCTGGTTCGCGGTGAAGCCGGCGGGCGCAGAGGTCGGGGTCCCCGCGGCATCCTCCTCGGCAGCGGCGACCGCCACCGCCGGCGGGTACTGATCGACCTGGGACCGAAGGGGATCCCCTTCGGTCCCAGGTCCGGCCGCCCCGCCCCTCCCCTGGTCGGCCGCCGCATCGCGAGGCAGGACCACGCGGCACCCGGCAGTCGAGCGTTCAGGGGCAGGCGGCACACGTCCCCTCGGGGCCGGTGCGCCGCCCGCCCCCCAGCGCGGCGGGTCGGTTCGCTCCGCTGTCCGGCGCCCGAAACGCTCCGCCGCCCCCAGGGGTCCCCGCCCGCGGACGGCGAACCCTGCATGTGCCCGGTTCCCGCTCCGAGGGGAGGCGTGCACCACCTGAACGGCAGCCGCACCGGCAGCGCCGACTCACCCCTGCACGGCGGCCACTGCCCGCCCTGGCTGTTTGCGCGGATGCGGCGCCTGGCCGCCCTCCTCACCGAGGTCGTGGCGGTCGAGTTCGGCCCCGCCGAGTTCCTACGCCGCCTCGCCGACCCGATCTGGTTCCAGGCCTTCGGCGCCGTCCTCGGCTTCGACTGGCACTCCTCCGGGCTCACCACCGTCGTCTGCGGCGCGCTGAAGGAGGGCACCGCCGACCGCCAGGGCGAACTGGGCATCTTCTTCGCCGGCGGCAAGGGCGCCCACTCGCGCAGCACGCCGGAGGAGATCGCCGCGGCCGGGGAGCGATTCGCCCTGGCGGCCCCCCTGGCCGGCCTGGAGCGGAGCAGCCGCCTCGTGGCCAAGGTCGATTCGGCCGCCCTCCAGGACGGCTTCCAGCTCTATCACCACTTCTTCGCCTTCGACCGCCAGGGCGGCTGGGCGGTCGTGCAGCAGGGCCTGCGCGAGGACACCGCGACCGCGCGGCGCTACCACTGGCTGGGCGAGCAGGTCGCCGACTTCACCGACGAGCCGCACGCGGGCGTCACCGGAACCGCGGCCGGCGGGGCGGTGCTGAACATGGTGGCACACGGCAGCCGGGCCGCGCGTGAGGCGAGCCTGGATGTGGCGCGCCAGCCCACACCCGAGGTGCTCCGGGACCTGGAGGCGCTGCGCCGCCTGGAAGCCCCCGCCGCACACGCCGAGGCTTCCGCGGGCGGGCCGACAGCCGCCACAGGTGTGGCGGCCCCCATACCCCTCTCCCTCTTCGGCACCCCCAGCCAGGGTGATCGCCTCGTCCTCGCGCGCCCGCACCCCATCCCGAACACCCGGCGCATCGACGCGGCGCTCACCCGGCTCTACGCGCGCAGGCCGGAGGATTACGCGGGCCTGCTCCTCACCCCCGGCGTCGGTCCGGCGACGGTGCGGGCGCTGGCGATGGTCGCGGAGGTCGCCTACGGCGCGCGACCGGCCACGACCGACCCGGTGCGCTACGCCTTCGCGCACGGGGGCAAGGACGGCCACCCCTTCCCGGTGCGGCGGCGCCTCTACGACCACTCGATCCAGGTGCTGGCCGCGGCGCTGGAGAAGGCCAAGGTGGGCGACACCGAGCAGATGGGGGCCCTGCGGCGCCTGGCGGCGTGGGGGGCGGAGGCGGGGGTGCCCGTGGAGTGAGGGTGGCCGCGCAAAAGCCCGCTTTTGTGCGGCCACCGCCCCGCTGCGCCTCGCGGAGACCGGCCCTTTACGGCGACGTCGACAGCGGGGGCACCCGACTCGGCGCCGTGGATGCGGCGGCAGCGGAGCACCGGAGACGACGGTGCGACCGTGCCCGGAGGCTGCCGCCCTTCGGATCGGGACCGCAGGGGTAGGTCGGCGCGGGGCGCGGCCCTACCCCTCCTCCTGCTGCGCCCCGTAGAGCCGGGCGTAGAGCCCGCCCGCCGCCAACAGCTCTCCGTGGCGGCCCTCCTCCACCAGCCGGCCGCTGTCCAGGACGAGGATGCGGTCGGCGTGCGTGATGGTGGAGAGACGGTGGGCGATGACCAGGATGGTCATGTCGCCGCGCCGCTCCCGCAACGCGTCCATCACCGCGTTCTCGCTGAGGGTGTCCTGGGCGGAGGTGGCCTCGTCCAGCACCAGGACCCGCGGGTTCCGCAGCAAGGCGCGGGCGATGGCCACACGCTGGCGCTGGCCGCCCGAGAGGCGCATCCCCCCCTCCCCGACCATGGTCTCCGGTCCGTCCGGTAATTCCCACACAAAGTGGGCGTTGGCCGACCGCAGGGCGGCGTCGATCTCCTCATCGCTCGCGCCCTGCAAGCCGAAGGCGACGTTGTCGCGCACGGTGGCGCGGAAGAGATAGACGTCCTGCAGCACGACGGCGATCTGCCGCCGCAGCGACCGCAGCGTGACGTCCCGCAGGTCGTGGCCGTCGATGCGTACGGAGCCCCCGTCGCAGTCATAGAAGCGCGCGATCATGCCGGCCACCGTCGACTTGCCGCCGCCGCTGGGGCCGACCAGACCGACGGTCTCGCCCGGCCGGATCGAGAAGGAGACGCCGTCGAGCGCGGCCGGGGGCAGGGCCTGCTCCTCTGGGGCCTCGGCCTCCGGGCCGTCGGCGTCCAGGGCGGGCGCCTGTACCGGCGTCGCCTCTCCCGGGGCGTCCGCCAGACCGGGAGGGAGTTCCGGCCCGTTGCCTTCGGCGCCCTGCGGCTGCCCGCTTCCCCGCCGCCGGGGGCTTTCCGGGGAGCGGAAGGGCGCATCCGCCCGGGCGGTGGCCCCGCGGGAGCGGCCGCGTCGCGGACCGGACCCATCCGACTCCGGGTCACCCGGCCGCCCGGTAGCGGGAGAGGGTTGCGCCGGTACCCGCCGGAGTAGCCCGATCGACGGGCCGCCGCCCCAGCGGTCGCCGCGGTCGCCGCGGCCGCGCCCGAACGATCCCTGCTCCTCCGGCTCCGGGTCCGGGGGGTAGTGGAACACGACGTCGCGGAACTCGACGGCCCCGCGGACCGGGGGCAGTTCGACCGCGCCCGGAAGATCCTTCACCGACGGCTCCGTGTCCATGTACTCGAAGATCCGTTCGGCACCCGCCGCCGCCTGTTGATAGGTGGCCGTGATGCCGGCGAAGGAGGTGAACGGGAGGAAGAGGCTGGCGCGCATCCCGTTCACGAGGACGTAGGTGCCGAGGTTGATGGTGCCGTGCAGCACCTGCCAGCCGCCGTACATCAGGAAGAAGGCGCCGGACGTGCCGGTGACCAGGCCCATGGTGTTGTTGAAGGCGGCCTGCAGCCGCATCAGGGAGAGGTTCTTGCCGAAGAGGTCGACGTTCTCGGCCTCGAAGCCGTCGATCACGTGCTCCTCGGCGGCGAAGGCCTTGATGGTGACGAACCCGGCCAGGGCGTCGTGCACCGCGGCCATCAGGCGCGCGGTCTGGCGGCGGATGGCGCGGTTGGTGGCGCGGAGGCGACCCGAGAAGAGCAGGATGGACCCGGCGATGGGTGGGCCGAAGAGGAGCAGCGCGTCCGTCAGGTGCGGGTCGGCTCCCTGCAGGATGACCAGGGAGACGACGAAGGTGAAGAGCTGGTCCAGCATCTGGCTGAGGTTACTGGTGACGAAGTTCTGGACCTGGCCCGTGTCGTTCATGACGCGGGACATGATCTGGCCCACGCCGGAGTGGATGTAGAAGTCGGTCGACAGGTACTGCACGCGGCGGAACACGTCGCGGCGCAGCCCGTAGACGAGCCGCTGCCCGACGATGCGCATGGAGTAGCTCCGGCCGAAGGCCACGGCCGCGAGGACGAGCCGCAGGGCGAACAGCCCGATCGCGATCGTCACCAGCACACGGACGGGCTCCGCCACGCGGTCCGTCGGCAGCAGGACGCGGTTGATCAGGTAGCGGTTGGCCAATTGCGGGACCTGGTTGAGGACCGAGTTCACGACGGTGAGGGACAGGGAGACGGCGACCAGCGGCCAGACCGGGACGAGGTAGGAAAGGATGCGGCGGAGGATCGGTCCGTGCGGGCCCAGGGGTCCGCGTTGCCGCGGGGCGTCGGGGGGCGTCGTGGCCCCGCGCCGGCCGCTGCCGCCCCCCCGCGACGGGTCGGCGGGGGCGGGGAAGGTGTCACGGCCCACGCTCGAGGCGCGGAGCGGGACGGGCGCTACGCCGGAGACGGCCGCCACGGGGACGAGGGGCCGGAGGATCCGGGAGGCGCGCCCCGCGGGGGCGGCGCCGTGGTGCTCGCGTATTCCGATCTCATCTCCGTTTCGCGGCGGGGCGCAGCCCAAGGGGCCGCCGGCCGGGACGCGCCCACGTCCGCACCCTGCGTTTCTCGCCATCGGCCGTCTATAACGCCGTTCGGAGGCGAGGGCGCGATCCCTGCAGGGGACGTGGACCTTTGATATGCGCTGCACAATGCGCCGGCCCCCGGGTCGGGGGTCGGGGGCGCCTCAGGCGTCCGCGGCGCAGCGGAAGCCCAGGTTGCCGGTCGAACTGTCGGGCGTGTTGCTGCTCCGCGCGGCGACCCGGTAGCGATTGCAATAGGAGCGGTGGCAGAGGTAGGAGCCGCCGCGCATGACCTTGGCGGTGCCCCCATCGGGCCCGCGGGGATCCTCCCGCGGGCCGGCGGCGTGGAACGTGGCGCTCCACCAGTCCGCCACGAACTCCCAGACGTTGCCCGTCATGTTGTACAGGCCGTAGCCGTTGGGCGGAAAGGCGCCGGCCGGGGCGGTACCGCGGAACCCGTCCTCGCCGGTGTCCTCGTCCGGGAAGCCCCCCTGCCAGACGTTGGAGAGGTGGAGGCCGCCGGGGGTGAGTTCGTCGCCCCACGGGAAGATCCGCCCGGCCACGCCGCCGCGGGCCGCATACTCCCACTCGGCCTCCGTCGGCAGGCGCACCCCCGCCCACGCGCAGTACGCGACGGCGTCGTTCCAAGACACGTGCACCACCGGGTGGTCCATGCGCTGCTTGATGCGGGAACCCGGCCCCTCCGGGCGGCGCCAGTTGGCGCCGGGCACAGCCCACCACCAGGGGGTGTCCTGCACGACCTGCGTCACGCCCAGGGCGGCCTCCGGCGGCACGAAGCGGTGGAAGACGAAGGACCAGCCGAACCGCTCCGCCTCGGTGCGGTAGCCGGTGGCGTTGACGAACTCCGCGAATTCGGCGTTGGTCACGGACTGGGGGGCGAGGCGGAAGGGGCGCAGGCGAACGGCGCGGACGGGTCCCTCGCCGTCGTGGGGGTTGGCCTCCGGGCCCTCGGTGCCCATCAGGAACTCCCCGCCGGGCAGGGGGACCATGCCCGCCCGCACGGTGCCACCGGTCCGCAGCGAGGCCCGCCGCGGTTCCGCGGCGGGCCCGGACGCAGCCGCGCTCGCCGCATGGAGCGCCGCCGGCCGGGAGGCCGAGCAGCAGGGACCGGGCAGGGAATCCTGATCCGCCATGTGCGGTGCACCTCGCCGACGGGCATTCGGGGACGGGCACACCCGCACCCCTCTCCCGGGGGTTTCGGCGGGCGGCGGGCGGAACCTCCGGACCGCGGCGACACGCGCGCTGCCCGGGGGTGGCCGGGGGTGGCCGGCGTCCCCGTCGCGGGGCCGGATGCGTAGGACGCCGGGCAGGAGGAGCCACACTCCCCCGGCTCGGGCGGCCGGGTCTGCGCCCTCCGGATGTCTGCCGCCTCAGCGTTGGGCGGACGGGACGGGGAACCGGTGCCGGCAGGGGGGCCGTGAAACCCTCGCGGCCCCCCTACCGCCGCGCCAGCAGCCACTCCCCCGTCCCGGCCTCGCCGCGGCCCAGCACCGTGAGCCCCTCCCGGGAGAGCCCCGCGCGCAGTTCGTCGACCGGCAGGTAGAGGGGCGTGCGCGGCCCGTGGGAGAACGACACCACGACGAGGCCGCCCGGCCGGAGGACCCGCGCGACCTCGGCGAAGAAGACCGGCGTGTTGGAGAGGAACACCAGGTCAAAGGCGCCCGCCCCCACCGGCAGGCACGAGGAGTCGGCCACATCGAACCGCACCCGGGGCTGCAGCGCGGCCGCCCACGGCTCCGTCTCCAGGTGCCGCCGCGCGGCGGCGATCATCCCCGGGGAGAGGTCGAAGCCGCGCACGCGCGCCCCGGGGAAGCGCTCCGCCAGGCCGAGGGCCAGGAGGCCCGTGCCCGCCCCGAGGTCGGCCAGGTCGGCGGGGGCGAAGCCGGAGGGCAACTGCGCCAGCCCCCCGCGCACCGGGGCGAAGTGGGGCGAATCGATCCTGCCGCTGATGCCGCTCCACCGCTCCGCGGCGCGGTCGAAGCGCCGCCGCATCCCGCCGCGGACGAACCGCCACAGGCGCGGGTGGCGGGCCGCCAGCGCCATGGCGCGCCGCCCGGCCTTCCCCCCGGCCGCGGCGGTCAGTCGCCCCCGGAGGGGACCGGCCGCCCCGTCGGACCTGCGCGCCCCGCCCGCGCCCTGCTCCGCACCCATGTCCCCCACGCCCCCTCGGCCGGGGCGCCGACCCGTGCTCAGGCGGCCCCCACCACCCCGATCATCCCACAACGGCCCAGGGTCCGTCACGCGGGATCGACGGCCCGCCCAGGGCCGACCCGCGCGCCCGGCCACGAGCCGGCGCCACGCGCCGGCGGGCGGCCGCCGTCGCGGAGGGAACGGACCCCGCCCGGGCGAACCTGCGTGCCGGAGGGGGGTGGAACGGAGTGCCGGCCGCCCGCGCTTGGCCGCTGGCGACACCGACGGCCCTGCGCCCCGCCCTCGACCGCCTCATGGCCCTCGGGGAGGGGTGGGCGGCGCGCCGCGGCCTGGAGTGGTCGGCCGTGCTCAACGACGGCGTCGTGCGCGGCCCGCTGCACCGCTTCCGCTGGGAGGTCGTCGGCGCGGCGGCGGGTTTCAGCGCAGGAGGGGGCACCGCGCCGCCGGCGGACTTCGAGGCGCTGCCCCTCGGTCTGCAGGCCTTCCTGGCCTGGGCCATCCCCGCGGCCCTGGCCGGGCCGAGCGCCGCCGGCGTGGACCTGGGCCGCTCCCGCCAGGCCTTGGCGGAGGCCGAGCGATGGGCCGCGGACATCACCGGGGAGGCGGGCGGCACCCCGGCACGGTCGCCCCGGGGCGTCGCGGGAAGCCCCCCCGACCCCGCCGGGGCACCCCTCCCCTCCGGCCGACCCGACCCCGCCCGTGCAGAGCCGGCCTTTCCGCCGCCCGCCGCCGATGTCGCCGCGGTGCTCGCCGCCGCCCTCGGCGGGGCCCCGGCCGGGGCCGGCCCCCTGGCCCCCGGCGCCGCCGCCGTCCTCCGCCGGCTCCGGAGCGGGCCGATCCCGCTCCCGGAACTCCGGGCCCTGGCCGACGCGCATGGCACCCTGCCGGGCTCGCTGCTGGACGCCCTGGACACCTGGGCCGTGCGCAGCACAGGAAGCCCGGCGACGCGGATCGAAGGGAACGCCGTACGGCCGACCGCCGAGTATCTGGCCGCGGCGGCCCGGGGGGAGGACCCGCTTGCCTGAAGTCGCCCCGCGCGATGCCCAGGCCATCCTGCAGAGCCTGCAGGCGGGCGTGGTCCCCCGCACCGGCCTGCAGCACCTCGCCGTCGGCCGCGTGGCGGAGGTGCGTCAGGCGCTGGCCGAGCTGGAGGTCCTGCGCGGCGGCGGCGGTGTATTCAAGGTCGTCGCCGGCGACTATGGCAGTGGCAAGACGTTCTTCCTCGCGCTGGTGCGGCAGGTCGCCCTGACGCGTGGCTACCTGGTCACCGACGCCGATTTGGGCCCGGACCTCCGCCTGCACGGCGAGGGACGGGGGCTCGCCACCTTCCGGCAACTGATGGCCCGCCTGGGCTCGGAGAGCCGGCCGGACGGCGGGGCGCTGCCGCTGGTCCTCGACCGGTGGGCCGATCGGGTGCGGGCCGGCGCGCGGCAGCGCTTGGGTGGCCCGGTGCCGGAGGGCCGCTCGCCCGCGCTGGCCGCGGCGGTCGACCGGGAGTTGCGGGCACGCCTGCAGCCCATCCGGGACCAGCCGGGGGGGTTCGGGTTCGCCGCCGTGGTGCGGCACTACTTCGAGGCCGCGCTGGCCGGGGACGACGTGGGCACCGACGCGTCGCTGCGGTATCTGCGCGGGGAGTTCCGCACCGCGACCGAGGCGCGCCAGCACCTGCGCCTGAACGGGACGGAACCGGCGACGGACGCCACATGGTTCTCACACCTACGCCTCCTGGCGCTCCTGGGCGTCGACGCCGGGTATGCCGGCCTGCTCGTCATGCTGGACGAGGGCGTCAACCTGTACCGCATCGCCCAGCCGGAGGCGCGCGCCGCCAATTACGAGGTGCTCCTGCGCCTTTGCAACGACGCCCTGCAGGGTCGGGCGCCGCACCTCGGCTTCTACCTGGCGGGTCCGCCGGAGATGGTCTCCGACCCCCGGCGCGGCCTGCACAGCTACCCGGCGCTGCGCTCGCGGCTGCAGGCCAATCCCTTCGCCGACGCCGCACACCCGGATCTGGCCCAACCGGTGCTCGGCCTGCCGCCGCTCTCCCCGGACGAACTGCTGGCACTCCTCCTGAAGGTGAAAAACCTCCATGCCGGCTTCTACGGCCCCTCGGCCGTGACCGAGGCCGACGCCGCGGCGTTGCTGCGGCGGCTCCTGGCGCGCCCGGGCGCCGAGCGCTTCCTGACGGTGCGGGAGACGCTCCGCTCCTTCATCCAGGCGCTGAACGTCCTGCAGCAGAACCCCGGCCTGGACAGGGCGGCGGTGCTCTCCGGGGTGGAGGCGGAGGTGACGGAGGAACGATTCGTGCCGCTGGACATGTCTTGAGCCGCCACGCGGTACGGCGGTTGCGCCGGCCTCCGGCACAGGGGATGCGGCCGTGAACTGGCGCCTGCTCTCGCCGCCGATGCAGCGGGCCCTCTGGGACGCGGGCTGGCCCGCCCTCTGGCCGCTGCAGGACGAGGCCATCACCGCGATCCTGGGTACGGACGGGCACGTGCTCATCGCCGGGGACACGGCCTCAGGCAAGACCGAGGCCGCGTTCCTGCCGGTCCTCTCCCTGCCGGCGGCCGACGCCGGCTTCACGGTGCTGTACGTCTCGCCGCTCCGCGCCCTGCTCAACGACCAGTGGGAACGGCTGCGGGCCCTCGGCGCCTATGCCGGCGTCTCCGCCCACCTCTGGCACTCGGACGTGGCCCGGAGCCGGAAGGCCCGCAGCGAGGAGCAACCCGCCGGGATCCTCCTCACCACCCCGGAGTCCATCGAAGCCCTCTGCATCCACCGCGCCCTGCACCTGCCGTCCTTCTTCGGAGGGTTACGCTTCATCGTCCTGGACGAATTGCACACCTTCCTCGGGACCGGCCGCGGGGCCCAACTGCACTCCCTCCTCCGCCGCATCGGCCGGTACTGCGCCACCCCGCCCCGGCGGATCGGTCTGTCGGCCACGGTCGGGGACCGGGAGGCCGCGAGCGCCTTCCTCGGGCACCCCTGCACCGTGTGCGCGGGCGCGGGGCCGAAAAAGGGGCTGCGCCTGCACCTGCGCTACGCCCCGGACGGGGACGTCACGGGCGACGTCTTCGCGCTGACCCGCGGCCGGAAGGCGCTGGTCTTCTGCAACAGCCGGGCACGGGTCGAATCGACCACCCACGCCCTGAACCGGATGGCCGGCGCGGATTCCGCCTACCTGCCCCACCACGGCTCCTTGCACACCAGGGAACGGACGCACGCCGAATCGGCCCTGCGCGCCGCGGCCGCTTCCATCGTCTGCACCAGCACCCTCGAACTCGGGATCGATGTGGGCGCCGTGGACCTGGTCGTCCAGGTGGACTGCACGCACAGCGTCGCCGCGTTACGGCAGCGGCTCGGCCGCAGCGGCCGCGGGCCGGGGCGCGACCGCACGGGCCAGATCTACGCGACCGGCGAGGCCGCCCTGGTCGAGGCGGTCGCCGTGGTGGAACTGATGCGGCGCGGCTGGGTGGAACCGCCCGAGGAGACGGGCGTGCCGTACGACGTCCTCTGGCAGCAGGCGCTCTCGGAGGCCGTGGAACGCGGCGGCCTCACCGCCACCGACGCCGCGGCCGTCCCCGCGCCGCTGCTGACGCACATGCTGGCCGAGGACCACCTCGCACCCGCCGCGGACCGGCTGGTCGCCGGGGCGGAGGGGGCGCGCCTGGTGCACCGCCCCGACTTCTGCGCGGTCTTCCAGGCGGAGGCCACCTACGAGGTGGCCTCCGGCCCCCGGGTCCTCGGCCGGCTACAGCCGCTCCCCCTCTATCACCCCGGCACCCCGCTCATCTTCGCCGGGAGGGTCTGGACCATCGTGCGGCTCGACCACGGGCGCCGGCGGATCGAGGTGGAACCGGGGGCGGCGGGGCACCCGCCCGTCTTCACCTCCCAACCCCAGCGGGTGCACGGCCGCATCCGCGCGGAGATGGCCGCGGTCCTCCTCTCCGACGGCGGCTACCCGTACCTGGATCCCTCCGGGGCGCGCGTCTTGACCGAACTGCGGCAGTACTACCGGGGCCTGGGCCTCGGACCGCGGGCGCGGCCGGCGGTGCTGCTCCCCGGGCTCTCCGAACTGCACGCCTTCGCGAGCGACCGCGTGGCCAACACCTTGGCGCTGATCCTGCAACTGGAGAGCGGCTTCGCCTGGGAGACCACCCCCTGGGGCGGCGTGGCGGCGCCGGTCGGCTGGGCCCCGCTGGAGGCCACGCTGGCCCGCTACGGGGCAGAGCGCCCGGAGGCGGGCGCCCTCCTGGCGCGCCTGCTCGCCCTGGTCCCCGACCGGGCGCTGGTGCTGCCAAAATTCGGCCGCCACCTTCCGTGCGCCCTGCGGTACGAACTGCACGCGGCCGCGTCCCTGGACATCGAGGGCGCCCTGCGGCTGCTCGCCGAGAGGAATCCGCCGCCAGACGCGCGAACGTTCTATCGCCTCTCCGCCCCGACGTACGGAACGCCCCAGCCGGGGGTGGACGGAACGTGACGCGATGTGGACCCACGGGAGGACGGGCATTGTTCGACGCGTTCGACGCGTTCGACGCCGAGATCACCGCGCGCGCCAAGCGGGCGGCCGCGCTCTCCGTGCAGGCGGCCCGGCTGACGAAGCAGATTCAGAGGGCCGCCGACGATGTGGACCTGCACCTGCTGCGGCAGCGCGTCGCCGATGCGGCCACCCGCGCGCAGGAGGCCGCCGACGTGCTGGGCGAGATGCGCGAAGCGGTGGCGGGTTTCGCCGTGGTGCGGGAACAAGCCGCGACAGGGGTCGCGGCCACATCCCCCGGCCTGCTGGACGAGGACTACGCGCGTGCGTTCGAGCGGGCGTGCGCCGCCGAGGCCGTGCCGCTGGAGGGGTCCTACCCCGACTACCGCGTCTTCCCCTTCGACGTCCGCCTGCGCCTGCGCGAGGAGCGCGCCATCATCGGCAAGCGGTCGTGGTGGGCGCTGCGGCCGGATGTCTTGGTCCGCGCCATCAAGGCGGAGCGTGATCGGCTCATGGGCGCGGCCTTCGCCGCCGAACGCTTCGGGGCGGCGCTCGTGCGGGCATACGACCTACTGCTCCCGGAGGTGCAGCAGCGGTCCGGCCCGGCGGCCAAACAGGTGGCCCTGCGCGACGCGCTGGCGCTCCTGCAGATGGGCACCTTCGGCCGCCACAACTACACCCGGGACGAGTTCGCCTTCGACCTCTACCGCTACCGGCAGACGCCGATGACCGCCGGTGGGCGGCGCGTGGCGCTCGGGGACATGCGCAACGCCGGATCCGGGTTCGAGGTGCCGAACGCACGCGGCGGCCGGGACCGGCTGACCGGGCTGCTCGTGGCGCCCGTGGAGGGGGATGCCGATGACCACTGACGCGACCGCCCCCCGCGGGACGCCGGCCGGCGAGCCGCCGCTCCCGGGCGCCGCCCACATCGACCCCGCGGACCAGATGGCCTTCCTGCGCCGCCACCACCTCTCCGCGGGGGAGGGGTTCGTGCGCGAGGGCGGGGCGAAGGTGAAACTGGTCATCGGCGCGACGGGCGCGGGCAAGACGCACTTCCTGGCCGCCGTCCTGGCCGCGGCGCGGGCGGAGGGGTTCCTGACCGCCCACGTGGACGCGGGCGTCCGGCCGCTCGGCGGGTTCGACCTCCTCTACCAGGCGCTGGCCTCCGACATCGACTTCGCGGACCTGGCGCGGCGCTTCGCGGGGTGCGTCCTCGTGGACCTCGGCTATGACGCGCCGGGACCGGCGCCGGGGCAGCGGCTGGCGTCCTGGGCCGCCGCCCACGGGCACGAGGTCGGCCCGCTCCGCATGCGCCTCTCCGAGGAACTGCACCGCCGTCTGGCGGCCAACCCGGACCTGGACTACGGCTACGCCACGGGGCTGCTGCGCTGGTGCGAGACGGTCCTCTGGGGGGCCGGGGGCGGCGACGGGTCTTGGGGCAACGGCGCCGCCGCCGAGGGCGGGCTGCTGGAGCATTGGCTCCGCGGCGGGCGTGTGGCGCCGCGGGAGTGCAACCGCCTGCGGCTGCGGCGGTCGGCCGACCGCCACACGGCGCGGCTCTGGCTGCGCTCGCTCCTGCACTTCATCCGGATGGCCGGCCTGCCCGGTCTGGTGGCCGTGGTCGACGGACTCGACGTGTTGGTGGACACGCCCCCCCGGCGCCCGGCGGCAGGGCCGACACCGGGCGGGGATCGCCCGGGGGTGCAGGCGGGGGTGGACGAGGCGTCGGCGTCCGGTGGGGCGGGGATACCCCCCGGGGGAGCCGTGGACGCCGGGGTGCCCGACGGCGGGGCGGAACAGACCGGCGGGGCGGAACAGACCGGCGGGGCGGGACAGACCGGCGGGGCAAGTGCCGCACTCGCCGGCGAGTTGCAGGGGCCCGCCGGCGGGGACGCGGCCCCGCCTCACGGCTGGGGGGCGTTCGCCGCCGGGGCCGCGGCCGCCAGGCCGCACTACAGCAAGCAGCGGCGGGACGACTTCTACGAGTGCCTGCGCGCGCTGATCGACGACATGGGCCTGATGCCCGGCCTCCTCATCGCCCTCGGCGGGCCGCCGGCACTCGTGGACGCAGGCAACGCCAGGACCGGCTTCGCCGCCTATCCTGCGCTCGCGGAGCGGCTGCAGAACGAGGTCGAGACCATCGAGATCAACCGCTTCGCCGACGAGATCGTCCTGGAGCGGCTCTGGGCCGCGGATCCAGATGCCGGCCGCGCCCTGGCCGAGCGGTTGGTGGAGGCCCTGGCGCCCGACGCCCCGGCAGGCGTGCGCCGGCAGGCGGTGGCGGCGGCACGCGCGCAGTGGGCGGTGCGGGACGTGGCCGTCTCCGCGGTGCGCCGCAGCGTCCTGGCGGTGCTGCAACTGACGCGGGACGGCGGTGCGTCTGCGGCGCCCGGCGACGGGGGGCGTGGGGCCGACGGCCCCGGGGGGGACGGGCGCGGTGCAGCAGGCGTGGGCGAAGCGGGAGGCAGAGCCGGCCCGGGCGGCGGTGGGCAAGGCGCCCGCATCCTCCACGGCGAGGGGGGCGACGGCCGGTGACGGGTGAGGGATGGCACGACGAGACGGCCTTCGGTGCGGCCGGAGAGGCCACGGAGGCCACGGAGGCCGCGGGCGGCCCGCAGCCGGCATCATCGTCCGCGGGCGGCGCTCCCGGCGACGACGGCGAGGCCACTGCGGCGGACGGCGGGACCGCCCCGGCGCAGCCCGGGGCAGCGGGCCCCAGGGTACCGCACGGCGGCGCGTCGCCTCCGGCCGCGCTTCCGCTCGCCGGGCCGGGATCCGCCGCGGCCCCACCGGCGGTGGGGGTCGCGGCAGCGGCCGCGCGGCGGGTGACCGAGCACCTGCGCAGCGGGGTGCCCTTACCCCCGAGCGAGCCCCCCCTGGTCGCGGGCCGAGCCCGGTTGATCGCCCGTGTGGCCAACTACGGCGACGGCAAGACGCATGCCTTGCGCACGATCTGGCACCTGGCCGCGGAGCGCAACTTCGTGGTCAGCAGCGTCGCCCTCACGCGCGAGATCCCGTTCGACCGCCTGGACCACGTCTACCCGCAGGTGATCGCGGACACCTACCTCCCTGGGGCGGGGCAGCCCGGGATCGAACGGCTGGTGCAGCGACTCACGCCGGGCGGTGAGGAGGCACGGCGCGTCCTGCGTTTCGCGGAGGACAACCTGCATCCGAAGCTCCACGCGGTGCTGCAGAATCTGATCGAGGGGAGCAGCACCGAAGCGGTCGAGCCCCTGCTACGCGATCTGGCACAGATCGACATGGGCATCGCGGAAGTGAAGCGCATCCACCGGACCAATTTCGGCCGGCCGTTGAAGCTCGATCGTTTCTCCGCGCCGCGGGACGTGCGGGACTATTTCCGGCTCGTCGACTTCCTGGTCGCGGCCGCCGGCTACGCGGGCTGGGTCATCCTCTTCGACGAGGCCGAGCTGATCAGCCGCCTCGGGCGCGGCGGACGGGCCAAGGCCTATGCCAACATCGGCCGCCTGACCACCGACGGCCTCGGTTGCGCGCACCTGGCTTCGGTGTTCGCGGTGGCGAGCAACTTCTACGACAGCGTGTTGGAGCGGCGGCACGACGCGGCATCCGCGGCGGAATGGCTGCAGGCGCGCGGCGACGCGGAGGGGGCGGAGTTCTGCCGCCTCGGCATCGCCGCCCTGCAGGAGGCCGCCCTGCTGGAGCCGCTCACCCCCGCCAACTGGCTGCAGGTGATGCAGGCGTTGCTCGACGCGCACGAAGCCGCCTACGGGTGGCGTTCCGGCCTGACGCCGGCGGCGTTCTGGCAGGAGGTGCAGCGCCTGGCGCCGGAGACCGACACGAAGCTTCGGACGCGGCTGCGGGTGGCCATCCAGTGGCTGGATCTGGTGCAGCAGCATGGTCGGCCCCCCCAGGTGCGGCTGTCGAGCCTGGGAGAGGTGCCGCTGGACCAAGGCGCTTGGGGCGATGGTGGGGAGGCGGGGCCCGGCGGCCCGGCCGAGGCCGGCGGAGCCGGCGCGGAGGAGGAGGCCGCCGCCGCCCGGGATCCGCAGGGGGCGAAGGGGTAACTGCTCAGCAGCCCCGCCCCGGGGGTGCTGAGCGGTTACCCCTTCGTTCCATCCGCGGCAACCGTCGGCACACACCTGCCCCGGCGCTCCGCCGCCGGCCGGCCTGGGGCGCCGACGGGCGCCGCGCTCCCCTCCCAGCCTGATCGACGTGGTGGGGGCAGTACATTCCTGCATCCGCCATCCGGCGGCGTTCCCGGCCAGGCCTGCTTGCAGGGGTGCAGCCCCTCGACTTCTCCGGGGTGCTGGTAGGGTAGTGGCGCGTCCATGAAGTTCTGGCCGTCGCCTGGGGGACTGTAGGGGCGCCGCGTCGCGATGGCGGTCAGCGCACCGAGCCCGAGCGACACCGGGCGACCAGAGTCCCGTCGCCCGGTGTCGCTCGGGCCTTGAGCCACAGCCGTTGTCGGCGCTGGGCGCATCGCGACAAAACTTAGTGGACGCGCCAGTAGGGCCCGGCGTTACCGCCGGCGCCCCCCCCGTCGTACCGTACGTGCGGTTTTCCGCGCCTTCGCCACGGTTGGCGGGACGCTGCCTTGACGGGCGCCTCTCCAGGATCGCCGGCCGGATGTGGCGACAGCCCGTCGCCTGGGGACATCCCCGCCCTGGGCCCACGTTCCCGGGAGACCCGGGTGGCTACCGCCTCCGCCGCCGGCCTTCCTGCACCACATCCTCCAGCCCCGGCAGAACGAGCGGGCGGGGGCGCAGAGCAGGGTCCGGGCCGCCCGTCCCCACTCCGGCCGCCGCCGCCACGGCAGGGGCTGGGGCGGCGGCCCCCCCAGCGGGGGGAGCGGCGGTAGGGCCCGGCGCGCCCGCGACGGCTCCAGGTGCCGCGACGGCGGCTTCCGCGACGGCGGCTTCCGCGACGGCGGCTTCCGCGACGGCGGCTTCCGCGACGGCGGCTTCCGCGACGGCTCCAGCTGCCGGGACGGCGGCACTCCCCTCCACGCCGGTGGCAGCAGGGGCTTCCGCCACAGGACCCTCCGCCGGAGGCAGGGCCGCGACGGGTCCCGGCGCGGAGGCCGCAGCAGCTGCGGTGGCAGGCGCGTCCAGCGCGGGACCCTCGCGGCGGGGCGGCGCGGCCACACCGTCCCGGCCGGAGGCGGCAGCCCCATCCGCCGCGGTGGTAGTGGCGACCACCACAGCCGGATCGCCCACGGCGCCGATTCCGGTGGTCGGCACGGCTGCCGCGGAGCCGTCAGGCCACGCGGTCGCCGGGATGGACAGGGCGGGCTCCGCCGGGGTCTCTGCGGCGCCGGACGCCAGGTTCCCGGCGTCGGCAGCCGTCGCCGGCGTCGTGGGCTCGCCCGCCGGCGGCGCCCCTGCCGTCGGGCGGGCCCAGCCCGGTTCCGGGGACACCGCCCGGAGGGCGTCGGATGCCCGGTTGGTCACGGTGGTGTAGATGTCACGGAGGAGCAGGAGCAGGGGCACCGCCCCGTCCCACCACTCCGGCTCGCGCAGCCGCCGGACGGCGGAGGCGGTCACCCGCCCCGGCGGCACCGGGGATGCGGCCTCCCCCACCGGGACAGAGGGCCCGCCGCCCGGCGCCGGGGCTGCGTCTGCGCCCCCCACCCCCGCGCCGGCCCCCTCGGCGGAACCGGGGTCGTCCCCCTCCCCCCAGAACGCCGCCAGGATCACTTCCAGCGGCTCCGTGGCGGTGTTCTGGGCCGCCGGATGTCCGGGCGCGGGGGGCGTGTCTGGATATCTGGCCCCCACGTGCCGGCCGCCGCTCCCCGCCCCCCCGCCGACCGGCGGCAGTGGCCGCCGTCCCCAGGGCCGCATCTCCCCCGACCTCATGCCCCCTCCTCCCCCCGGCCGCGCAGCGCCAGCATGTCCCGCAGAACCTCGGTGCTGAGTTCCGTCAGCCAGGCTTCGCCCCCGCCGGCGCCGACCACCTGGGCGGCCACGGCCGCCTTCCCCGCGATGATGGCGTCGATGCGGTCCTCCAGCGTGCCCGGAGCGATCAGGCGGTGGACCTGCACCGTCCGGCGCTGGCCGATGCGGTAGGCGCGGTCGGTCGCCTGCTCCTCCACCGCCGGGTTCCACCAGCGGTCGTAGTGCACGACGTGCTGGGCCGCGGTCAGATTGAGGCCCGTGCCGCCCGCCTTGAGGGAGAGCACGAACAGCGCCGGCCCCTCCCCCTCCTGGAAGGCGCGCACCATCTCGCCCCGCTGCTCCCCCGGCACCGACCCGTCGAGGCAAAACACGGGACAACCGAGCCGCTCCCCGAGATAGGTCGCCAGACGGCGCGCCCACGTGGCGAACTGCGTGAAGAGGAGGGCGCGGTCGCCCTCTCCCGTCAGATCCTCCAGAATCGCCTCCAGGCGCGCGAGCTTCCCCGACCGCCCCTCCAGCCGGCCCCCGTCGCCGAGGAACAGGCTCGGGTGATTGCAGATCTGCTTGAGCCGCAGCAGGGTGGTCAGGACCTCCGCCTTGCGCCGAAAGCCCTGTGCCTCCTCGATCCGGGTCAGGGACTGCCGCACGACCGCCGCGTACAGCGCCGCCTGCTCGGCGGTGAGCGGACACTCCTGGCGGGTCTCGATCTTCTCCGGCAGTTCCTCGGCGACACCCGGGTCGCGCTTGGTGCGGCGCAGCACGAAGGGCGTGATGACGCGGCGCAGTCGAGCCGCGGCGGCCGCGTCGCCCCCGCCGACCGGAGTCGCGTACTCCCGGGTGAAGGTCCGCCCGCCCCCGAGGTATCCAGGCAGGGCAAAGGAGAAGATCGACCACAGGTCGCGCAGGCCGTTCTCCACCGGCGTCCCCGTGAGCGCGAAACGGTAGCCGGCCCGCAGGGACCGCGACGCCTGCGCCTGGGTGGCGACCGCGTTCTTCACGTTCTGCGCCTCATCCAGCACCACCCCGTCCCAGGTGATCGCCGCCAGATCCTCCCGGTCCCGTGCGAGCAGGGCGTACGAGGTCAGGACGACGTCGGAGGCCGCCGCCACCTGCCGCAGGGCCGGGCCCCGCGGCCGGCCGGCACCGGAGTGGAGGTGCGCCACAAGGTCGGGGGCGAACCGGCGTTGCTCCGCCTGCCAGTTGCCGAGGACGGAGGTCGGGCAGACGAGCAGGCTCGGCCCGGAGGCGAGCCCCGCCGTGCGACGGTGTTGCAACAGCGCCAGGACCTGGACCGTCTTGCCGAGGCCCATGTCGTCGGCGAGGCACCCGCCGAGGCCCGCCTCGGCGAGGAAGGCGAGCCAGCCGAGCCCCTGCCGCTGATAGGGGCGCAGGACGCCCCGAAAGCCCAGCGGTTCGGCGAGGGGCGCCATCCGCCGATCCCCGCCGAGGCGCTCGATCCAACCGGCCACCCCGCCGCTGGCCGCCAGCACCACCGGCACCGGAGCGGCCGCGGCGCCGTCGTCGCCGGGCCCGTCGCCGCCTGGGGCGCCCGCGGCCGCGCGTTGCACCTCCAGCGCCAACCGTAGGGCCCCGAGGCCGGGCAGCCGCCCCTCGGCGCCTGTCTCCTCCCATTCCTCCGCCACGCGCCGCAGCGCCTCCGGGTCCACGCGGACCCAGCCCGTGCGCAGGCGCACCAGCGGCTGGCGGCTCCGTACCAGGGCCTCGAAGTCCTCCGGCCTCAGGGGCTCGTCGCCGATCGCCGCCTCCCAGCGGAAGGCCGCCATCGCTTCTAGCGACAGGGCGCCGCCCGGCGCCCCGGCCCGTCCGGGGGCGGCGTCCTCCATGAACAGGCGGGCGGAGGGCTGGGCGGGCGTCGGCCGCCACCACGCCGGCACCACGAGATCCACGCCCATCCGGCGCAGGGCGTCCCCGGCGGATTCCACCAACTCCACCGCCTCCCGCGGGGAGAGGTGCACCGCCGGGTCGTCCGGCGCATCGAGCGCCCGGACCAGGGGCGCGCAGACGCGGGCCGCGGCCCGCAGGGCCTCCAGCGTGGGTGCACGCAGGATGTCGGCGTCCGCGGGCTCCGGGCCGCGGCCCCGGAAGAGCGAGCACAGGGGATACACCCCGCCCGGCACCCCATCGGCGTCGTGCGTCTGAACGAGGACGGACAGCGGCCAACTCGCGGCCGCCGCCGGCGGACCCGTGTCACCCGGCCGGCGCGATACCGCAGCGCCCTCCGCCACCGGGTCCTCCAGGCGGAGGATGAGCCGTACCGGCGGCGCCGCCCCGCGCTGGGCCTCGGCGGTCCAGGCGCCGATGGCGGCCATGAGCGTCCGCCCCGCACCCGTCGGCAGGGGCAGGGGACCGTCGTGCAGGAGCCCCACCGCCCATCGCTCCGCCGGCCCGGTGCCGCGCAGGGACCGGCCCAGTCGCTGCCGCTGCATGCCCAGAGAGGCACGCACGCAGAGGTCGACGCACATGTCGAGGAAGGACACGGCCAGTTCGGCCGGCGGCCGGTCCGGAGCCGCCCCGCGGCACGCCTCCGGTACGGCCGCGGCCAGGGCCGCCAGGGTGCGCCGGTCCCCGGGGGCCGGCGCCGGCCGCCACATCGCCAGCGCCAGACCGCGCCGGTCCGACGTCCCCGGCACAAACGCGCCCCGGGCGCACATCCCGAGGGCGAGGAGGGCCAGCCGCCGCCAGTACCGGGTATCACCCCCGAGGAGGAGGTCCCGCGGCGCCGTCCCCAGTACGGACCGGGAGGACTCCGGTCCGTCCCTCTGGGGTCCGAAGAGGAGCGGCGCCATCGCCTCCCGGGTCACGGGCACCGCGGAGACGGTGAAGGGCGAACGCCGGAAGGGCACGTCGCCCGGTCCGCCGAGGAGGGGCGAGGGCACCGGGGATGGCCGGTCCAGCCCCGGCTGGATCCAGGTGCCCACGCGGGAGGGCAGGTACAGGACCAAGCGGCGCGCGGGCGGCCGCCCGAACCGCGGCAGCCGGAGGAGGTCCGCCAAGAGGGCGGCATCCGCGGCGAACGGGTGCGGTGGCGCCGGGTTGCCCGCTGCCAGCGGCCGGATGGGGCCCTGCGGCCGCATCTCCGCCCAGGCCAGCAGGTCCCAGCCGTCCCACAGCAGGTGCAGGACGCCCCGGTCGACCGGCGGAGGGGCGGGAATGCGGAGGCGCGGGGTCTGCGTCGGGTGCGCGATCGACATAGGGGATGGGGGTTCGCGGAAGGACGGACAAGAGCCTGCAACGACGGTGCCGGCGGGGGCCTCGCCGATGGGCGACCGGGACAGGGCGCAGGGACGCGGTGGCTGTGAAGAAATGGCGATGAGCATCGGGATGAGAACGCCGCCAGGGGGGCGGACGGTCACGGTCGGGGATTGGTCCGCCGGAAGGGTAGCGCGGCGCCCGTCGGCGCCCCACGCCGGCCGGTGGCGGAACGCCGGGCGGGTGTGCCGACGGGGACCGCGGATGGACCGGAGAAGTAACCGCTCAGCACCCCCGGGGCGGGGCTGAGCCGTTACGGAGATTGAAAGATGTGTGGTGGGCTACAGCGTACGTGAGCCCTCCCACCGATCTGCGGCCCCCCGCCGCATGCCGGTCCGGGCGAGAAAGCTCGCGACCGGTCTCCCGAAGGCCAGGCGAGGCGGCAGCATCCATGCCGCCCCCGTGCGCGACACTTGTCCACAAAGTTATCCCCAAATCCTGTGGATGACGTGTGCATATCCTCGACGGCCGCCCGACGGCAGCCCGACGGCGGCCCGACGGCAGCCCGACGTCGGCCCGACGGCGGCCCGACGGCAACGGCGAGAGGCGGCGCCGCTCGCGCGGCGAGACGGGGCATTGCGCCGCCCGACACCCGCCCCGCCCCCCCTCGGCCGCCGTCCCCGCGGAACCCGATGCGCCGCCCCGTCGTCCCTCCTCATGGTGGCGCCCCGGCCGGGTTCGCCCGGCCCGGCTGCGGGCACCCTGTCCACCCAAGGAGGGCTTTACGGTTTTGTCGCGCCACGTACTCTGGTTCTCCGCCCTGCTCGCGGCCGCCGTGACCGTCGCTGCCTGCGGCGGTCCCGCACGCGCCCCGGCCGGGTCGTCGTCCTCCGCCGCGGCCTCGACATCGACGGCCACCCCCGCGTCCCCGGCCGCACCGACCGCCTGGGCCGCGCTCGGCGCGGTGCGGCCGCTCTGGATCGCGCGCAACGCCCCCGGTCCGGTCTCCGACCCCGCGCAGCCGCAGGACCTGGCCGTCTGTGCCCCCGGCGCGGTGAAGGTATCCCGCGACGGCGGTAAGACCTGGACCTCGGTGCCGACCGGCGGGGTCGTGGCGGCGACCGCCAAGACCCCGTACCCGGTGCTGGCCCAGGGCGGCGCCGCCGCCCCGACGTGCACCGCCGCCCTGGCGGACATGGCGCACCGCAGGGCCGCCTACGCGGTCTTCGCCGCGGGGCCGGCCAAGTACGGCATGCCGCCGATCTACTACATCCCGCTTTACACCACGGACGGCGGGGCGCACTGGCAGGTCGTCGTCCCCCCAAACAACTCCAGCGCGGGCGGCTTCGGGGGCTTTCAGATCAGCGGCGGAACCGTGCGGGCCCTATTCAATCCCACCCCCGTCGTGCGGATCGTCCCGGGCGCTGGCGATGCGCCGAACACACACGCCACCACCGGCCTCGCCTCCGGTGTGACCCCGGCCACGGACAGCGGCGCATCCTCGAGTGACCGTTCTACCCCCTCCAGTCCCGCCGGCCTGAGCTTCCGGGTGACCGAGACCACCGACGGCGGCGCGTCCTGGCGCGCCGGCGCGATGTCCTGCCCCGCCTCCGGACCCTGCGCCGCCTGGGGGCCCGCACCGTCCGGCACGGGCTCCTGCGCGATGCACCCCTACCCACAGCCCGTGCTCGCCTCCACCGACGGCGGCAAGACCTGGTCCTCCCTGCCGGCTCCGGCGGGAGCGCCCCCCTCCCTGCTGGCCAACGGTTGCGCGCTCAATCAACTGGCCGCCCTGTCGCTCACGCGACTCGCGCTGGTCGCCAACGGGACCGCCACGCCCCAAGACACGCTGCGCATCTCCGAGGACGGCGGGCGGACGTGGAGCTCGGTGGCCCTGCCCGCCCTGCCCGGCGGCGGCAGCACCCAGGCGCTGCAGATGCTCCCCGACGGTTCGCTCGTCGCCCCGATCCTGGTCCAGACGGCGCCGGGCCGGTACGGCTCTCATCTTCAACTGTTGAAGCCGGCGGCGACGGCGTGGTGCACGGTGCCGAACGTGACGCTGCAGGGCAGCGACACCGATCCGACGACGCTGCAGGCGGCCGGCGGGAGGCTCTGGTGGATCCAGGCCGGCACCACCGCGCCGACGGTCCAGAGCGTACCGCTGAGCGCCATCCACTGCTGAGTGGGCCGGGCAGCAGGGGCGGCCGTCCCCTCCCCCCGGCCCGGCGGCTCGTAGCAGTGGCCCTCGCAAAAGAGGGCTTTTGCGGCGGCCACCGGTGGGCCGGCCGCGCGGTCGCGGTCGGCGCGTATGGGGCGCTCGGTGGGTGGAACAACGGCCTCGTGCCCCTACACCCGACGTCCGTCACGGTGGCGTGGTCCGTGATGCGGCCGGCCCCACGGCCGGCGGCTGTCCGCATCACGGACGCGTGGGCGACGGAACGGCCGGCGGCCGCATTCGACCGGCTTCCTGCCTACCCGCGCGGCCCGATCCGTTTCCCGGCGGGGATACCGGACGCGGCCTACCTCGATGTGACGTTCGTCTACCGGCGCCGGCCGCCGGTCCTGCTGCAAACCGACAGTTGCGTGGGGGTCTCCCCGGATGGAGGATGGCCGCAGGATCGCAGGATCCACACACGCCGGCTCATCGACCCGTTGGGGGCGGAACTGCCCGACCTGCTGACAACCGGTAGTCAGGGCGGCCTGGGGGCAGGATAGCCCCCGAGGTGGTGCGCGTGCGCGCTACTCCGGTCGTTCTGGCGGTGGCGGCTGCGGCCCTGGTGCTCGGCGGCTGCGGCGTCCGGCTGCCACGGTTCCAGCCGCCCAAGTCGTCATCGTCCTCCTCGGCCGCATCGGCGCGGGCAGCGGCCAATGCCCCGCTCGCGGGCGGCCCGGAGCCGCGGCGGCGCCCCTCGGTGGCCGCCGCCCATGTCCCGCCCACCGTGCTGATCCACGGGCCGCGCACGGTCAAGGACGTGGCGCTGACCTTCGACGACGGGCCGGACGGGTACTACACCCCGCAGATCCTCTCGATCCTGGAGAAGGCCCACGTGCAGGCGACCTTCTTCCTGGTCGGCCAGCGGGTGGCGGCCCATGCGGCCGTGGTCCGGCGCATGGTCGCGGACGGGGACGCGGTGGGCAACCACACCTGGGACCACCCCGCCCTGACCCGGCTCCGGCCCGGCCTGGTGGCGAGCGAACTGGGCCGCGCCGAGACGGCCATCGCCTCCGTCACCGGCTTTCAGACCGACCTCTTCCGCCCGCCCTACGGGGACCTCTCCCCCACGGTCGACCGGGAGCTGGCCGGCAATGGCTACCACATCATCTTCTGGGGGGTCGACTCCCTCGATTGGAAGGGTCTCAGCCGCGCCCAGATCCTGCGCAACGTCCTGCCGGCCGTACGCCCGGGGTCGATCATCCTGCAGCACTGCGCCTCAGGCGGGCCGACCGAGAATCTGAGCGGTACCGTGGCCGCGCTGCCGGTCATCATCTCCACGCTGCGGGCGCGGGGGTACCGGTTCGTGACCATCCCCCAGATGTTCGGCATCCCGGAGTCGATGGCGGGCGGGACGGTCGGAAGCGGGGCGGGGACCACAGGGGCCGGGGCAGGGACAGCGGCCTCAAGGGCCGGGTCGGGGGCGTCGGCCCCGGGGAGCGGCACATCCGGATCCTCGTCGGCGCCGGGCGCACCGGCGGGGAACGCGGCCGCCGGGGGGAGTTCGGGGACCGGGCCCGCGGGAGCGGCGGCGGGCGCGGCGCCCGGTTCCGCGTCGCACGCGATCGACATGTAGGACGCACCGCGACCGACCGCCGGGATCCCAGACGGGTCGCGGCCCCCCCCGGACCCGGGCTCCGGCCGCCGATCCGTGCCGGCGTCCGGGCCCGGCGGCCGGGCGTGCCGCCCCAGGGGGTCGCCGCCCTTACGCGGACGAATCCGCGGAGGAGACCCCGCCGGGAGCGGGCGCGGGGGCCGACCGCGACACCGCGCGCGCATGGCGCTGCCGGCCGGCCCGGCGGAGCATCTCAAGCACCTCGGACTCCGGACGGTGCAGGAACGTCGCGATGGCCACCGCCGACCATCCCCGAACCTCGCTCAAGCGGCGGACGAGGAGGGCGTCGGCCTCGTCCCAGGGACGGCCGGTATGGCCCGGCCGGTCCCCCGCCGTGAGACCGATCGCAGCGAGCACACGGGCCTCCTCCCGGGTCAGGGAGCGGCGCGCGGCCAGCGCCTCCAACGCCGAATTCTTGGCCGCCTCGGAGGGCCCCGTCCCGCCGTGTCCGGGATGTGCGGACTCTGCCGGCATCCGACATCACCGCCCGAGTGTACGGCACGGCGGGCCGCCGGCCCTGCCTGGGCCCGGCGCGGCCCACCGCGCCGTTCGACGATTTACACGCGGCGCCCGCCCGCCGGCCGGGATGGGCCCGCCCAGGTCCCGCGCAGCGGGCCGGAGCCGCGGGCGCCGCCACCGGCCGTCTCCACACGGCGCCCGCGGCGGGGGATGGCCGACCCGCACCGGCCGCGGCAGGACTTCGGCGCCGCCGGGGGTACCGGGGATCGGGGTGATGGCATGACAGCGGAGGCTTGGATCGCGGCGGCGCGGGAATGGGCCTCGGACGCGGGTCCGGCGGCGTCCGGACCCCGCCTGTTTTCCGCGCCCGAGGCCCGCACGGACTGGCTGCGGGGGGTACGCGGCTTCCTCGCCGCCCACCCGCAACTGCGGGCCGAGATCGAGTCGCAGGCCGAGCCGCGGCCGGTACGCGCCGCCCCGTCGGGCTGGGTGGAGCCGCGCCAGTGGACCGGGTGCCTCCCGGCGGCGGCGCTCCTGGCGCTGGCCGACGCGGACGCCGCCCGCCTGGACCGCGTGCGCGACCGCGTGCCGGCCGTGCTCGCCCTGGCCGACTGGGTGCCCCCGCACCACGCGCACAGCCGCCCGCTGGACCTGTCCGCCGCGGGCGTGTTGGGACACCTGGCGCTCTATCTCGATCTGGCGCGCGACCTGCTGCCCGAAGGGGAGCGTCGCTCCATCGCCGCCGCCATCGCCCTGCGCGGCGTGCGCACCTTCGTCGCCATGTGCGGGCAGCGGCGCGCCCCGTGGACCACGGCCCGCCACAACTGGGCGACCGTGATCGCCGGCCAGGTCGGGATGGCGTGCCTGGCCGCGTGGGAGGCGGTGGCGGAGCCGCGCGAGGCCCTGGCGTGAGGGGCGGGGTGTTCCCGGACCGGATGCGGGCCGTCGACGGGCACCGCGGCCCACGGCTCGGTGGCCCGCCACTACTTGCCCCGGTGGCGCCAGTTCCGGTAGTCGAGATAGAAGAGACCGAGGCCGACGACCGTAGAGACCGCCAGTATCAGCAGGAGGGGAATCGAGAGGGGGTCACCGGAGGACGCCCCGGACACCACCGGCCGGCCACCTCCCTCCGCTCGGGCCTCACTCCGCCGCGGCTGCCGCTTCGTCCGGCGCCAGCGGCACCCTCACGTACTCCACAATGGTCCAATCGGTGGACCCCGCGCGCGGGGCGAAGGTGAAGCGGTGCTCCTCACGGCGTCCGCCCGCCAGCAGGGTCGGGAGCGCCTGCTGGACGTGCCGCGCCACACCGCCGTTGTCGGGGTGGAGCACCCAGGCGATGCCGTGCCACGCCAGGAGGCCCTCCTCCGTCTCGCGGGGCGCGGGATAGGCGAAGTCCGCCGGCAGATCGGCGACGAAGGCGTACATGCCCCCGCGTCCCTGGGCCAGATCCCAGGACACGGTCCCCGCGAACCGGGCGGCGGGCACCTCGATACCGGTCTCCTCCCGGATCTCCCGCAGGACCCCCGGCAGGGGGGCCTCCCCCGGTTCGATCTTGCCCCCGACGCCGGTCCAGAGACCCATGGCCGGCCGGCGCCTCCGGTTGAGGAGGAGCAGTTCCTCCCCCCGGCGGATGAAGCAGATCGTGTGGCCGAGCACCAACAGTGAAAACCCCCATCCTGTCCGCGCACGGCACGCCGCGCCGGAACGGGCGCCGGCGGCCCCCGCGGCAGGGGCCCGGCAGGGGCCCGGCGGACGCGCACCGCCCGACCCGGTCCCCCGCGGGCCTGCCGGCCCGAGCCCCTCAGCGGCCCTCGGATTCGAGGTTCAGCCACCGCACCTCGCCCGGGGTCAGGCGCACGTCCAGACCCTGCACGCTGGAGCGGAACTCAAGGGTCGTGAGTGGGCCGAACAGGGCGAGGCACGGAAACGGCTGGTGCAGCACGTAGGCCAGGGCGATCTGTGTCGCGTGCACGCCCTTCTCCCGGCCGAGTTCCTCGGCCCGGCGCAACCGCTCCCAGTTCTCCGGAGTGTAGTACACGCGCACCATCTCTGGATCGTCGGTCTCCTCGGGGCTGTAGCGTCCCGTGAAGAACCCCCCCGCCTGCGAGGACCAGGAGAAGAGCGGGAAGCCCGTCCGCTCGTGCCAGGCGCGCTCCTCGGCGCCGGCGGAGATGCAACCGCGCCAGCGCGGCTCCCGGGCCACCGCCAGACTCAGGTTGGGGCTGCTGCAGACGAAGCCGGGCAGCCCGTGGGCCGCCGCGTAGGCGTTGGCCTCCTCGATGCGCCCGGTGGTCCAGTTCGACGCGCCGAGCGCCCGGACGCGCCCGGCCCGGACATGCTCGGCCAGGGCCTCCATGATCCCGCCGACGGGCAGCCGCGGGTCGTCACGGTGGAGCATGTAGATGTCGACCGTGTCCACCCCAAGCCGCTCCAGGCTCTGACCGAGGTCGCCGGCGATCGCCTCGGGCGTCACCCGGGGTCCCGAACGGTCGGGATGGGCCCCCTTGGTGATGATGACCACCCGGTCGCGATGGCCCCGCTCCTGCAGCCACCGGCCGATGGCGCGCTCGCTGCGGCCGCCGCCGTAGACGTGGGCGGTGTCGAGCGTATTGCCCCCGAGGTCGACGAAGGCATCCAGGAGGGTGCGGGCCTGGTCCATGTTGTCGGGGCTGAAGGCCATGGTGCCGAGCACGAGTTGGGAGCAGGGACCGATGCCCTCCACGTCGGCGTAGCGCATGCGCGTCCACCCTTCCTGGGGCGGGTCGGGGGCTTCCTCGGGACAGGCCGGGCGCGAGACTACCCGCCCGCCTTGCCGGCCGCGGCCCAGGCGAAGCCGCGCGCCATCAGCGTCCGATTCGGCTCGGCCTCGACGATGTCGGCGTGGTGGCCGAGGGAGTTGTAGAAGACGCGCCCCCGGCCCCACATCTTCGTCCAGACCACCGGCATGTCCACCGGCCCGTTGGAGGCGTGCGGGCCGTCCGCGACGGGGAAGCGCGTGGTCGCCAGGACCCGGACGGCCGGATCGACGTGCAGGTAGTACTGCTCGCTCTTCACCGGGAAGTCGGGGATGCCCAGGGCGATGGGGTCGCTCCCGCGGCGTACGTTGACCATGTACTCGGTGCCGTCGTTGCCGGGATGCGCCACCCACTGGCCCCCGGTCATGAACTGCCAGTCGGTATTCTCCCGGAAACTGTCGCACATGCCGCCGTGGCAGCCGGCGATCCCGACGCCCCCCTGGACCGCGGCCAGCACCGGCCGGACCTGCTCGGCCGTGATCTTGCCCATCGTCCATACCGGCACGATCAGGTCCAGTTGCGTCAGGTCCGTCTCGACGAACGCATCGAGACGGTCCGACACGGCGACATCGAAGCCGCCGGCCGCCAGCACGCGACGGAAGACCTCCGCGACCTCCTTGGGCTGATGCCCGCTCCAGCCCCCCTGCACGATCAGGGCCTTCTGCACCGACACTGCCTCCCCCCACGCCCGACCCCGCTCCCGCGGCGGGGCCGCGGGCGGAATCCGGCCGTACGCTTCGGGGGAGGGTTGGACGGCAGGGGCCAAGGGTCCTACCGGTGCGTGCCCGATTCCGTGCCGGCGGCGGGAATGCGCACCCGCCATGGTCGCCCCTCCCCGGAACCGTCGCGGCCCGTGCGCGAAGGGTGGGCCCTGCGCTCGGCGGGCGTTATGTCCTCGCCCGCGTCCACCCTCCGACGACCCACCACCCGCCGGTTTTTCAAGGCGCCACCGGTGTGCCCGGGGCCGGTCGGGACGTCAGGCCGGCCGCCCCATCCCCGTGCCCCCGCGCCCGGCGGCCTGGCTCGCCATTGCTGAGGAATGCGCCACGGATTATGGTGGTTCGAGGGTAGTCGCTCAGGCGCCCGGCTGCGGGGCGCCCAGGCCCGGGGAGGGGAACGGTGGCCGCCATGCGCACGGCGGTTCTGGGAATGGGCCGGATGGGGCAGGCCGTCGCACTGCGTCTGCGGGCGGGCGGCCACGGGGTCGGCGTCTGGAACCGGACGCCGGGCCGGGCCGGCGCGGTGGTGGCCGCGGGCGCCCACGAGGCACGCTCGATCGCGGAGGCGGTGCACGGTGCCGAGGTCGTGCTCCTTTCGCTCACCGACGACGACGCCGTGCGGGAGGTCGCGACGGGGCCGGAGGGGGTGCGTGCGGCCATCGGTGGCGCGGTGCTCGTGGACACCAGCACGGTGTCGCCGACCACGTCCCGCGACATGGCGGCCGCCTTCGCCGGCCGGATGGCGGCGGCCCCGATCCTCGGCGGGCCGCAGGCCGTCGCGGACGGCGCGGCCACGTATCTCCTGGGCGGCCCGCGCGAGGTCGTCGACCCGCTGGAGCCCCTCTGGTCCGCGCTCTCGTCCGCCCGGCGCTATTGCGGTCCCGAACCCGGGAACGCCGCGTCGGTGAAGCTCCTGTGCAACTACCTGCTCATGGCTGGTGTCGCCGTGCTCTCCGAGGTCGTCGCGGCGGGTCAGGCGGTCGGACTCGGCGATACCTTCCTGCGCGACCTGTTGTCCCAGGTCCCGCTCGTGGCGCCCGCCCTCAAGAACCGCCTCGACGACGTCCTCGCGGGGGACCACCGGGGGTGGTTCACCACGAGCCTGGGCGCCAAGGACGTACGCCTTGCGGCGGAGATGGCCGGATCGGCCGGTGTGCGCCTGCCCCTCGCGGAACTCGTCCGGCAGCGCTACGAGGAGGCCGCCGGCGCCGGCTGGGGGGACGCGGACGTCGGCGCGGTCGTGGAACTGCTGCGCTCCAGGGTCGGCCCGGAGGTGTAGCCGGACGCCTTGGGCCGGGCGCACTCCGACCCGATCCGGCCCAACCGGACCTCCGGGTGAAGGTCCCGGACACGCGGGCCCCCGCGGCACCGGCGGCCTATCCCCGGAACACCGGAACCGGACGGAGACGTCAGCCCCGAGCCCCCGCGGCCACCGGCAGGCAGCAGGGGAGGGCGGTGCCCGGCTACGCCGGCCCCCCCCCCCCCTGCTGCATCAGCCACACGTACCCGTCCTCCAGCGTCGGCTCCGCGGCGGCCGCCCCGGAGGACGCGGCCGGCTCCCCCACCACCCGATAGCACACACCCGCGCCGGTGTGCACCATGGATACCACGGTTAGATCCCCCTCGGGCCGGCCCCCGTCCGTGCTCAGCGTCCACACCCGCCCCCGCGCGGCCTCCACCAGTTCCCCCGTGGTGCCCTGGAAGCGCACGCGGCCCCCCGCCATCACCGCGACGTGCCGGCAGGTCTGGGCGATGTCCTCCACGATGTGGGTGGACAGCAGGACGGTCCGCTCGCCCGCCGTCTCGGAGAGGAGGTTGCGGAAGCGGATCCGCTCCTCCGGGTCGAGGCCGGCCGTGGGCTCATCCACGATGATCAGGCGCGGGTCGGAAAGCAGGGCCTGGGCGATGCCCACCCGGCGCTTCATGCCGCCCGAAAACGTCTTCAGCCGCCGGTCCGCCGCCTCCACCAGGGCCACCTTCTCCAGGAGTTCCCCCACGCGCCGGCGCCGGAGGGCGCGGTCCTCCATCCCCTTGAGCAGGCCGACGTAGTCGAGGAACTCGCGCGCGCTGAGGTCGGGGTAGAGGCCGAGGTCCTGCGGCAGGTAGCCGAGGGTGCGCTTGACGGCGAGGCGCCCCGCCTCGGTCATACCGTCGTGGCCCCAGACGTCGATGCTGCCGTCGGTCGCGTGCAGGATGCCGGCGAGGATGCGCATCAGGGTGGTCTTGCCCGCCCCGTTGGGGCCGAGGAGCCCGAACATGCCGCTTTCGATGGTGATGTCGACCCCGCCGAGGGCGCGCACGCCGCCCGGGTACACCTTGGTCACGCCGCGCAGCCGGATCTCCATAGAAGTAGGCACCTCCGGGCAATTCTTCGAGCCGCCACCATGTGGCGGCAAAATGGCCGGCGCCGGCCCGCCCCACGTGCGGAAACCCCTGCGGAGGCGGTCACTCCTGGGCGCCGCCCACCAGGGCCTCGCCGTTGCCGAGGAGCCACCAGCAGCCGAGCACGAACGCCCCCGCCATCCCGATCAGTTCCAGGCGGTTGCCCAGCCACCAGGGCGCGCCGATGGCGAAGCTGGTGGCGAAGAGCTCCACCGGGCGCAGCCACGGGTTGGTCCGAAACAGGCCATGGGCGATGAACTCCGCCAGCCACACGCCGGTGACCACCCCGACGCTGCCCGCGCGGCTGCGGATGACGAGCGCCAGCAGGGCCCCCAGCCCGGCCATCCAGAGGATCGGCGCGGCCCAGGTGAGTTGGCTGCGCAGGAACGGCTCGTCGGTCAGCCAGCCGCCCGTGGCGGCCAGGATGCCGGCCATCAGGGCCGCCACCGCACACGTCCAGACCACGGCGATCGCCAGGCGGCGGAGCGCGGTCGCCCGGTACCCGCGCGGCAAGGCCAGGTGCAGTTCGGCGGCGGGCTCGGCGGCCACCAGGTTGGCGGCGGCGATCCCGGCGCCCAGGGACATGCCGATCTCGAGCGCCGCGGTGAGCACCCGCGCCACGATGCCCCCGTGCCCGCCGGCGAAGGCCGTCAGGAGCGCGAGGAGGTCGAAGACGGCGACGATCAGCAGCGGGGTGAGCAGGACCGACCGGCCGAGGATGCGGAGTTCGTAGCGCAGGAGGGCCGCCCTGCCGGCACCGGAGGCATCGGGCTCGCGACGGGCGCGTGCCGACCGGGACGCCCCGGCGCCGGGCCCCCCGCCGGACCGGGCGGCGCGCTGCCGGCCGAGCACCAGGGCCGTCGCCCAGAGGGCGAGGGCGCCCACGGCGAGGAGCAGCGCGACGCTCGCCAGGCCCGTGGTGGGAGCGACGGCCGGCGCGAGGCCGGGGAAGAACGCCGCCCGGGCGTAGTGCCCGCGGGGTGTGAGGATGGTCTGGGAGATGGTGGGGATGCGGAAGCTCGGCGGCAGGAAGTTGCCCCAGAACCAATAGCCGACGAACAGGAACTGGTAGAGGGCGACCGGCATGACGGCCGGGCAGCCGATGGAGAACGCGGCCACGAAGAGGAGCCCCGGCAGGTCGGTGAGGACGAAGGCGGCCGCGGCCTGCGGCAGCACGGCGGTACCGTGCGTCGCCGTGAGGTAGACCGCCCCGGCCGCGTAGGCCGCGAGGATGGGCAGGAGCGTGGCGGCCGCGGTGCCGAGGTACTTGCCGAGGAGGAGCCGCCCCGGGGCCATCGGGAACGACTCCACCAGTTCGTCCACACGCAGGCGCCGCTCGCGCGCCACGCGATCGGCCAGCAGGCACCCGAACGCCGCGGGGCACAGCGCCTGCAAGGCCGCGGCCCAGGCGCCGGCCAGGGCGCCGGCGATCCGGTCCTTGGGGAACAGGCTCAGGGGAAGCATCCGGAACGGGGCATGGCTCCCCGCGACGGTGGCCGCGATCACCAGCAGCAGGACGATCCAGACCGCCGGCCGGCGGACCTGCATCCGGAACTCGTAGGCGAAGGAGCCGCGCAACGAGCCGGCCGCTCCGAGGGTCACGGGGCCTCACGCTCCTCTACCGGGGGCGACTGCTCCGGGCACCCCGGGGGGGTGACCGCGGGCGGGCCAAGGGTTCAGTGGGCCGCGGCAAGGGAGGTGTGCGGCGGGCACCGCAAGCCCGCAAAGAAGCCCCGGCGCGCGGCCGTTCCGGCGACGGCCCTCCCCGACCGGCCGCCCGCGCGGCCCGCCACTCCGGTGCCGTGGCGTGGGTCCGGTGCGCACAGAGCCCCACGCCCGTGGGGGGCTCTGTACCGCTGGCATGAGGGGGGCCGCCGCCCAGCGGCGGCCCCCCTCATGCCAGCCGCGGGCGCCAGGCTACGGCCACCATCAGCAGCACCGCCGCGCAGCCGAGCACCGGGCCGTTCGTGCGCCAGAGCGCCGCCACGACCGGCCCGCCGAAGAGCCGCACCGCCCACAGGGCCAACGTGCCGGAGGCGGCGGCGACCGAGCCCCAGACGACGGCCAGCACCGCGCTCAGGGCCCCGAGGGCGAGGAACGGCCCGAACCACAGCCCCGAGACGGTCCAGAGGCTGGACGCCCCGTGGAGGGAGACGACCACCGCGGAGCCGCCCAGGCCGAGGAGGGTGTCGAAGCAAAAGAGCAGGCCCAGGCGCGACAGCAGGACCAGCCGCGGCGGCACCGGGAGCGAGTGCGCCAGATCCGGGCAGGGCTCGGCGTCCGGGCCGCAGGAGAACGCCACGGAGACGCCGCCGATGGCGCAGACGATCAGGCCGAGGAGCGTCCCCGCGACGCCCGCCCGGGGCACCGCGGCCGCCAGCAGCAGCCCCGCACCCACCGCCGCCGCGGACAGCGGCCATACCCCGCGCGGGACGACGCGGATCTGCGCCCGCAGCAGTTGGAGCAGCAACCCGAGCATCCGGGCGGCGGCCGGCCGCCCCGGGCGCCACCCGCACGCGCGCCGCCGTTCGATCTCCGCCCAGGCGCGGCGCAGGGTCGCCGGGTCGGGTGGGGGCATGGCCACAGACGCCTCGCGGTCCAGGGCGCGGGCCCCCGCGGCCAAGGCCCGCCACCCGGCCAGTTCCGCCCGGCAGGCGGGGCAGGCGCGCAGATGCGCCGCGACGGCGGCCGCCTGCCCGGGGGGGATCGCCCCGGCCGCGTACGCGGCGAGGTCTCCGGACGCGTGTCGGGCAGGATCGGCCCTCCGGCTCATCCCCGCTCCCCCCCGCGGCCCGCGAGGGCCGCCCGCATGGCGCGCTTGGCGTTGCTCAGCCGGCTCTTGACGGTGCCCAGCGGCACCCCGAGGCAGCGGGTCAGTTCCGGATACGACAGGCCGTAGACGAAGGTGAGGACGATGACCTCGCGGTGCAGGGGGGAGAGCCCCCGCATGGCCGCCGCGAGTTCCTCCCGGTCGGCCGCGGCGAGCATCACGGACTCGGGCTCGGTATCGGGCGTCGCGCGCCCCTCCGGCCCGGCGCCGTCCGCGAGCGGCAGGCGCCTGCGGCGCACCGCCTGCAGCGCCTGGCGGCGGGCGATGCCGATCAGCCAGGTGCGGAGGGATGACCGGCCCCCGAACCGGGCCGCCCCCTGCCACGCCGCGACCAACGTCTCCTGCAGGACCTCTTCGGCCAGTCCCGGGTCGGACGTGCGGTGGCGGATGTAGCCCAGGAGGGCGCGGGCGTGGCGCGCGTAGACTTCCTCCATGGCGGCCCGGTCTCCGGCCGCCAGGCGGCGGGCGAGCGCGATGTCGGCGTCCACCGCTCCGCCGTCCACCCCGGCCAACCCCCGCAGGACCGCATCCGACATCCGGCCGTCACCCGCCCGCCGGTGTGTGGCGGCGAGGAGCGAAAAGGTTCACGAGGCCGGAGACGCCGGGCAACGGCGGCGGCGGATCCAGCGGGGCGGCGGCAGACGCACCGCATTTCGCCTTCCGGCCGGGTGGCGTCCGATCCCGATGCCTGGCCGGCTCGGCGGGGGCCGCCCGTCGCGGCGCCCGCCCGGGTCCCTGCCGACCGGCGACGGGGGCGGTGGAGGGGTGGGCCGCCCGCGGCCTATCCCTCCACCGCCGCAACGAGGGCGTTGTGGAAGTAGGCTCGCAGGCGCGGCATCGCGGGTAGGCCCACGGCCCGCCCCATGTGCACGGCATTGGTCAGCAGCACGGCCCAGAGGTCGTGGCCGGGGTCGATCCACAGGCTCGTGCCGGTGAAGCCGGTGTGCCCGAAGACCCGCGGCGTCCAGAGGTCGCCGCAGGGGGCCCCGCGGCGGCCCGATCCCTGCCAGCCCAGGGTGCGCGAATCGCCCTCCTCGACCACGGCCGGCTCGGCCAGCCGGGCCACGGCGGCGGCGGAGAGCACGCGGTACGCCGGCCGCCCGGGCGCCCCGCCGATCCCCCCGGCACGCAGGGCGTCGGCGAAGACGGCCAGATCGGCCGCGGTCGAGAAGAGCCCGGCGTGCCCGGACACCCCGCCCAGCGCCCGGGCGTTCTCGTCGTGGACCGTGCCCCGCAAATGGCCGGCGCGGCCCCCTGGGGCCGACTCGCCCTCCGCCCATTCGGTGGCGGCCGCCCGCGCCGCGAGTTCCGGGGGCGGGTTCCAGCCGGTGGCGGCCATGCCGAGCGGCGCGAAGATCTCGTCCCGGCAGAAGGCGTGGAGCGGCCGCCCGGAGACCTCCCCCACGATGCGGCCGAGCAGGATGAAGCCGATGTCGCTGTACACGCAGCGTTCGCCGGGGGCGGCGCGGAGCGGCGTCTCGGCCGCGGCGCGGAGGCGTTCCTCCGGTCCGCCCGGCACCAGGCGGAGGTTGCGCCCCGCCGGGAGGCCCGAGGTGTGCGTGAGGAGGTGCCGTACCGTCACGGCGGCCCGCCAGGCCTCGCCCTCCCCCTCGCGCGCCGGCGCGAACGCGGGCAGGAACGCGGCCACCCGGTCCTCCAGCCGGAGGGCGCCGCGCTCGATGAGGGCCCAGACGGCGGTCGCCGTCCCGACGACCTTGGTCAGCGAGGCGAGGTCGAACGGCGTATCCTCCCGCACCGGTTCGCGCGCGCCCTCGGGCGCGAAGACCGCGAAGCCAAGGGCGACGGGCCCCACCGCCACGCCGCGGCGGCCGACGGCGGCCACCGCCCCGGGGACGGACTCGCAGCCCGCGAACCGCCGCAGCACGTCCCAGGCATGCTGCAGGCGTTGCGGCTCCAGGCCCGCGTCCTCCGGTGTCCCCCACATGAGCGCCAAGGCACACGCCCCCGCATGCGGCAGAATGCGCCACCGACCATGGCGCGACGACGTCGCGCCCCCATTGGCCGCGGGGTCCATCCGCTCCTGCCCGGACGACGGGCGGCGACAGAGGGGTGTGCGGCGGAGATCGTGTCAGATGCCGCCACGCACCGCTTCCGGCCGATCACCGCCGGCCATGGGGGACGGGGCCTCGGAGCGCGGCAAGACCCCCTCCGGGCACCGGAACCGGAGGGACGGACGGGCACCGGAACCGGAGGGACGGACGGGCACCGGAACCGGAGGGACGGGCACCGGAACCGGAGGGACGGGCACCGGAACAGGGACAGGCACCGGAACCGGAGGGACGGGCACCGGAACCGGAGGGACGGGCACCGGAACCGGAGGGACGGGCACCGGAACCGGAGGGACGGGCACCGGAACCGGAGGGACGGGCACCGGAACCGGAGGGACGGGCACCGGAACCGGAG
>Ga0080006_1142203_pt1 | contig 36629 bp, 33 predicted proteins | sample RS3BMetagenome_FD_69209 | JGI IMG/M metagenome (GOLD analysis project Ga0080006, IMG submission 69209) | Ferric oxide microbial mat and aquatic microbial communities from Rainbow Spring, Yellowstone National Park, USA - RS3B (SPADES... ...
TCGGTCCATCGAAGTAGTAGAGGACGTGTTTGACCGTGGGCATCGGCACGGTCTGCACACGGCCGCCGGGGGACCAGGCGAAGCTCATGCCGCCACCACCGTGAACGACTGGTGGATCGTCCCTGCGTGCCCAGCTTCGACCCAGAAGCTGAAGTGCCACTTGTTTGGTCCGGTCTGTAGGATCCGGCCGTGTGCCGGTGACAGGGTCGCCTTGGCCACGAGTCGCTTCTTGAACCAGGGCATCGCCTTCCGAGCGAGGGGCACGTCCTCGACGCGGCGCAGAACGCTGAGCGCGCAAGCCCTGCACCCGTCGTCGCCCTGCCTGCCATCGTCCGCATACGTCCGCATGTCGGCCGCCGTCGGCGGATTGCTGCGCACGAAGCGGATCACGTCGCCGCGGACGGCCTCGGCATCGGCGGGCGGGCAATCGGCTTCGGGACAGTTGGCGGCAAACGGCACGACGAGCGATTCTATACGTGAGCGGGCGGCGACGCGAAAAGGCGCGTCAGACCGTCAGGCTACAGGAGCACCGCTGGGTGGACCGGCCGACGGAGTGTTTCCCTGCTCGTAGGCCGTCATCAGCCCGCTGTTGCTGGCGTCCTGCAGGTCGCGGAACACGAGGTTCACCAGCGCTACCATGGCCTGCATCGTGTGACCGTCGACGCGAATCTGCGTCCTCACCTCAGCGGCTGGATGAACGAGGTCGTGATGGTTGGTCACGATCTCGCCCCCGTCTTCGCCGCCGTCGGACCGAGGAGCGTTCGGACGGAGCCGTCTCCCGCGACCAACTGCAGCGTCGTTGCCGGCTCGAGCAGATGGTGAACAGCCAGGGGGGCGAGTGCGACGGCCACCACGGCGGCCTCGATGGCCGGCGGGTCGGCCGACGCGGCCATCGGGCTGGCTCGCGAAGCCGGGGGGTCGGCCGAGCGAGCCGACGCGCCGGCCAGCGAAGACCGAGGGTTGGCCGGCCACTACCATGGCCATGGCTCTCACGGCCAACGCGATCGGTGTCACGGCCAGGGCCCCGTCTCTTTTGGCCACGGGGGTGGCTCCGCTGGCCATCGCGATGGCCGACGAAGCCATGCCCCCGGCCGACGAAGCCACCCCGCCGTCTCGAACGGCCACCCCGCCGGCCGTGAGAGCCATCCCGATCGCTCTCGGCGCCGCCCCGTGAGCTCTCACGGCCCTCGCGCCGGCTCTCTCGGCGATCTCGCCGGGCCTTGCGGCTCGCCCGTCGGCCGTGACGGCGCTCCGCGTGGCCGTTGCAGCGATCGCGATGGCTCGCCTTGACTTCGCCCCGTCTCGCGCGACGATGCGCGCGGCTGGCCGACAGGGGGTCATGACCAGGCGAGACGACGCGAAGGCTGCGCGTGCCGCGGCGCCGACGGACGCAGCCACGTCCCCGGCCGACGGAGCCGTCGGTCCGTCCGTCGCCGCCATGGCGCCGGCCGTTGGAGCCGCCGGCGCGGCCAACGCCGCGATCTCGCTGGCCAATCGGACCGACGAAAAAAGTGTCGGTAATGTCTGCCTCGTCGAGCGACAGACCGGGGCAGAGGAGCCAGCCGCCCCCATGAACGTCGTCGCCATCGCCCCCTCTGCGTCGGCCACCCGCCCGTCTCCCGTGGACGACGTCCCGTCTGCGCCGGCCGGCGCCCCGTCTGCCCCGGCCAAGCGCCCGTCTCCCCCGCCCGACCACGTCGCTCGCGTGACGTCCAAGGCGATTCAGTCGCTCATCGCCCGCCGCCTCAAGCGCGCCGGGCTGAACGAGGCGGACGCCGAGGAGTTGAAGCAGGAGATCACGGTGGCTCTCGTCACGATGGCCGATCCGCCGACCGACATGGAGGGCTGTGCGAAGGCGGCCAACGACATCACGAGCAAGCAGGCCGCCGGCTTCCGTCGAACGAGCTACCGCCGCGGCCAGTACAACGTCGGCCCGACCGACCAGGCCGACGGCCACGCGAGCGACGACGCGCGCGAGCAGGCCTCCGGCGCGCACGCGCAGCGCCTGTCCACCGTGCGCGAGGCGATGGCCGACGGCTCCCTGTCCGCTCGCGACCAGCGGATGCTGGCGCTCAAGCGCGAGGGGCACACCGACGCCGAGATCGCCGCCGAGCTCGGGGTCGCCAAGCAGACGGTCTCGAACCGCGTGGTCGCCGTGCGCAGGATGATGCGCGATCGGCTGGCCAGGCGCATCGCGGCGGGGGCGGTGGTGCTCTTCGCGGCGCTGCTCGTCGTCTTCCTCCTGAAGCGCCGCGACGAGGAGGCCCGCAACCGCCTGCCGCACCCGCCGCCCGCGCCCGTGCCCACCGCGGCGCCCGAGATCCCGGTCGCCGTGCGCGCCCAGGAGCTGCGGCGCGAGGCGCTCGAGGCGTGCGTGGCCCGCGACTGGGACACGTGCTCGAACCGCCTCGACGCCGCCGACCGGCTCGATCCCGCGGGCCAGTACCAGCCGCTCGAGCGCGGGCTGCGGCACGTGCTCGAGGACCGCTCGCGTCCGCGCCGCATGCTCGACGCCAAGCCGGGGCTCCCGCGATGAGGCGCGCGGCGGCCTTCCTCGCGCTCGTGGGGATGGCGCTCGCGCCGGCGGCGGCGGCCGGCGGCGCGGGCGCGTCGCCCGAGGTGCAGGCGACGATGGCGCGCTTCCGCGCCGAGGCGGCCGCCGCGCTCGCGGCCGACGTGGAGGCGCGCGTGGCCGCCGCGCGCCAGCTCTTCGGCGCCAGGGTCCCGGTGCGCGTCGTGGCCGACCGCTTCGTGCTGGTCGGCGCCGATCCGCGCGCGCCCTTCGGTCCGGCGGTCGATCTCGCCGAGCGGGCGCTCGACGTCTACACGCGCCGCTTCTTCGCGCGCCTGCCCGATCGCGCCGTCAGCGTGTACCTGACCGCCTCGGCGGCGCGCTTCGACGACGTGTGCGCGCGCGTGTCGCCGGACGACTGCGACGCCGAGGCGGGGCTGCTCGGCCTCTACGACCGCCGCGCGCGCGCCGTCCTCGTCGACTTGGGCCCGGGGCTGCCGAGCCTGACCCAGGAGCTCGTTCATCCGCTCGTGCAGACCGACTTCGTGCGCGCCCCCGCGTGGCTCGACGAGGGCATCGCGTCGCTCTTCGAGAAGCCCGTCTTCGCGCCGCCCGGCGAGCTGCACGGCGCGAAGAACTGGCGCTACGACGTGCTGGCGCGGGCGCTCGCGACGCCGGCGCTGCACGGGCCGCTGCGCCCGAGCCTCCTCTTCGACCTGAACGACGACTCGTTCCTGATCTCCGACCAGGGGGCGCACTACGCCCTCGCGCGCTTCGTCTGCCAGTGGCTCGACGAGCGCGGCCAGCTCTGGCCCTTCTACCGCGCCTGGCGCGACTCGTTGGCCGAGGACCCGAGCGGCGAGAAGACGTTCGCGCGCGTCACCGGGCTCACGCCCACCCAGGCGGACGCGGTCTGGCTCGCGTGGCTGCGCGCCCTCGGCAAGTAAGAAGGGCTCGTGCTAAAAAACTAGCACGATTTAACTTGCTATTTTTTTAGCATACGCGCTACGACGTCGTTCATGCCGAGGACGCCGCCGAGCCTCTCGCGCCGCGAGCGCGAGATCATGGACATCCTGCACCGCCGGGGGCGCGCGACGGCGCAGGAGGTGCTGGGCGACATGCCCGATCCGCCGAGCTACTCGGCGGTGCGCGCGCACCTGCGCCTGCTCGAGGAGCGCGGGCACGTGCGGCACGTGCAGGAGGGGCTGGCGTACGTCTACCGGCCCACGGTCGCCCGCGGCGACGCGCGGCGTAGCGCGCTCGCGCACGTCGTGAAGACATTCTTCTCGGGGTCGGTCGAGGAGGCCGTCGCCGCGCTCGTCGAGTCGTCCCGGACGAAGCTCTCGCGCGAGGAGCTCGACCGGCTCTCGGACCTCATCGATCGCGCCAAGAAGGAGGGACGGTGACCCATGGCCCATGACGCCCTTTTCGCCGGCGCGCTGCGCGGCGCGCTCGTGCTCTGCGCGGCGCTGCTCGCGATGCCGCTCCTCCGGCGCGCCGCCTCGTCGACGCGGCGGCTCGTGCTCGCCCTCGGGCTCGCGGCGGCGCTCGTCGTCCCGGTTCTGTCGGCGGCGCTGCCCGCGTGGCACGTGCGCGCGCCGTCGCTCGCGCTGCCGCTGCACGGGAGGATCGTCGCGGAGCGGCCGGTCGCGGGCCCCGCGCCCGCGCCCGCGACCGCACCCGCTCTCTCGCCCGCGGCCCCCTCGCCGCGCCGGGTCGATCCCCTCACGCTCGTCACGGGCGCGTGGGCGCTCGGCGCGCTGCTGCTTCTCGTCCGGCTCGCGTCGAGCCTCGCCCGCGCGCGCGCCGTCGTCCGACGCGCGACGCCCGCACCCGGCTGGGAGCGCGCGCGCGCCCGCGCCAGGGCCGCGACCGGCGTGAGCGTGCAGGTCCGAGAGACGTCCGAGCTCGACGCGCCGGCGGTCTGCGGCGTGCTCTCGCCCGTCGTGCTCGTGCCGCGCGCGGCGGAGGGCTGGGACGAGCAGCGCCGCCATCACGTGCTCCTGCACGAGCTGGCGCACGTCCGCCGGCGCGACGGCCTGGCGCAGATCGTCGCCGATCTCGCGGTGGCGCTGCACTGGATGGACCCGCTGGCGTGGCTCTGCGCGCGGCGCCTGCGCGTCGAGCGCGAGCTCGCCGCCGACGACGCGGCGCTCGAGCACGGCGCGCGCCCGTCGAGCTACGCCGAGGATCTCCTCGCCATCGCCGGGGCGCTGCCCGCGCCCGCGGGCGTCCTCGGCATGGGCGAGCCGGCGCGCCTCGCGGCGCGTGTGCGGGCGGTGCTCGCCAGGGGCCGCCGCCGCGCGCCGCTCGGCGCCGCGAAGACCGCGGCCATCGTCGCCGCGGCGTCGACCGCCGCGGTCGCCGTCGCCTGCACCGCGCCGACGGGGGCGGCCGCCGGCTCGGCCGCGAGCGCCTCCGCGCCGCCCGCCGCCGACGCCTCGGGCTCCTCTATCGATCCCGCGATCCAGGCCATCGCCGACGCGGAGCTCGATCGCACGCTCCGCGACTGGGCCGCGTCCGCCGGCGTCGTGGTCGTCCTCGATCCGTCGACGGGCCGCGTCCTCGCCGACGCGGGCCGCGACCACGGGGCGCGCGCCGACCTCGCGCGGCTGCGCGCGAGCCTCCCCGGGTCCACGATGAAGGTCGTGACCCTCGCCGCCGCGTTCGACGCCGGCCTCGCCTCGCCCGCGGAAAGCATCGACTGCGAGAACGGCGCGTTCCACTACGCCGGCGACACGATCCACGACGCCAGCCCGCACGGCGTGCTGCCGCTGCCGCAGGCCGTCGCCGTCTCCTCCAACATCGCCTTCGCCAAGCTGTTCGACCGCATCGGGGGCGACCGCCTCGAGCGCGAGCTGCGCGCGCTCCACTTCGGCGAGGCGCCGGGGTCGATCCCCGACCGCATCGACGACCACTCGCTGCGCGGCGTGGTGACGGCGATCGGCGAGGGCGCGACGGCGACGCCGCTGCAGATCGCCGCCGCGTACGCCGCCGTCGCCGACGGCGGCCGCTACGTCGCGCCCACGTTCTCCGCGCACGCCACCGCCCACCCCGAGCCGGTGATGAAGCCGGAGACGGCCCGCACGGTGATGGCGATGCTCGACCAGGTCGTCGGCAGCGACATCGGCACGGGCAAGCTCGCGCGCGTCGACGGCGCGCGCGTCGCGGGCAAGACGGGCACCGCCGAGTGGGACCTGCCGGGCGGCGGCGAGGCGTACTACGCGAGCTTCGTCGGCATCGTCCCCGAGGACGCGCCGCGCTTCGTCATCCTCGTCGGCGTCGAGCAGCCGCAGCGCAGGCCCGGCGACGATTTCGCGGGCGGCCCCCAGGTCGCGGCGCCCGCCTTCGCCCGCATCGCCGCGCGCGCTCTCGCCCTCGCGGCGCGCTAGGGCGGCGGGCCAGGGCGGCCCCAGGACGGCTCGGCAGGCCGCGGTCGAGCACGCGCCGCCCTTCGTGATGGGCTCTGGCCCTCCCGCCAGAGGCGCGCGCCGGGGCGCGCCCGCACGGCACGCCCGCTGCCTCTCCTCGCCCCCGGAGGTGAGGACAATGGCCACGATGGTCGGGACGCACGGTGACATCCGGTCCGTTCTGCACGATCTCGTCGAGCTCGACCTGGACGCGGTCGAGGCGTACCGCACCGCGATCGACAAGCTCGAGGACACCGAGAGCAAGTCGGCGCTGACGGGCTTCATGGGCGATCACGAGCGGCACGTGACGGAGGTGGGCGAGGCGCTGCGCAAGCTCGGAGGCGAGCCGCCCAGCGGCCCCGACTTCAAGCGCGTGCTGACGCAGGGCAAGGTGGTCCTCGGCGGGATCGCCGGCGACAAGGGCATCCTCAAGGCGATGAAGAGCAACGAGGACGACACGAACGCCGCGTACGAGCGAGCCTCGAGCCGCACCGACGTGACGCCCGACCTGCAGGCGCTGCTGCGCCGCAACCTCGACGACGAGCGCCGCCACCGCGCGTGGATCGAGAGCCGCCTGAGCTTCATCGCCCAGAGCGACAAGCCGCCGACGGTCGAGAAGCACGTCTGACGGACGGCGGCGTCGCGCGCGCCGCCCTCACCGGGCCGCCGCGGCCGCCGCCGCGTCGCGCGCCGGCAGCAGCTGGTGCCCGAGGCGCACGTCGATGCGCGGGTGCTTCGCCACGAACGCCTCGAGGCGCGCCAGGCTGTCGGCGCTCCGCTTCCTGTCGGCCGAGAACCATCCCGGCGCGACGTCGTGCCGCCAGCCCCACGCGGTGTGGCAGGCGTCGCCGGTGAAGAGCACCGGACCGTCGGGCGTGCGCACGAGGTACGCCGTGCTCCCGGCGGTGTGCCCGGGCACGTGCAGCGCCCAGACGGTCCGGTCGCCGAAGACGTCGACGACGCCGTCGAACTCGCCGCCCGGATCGGGCGCGTAGCGCCACTCCTGGATGGGGCCCTTGCCGGCGAGGGCGTCGTCGGCGAGGCCGCGCGTGAACACGTTGAGCCACCCGCGCTCGGTCGTCTCGCCGGGGCCCGCGTAGACGACCGCGTCGTCCGGGACGTCGCGCATGCCCGAGACGTGATCGAGGTGCAGGTGCGTGAGGAAGACGCCCCGCACGGGCTCCTTCTGCGCGGCGAGCCACGACGCCGTGTCGGTGCGGACCTTCATGTCCTGCACGTGCATGAACCGCGCGGCCAGACCGTGGACCGCGGCGTGATCGGGGTCGTCGCGCAGCGCGCGCTCGACGCCGGTGTCGATGACGTAGAGGCCGCGCGTCGGGTGGTGGATGGCGTGGAACGCCACGACGATGGGCTCGGGGCCGTCCTTCAGCCCGGCGGCCTTCGCCTTCGGGTCGTCGAGGTCGATGAGGCCCCCCCGGTCGACGTGCCAGTCGGCGCCGACCACCGTCTCGACGGTCACCGGGCCGGGGACGTCGACGACGGCGTCGAGATCCGCCGAGGAGCGCGCGACGCCGAGCGCGGACGGCGCGGCGGCGTGCGTGGTCGGCGTGCACGCGGCGAGCGGCGCGAGGGCGGCGCCGGCGAGGGCGAGGGAGGCTGCGACGAGGAGGGCGTTGCGGCGGCGGTTCGTCATGCCTCGAAGATGGGGTATGCGTCAGCGTCGCGGTAGTGACCAAATCCGCATGGAGCCATACGCAGATGCATATCCCGTGGGAGGACGTCCGCCTGTTTCTCGCCGTGTGCGAGTCGGGGTCGCTGAGCGCGGCGTCCAAGCGCCTCCAGATCACGCAGCCGACGGTGAGCCGCCGCCTCGCGGAGCTGGAGTCGGCGCTCGGCGAGCCGCTCTTCGTGCGCAGCGCGCAGGGGATCGCGCTCACGAGCTACGGCGAGCGGCTGCTCGAGCCGGCGGGGCGCATGGCCGAGTGGGCCGCGGAGGTGGACCGCGCGAGCGAGCGGCGCGAGACGGCGCCCGCGGGCGTGGTGCGCATCACGGCGCCGCCGGGGATCGCGTTCGAGGTGCTGGCGCCGTTCGCCGCGTGGCTTCGCGGCAAGCTCCCCGGGGTGACGCTCGAGGTGCTCGCCAGCGTGCACTACCTCGATCTGTCGCGGCGCGATGCCGACCTGGCGCTTCGCTTCGGCGCCCCGGCGCAGCGCGACGTCCTGTCGCTCGCGGCGCTCGATGTGGAGGCGGGCGCGTTCGCGTCGCCCGAGTACGCCGCGAGCCTGCCGCGTCGCTACGGCGTCGCGGACGTGGGCTGGATCGCGTGGGCGCCGCCGTTCGAGGACGTCTCGCCCAACCCCGAGCTCGCGCGCATGGTGCCGGGCTTCCGGCCGGCGTTCGCGTCCGACGACTTCCTCGTGCAGTTCCGCGCCGCCGAGGCGGGGCTGGGCGCGATCGTCCTCGGACGATTCGCGCACCGCTTCTCTCAGAGCCGCCTCGTAGAGCTCGATCTCGACCTGCCGCCCGTGCGCCGCACGCTGCACCTCGCATGCGCGCGCAGCGCCCTCGAGATCCCGCGCGTGCGCGCCGTCGCCGACCACCTCGTCGCGGAGCTGAAGCACACGCAGGCAAAGAGGAAGCGCTGATCAGGGCCTCAAATCGTCGAGCTTCGGCGGCCCCTTGGCGAGGACGGTGCGCGCGACGATCTCCTTGGCGACCCGGTCGTCGGGGGCGAAGGCGTGGAGGTCCTCGACGGCGCGGCCGACGAGGTCGCGGTCGCCGCTCGCCGCGATGTCGAGCGCGCGCGCGCGGAGCAGGTACGCGGTCGCGTCGGCGAGCTCGGAGTCGCCCTTGATGGCGCGCGCGAGGCGCTGGCGCGCCGGCGCGAAGGCGTCGAGCGCCTTCTCGCGGTCGCTCGCGCCGCGCGGCTCGGCGCGGAAGCGGTCGAAGAGCGTGAGCGGCACGAGGTGCTTGCCGAGCGCCCGGCCCCAGCGCGGCTCGTACGCCATCCCCAGCGGACGCGCTGCCGCGAGCGACGAGAGCGACGCCTCGCCCGGCTTCCCCTCGAGCGCGAGGTCGCGCCAGAGCGGCACGAGCGCCGGATCGGCCGCGAGCGCGCGCTCGGCCGGCGCGCGAAGGACGGTGCCGAGCGCGGGAACGACGGTCACGTCGCCGCGCAGCGCCCCTTGCGCGCGCGCCGCCCGGGCCCGCCGCGCGATGCGCGCGTCGGAGACGACCGCCACGGCGCGCGGAGGAAGCGCGCCCCACGCGAGGTCGTCCCACGCCGCGGCGGCCGCGCCGGCGCGCCATCGCACGCGCGCGAGCGTCTCGTCGGCGGCGTCGACCGGGATGACGAGCTCGAGCACCAGCACCATCGCCGCGCTCGCGCGCGCGAAGGGCACGCGCGTCTCGGCCACGGCGCGCACGATGGCCTGCATCGCGACGCCCGAGAGCGCCGACGCCGCGGCGAGCGCGGCGAGCACCGGCGCGCCGACGCGCGTCGGGCCGAGGGGCGCGCCGAGCCACGCCGACCCGAAGCCGAGGACGACGACCGCGAGCAGCGCCGCCGCGATCGGCCGCGCGCGCGCGACGAGCATCGCGAGCACCGTGCCGCCGAGCACGAGCGCGGCGAGCACGACGCCGAGCTCGTCGCGCACGAAGGGCAGCGGCGAGCCGCCGAGCGAGGTCGCGCGCTCGCCCGCCCAGTCGGTGGCGAGGGCCGAGAGGAGCGGGGCGCCCGCCGCACGCGTGCGGGCGAGCGCGATGAGGAAGGGTGCGAGGCCGGCGAGGGCGAACGGAGCGTAGCGGAACCGAGAGAACAGGAAGGCGGGAAGGCGGGAAGGGTTGGTGGGATGGGCGCCTTCCCCCGGAACCTTCCCGGCTTCCCGCCTTTCTGTGATCTCTTTCGTCCCCCACCGTTCCGATGCCAGGAACGCCGCGCACCCCCCCAGCGCGCACGCCCCCACCAGCGGCTCCTGCCCCACCGCCAGCGCCGCCACCCCGACCACCGCCCCCCACCGCACCCGCTCCGCCGCGAGGAGCGCCACCACCACGCAGACGAGCATCGCCCCCGTCGCGGCGCCGCCCGCCACCGCCCCCTCGATCTGCCACGGCGTCGCCGCCATCGCCGACAGCGCCGCGATCGCCGCGACGATGCTCCCGAGCCGCTCGGTCCGCGCGCACGCGCCGAGCAGCGCCCGCGTCGCGGCGAAGAGCGCCCCCGCCGCCGCCCCCACCGCGAGCGCCTCGCCGAGCGCCGCGCGCGCCGACCGCGTCCCCACGGGCAGCCACGACAGCAGCGCCCCCACACCCACGTCGAGCGCCCGCCACGGCTGCGCGTCGAGGGCCAGAACGCGCGCCACCCCGGCGTCGTGCGCCGCGTCCGCCACGTTGCCCGCGTGGGCCGCCGCCAGCGCCGCGGCCGCGAGAGCGCAGAGAACGGCCGCGGCCCCATCCAGGCGCTTCATCGGGCGAGCCTGCACGTTACCGGGATCGCCCGGCGTCGGCTACAGTACGCCCCCCCATGGCCCGATTCATCGACGAGCTGAAGCGCACTCACCATTGCAGCGAGCTGCGCGCCGCCGACGAGGGGAAGGTCGTCGTCCTCTTCGGCTGGGTGGCGAGCTATCGCGACCACGGCGGCTGCGTGTTCATCGACCTGCGCGATCGCGAGGGGATCACCCAGCTCGTGTTCGACCCGGAGCTCTCCGGCCACGGCGAGCTGCCGCGCGCGGCGTACGACGCGGCGCGCGCGCTCCGCAGCGAGTGGGTGGTCGGCGTGCGCGGCGTGGTCAAGAGCCGCGGCGCCAACAAGAACCCCAAGCTGGCGACGGGCGAGATCGAGGTGCACGGCATCGAGCTCGGCGTCTTCAACAAGAGCGACACGCCGCCGTTCGAGGTCGCCGACGAGATCGACACCGGCGAGGAGAAGCGCCTGCAGTACCGCTACCTCGATCTGCGCCGCGCGCCCTTGCAGCGCACGCTGCGCACGCGCCACCGCATCCACCAGAGCGTGCGGCGCTACTTCGACGACCAGGGGTTCCTCGAGCTCGAGACGCCCTTCATGGTCAAGTACACGCCCGGCGGCGCGCGCAACTTCCTCGTGCCGTCGCGCACCAACCCGGGCAAATTCTACGCGCTGGCCGAGAGCCCGCAGCTCTTCAAGCAGCTCTACATGGTCGCCGGCTTCGAGCGGTACTTCCAGATCGTGAAGTGCTTCCGCGACGAGGCGCTGCGCCTCGACCGGCAGCCGGAGTTCACGCAGATCGACGTCGAGATGTCGTTCGTCAACCAGGACGACGTCTTCCGCGTCATCGAGGGGCTCATCTTCAAGGTGTGGAAGGAGGTCCTCGGGGTCGACCTGAAGGAGCTCTACCCGACCGGGCGCTTCCCGCAGATGCCGTTCGAGGAGTCGATGGGCAAGTACGGCAACGACAAGCCGGACCTGCGCTTCGACATGCCGCACTGCGATCTCACCGACGTGGTGGTCGAGCACGGGGGCGGGGGCGTCGCCTTCTGGAAGCCGATCGCCGACAAGTTCGCGAGCGGCGAGTACCGCCGCGACCTGCCGCCGGAGATCGTCAAGGCGCTGCGCATCCCGGCGGAGCACGCGGCCAAGCTCTCGCGCACCGAGATCGACAAGCTCGAGGAGTTCGTGAAGGGCATGGGCGCCAAGGGCCTGGCGCGCGCCAAGGTCGACGCCGAGGGCAACTGGGTCCAGTCGCCGCTCGCCAAGACGATCACCCCCGAGCTCCGCGCGGCGATCAACGCGCGCACGGCGGCGAAGGACGGCGACCTTCTCCTCTTCCAGTTCGGCCGCGAGGCGATGGTGCAGACGGTGCTCGCGAACCTGCGCCTGCACATGGCCAAGCGCCTGGGGCTCATCCCCGAGAGCGGCCACGGCGGGCAGTGGAAGTTCCTCTGGGTCGTGAACCCGCCGCTCTTCGAGTACGACGACGAGAAGAAGACGTGGGTCGCGGCGCACCACGCCTTCACGCGCCCGCACGACGACTGCGTGGAGCTGCTCGACAGGGACCCGGGCAAGGTCCTCTGCTGGCGCTACGATCTGGTGCTCAACGGCTTCGAGATCGGCGGCGGCTCGATCCGCCTGCACGATCCGGCGGTGCAGGCGAAGGTCTTCCGCGCGCTCGGCATCTCCGACGAGGAGGCGAAGAGCAAGTTCGGGTTCCTTCTCGAGGCGCTGCGCCTCGGGGCGCCGCCGCACGGCGGGATCGCCATCGGCATGGACCGCCTGGCCATGCTGCTGTCGGGCGCCGAGAGCCTGCGCGACGTCATCCCCTTCCCCAAGACGCAGAAGGGAACCGACCTCATGACCGACGCGCCGAGCGGCGTGTCGCCCGAGCAGCTCGCCGAGCTGCACGTCCGCGTGGTCGACTCGTGAAGCGCCGGCGGATCGCGCTGCTGGCGGGGGCCGCCGCGATCGTCGCGGCGGCGGCGGCGGCGTGCGACAGCGCCAACGTGCACATCCTCTCGGGACAGCTGTACGACACGCAGAACGACTGCCTCGGCGCGGTGTCGGCGATCGACGTCGTCAACGGCTCGGACACGGGCGACAACTGCGCGCCCGAGTGCCTGGTCACGGGCGTGGCCGACGCGGAGTCGGTGTACGTCACGACGACGTGCCCGCCCTACGCGGCGGACTACGCGGCCGAGACGCCCGCCATGGCGCACGGCGCGGCCGATCCGTGCGTCGGCGCGTTCGCCGCGTACGACGCCGGGACGCTGTGCAGCGCGCTCGACGGCGGCGACGCCGCGCCGCCCGAGGCGGGAGGCGACGGAGCGCCCGGCGACGGCGGAGGCGACGCGAGCCCCGCGGACGCGCGGGCCGGCGGCAGCGCCGACGCCGCCGTGGACGCCCCCGCCGACTGACCTCACGCCGGACCGACGGTCACGACGGGCACGTGCGCCAGGCGCACGATCTTCTCCGCCACGCTCCCCATGAACACGCGCGGCAGCCCGCGCCGGCCGTGCGTGCTGAGCACGACGAGGTCCGCGCCGCGATCCTTGGCCACGTCCAGCACGCACTCCCACGGCGTGCCGCGCTTCAGGACGCCCTCGGCCTTCGGGCAGCGCGCGCGCACGCGCCCCAGCAGCTCCTCGAGCAGCCCGTGGGCCTGCGCGTCGGCCGCCGCGAGGACGTCCGGCGGAACGTGGTGCGGGAAGCTCGGCTGCGGTTGCACGTGCACGACGGTGAGCGCCGCGTCGAGCTGGGCCGCGAGCTCCGTCGCCGTGTCGACGCCGCGCCGCGAGGCCTCGCTGAAGTCGGTCGGCGCCAGCACGTGCCGGAACCGATCCATGCCGCCGGCCAGGATGGCGACGTGATCGGACGGGTGGACCGTGAGCACCGGGACCGTCGCCATGCGCACGACGCGCTCGGCGACGCTGCCGAGCACCATGCGCGGCAACCCGCGGCGCCCCTGCGATCCGAGGACGACGAGGTCGGCCGGGGTCTCGGCGGCGTAGGCGCAGATCTCTTCCCAGGCCACCCCGTCGCGCAGCACGCTCGAGGCGTCCAGCATGCGCCTGTGCAGCGAGGCGACGGTGTCGGTCAGGTGGGCCTTGGCCGCGTCGAGGACCTCTCGCGGCATCGGGAACGGGTAGGCGCGCGCGTTCTCCTCGACGACGTGGAGCACCACCAGACGCGCCCCGAAGCACGTCGCGAGCGCGGCGGCGGTCTCGAGGGCGCGCTCGGAGGCCGGGCCGAAGTCCGTGGGGGCGAGGATCGTCCGGAACGCCACCCCGATCCGATCGAGCACGCGCCGTGCCGCGCCGCGCGGGGTCAGCGCTCGAGCAGCGCGCGCAGCGCGGCCAGCGGATCGAAGCCGAGCAGCGCGCCGACGTCCTTGCCCGTGAGCTTCGCGACGCGCGCGCGGGCCGACTCGACCATCGGCCCGATCGCGGCCAGCGGGGCGATGCGGCCGGTCAGGATGCGCAATCCTTGCAGCGCGTAGCGCGCGCCGTCGAACCCGAGCGCGACGCCGACCGCGGCCGGCATCGGCGCGATCACGACGTCGCGCACCGCGACCGCACGGCTCCAGGCGCCCGGGCGCGGATCGGTCTGCAGCGAGCGGAACGTCGGCAGCTCGGCGAAGCACCCGAACGCGAGCGGCCCGTAGCGGTCCTCGACCGCCTGGGCCAGATGGCGGTAGTCGCGCCGCCAATCGCCCGACAAAAGGCCGATGGCCGGTCGAAGCTCGTCCGGTCCGGCGATGAGGTCGAAGAGACCGGCGCGCCGGCGCGCGACGAACGCCGTCCACAGCTCGCCCCCGTCGAACAGGCCGAGCACCAGCGCGCGGTCGTCCGGGCAGAGCGCGTCGATCGCGCGGCGCACGACGTGGGGCGTCGGCGCCGGGACGCCGCGCAGCCGGTGCGGCCACGGCGTGATGGCCCCTTCGACGATCATGTCGCGCGCGATGCCGACGAGCAGCAGCGCCTGCGCCGTCAGGTCGTCGCCGCGGCGCGCGCGCGCGCCGAAGCGCTCCATCACCTCGTCGAGCGCGCCGAGGCGCATGCCGAGCGCCCAGCTCGCGTGGTGCGCGCGCGCAAGCTGCGCCAGCGCCGAGGGCTGCCCGGTGCGCAGCGCGAGCGCGCGCGAGCCCTCGTCCTCGTCGGCCGGCCGTGCCGAGGCCGGATCGAGGCGGCCGTGGCGCGTGTGCACCAGCTTCAGCACCTCGCCCTGTTCGTGCACGACGATGACGCCGCCGCGCGGGCGCGTCGGCTCGCGCTCGGGTGCGGCCCGCGGCTGCCAGAGGCGCAGAAAGCGCGTCCAGTCCTCGGTGGTCCAGCCCTCGAATCGCACGTCGCGCGTCAGCACGGCCGCGCGAGCATAGCAGCGGCGTGCTACGGCTCGATGCCCGATGCAGGCCGAGGAGCTGTTCGTCCGCTGGTTTCTGCCGCTCTACCCGGCCGACGTGCGGGCGGACCTGGCGCGCGCGCGCGCGGCGGACGCCAACCCGGCCGGCAACCCGTCCCTCCTGGCGCACCTGGACGAGGCGGCGGAGCGATTCGCACGCAACGCACCCGCGCTCTTCGGGGCCGGCACCGACCTCGGGCTCGACCGCAGCGACGCGAGCGTGCATCGCCTCGGGGCGGCGCTGACGCGCGAGCGGCGCGACGCGTGGGCGGCGCAGGGGGCGGCGGGCACGCCGGAGAGCGTCCTGTTCAACGCGGTCGTGCACGGCGCGGCGTACGTGGGGGCGTGCATCGTGGCATCGCATGGCGGGGCGTGGAGCATGCGCCGGCCGATGTGGGAGAGCGTCGTGCGGCTGCGATCGCGCGCCGGCGAGGCGGACCTGGCGGTCTTCCACTGGTGGCTCAAGTCGCTGGCGGACGACGCGCAGGGGACGACGCTGGCCGATCGGTACCGAGCCCACGTCGAGGTGCCGTGCGCGCGACCCGAGGAGCTGCCCGCCTTCCTGGCGGCGCACGTGGGACGCGCGCTGCCGCGCCTCAAGGCGCCGCGTTACGACCTGCTCCACAAGTACCTGCGCGCGCACCTGCCGGAGGCGCGCGACGTGGGCGAGCACTTCCCTTCGCCCGAGCGCTTCGATGCGTACGGCTTCCGGTGGCTCGACGCGCACGTGCTGGGCGGCGGGCGGATGCTGCTGCTCGCGGGCGCGTCGCCGCACGGGCTGCACTTGACGTGGCTGACGGCCGCCGGCTTCGAGAAGAGCGCGTTCTACCCCGCCGACGCCTTCCCGGAGCCGGTCGTGCGCGTGCAGGACGACCGCATCGTCGCGATGACGAGCGAGGGCGGCGAGCCGCGCACGCACGAGCTGCTGTGGTGGGGGCCGTAGGAGAGAACATGAAGGCGGGAAGGGTTGGTGTTCAGTCGCCTGCCCCGATGCCTCCAAACCTTCCCGCCTTCCTGTGATCTCCCCCTATTGCCTTCATGGGGTCGCCCACCAGCGGATGCAGAGGTCGTCGCTCGCGTGGCGGACGGCCATCGCGGGGACGATGGGCGGCGGCCACGGGCGCGCGGGGGCCGCGGGCTTGGGAACGATCGAGACGGACAGCGGCCACGGGTCCGCTTCGGGGCCGCAGAGGTGCGCCTCGGCGCGCGTGATCCACGGCTGCGCCTCCGTCGAGACGACCGCCACGTGGCCGAGCGTCAGCGGGCGCGATCCCTCGATGCCCAGGCGCACGACGACGTCGCGCCCTCCGCTCGCGTCGGCCGCGGGCGGCGCGAGCAGGCTGCGGATGCGGAGCGCTGCCCGGTCGCTCGTCTCGTACGCGCGGCGCAGGGCCGCCTCGGAAACGCGGATCGCGACGCCGGCCATCGTCGGCCGCCCGAGGAGCAGCTGCGTGCTCGGCGTGTGGTGCACGGCCGGCTCGACGACGACCGGCTCGCCTTCGTCCTCGGCGCGCGCCTCGATCGCGTCGGGCGCGACCGGCAACAGGTGGGCGTCCACCGCGAGCGGCGCACCGGGCTCGCCGAACGCGACGTACAGATCGAGACTGCCCGACTGCCACTCGTCGCGCGGCAGGCTCACGTCCTCGACGACCACCACGCGGTCGCGCGCCGCCTCGATGCGGACCCGCGCGACGCTCGGGAGCATCGGCAGCGGCGGCGCGGGGCGGTAGACGACGCGCGGCGGAGCGCTCGAGCGGCCGTGGGCGCCGGCCTTGCCGGGGCGAGCGGGCCGCGTCTTCGGGGCCGTGGGCGAGTGCGGCGGCGCGGGTCCGTGCGCGGGGGCGGGCGCGTGGGCCTGCGTGTGCGTGGCCAGCGCGACGCCGAGCGCGACGAGCGCGCGCCTCATCCGAGCGCCCCCTCGAAGGCGCGCGCCAGCGTGTCGGCGCGGGCGTCGAGCGAATCGACGTCGACGGGTGCGCGCGCCGGACCGGCCGCGAGCGCGCGAAGGTGCTCCCGGGCGCGCGGGTTGCGGAACCAGTCGACGTCGAAGCGCTCGCGCAGCTCGTCGAAGAAGGGCCGCGCCTCGAGCAGCGCCACCAGGCGCGCCGGCTCGTCGTCGCGCGCGGCCGGCCACGCCCCGTGGAGACGCGCGTCGAGCGCCGCGCCGAACAGGCGCGCGCCCAGCTCGTCGAAACGATCGCGCGGGGCGAAGCTGGCCGGGTCGCCGAGCAGGAGGCGCGCGGCGTGCAGGCGGGCGTCGAGCAGCGCGGTGCGCGCGAGGACGCGCGCCTGGTCGGACGCCGTGCGCCGCCCGACGTGGAGGGCGCGGGCTTGCCACTCGGCGTCGGCCGCGAGCGCGGCGAACGCGAAGCCGAAGCGGTGCGCCGCGATCGGCGCCGGCTCGCGCGCGATCGCGAACGGCAGCGGCGAGGCGGCGCCGAGCCGCACGCCGACCCCGAAGGCCTGCAGCGCCCGCGCGAAGCTCGCGGCGCCGAGCGCCGGCGGCATCGGCGGCAGATCGGGGCGCCAGCCGTGCGCGCTCGGCAGGCCGAAGGTCTCCTCGAGCCAGCGGACCGTCAGCCGCGCCGGCCAGCCTTCGCCCGCCTCGCGCGCCATGGCGGCCTGCAGCACGGCCGGCGCGCCGCCTTCCCCGCCGCGCAGCGCCTCCCGCCACACGGCGCGCGACAGGTCCTCGGTCGCATCGAGCAGACGCGCCGCCGCCGCGCGCAGCCGCGCGACGGGCACATCGATCACCTGCGCCCACGGGTGCTCCACGCCGAAGCGGTGCGCCACCTCGACGCGCCGACCTGCGCGCGTGCGCGCCACCTCGGCGAGCGGGGACGCGGCCTCGGCGGCGGCGCCGATCCACAGGCGAGCCTCCGCGACCGTGCGCGCCGCCGTCACGCCGCGCCACGCCTCGCGCCAGCTCGCCAGCCGCGGCGGCTCGCCCGCGAAGCGCCCGCGCGGCTCGAGCGACTCGGTCGCCCACGCCACGTCGTCGGGATGCCCGATGCGCGCCTGGGTGAGCCACGCCACCCACTGGCGCAGCGCATCGCGCAGCGGCGCGTCCGCCGCGCTCGGCGCCAGCTCGCCGAGCGCGTGCCAGGTCGACCTGCCCGCGGCGCGCCGCACCGGCTCGAGCGGCTCGTCTTGAGCGTGTGCCCGAGGATCGCGCCCCAGCGCCGCGCGCCAGCGCGCGTACGCCGCCGCGCCGCGCGCCACGTCGCGGTCGAGCGCCAGCAGATCCTGCGCGTGGGTGTCCGCCGTGGCCATGCGCGCCGCCCTCCGTTCAGCCGTGGATCGTCGCGCGCGATGCCCCCGACGCGAGCGACGCCACGATGGCCCCTTCCGCCTCGGCGAGGCGCTCGAGCCTCGCCAGGACGCGCGCGCGATCGCCGCCGGCCGCGCGCACCGCCAGATCGACGAAGGTGCGGTAGTGGCGCGCCTCCGCCGCGAGCAGCTCCTCCCAGAGCGCGCGCAGCTCGGGGTGCGAGCCGTCGCCCGACGTCGCGTCGGCGAGCAGCTTGAAGCGCTCGCACGACCGCGCCTCGATGAGCGCGCCCACCAGCAGCCGGTCGACGAGCGTCCCGGCCCCCGGGTCGCGCGACAGGGCGTTCGTCGCCCGGCGCAGCTCCGCCGCGTACTCGTCGACCGGCGGGGGCCCGAGCGTCACGCCCCGCTCGACCAGCAGCGCGAGCACGCGCTGGAAGTGATCGATCTCCTCGCGCGCCAGATCGGTGAGCGCGCGCACGAGCTCCGGGTCCGCCGGGTGGCGCGCCGCGAGCGACAGCGCGTTGGACGCGGCCTTCATCTCGCAGTGCGCGTGGTCGGCGAGCACCCCGACGACGTCGCGCAGCGCGGCGGAGGCCCAGGCCTCGTCGGTCGGCACCTTCAGGCAGAGCATGCGGCCCTTTCCTTACCACCGTCCCGACGCCGGCCGCAGCATGTCACGGGCCGCGCGCGCGCCGCCGCCGCCCGAGCCACCCGCCGACCGTCGCCGGCGGGACCGCGACGACGACCGTCGCGAGCGCGCCGAGCGAGAACCCGGCCGCACCCCATGCGCCCATCGTCGCGACCAGCCCCGTCGTCAGCCCCGCGAGCGCCGCGTGACGCACGCCGACGCCGGAGGCCCCCCAGCGCCCGACGAGGTAGCCGCCCGCCGTCGCCGCCACCGCGAGCCCCAGCGCGAACACGCCCGCACGCGCCACCGGCGACCCGTCCAGCCCCCCGAGGCGCAGCACGAGCACCGTCGCCCCCCACGACAGCGGCAGCCAGACGACGAAGATGGCGAGCGCCCCGAAGCCCACCCACTGCCACGGCGGCCGGTCCGGCTCGGCGGCCGCGGCGGACGCCCCGCCAGGCACGAGCGGCAGGCGGCGCTTGGGCTCCATCGCGCGACAGCGTAGCGCGCCCGTGGTAACCCGCGCGATGCATGGTCCCGGCGCGCCCCACGCTCGACCCGTCCGCCGCGCACAGCGTGGTTCCGGTGCGCGTCCGCTTCGGCGAGACGGACCTGATGGGAATCGTCCACCACGGCAGCTACGTGTCGTACCTGGAGGTCGCGCGGGTCGAGTGGCTGCGGCGCCGCGGGGTGACCTACGCGTCGTGGACCGAGCGCGGGCTGCACCTGCCGGTCGTGGAGCTGTCGCTCAAGTACCGCGCGCCCTCGCGCTTCGACGACGAGCTGCAGGTCGAGACGACGCTCGCCGAGCTGGGAGCGGCGAGCGTGCGGTTCGACTACCGACTGGTGCGCGCCTCCGACCGGACGCTCTGCGCCGAGGGGATGACGCGCCTCGCGTGCATCGACGACCGCGGGGTGCTTCGCCGCTTCACGCCCGAGATGACCGAGCCGCTCACGCGCGCCGAGCTGCCGTAGGCGAGGCGCCAGCGCCACGCATCAGCCGCGCGGTCGGGGCGGCTGCGCCGTGAACGGACGGCCGCCGCGGCCGTGGCGCGGCGCCACGATCGTCGGCTTCGGCCGCGAAAAACTGCCCGGCACGACCGCAGGCACCCCGGTTGCTGGTGGAAGAGCCCCGTCACCTCGACCCACCCCTCACGCAGGAGGTAACCAGATGAGGCTCTTCCATTCACGCTGGCACGTGCTTTCGGTCGCGGCCGTTCTCGCGGCGGTCGGAGCGGCCTGCTCGACCACGGCCGGCTCGAGTCCGGGCGGCGACGGAACGACGACGATCCAGACGTCCCAGGCCCGCGCGGCCATCACCGGGCAGGTCGACTCGTCGGTCGGCAGCGACGGCGTGCAGCTCGCCGTCGACGGGCAGGCGCAGTCGATGGCCGTCGCGCCCGACGGCACGTTCGTCGTGCGCGACGTCCCGACCGGCGACGTGAACCTGTCCTGCCAGGCCGCGGGGCTGACCGGCACGCTCACGATCTCGAACGTCCAGCCGGGCGAGATCATCCAGATCACGCTCAAGCGCGAAGGGGACGCGCTCGTGATCGTCATCGAGCAGCGGACGCCGGCGTCGCAGCCGCCGAGCGAGGTCACGCGGACCGACGGCGACGCGCTCGTCATCCACGAGAGCCACGTCTGCTACTGGCTCAAGCCGGGGCACTACGAGCGCGACATCGTCGTCGACGGCGACGACGTGCACCTGTTCGGCGCCGCCCACGACAGCTGCGTCATCGACGATTTCTCGATCCTCGACGGCAAGCTGGAGCTCGACGGCCAGCGCGACACGGTGCTCGACGTGGAGCTGAACGGGTCCCTGGTCATCGACGGGCAGCACTGCTCGGTGCAGGACACCTGCACGAAGTGCTTCGACCAGGGCTGCGAGCACGCGTGCGGCAACGACGATCAGCACGGCAAGACCTGCGGCCCGGGCGGGGGCGAGGAGGACGGCGGCGTGATGACGCCTGACGCCGGCACGCCGACGCCCGACGCGGGCGGCCCGAACCCCCCGGATGCCGGCAGCCCGCAGCCCGACGCCGGCGGACCGCTCCCCGACGCGGGCACGGCCCCCGATTCGGGCGCGCTCGACGCCGGCATGACGCGTGACTCGGGCACGGTCGTCGACGCGGGCAGCAGCGGCTCGCAGGACGGCGGCACGACCGGCACCGGGACGTCCTCGACGCGCAGCATCCGCTGACGCGTTCCGGTGAAGGCGAGGCGGCGGGCGCGCGCACGGACCCTCGGTGCGCGCGCTCGCCAGACCTCATGCACCCAGGCGCGCGACCGCGTTCGCGACCAGCTCCGCCATCGCGGCGTCATTGCCGTTCGCGAACATGCGGAGGTGCTCGCCAGGGACGGTGTGGACGTCGATGCGCCCGCCGACGAACGAGCGCCACCCGTACACGTCGTCCGTCTGCCGGTTGCCGAGCCACTCGGTGGGCACGCTCGTCTTGATGAGGAGCAGATCGGCGTCGAGCCGCTGCCGCGGGTGGTACGCGCCGCGCGCCTTCCACAGCGCGGCGGCGACGCGCCCGAGACGCGCCTGCGTCGCCGGATCGGCGTCGCGCGGCTCGACGAAGGGGGCCCTGGGCTTTCCCGCCCACGCGAGCAGCCGCCGCTCGACGTTGACGATGCGGTCGCGGACGTAGGCGCGGCGCCTGGCGGCGTCCGCCTCGATGATCGCCCGCGCGTGGGCGAGCACCCGCCGGGGAAGCGGCAGCAGCTGCGGGCACCCGGGGGCGAAGCCGTCGAACGAGCAGAGGAGCGGCACGTCGCGGCCCGCACGGCGGAGGCGGCACGCGAGCTCGAACGCCACCAGGACGCCGAAGCTGTAGCCACCGAGGACGACGGGACCGCTCGGGCACGCCGCGAGCAGCTGCGGCTCGTAGACCGCCGCGATCCGTTCGATGTCGTCCTCGCACCGCTCGCCGTCGTCGTCGGCGCCGACCGCGTTGAAGACGTGCACCGTCTGGCGATCTCCCAGGCGAGACGCCAGGCCTCGGAAGATGAACCCGAAGCCGCCGGTGCCGGACACGAGGGCGAGGGGCGGCCGCGTGCCGGCGGCGTTGAGCGTGACGAGGTGGCGGCCGCGCGGGGCGGGAGTCACGGTCGGGCGCAGCGAGGCCGCGAGCGCCTCGACGGTCGGGCGCTCGAGCAGCCGCGAGAGGGGGACGCGTAGCCCGAGGTCCTGCTCGGCGCGCGCGACGAAGACGACCGCCAGCAGCGAGTGGCCGCCGAGGTCGAAGAAGTTGTCGGTAGCGCCGACCTCGGTCCGGCCGAGCAGCGCGCCCCAGAGGCGCGCGATGCCGCGCTCGAGATCGTCGCGCGGCTCGACGGCGACCGCGGACGGCGCGCGGGCCGTGGGCCCCGGGAGGGCCTTTCGGTCCACCTTGCCGTTCGGCGACAGCGGCAGCGCGGGCAGCACGACGACGTGCGACGGCACCATGAAGTCGGGGAGCTTCGCCGCGACGGCCGCCTTGAGGGACATCTCGTCGATCGCCTCGCCCGCGCGGCCGACGACGTACGCGGCCAGCGAGCGCTGCCCCGAAGCGTCCGCGTACGCGGTGCACACCGCCGCCGACACGCCGGGCAGCGAGGCGAGCACGGACTCCACCTCGCCGAGCTCCACGCGGAAGCCACGGATCTTGACCTGCGAGTCGGTGCGCCCGAGGAACTCGAGCTCGCCGTCGTCGAAGTAGCGCGCCCGGTCGCCGGTCATGTACAGGCGCTCGCCGGGGCGGAACGGGTCGTCGACGAAGCGCTCCGCGGTGAGCTCGGGGCGGCGCAGATAGCCTTGCGCCAGGCACTCGCCGCCGATGTACAGGTCGCCCGCGACGCCGATCGGAACGGGGCGGCGGCGGCGGTCGAGCACGTGGTAGCGCGCGTTCTGGATGGGTCGTCCGTAGGGGATGCTCGCCCAGCGCGGGTCGACGCGACCGACGTCGAACCAGTTGGACCAGATGGCCGCCTCCGTCGCGCCACCCAGGCTGACGACCCGCGCCCCGGGGAACGACGCGCGGACGGCGTCGGGCATCGCCAGCGGGATCCAGTCGCCGCTCAGCATGACGAGCCGCAGCGGGGCGTCGCTCGCGCGCCCGGGCAGGAAGGGGACGAGGCGCTGCAGCGCCGCGGGGGCCGAGTCCCAGATCGTGATGCGCGCGTCGACCAGCGTCGACGCGAGCGCCTGGGGGTCGCGCAGGCGGTGCGAGCCGGCGACGACCACCGTCGCCCCCGCGCCGAGCGCGCCGAACGTGTCGTAGACCGACAGATCGAAGCACGGAGACGTGACGAAGAGCAGGCGATCGCCGGGCCCCACCGCGAAGGTGCGCGACACCCAGTCGAACGTGTTGAGCACCGCCCGGTGGGTGAGCACGACGCCCTTGGGCTTTCCGGTGCTGCCGGAGGTGTGGATGACGTAGCAGGCATCGGTGGCAGCCGCGCTGCGGGGCGGGCGCGTGGCCGGCGCGCTCGCGAGCTCCTCGGCGCCGGAGCCGTCGAGGAGGAGCGCGTCGCAGGCGAGCCGCGCGCGCAGGCGCTCCTGCGTCACGGCGAGCCGGGCGCGCACGTCATCGAGCAGGAGCGAGAGGCGCTCGGGCGGGTAGGCGGGATCGAGCGGGACGTACGCCGCCCCGGCCTTCGCGACGCCGAGCAGCGACGCCACCAGGTCCGGCCCGCGCTCGACGCACACCGCGACGCAGTCGCCACGCCGCACGCCGCGGCCGGCGAGCGCGTGCGCGATGCGGTTGGCCCGCTCCTCGAGCCGAGCGAACGTCCACCGCTCGCCCTCCGTCTCGACGGCGACGGCGCCGGGGCGGGCGAGGGCCTGGCGCTCGAACGGCTCGTGGATGCACGTGTCGCCGGGGAAGTCGCGATGCGTGTCGTTCCACTCGACGACGATGCGGCGGCGCTCGTCCGGCGGCAGGACGTCCACGTCGCCCAGCTTCGCGCGCTCGTCGCGCGCGAGGCCCTCGAGCGCCGTCTCGACGTACGCGCCGATGCGCCGGACCGCCTCGTCGCGGAAGCGCCGGCCGTCGAAGAGGATGCGAATCGTGATCGGATCGCCGTCGAAGACGGTGAGCACCAGCGGAAAGGGAGGGCGCTCGTGGACGGTGCACGCGCGCGCCTTCCAGCGCGGGTCGACCTGGCGGAGGGTCGCGTTGAGCTCCCGCGTGTCGAACATGAGCAGCGTCTCGAAGAGCGGCAGCCCTCGCGGGATCTCGCTCGCGCCCTGGACGTCGACGAGCGGCGTGTGCTCGTGCGGGCGCATCGCGACGCTCTGCGCCCGGAGATCGGCCAGCAGCTCCGCGACCGTTCGATCGTCGCCCACGCGCACCCGCGTCGGCAGCGAGTTGATGAACAGGCCGACCATCGCGTCGGCGTCGCCTCCCAGCACCGAACGGCGGCAGGCGCGCGTGGTGCCGAAGAGCACGTCCTCGTCCCCGGTGAGGCGCGAGAGGACGAGCGCCCACGCGGCGTGGACCAGCGTGCCGACGGTCGTCGCCGTGCGTCGCGCCGCCTCGTGGACTCGCCGCGTCGTGCCGGGGTCGACGCGGCGCACAATCTCGCCGTGTCCGTCGCGAGGCAGCGGCCGCGCCGCGGGCTCGGCGCAGGGGAGCGGCGTCGGCGCGCTCTTGGCGCGCAGCAGCTCGCGAAAGAACGGCGCGCTCGCGCGCGCATCGAGCCCGCCGAGCCATTCGACGTAGTCGCGATACGGGCGCCGCGCCGGCCGCAGCGGGAAGGGGTCGCCGCGGCGACGCGCCTGGTAGGCCTCGAACGCCTCGCCCAGCACCGCCGCGAACGAGCGGCCGTCGAGCAGGATGTGGTGGAACGTCCAGACCACCTCGGCGCGTTCCGGCGCGACGCGGAAGACGGCCACCCGCAGCAGCGGGGCGCGCCGCAGGTCGAAGGCACGAAGCCGATCGCTCGCGAGAAACGCCGCCCGCCGCCGGCTCCGCTCGTCCTCGTCGATACCCGTCCAGTCGTGCACCTCGACGGGCACTCGCACGTCCGGCTCGGGGCGCTGCTCGGGCCGTGGCAGGCCCTCCCAGCGGAAGCTCGTCGACAGGATGGGGTGGCGCCGCGCCACGTGCGTCCACGCCGCGGAGAACGCGTCGACGTCGACGTCCTCGTCGAGCGCGACGTGGATCTGCTCGAGATCGAAGCCGGATCGAGCGGGATCGCCGTCGTCGAGCAGCGCCTGGAACAACATGCCCGCCTGCATCGGCGACAGGCCGTACGCCTCCGCGTCCGTGGCGACGGACGGGGCACTCGGGGGGCCGGCGTCCCCGGTGTCGCGGACGGTCGAACGAAGGGTCACGGTAGTAGGAGGGCGCCGATGCGCGCCTTCGTCAAGCGGCAAGGGCCTTGCGCCTGGGGCGGGCGTCCATCAATGAATGGTGGATAAGGCATCACGCCGTCGCGGGGGCACCTCATGGCACGCTCACGGGTAGGTCACTTCGTATGCACCATCGTTCCTCTGCTGCTCGCAAGCGCGATGGGTCCGAGCTGCCAGCCGTCTGCTGGCGAGCGCGGTTCTGGTGCGAGCGACGGCGGCGAGGATGCGCCCAGGAGCTCTGGTAGCTCCAGCTCTGGCGGCTCGAGCTCCGGCAGCAGCACCTCGAGCAGCGGCGGCTCCGAGTGTGTCGGATACCTGTGCTTGAACGGCGTCTGTTGCTCGGACACGTGCAACCCCGCAGGCACCTGCGTCACCCAGATCGCGTCGGGACAGAAGCAGCCTGCCATCATTGTGCTGAACTCGGGCATCTTCTGGACGACCACGGGCGGCATCATGGGCGTGGATGTCTATGGTGAGACCATGCTGGCAGCATCGTCGGCTCCCACGGGCCTGGCCGTCGATTCGCGGAACGCGTACTGGACCGACTCTCCGGCGAACGGGCCCGCCACCGTGAACGAAGTGAGTCTCGCGAGCGGGGCTACCGTCACGCTCGTCTCGGGACTCGTGAGCGCCAAGGACGTCGCCGTCGACTCAACCAGCGCGTACTTCATCGCGACCGCATCGGACGGCGGCAGCCAGGACGAGATCATGAGCGTGCCGCTGGCCGGCGGTACCCCGACGGTCCTGTTCACCGATGTCTGCGGCCGGCTGTCGGGCCTCGCCGTCGACTCGTCGAACGTCTACTGGATGGAGCACCGTGGGATGCCGGCGGCGTGCGATGGCACGACCGGCGCCGTGCTCCTCTCGAGCGTTCCGAAGGCGGGCGGAACGCCGACGACGCTCGTCGTCGGTCAGACGGACGATTGGAGTACGTCGCTCGCCGAGGATTCGGCGAACCTGTACTGGGCCTCCGCCGCGCAGGTGAACGGTCCGACGGGCGAGCTGTCGACGGTGCCGAAGACCGGCGGCGCCCCGACGACTCTGGCATCGGGGCTCCGTTCTCCTCGTGGCATCGCCGTGGATTCGGCGAACGTGTATTGGACCGACGACAACACCGGAGCCGAGGATGGCACGGTCACGACCGTCGCGAAGACCGGCGGAACCCCGACGACGCTCGCCTCGGGTCTGGACAATCCCTTGGGCATCGCGGTCGGCTCCACCGGCGTCCTCACCGGCGTCCTCTGGGTCGAAGGCAGCAGCCCTGTCTACGGGCGCGTGATGGCTGTGGGCCTGCAGTAGCGGACGTCACCGGCCGCCAGAAGCGCGACGGCGCGGGCTGGAGAGCACGACCGCGCCCACGACCACCGCCGCCCGCGTGCGCGCCGTGCTCACACCGCGCGTTTCACGGCACGCGGTCGGTGTGACGCACCCGGGGCCGCGGGCGATGTGCGCGTCGCCGGAGGCCACCATGACAGCTGCTTCATGGGGGTGTGAACACCAGGCGTCGCTCGCGAGGGAAGCGCGCGAAAAGAGGAAGCTGCGGGCCGATTTCATCATGGCGCGCGTGTTGCGATGCGGTTGGCCGTCATGAAGACGATCGCCCGCCTCGCCGCCGTCGTCGCCGCGCTGCTCACTCCGGCCGCCGTGTTCGCGCAGGAGACCGTCCCTGCCCAGGAGGTCGCGCCCGCGCCCGCTCCCGCGCTCGCTCCCGCGCCCGCATCCGCGCTCGCGCCCTCCGACGCTCCCGCGCAGCCCGCCTTGCCCGCCCCGGTCACCATCGCGATCCCCACCTGCCGGCTCGCCGAGCACGCGGGGATCGACGAGGCGAGCGCGCAGACGGCCGCGCAGATCGTGTGCGACGCCATCCAGCACGCGGGCGCGTCGCCGACCCGGCACTACCGCGTGTCGCTGGGGCGGCTCGGGTCGATGGTCGTCCTCCGCGTCGGCGAGGAGGGCGACTCGATCGGCAGCACGCTCGACTCGCGCTCGCTGCGCCTGCAGGGCATCGAGGAGGTGCCCGTCGCGGCGCCGCGCATCGCCGACTCCATCGTCCACGGCACGTCGCTGCACGACACCGAGAAGGTCGACAACCTGGTGGGCGAAGAGACCCGCCAGCCCAGGGCGAAGGGCGGCAAGACGCACTTCGCGATGGGCCTGGTCGGCATTCTTCCGCCGCTCGATCGCGGGCTGACGCCGGCGCCCGGCCTCGACCTGGACGTGCACTACGAGACGAGCGACCAGAAGCTCGAGCTCGGCGGCAGCATGCGCTTCGGCGGCGCGTCCGACAACGGTGACACGAGCACCATCATGAACGGCTTCTTCGTGTTCTCGATGGGCGGCCGCCTGTACACGAGCGAGACGGACTTCAGCCCCTACGTCGGCGGCGGCCTCACCTGGAGCTACCTGAGCCTGTCCGTTCCCGGCGTCTTCAAGGGTGACGGCTCGGGCCTGGGCGCCTACGCCGACGCCGGCGTCGAGGTGCTGCGCACGCACCACACGCACCTGTCCTTCGGCATGCGCCTCGACGCGCCGTTCTTCGCGATGCACGGCGCCGTGGCCCTCACCAGCCCTTCCACCTGCCTGGGGTGCGGCATGCAGTCGACGCTGTACGAGGCGCCGCTGTCGCTCGAGATGCGCCTCACCTTCTGAGCAGGTGACGGCGGCGCGCCCGCCGCCAGCGGTGATACGCTCGGCCCTCGCACCCGATGGCCACGTCGATCCCGCCGGCCCCGCCGGTCACGAGCGTGCTCGCCCTCGGGCTCGACGCCTTCCTCACGCTGCGCGCCGCCATCGCCGCCGGCATCGCCGACGCGCGCGCCGCCTTCGAGCTGACGCTCGGCGCGCCCTCGCCGGACTGGGGCTTCTTCGTGCTGGCGGGCGTCGAGCCCCTCGTCGATGCGCTCGAGCGGCTGCGCGCGCGCGTCGACGAGCTGGACTGGCTCGAGTCGGTCGGCGCGATCGACGCGACCACGCGCCGCCGGCTGACCGAGCTGCGCTTCGCCTGCGACGTCGACGCGGTGCCGGAGGGGACCGTCGTCTTCCCGGGTGAGGCGGTCGTCACGGTCGAGGGCCCGTACTGGCAGGCGCAGCTCGTCGGCGGGATGGTGCAGGCGGCGCTCGCCGACTCGACGCGGGTGGCCACGCGCTTCGCGCGCCTGTCGCTCGCGTCGGGCGGCGCGCAGCTCGTCGAGCGCGGCTCGGCGACGGCGCACCGGCTCGGCGGAGCGCCGCTGCTCGCGCGCGCCGCGTACGTCGGCGGCGCGCACGCGACCACGAACGCGCTGGCCGGGCGTCGCTACGGGCTGCCGGTCACCGCGATGCAGCCGGTGCGCTTCGACATGGCGGCCGGCGACGACGACCGCGCGCTGCGCGCGTGGCTCGCGGCGGCGCCGCACGGGTGCGCCGTCCGCCTCGACCCGTCCCGGCCGCAGGCGTGGCTCGCGCGCCTGGCGGTCGCCGTCAAGGACCGCGTGCGCGCCTCGGGCGGCGGCTGGGACGAAAGCCACCTCTGCGTCGAGCTGCCCGGCGGCGATCGCCTGGGGCTCGCCCGAGAGGTGACGCGCGTGTTCGCAGGCGCCGGGCTCGGCACGCCGTCGCTCGTCGTGTCCGGCGGCGTCGACGAGCGCCTGCTGCTCGAGCTGCGGGCCGAGGACGCGTCGGCCGCGTGCTCCGCGGGCGAGCGGGCGCACGCCAGGGTGACGGCGTACGTCGCGGCTGCGCACGGCGAGCCGCTCGCTGCGGACCTCGCGCGCTACGAGCTCGTGTCGATCGAGGACGGCGGCTCGTGGTCGCCGCGCCTGCGCGTCGGCGAGGACGTCGCCTCGTCGAGCGATCCGGGGCGCAAGCTGCTCGTGCGCTACGTCGACGCGGAGGGTCGCCCCGTCGCCGACGTCGCCCACGCGACGAGCGAGCGCTTCCTGCGCGCGCAGGGCGGTCGCTTCGTCCATCGCGCGACGGGGCTGAGCGCGCGCCTGTCGGCGGCATCGGGCGCGCCGCTGCGCGCGAACGCGATGCGCGCGGGCAAGCGCGCCGCCCCGCCGGAGCCTCCGTCGGCGCTGCGCGAACGCGCGCTTCGCGCGGTGCACGCGCTCGACGAAGGGTACCGGCGGCTCGTTTCTCCGGCGCGCTACCCGGTGGGCCTCACCCAGGCGCTCGCGTCACTCAAGGAGCAGCTCCTGACCGAGGCGACCCACCCGTCGCCCAGCGAAACCTGACGGTCACGCCTTCTTCAGCTGCTCGAGCGCCCAGTCCCAGTTGACGAGCGACTTGAGGAACGTCTCGATGTACTTGGGGCGGGCGTTCCGGTAGTCGATGTAATAGGCGTGCTCCCACACGTCGATGGTGAGCAGCGCCTTCTGCCCGTGCTTCATCGGCAGGTCGGCGTTCGGCGTCTTGGTGACGGCGAGCTTCTTGTCCTTGCCGACGACAAGCCACGCCCAGCCCGAGCCGAACTGCGTGGCGGCGGCGCTGGAGAACTCCTCGGCGAACTTCTCGAAGCTGCCGAAGTCGCGCTTGATGGCGTCGGCGAGATCGCCCGTCGGCTGGCCACCGCCGTTGGGCTTCATGCAGTGCCAGTAGAAGGTGTGGTTCCAGACCTGCGCGGCGTTGTTGAACACGCCGCCCGGCTCGGCGGCCATGATGATCTCCTCGAGGCTCTTGTTCGCCTCGGGCTTGCCCTCGAGCAGCTTGTTCAGGTTCGTGACGTACGCCTGATGGTGCTTGCCGTGGTGGTACTCGAGCGTCTCGGCGCTGATGTGCGGCGAGAGCGCGTTCTTGTCGTACGGAAGCGAGGGCAGCGTGAACGCCATGGGTATCTCTCCTTCGTTTCGGGGTCGGCCCCGAAACACCGACCTGGGTGTGTGGAGAGACGGGAATTGCTCAGCTTCGGCCGACTGTCAATGGCCGGTGGCGTGCTGAACGAGCAGCTTCTCGATGAGGCCCTTCGAGTAGGCCGACAGCTCGCGGAAGACGACGCCCATGCCCGTGACGCCGCCCGGCCCCGAGGCGTCCTTCTCGACGCGCACCACCTCGCCGACGCCCTCGATCGTCTCGATGTCGTCCATGATGACGGTGAAGCGCAGGTTGACGCGCGTGCCGATCGGCAGCGGGCTCTGCGACTTGATGAACACCCCGGTGCGCGAAATGTTCGTCACGTACTCCTGGATGAACGCGTCGAACGACTCGAACTCCTTGTTGATCGTGACGCGCTCCCCCGCGCGTTTGTCGGCGTCGCTCATCGGAGCTCCTTCCCTCTACTTGCCCGCCAGGTCGAACTGCTCGAGATGGTACTCCGTCCGGGCGTTGACGAGGATGCGGCGCATGTAGCGGCTCTCGGCCTCCTGCGTGACGCTCTTCTCGCTGCCGGTGAGCAGGTCCGCGACGGCCGGGTGGCAGTTGACGACGACAGTGTAGCCGGGCAGGTCGTTTCGCTTGCGCCGGATCTCCCGAAGGATCTCGTACGCGATCGTCTCCTTGCTCTGCAGGTGCCCGGTGCCGTCGCAGTAGAAGCACGGCTCGTGCAGCAGGCGCCCCAGGCTCTCGCGCGTGCGCTTTCGCGTCATCTCGATGAGCCCGAGCTCCGAGATGCGGTTGAGCGTCGTCTTGGCTTTGTCGCGCTGCAGGTGCTCCTCGAGGGCGCGCCGGACCTTCTCGCGGTTCGACGGCTTCTCCATGTCGATGAGGTCGAGGATGATGAGGCCGCCCATGTTGCGGAAGCGCAGCTGGTAGGCGATCTCCTGCACCGCCTCGAGGTTCGTCTTGAGGATCGTCTCCTCCATGTCCTTGCTGCCCTTGCCGACGAACCTGCCGGTGTTGACGTCGATGGCCGTCAGCGCCTCCGCCTCGTCGATGATGAGGTAGCCGCCGCTCGGCAGCGGAACCTTCCGCGACAGCGCGCGCGCGATCTCGTCCTCGATGCCGTACGCGTCGAAGATCGGCTCCTGATCGTCGTAGTAGATGACGTCCTTCAGCCGCTCGGGCATGAACATCTCGACGAAGCGGCACAGGCGCTCGTACTCCCCGCGATCGTCGATCACGATCTCGTCGACCTCGTCGGTGAACAGGTCGCGCGCCGTCTTGAGCACGATGTCGAGCTCGCTGATCAGGTTCGCCGGCGCGCGCGCCCCCTCGCGCTTTTTCGCGACCTCGCCCCAGAGGCGAACGAGGTAGCCCACGTCCTGCTTGAGCTGCTTCTTGGTCAGCCCCTCGGCCACCGTGCGCACGATGAGCCCGCCCGTCGGCGGCTTGACGCTCTCGATGACCTCGCGCAGCCGCGCGCGCTCCTTGTCGTTGCCGATCCGCTTGCTCACGCCGACGCTGTCGAGCGTCGGCAGGAACACGACGTAGCGGCCCGGCAGCGAGACGTGGCTCGAGCAGCGCGCGCCCTTGGTGCCGATCGGCTCCTTGGTGATCTGGACGATGATCTCCTGCCCCTCCTTGACGACGTCGCGGATGGGGGTCGACTTCGACAGGCGCCCGGGGACGCCGCCGGTGCGCGCGCCCCCTCCGCCGCGGCCGCCGTGATCGCGCCCGCGGCCGCCACGCCCGTGGTCGCGGCCCTGGTCGCGGCCCTGATCGCGACCGCGCCCCCGCCCGCGGCGACGACCGCGACCGCCGCCGCGTTCGCCCGACGAGCCGTCGCGTCGCGGGGCGGGCGCGCGCGGCGTCGGCGCGCCCGGATCGCTGATGGTGAAGCCCGGGAGGTTCGGGTTGGAGAGCAGATCGTCGATGGGCTCCGCCTCGTCGTGAGGCGGTTCGACGCCCGCCTCGTCGAGCGCGCGCGCGGTGGGCATGTCCTCGACCGGCAGCGCCGGCACGGACGCCGGGGCGCGCGCGGGCGAGGGCTCGGACGAGGGAGGCAGCTCTTCGTCGTGGTCCTCGGGCTCGTCGGCGTCGTCGAGCTCCTCGGCGTCGGCGTGCGCGCCGCGCGGGTCGTGCTCCTCGTCGCGCCCCGCTTCGCCGCGAGCGGCCTCGCGCCCGTCGTGCTCGGCGTCGTCCGGCTCGCCGTGGGCGGTCGGCATGTCCTCGACCGGCAGGCTCGCGGCCGACGGCGCCGCCTCCTCCGCGGCCTCCTGCGCGATGGCGACTTCCTCTTCCGCGGCCTCCGCGGCGGCCACCTCGCTCTCGTCGGGCGTCTCGGTGTTCTCGCTCGTGCCCGTGCCGAGGGCGTGCTTGCGCCCGCCGGCCAGGTAGGCCTCGAAGTCGTCGGGGCGGATGAGGTCCTCGACGTGCAGGAACGCGGCCCGCTCGAGGCCGATGTCGACGAACGCCGCCTGGAGGCCCGGCAGCACGCGCGTCACGCGGCCGACGTAGATGTCGCCCACCGCACCGCCGCGCGGCTGGGAGCCGCCCCGCTCGATGTGCAGCTCGGCGATGATTCCGCTTTCGATGAGGGCTACGCGGGTCTCGGCGATGTCGCAGGAGATGACGAGGATGTTCTTGGCCATTCGGAGCGGAGCTTTCCCGCCCGCGGCCCCGGCTCCTGGAACCGGCGCGCGCACGCCGCCGCGTGGGAACGGCGACCGTCCCCGGGCGTCGAGCCGCGCCAATCATCGAAAAGGAGCAACGAAGAGCCTCGAGCTAGCGCCGGGCGGCGCGCGCGGGTGGGCGCGAGCACGGACGGCGGTGGAGTGTGGGTGTACAGGCGCCCGCGGCCCCGACGGGGCGGCGGACGCAAAACCTTTGTCACGGCCTTAGCGGATAAACGGGCCCATGGCCAGCGCCTTCGCCAGGGTCGAGCCGGGTTTCGATCGGGCCCGCATCCGGAGGCGGGCGCCAAACCGGCGGCAAAATAGGCAAAAGGCCCTGCCACACGCTTCCACGCTACCGTTGCTCCCTTCCGGGCCTGGCGGGGTTCACGCTTCTGCGTCGGCAGGGCCGCACGGGGCGCGATCGCACCCACGAAGGGAGCGCCGCGCGTCCGGGGCAGTGTCTAGCGCCACGGGCGCGGTCCGTCGAGGGGGAATCTGCTAGGGGGAATCTGCTAGCGTGCGGGCACTTTGAGCCCGGCGGCCGAGATCCAGCTCATCGCGCTGCGCGAGCTTCGCCGCAGCGTGCGCAGCGTCAAGGGAATCATCCTGGGCGTGCTCACGCTGCTCGGCGCCATCGTCACCTCGCTCGTGTGCGTGTGGATCGAGGGCGACGACCGCGCGAAGGCCGGGGTGGGCTCGACGGCGGCGTACATCGACCTCAAGCGCCAGGCGCTCGAGAAGGCCACCGGCGACGCGTCGTTCGCGTCGTACGCCGCGACCATCCCGTCGTCGCTCCTCATCTTTCTCAAGATCACCATCTGGCTCGGGCCGCTGCTCATCGCGCTGCTCGGCTTCGACATCATCTCCGGCGAGACGCAGCACCGCAGCGTGCGCTTCTGGACGGTGCGCTCGCGCCGCGCCTCGTACTTCACCGGAAAGCTCGTGGGCCTCTGGGCGCTGGTCGGGCTCATCACGCTCGTGCTCGACCTCATCGCGGGGGGCGTCGCGACGGCGCGCGGCTACGTGACGGTCGGGCAGCTCTTCACCTGGGGCCTTCGCTTCTGGCTGGTGGCGTTCGTCATCGCGGGCGCGTGGGCGGCGGTCGCGACCTTCATCAGCTCCTTGTTCAAGACGCCGATCCTCTCGCTGCTGACGACGTTCGCGACCTTCTTCGTCATGTGGCTCTTCGGCCTGGGCGGCTTCATCGCGCGCATCCGCGAGGGGCTCGCCAGCGGCGTGATGAAGGACATGAGCTGGTACGAGTACCTGTACCCGAACGCGTACGACACGATGATGCTCGCGCCGCACGCGGGGCGCGTGGCGCTGGCGCACGGCATCCTGCTCGGGTTCGTGCTGGCGCTCACGGCCGCCGGCGCGCTCGTCTTCGCGCGGAGGGACGTGTGATGGCGACCGCCGTCTCCGAGCCGGCCGAGCAGAAGCCCACGTCGCGCGCCAAGGAGCGCGAGGCCGCGGTGCGCCTGCGGCGGCTCACCAAGCGCTTCGGCGTCAAGACCGCGGTCGATGCGGTCACGCTCACCGTCGACATGGGCCGCGTCTTCGGCCTCATCGGGCCCAACGGCGCGGGCAAGACGACCACCTTCTCGATGATGGCCGGCTACCTGCACCCGACCGAGGGGTCGCTCGAGGTCCTCGGCTTCCCGCCCGCCGCCGTCGACGAGCTCCGCGCGCGCATCGGCGTGCTGCCGCAGGACGCGCTCCTGCCGGCGAGCGACACGGCCGGCGAGTTCCTCGTGCACATGGCGCGCCTGCAGGACCTGCCGCGCGGCAAGGCCGAGGAGGCCGCGCGCACCGCGCTCGCCGAGGTCGAGGGCAAGGACTGGTGGGGCCAGCGCTGCGGCAGCCTCTCGCACGGCATGGCCAAGCGCGTCGCGCTCGCGCAGGCGTTCCTCGGCGAGCCGGACCTGGTGCTGCTCGACGAGCCGACCGCGGGCCTCGACCCGCGCGTCGCCTGGGAGATGCGCCAGCTCATCAAGGCCAAGAAGGGCCGCTGCACGATCGTCATCTCGAGCCACAACCTGCAGGAGCTCGAGGAGATCTGCGACGCGGCGGCCATCCTCGACCGCGGGCGCGTGGTGGCCGCGGGCACGATGGCGGAGCTGACGGCGGCCAACGAGGAGGTGCGCGTCAAGCTCGCGCGCGGCACGCGGCGCGGCACGCAGCCCGGTCAGGTCGCGGTGAACAAGCTGCGCGAGCTGCCGATGGTCAAGACGTGCGAGCTCGACGAAGAGCGCGAGGAGATCCTCGTCACCTTCGAGCGAAGCCGCGCCGACGCCGAGACGGTCATCGGCCACGTGCTGTGGATCCTCTTGAACGACCAGGTGCGCATCAGCGGCGTCACCAAGGGCCGCGGGCTCGAGCAGCGGGTGATGGATCTGACGTAGATCCTCGTGGGATCGGCGGTCCCTCTCGCGGGATCGCGTCCAACTTCGGCGGGAGCGGCTGCCACGTTCGCGGGAGCACCTCCGCTCTCGATGGGAACCCCTCGCGGCATGGCGGGATCACCGGGACTTTCGATGGGAGTGCGTCCTCGTTCGATGGGATCGACTCCCGCGGTCGTGGGAGCACCGCATGCTTCGATCGCGTCGCCTCCTCTTTCGATGGGAGCACCTCCCACGTTCGTGGGATCGCCGCATGGTCCGGTGGGATCGCCTCGTCTTTCGGTGGGATCGACTCCCTCTTCGATGGGATCACCGCAACCATCGGTGGGAGGATCTCCGCTCTCGACGGGAGCGCCTCCCACGTCGATCGCATCACCGCGACCTTCCATGGGAGGGCGTCCCGCGAATGTTCCATCACCGCCCGCCGAAGTCGCATCGCCGAGCGCCGAGGTCGAATCACCGCCCACCGAGGCCGCGGTGCGGCTCGCCGGGCTCGCGAGCGAGGAGACGGGCTTGGTCCAGGCTCCCGCGGCGGCCTCGGTGATCGCCCGACGGCGGGGCGGCGCGACCGTCGTGACGGCGGGACCGGCGATCTCGCGCGGATCCCGCCGTAGACGTCACTGGTAGGTGACGACGACGAGGCCCGGGGCGCCGTTCGCTCCGGTCTGGTTTCCCGCGGAGCCGCCGCCGTTGCCGCCGGCGCCCGGATCGCCGCCGTTGCCGCCGATGCCGGCCGGCTCGCCCGCGGGGCTGCCGGACGCCCCGGTGCCGTCCCATTGCATCTGGTCGAGGCGAACGGCGCCGCCGCTCACCGTGGTGCCGCCGCCCGCGGCGCCCGACGCGTAGCAGGAGGTCACGTTGGGATCGGCCGCGCCCGCGCCCCCCAGCGCGCTGACGAGGGTGGTGCCGCCGAGCGCGATCGTCGTGGCGCTGCCCGCCGTGCCGGCGCGGCTCGTGCCGTTGATGCCGTTCGTGCCGCCGGTGCCGGCGGCGCCGATGGTGATCGCGTAGCTCTGGCCGCCGCTGCACGACACGTACGCGCGAACGTATCCGCCCGCGCCGCCGCCGCCGCCGGGCAGCTGGTCGGTACCGGGCGGGACGCACAGACCGGCGAATCCCGCGCCGCCCCCGCCGCCGCCCCACGCCTCGACGATCATGCTGGAGACGCCGTCCGGGATGACGAGCGTGCCCGACGTCGTGATCACCTGCGAGCCGGCGCCGGCCTCCGCGGCGGGGCCCGGAGGACCCGCTTCCCCGGCGGGACCTTGGGGCCCGGGCGGGCCCGCTTCGCCGGCGGGCCCCTGCGGTCCGGCTGGCCCTTCGGGACCCTGCGCTCCAGCGTCGCCCGCCGGCCCCGCGGGACCCTGGGGGCCCGGGGCGCCCGCCTCGCCGTCGGCGCCCGGGGGTCCCGCCGGCCCCTGCGGGCCGGTCGCGCCCGATCCGCCGCAGCCGGCAGCGACGACGGCCAGAGCGATCCCTGCGAACACGAAAAAGCGAGGACGAAGCGCGACGACGGCCATGGAGCCTCCTCTCGAAACCTCCCGACAGTACGCCATCGCCCGCAGCGCGCTCAACCGTGACGCGCCGGCGGACGACGCTCCCGGCGCCGCCCGCGTGGACGTGACTCTCTCTCTCGCGCCGACGCGGGCGGGATTCGTCGCCGAGGGCTCGCCCTCTCGGGCGAGCCCGAGCCGCTAGACGCCCGCCCTCGCCGCGCGCGCTCGCCCTGCGGCGAGCGCGTAGCGGGGGGGGCGGGGTTCGAAC
>Ga0080006_1155015_pt1 | contig 36582 bp, 28 predicted proteins | sample RS3BMetagenome_FD_69209 | JGI IMG/M metagenome (GOLD analysis project Ga0080006, IMG submission 69209) | Ferric oxide microbial mat and aquatic microbial communities from Rainbow Spring, Yellowstone National Park, USA - RS3B (SPADES... ...
TGGCCACGGTGCGTTTATGCACGATGGGGCCTTCGCGTGACGATTCCCGCACGAGCGTGGCGGGGCGGGAGTTGCGATTTGGAACATCTTCGATATACATGCCCACATCATATACACAATAATATCTAATGTCAAGCATAATATTGTCATTTACATGGGTACAAATTGCCGACAAAAAACAGCCCGAAAACGCATCAAACGCAATGCTATCAAGGGGATTCTCTTCCGAAAATCACGTTTTGGGGGCGAAACTCCGGTTTAGACAACGCACTTCTACCCCGCCGGGATGGAAACATTGGCAATTCAGCGCTTCGGCGCGGGCAGGAAGTGCAATTTCCGCAGCCAGTGTTCACATTCCTTCGGCCATTTAACGGTTCCTGTGCCGGGCCGGCCAAGGCCGAAGCCGTGGCCACCGCGCTGGAACATGCGTAACTCAGCAGGAACTCCGTTTTTTCGCAGAGCTTTGTAAAAGCGAATACTGTTCGCGGTTGGCACCAGCGGGTCATCATGGGCGAAGCAGATAAAGGCAGGCGGTGTCAGGGCGGTAACGTTCAATTCACTGGAAAAATATTGTTCCACATCCAACGGCGGCTGAAGGCCCAGAAGCGCATTATGCGAGCCGGGATGAGTAATGCCCGGCATCATGGAGATAACCGGGTAGCACAGTATCATGAAATCTGGCCGGGTGCTGAAGCGATTCAGTGGATCAGATGCGTCGGGATTTCCCGGCAGCCAATGCACGCCGGCCAAAGATGCCACAGAACCGCCTGCGGAAAATCCCATCACACCGACACGATGCGGATTAATATGCCATTGTTTGGCATGGGCGCGGACAATCTGTACCGCCCGTCGGACATCCTGCAATGGCCAGGGCACACCGCCGGGCGGGAGCTTACCATCTGGCAGGCGATAGCGCAAAATAAAACAATTCATCCCGATATGGTTAAACCATTTTGCCGGTGCAACACCTTCCGGGGGGACCCACTCACTAACATAACCGCCGCCCGGGCAAATGATGACCGCCGTGCCGCTGTTATTATTCGCCGCCGCCGGATAGCATGTCAGCTCTGGCCAGCGCACAGGGGCAAGAAGTACACCGATGTGGTTTTTCTTGGGGTGCCTTTGGCTTAGCGGGACATTTAACCGCGGCCAAACGGGAAGAATTAGCGGTGTGGCTGCGGGAATTGTCCGGCAAATCAACATTGTGGGTAGCACAATGGCCATAACAGCCAAGAATCTCTTAATTGACGGCATATCAAGCTCCGAAAAAAAATTAAAACAACCACGTTCTTATAACTTTTTGACTTTTCGATCGGGCGCGGTTTGCATCCAGCGTTTGATACTTTCCGGCAAGGGCGATTGAAAGTCCAGCGTCTTCCCGGTGCGCGGATGTTTCAATTGTACATGCACCGCGTGCAGACACAATCTGCTTTCACCTCCCCGCCGTGCCGCGGGTGTGCCATAAAAGACGTCCCCCACCACCGGATGGCCGATGGCCGCAAACTGTGCGCGAATCTGATGCTTGCGTCCCGTGTGCAAGCGGCACCGAATCAGACTGAATGCCCGGTTGGACTGTAAAAGCTGATAATCCAAGATGGCCGGTTTGCCCGCAGCAGCGTTTTGAATATGAGGATTGTTCGGGCACACGCGCACCATTCCGGATTCCGTTTCAAGCAGGCGATGTTCCAACCGCCCCGCCGGGGGCTTGGGCGTTCCATGCACCACGAGTTCATACTCCCGTGTGATGCTGTGAGTTCGAAATTGCCGCTTTAAGTCCGCCAATGCCCGCACGCCGCGGGCCAAAACCAGCAAGCCTGATGCGTCCCGGTCCAGGCGATGCACCAGGTGGGTTTTAAGTTTCTGGTTGTCCCTGCTAAGTACGCGATTAACCCCGGCCAGCAATGTGGGCCGCTTCTCTTCGGCATGGGTTGCGGTCAGCAGGCCTGCGGGTTTTACAACCACGAGAACATCGGAATCCGCGTAAATTGTACGCACGGCATCATCGAGTCGCGGCGAGTCGGCTGCCGTGTTAACAGTGCCATCCTGAATCTGCGGCGTGATACCGTCCGGCACGGTTTGCTTGAGTGAGCGTACCGGTTGGCCATTAAGCAGGACGCGCGCATCTTGGACCATTCTCCGCAGCGTCGTGGCTTTGGCCTGCGGATATTTGAGCCGCAGGAAGTCCAGAATAGTAAGCTTATCAACCATAACACATATACATATAAAGAATTTACATCGGATTATTGGTAAACTGTCCGAATATCCGTTCAAATTCATCGACGGAAAAATATTGGATAATAACTTTGCCCGCCCCTTTTTTGCGACTGGGAATAATTCGAAGCTTGGTTCCCAGTTGTCGGGAAATGCGTTGCTCCATATCCAGCACATTGGGGGTACGTACGGTGCCCGTCTTGACAGTTCGGCCTGGGGCGGCGGCACCGCTTTCGCGGGCGAGCGCTTCAAGGCGGCGGACGCTTAGACCCTGTTGCGCCGTCAGGGCGGCCAGCGCGCTCTGCCGTTGTACATCATCAATGCCGGCAAGGACCTTGGCATGACCGGTGGAAATAGCACCGGCGGTGACCATGTCCTGAATATCGGTGGGTAAATCCAAGAGGCGTAGAAAGTTGGTGATGGTTGTGCGATCTTCGCCAAGTCGTTCGGCAGCTTGGGAATGGGTGATGGAGAATCGTTCAATATAGGCCCGGTAGGCTTTGGCGCGTTCAATGGGGTTGAGATCCTCCCGCTGGATATTTTCTATTAAAGCCCATTCAATTTGTTGTTCAGGCGTTGTATCAGCGCGAATAATCGCGGGAATGGTCTGGAAACCGGCAATCTTAGCGGCGGCGGTCCGGCGATGTCCGGCAACGAGTTGATATCGCTGCCCCACCTGCTTGAGCAGAACGGGTTGTAGAATTCCGTGCGTACGAATGGAATTCGCCAATTCCGCTAATGCGGAAGAATCCATGTTTTGCCGGGGTTGGCTGGGATTATCGTCAATTTGAGCAACGGATATTTCGTAAATACGAACATGCTTATCGTCTGAATGCGGAAGATTTTGTGGATTATGAGATTCATTACTACCATTGGTAGTGTTTGGATTATTTTCATGGTTTGTCTGCTTTGCCCTATTGGCAATCAGCGCATTAAGCCCCCTACCGAGTCGTGCTTGAGCTGCCATGGGAGTGCCTCCATATTTTTGTAAACGATGTTCTACGTGGAACATTGTCTGGTATCCCAGCGTTTACGTCAAGCCAAGCGTTCGCCGGCTGGTCGCTGGAAAGCTATGCTTATGCTTTGCGAAACTGAAATAAACCGGCGCTGAGGAAAATAATGGAGGCAACTGAGTTAATCGGTGGGTGCGAGAAATGGCAGATATGATCCTATCCGTGCACCGACGTTTTCGGAGCGCCGGCCACGACTGTCTGGAGTGTGGTCGCTTTTGGCTTTGCATTCGTCCGGTAGGAATCGGTTGTGATATTTTTAATAGACCTGATGGTTGGTATCGCCGGTGATCCGGAATTACTGGAACTGATGAATAGGAATGTTCCACGTAGAACATTAGGGGCCGCCAAGAAATAACCTTTCCGATCTGACTTGGTCTTTTGACCTCTGGCCGCGTTGCCCGCTCGTTACGTATCCATGCGGATATGCTCCTCGCGGGCGTCTTGCCAGACGCCAAAATCCCGGCGTCATATTTGTAAACGTTATTTCTTGGCGGCCCCTTAGGCAAAAGCATCAGAATATTACGCGGCAGAATTTAACCAAACCCTTGCTAAACGCCCGAGCTCAATCCAATTCATTTTTTGATACAATGCCAACGCCGGATCATTTTCCGCATCAACTTGAAGCAGGGGGGTCTTACCCATTTGCCGAATTCTAGCCGCCATGTCATCGACCAATTCAGCTCCGAATCCCTGCTTGCGGTATTCCGGAAATGTAAAAACGCCACCGATTTCCACGGTTGAGGGCAGGATTAGATCAAACTTCGCTAATGCGACAATATCCCCGTTGCTTTCATGAACGTAAACATTGCGGGACTCAATCCAGGCGTTAACATCCGCATCGAATAATATGCCGCGCTCCTGGCTGTATAACTTTCGCCAGCGATTGAGTACCGGTTCATCTCCATCCCGGGCCAGGCGGACCTTGTTGCTTAAAGCCGCCGGCTTTTCCGCGGGTAATGTCATCATGATATTGACGGTTTTTCGCGCTGCCGCCTTGCGATTTACCATGGAAAGCAATCGCGGGGTCATCGCGGTTACACCCTCGGCCAAACCCGTTATATAATTTATCGGCAGGGGAGGATTCGGGATTTCAGCACTCACCGCCGCAGTCCTCTGGGGCGGATTGCTGTTCCACCAGGCTTGCAGATAATTGCACATGGCGTCAGCCGCTTCCGCAGAAATTGCCAGCACGTCCGCCCGATGGGCTTTTGGAACATAAAGCATTGCGCCATAAGTACTTGCAAAATTAATTGTGGCCGCCGTACTCTTGGGCTTGCCGATCAACACCAGATGTAAGTCATCACGGGCCAGTGGGGGGGTTAAGGCCAGTCGATCCCAGAAATGGGCCAAGGTGTCCATGACACCGCCGGCCGCAGATCGCAAATAATCTGCCGCCTGTTTAGAACGGTCTAGCGGTACCCGCACGGCCACCACAGTTCGCAGATCTGATTGTTCCGTTGTGTTCAAGGCACGCCGACTCCACTGTCGCCGCTTGACGCCACGATTGCATTCAAGAAATGTATATGTCTACGCGTGACCACATCTATACTCATTTAATACGCCGCTATCGTCCGGGCCGTATCCACGTGGATATTATACCGCCCTGTCGCAACGCGGCTATTCTAACGTCTTGCGCCAAGGATAAAAGGGCGGCGAACACTTTGGCTTTTTTTGTGTGGCCAAAGCGCTGATGAAAAGCGATGAAATAAATATTCAACGACATAATACCGGTTATTGGTGAGATAATGGCCATCTCCTGTAAGATATCTGATTATAAATGGAGGCGTTTTGTTAAAACCAATTACCGGTGCCCGGCAAGCCGCATGGCCATGCCGATGGCCGCTGCGCATACCGGCGTGCGTGGCGGCCCGTCGAACCTGGTTTCCGCCAGTGGAACAGCCAAAATCGTGTCATGTTCCTGGGCGTTTAAAGCGTTGCCATGCACTTGTAATGGCTCATTTAATTCCCCGTGCCACACCAGTTCCGGCTGCGCCAACACCGGATCGCGCATAAGCCCCAATACACGCGGTGGGGCGGTGAGATAATTGGCTCCAATTCCCAGTTCCTCGGCAAGCTCTCTGTATAGATGCTCTAAGAGCACCTCGGCTGTGTTGCCGCGCTGCTCCGGCCAATCCAACACTCCGCCAAAAAGATGCGCCCAATGCGGATATGCCGCCACCGCCTTGCTCCGCACACCCAGATAGGCTTTGTCTGCATGTGTGAGCAGAATGCTGTTTCCCAGTGCCGGCGTAATTGCGGTGGGGGAGTTGCGCTTAAACCACGCCCGATCACGCAAGGTTGTAACAAGAAACGTTTTATAATCCGTTTCCGCCAATTCCAAATGCAATATCCCACCGTTCACCGTAGCACTCTTTAAATATGCCACCGGACTGTTAAAGAGCGTGCGACCATCCCTGATCGCGGCACGCCTATATTCCGTCCATCGCGCCTCAATTCGGCTTAAAATATCGGGTGGGGGTGGACAAGAAGGGCCATAGGTCAGAGCAATATGTTGTGCCGCAAACACACCGGAAGCCAAAATGTCCAATTCATCACACATGGCGGAATAGTAGCAGAATGCTCCCCGCTATGGCCAACTCAAGAACAAGAGGTTGTAACTGCGTGGATATTTATTGAACCGCACCGGCAACGGTTTCCAGGCCGGCGGTGGCGTGGTCGAATAGATCCGTGCGGACGCATCGGGCGGCGATGGCGGCTACGTCGGCGTCAGCGCCGAGATGTCCCCAGCGGATCATCTGTTGAAGAAACCAGATAACATGATCGACGGACGGCGTGCAGTGCCTAAGTTGCCAGGATCGGAAATGCCAATCTATGCGACGCTGGCGTTGGACGTGTTCCAATCCCAGATGATCAGCTTCCAGGCTGTGCATGATAAGTTCCTGGCTTTCATCGACATATTCCGGTTGCGAAAGCAGTTCCGCCAACTCATGGTGATGTTCCGGAGCCTGGCAGTAGGCGCAGGCGCGGATTAACGCCCGTATAATGCGCGTGAGTTGCTCGGGTTTTTGTCGGGCACATGATTCGGTTGTCAGCAGTACTTTCTCCGGATGATCAGGATAAATATCGGTTGTCGCCAGGGCAATGCGGCCCCAACCGCGGCTTTCAGCCAGAGATCCCCATGGTTCACCAACGCAAAACAGATCCAGGTAATGCTTCGACATGTGATCGGCCAGGAGGATTGGTTTGAGCTGCACGAGCTGAATATCATGGTCCGGGTCAATGCCGCCGCGGGCCAGCCAGTCGCGCAGAAGATAATGATGCATGGAAAACGTGGAGACATGCGCGCAAATTATTTTGCGGCCAAGGCGGCCGGAATCAATGATTTGTCGCAGCGTCTGCGGAGAATCCACGCCAAGCTGCGCCAACTCGGTGGAAACCACAAGGGTGCTTCCGCCGGCGCCAAGATTCATAACCGCCACCATGGGTTCAACAAAATCGCTGCGGCCTAACTGGCTCATAATGGACATGCCCAATAGCGAGTGGCTGGCATCCAGCAGGCCGTAGGTGAGTTTATCGCGCACGATCATCCAGCCGCCTTGACGTTCGATCTCTACCGCAATACCTTCATCTTCAAAATAGCCACGGGCGGATGCGACAACCAGAGGGGCGGCATCAATTAATCGCATGAATCCAATACGCATGAAAACCGAGTTCCTTGGAAAAGCAGATGGTTCCGACAACGCTTTACCACCGATTCCATTAGCAAAATCGTTGCCGCAGAATTCTTTTTTTTGAGAATTTATATTTTGCGATCATTGAACCGTCGCTTTTTGGGCGGTTAAATGGCCATTTTGCCCCCATGAAAATCATTTCCGGCGAAAAAGGCGACATCAGTTGCAATGTGTATAAGTTGTGCAAAAGTCAGTTCTCTGCCCGCATATAGCGCAGGAATAAAACAAATCTTCCGGAAAAATTCTTGCCAATGAAATCACAGTGCCGATAAAACATTCTTCGTAGAGGCGACGGCAGGCCGTCCGCTTATTATAATCCCGTTGGGTAGACGGATTTGGCTGCCGGTTGCCAATCCGAAACGGCGGAGGTAGTAGTTATGGATGTTGTCGTAACCGTACGCCGAAGGAGCATGAAGAATGTCTACAATTCACAAGTTTGTGGTGGTACCGGCGGTGCCGGAAAAACTGGCAGCTCTGCATGAGCTGGCCTATAACCTCTGGTCGTTATGGAATTATGAGGCAGCGAGTTTATTTAATCGTCTGGATCCGGATTTGTGGGAAGCCACCGGGCATAATCCCGTGCGGCTGCTGAATCTCATCGGGCAGGATAAGCTGCGCGCAGCCTCGGAAGACGAGGGGTTTCTGGCGCATCTGAATCGAATTACATCGGACTTAAAATCATACATGCAGCAGAGCACCTGGTTTAAGCAGCGATATCCGGATCGCAAGCCGGTGATTGCCTATTTCTCCGCAGAGTTCGGCCTGCATGAATCACTGCCAATTTATTCCGGCGGTCTGGGAGTACTTTCCGGTGATCATCTGAAAAGCGCCAGTGACTTGGGTATTCCGCTGGTGGCGGTGGGGCTGCTGTATCGGGAAGGATATTTCCATCAGCAGCTAAATTCCGATGGATGGCAACAGGAATTAAATCCGGAAAATGATTTTTTCTCCATGAGTCTCACACAGGTTAAAAAACAGGATGGGCAGCAGGCGGTCATCACAGTGGATTATCCCGACTCTCAAGTGCGAGCCGCGGTCTGGCGGGTGCAGGTGGGCCGGGTGACGCTGTATCTTATGGATTGCAATCTGGAAATCAACAGTCCGCAGGATCGGGACATCACGGCCCGGCTTTATGGCGGCGATCATGAAATGCGTATCCGTCAGGAAATATTGCTGGGGATCGGCGGATTGCGGGCCTTGGCGGCGGCGGGGATCACTCCGACGGTTTGCCACATGAATGAAGGCCATTCGGCCTTTCTGGCCCTGGAACGCTGCCGCGTGCTCATGGAGCAGGAAAAGCTGACATTTGCCGAAGCGCGGGAAATGGTTTCCGCCAGCAATGTTTTTACCACCCACACGCCTGTTCCCGCGGGTAATGATGCTTTCCATCGGGATTTAATTGAAAAGTATTTCACCAACTATTGTCATAAACTCGGCATCAGCATAGATGAACTTATGGCCATGGGGCGCGTGAATCCGCAAGATAACAATGAGTTCTTCGGTGTTACCGTGCTGGCTTTGCGCATGGCGTGGCACGCCAATGGTGTCAGTGAACTGCATGGGCAGGTATCGCGGCGTATGTGGCAGCGGATTTGGCCGGAAATTCCCGCTCCGGAAGTACCTATCCGTCATATTACCAATGGCGTTCATACGCAATCCTGGCTTAGTGAAGGGTTCGCGCGCTTGTATCAGGAATATCTGGGAGCCAACTGGACTGAACGCCCGGCCGATCACAGTATCTGGGGGCGCACAGATAAAATTCCGGATGTGGAAATTTGGCGTGTTCATGAACGCCGCAAAGAACGGCTGATTCATTTTGTGCGTCAGCGGCTGAAGTTGCAGCTTGCACGACGTGGACAGTCGGCACTGGATGTTCAGCGCGTGGACGAAGTTCTGGATTCCAAATCGTTAATTATTGGCTTTGCGCGGCGATTTGCCACGTACAAACGTGCCACGCTGCTGCTGCGCAATCCGGAACGATTGATTAAACTGCTTAAAGATACCAATCAGCCTGTGCAGTTTGTTTTTGCGGGAAAAGCCCATCCGCGTGATGATGGCGGCAAACGCTTTATTCAAGAAATCATTCACTTCTGTCGGCGTGAAGATGTTCGCCCCCGCATGGTGTTTCTGGAAGATTATGACATTGATGTCGCGCGGTATCTCACACAGGGCGTGGACGTTTGGCTCAATACCCCCCGGCGGCCCATGGAGGCTTCGGGAACCAGCGGCATGAAAGCGGCTATCAACGGGGCACTGAATTTGAGTATTCTGGACGGCTGGTGGTGCGAGGCGTATGCCGAGGATAATGGCTTTGCCATTGGTGCCGGTGAAGATTACAACAACGACGAATATCAGGATGAAATTGAAAGCCGCAAGCTTTTTGATCTTCTGGAGCGCGTGGTTGTGCCGTTGTATTATGACCGCAGTCTGGATGGTTTGCCGCGGAACTGGATCAAGCGGATGAAGAATTCCATCCGCACGATTTGCCCGGTATACAACACCAATCGCATGGTGCAGAACTATTCGGAAATGTTTTATCTGCCCGCGCATGATCTGTATTTGAAACTCATGGAAGGCCACGGTGCCGGTGCCGCAGCGCTGGCGCAATGGAAGCAGCGTATTGCGCAGCTTTGGGATAATGTGAAGGTACGGCATGTGGAATCACCCGGCGCGGGCACGGTAAAAGCCGGTGAAAGCGTCAAGGTGTTTGCCACCATTGAATTAGGCAGCATTCCTGCGGATAACGTGCGTGTGGAACTTTATTTTGGCTCGCTGGATGCGTTTGGTAATATTCAAAATGCGCGTGTGCATGAAATGGCATTGAGCACCAATGTTGAAGCCGGTGTATTTCAATATGTTGGTGCCATCAGCGCCGGTGCCTGCGGGCAGCAGGGTTACGCGGTACGGATATTGCCGAATCATCCCAACATCGCCCTGCGGTTTGAACCGGGCCTGGTGCGGTGGGGGTAATTACGCGTCGGGCAAGGTCGATTGTGCTATAATCATGGCCATAAGAAATTGGAGGAAACCGGTAACCGAAAGCGAAAAGGAGCCTTCTGCAATGACATTTACGGTTCAGGCTGAAGCCCCTCCACTGCGGCCATGCGCTGATGGCAGCATACGGGTAGGCCAGTCGCGGGTTTTATTGGAGCTTGTGATCCACGCCTTTCAGGACGGTGCAACGCCGGAGCAGATCGCACAGCGGTTTCCATCGCTTCAATTATCTGACGTGTACGCCGTTGTTGCCTTTTATCTTCGGCACGCCAATCAAACCAACCGGTATTTAGCCGTGCGCGAAAAGAAGGCGGCCCACATCGCTAAACGGAGTAACGGGGATTTGCGCAAAATTCGTGAAAGACTCCATTCGCGCCGGCACGCGCAAGAGGCTTAAATGCTGCGCCTGCTTGCGGACGAAAACTTTAATGCAGACGTTGTTCGGGGCCTGCTGAGGCGCAAGGTCAAAGTCGACGTTATTCACGTCCATGATGCCGGTCTTTCCGGCTCGGAGGACCCATACGTTTTAGATTGGGCTGCGGAGCACGATCGCATTGTATTGACCCACGACCGCGCGACAATGCCCGATTATGCCCTGGATCGACTGGCTCGGGGCCTGAAAATGACGGGTATTTTTATCTTTCACGATCGCCTGCCGGTAGGGCAGGTTATCAGCGAATTAATACTGGTCATTGAGTGCAGTGATATGAGTGATTGGAACCAGCACATCGTATACATGCCCCTGTGAATATGGCCCCGCTCATCGGGAGCTGCCAAGTGGAATCGGGCGGACTCCAAAAGTGACCCCACCGAAGCTTACAGGCGGGAATGCTGAAAGTGAAAAAACGCACTTTCCGATGTTTCCAGGACGCGTAAGCTCAAACGGAATTTCTCAGACGGTACATCGCTCCACACCGGGTTTCCTTTGCTACGCGTCGGGGGCCAATTCATCCAGGTTTTCCACCTCTTCACGGTGATAGGTTCCCCGCACCACCCAGTACGCTCCCAGCAGATTCCAGCAGATTGGCAGGAAGCGGATGGCCTGGGCCAGCGCAAAGGCCTGACTGGCGGTATCCACGCCGCGCGTGACAAAAAAGTGCAGGAGAATGGCATCCATTACGCCGATGCCCTGAGGTGGAACTATCGGCAGGCTTGCGGCCAACGCCGCCACGGGTATATACGCCATAAAGCAACCGAACGATGCGTGCATGCCAAAGGCTCGACCCGCCAGAAACCCAGCCAATGGCAGCACTGCCTGGGATAGCACACTGGCTCCCAAGGTCATGGCCACAACGCCCGGATGATCGCGATAGACCCGCAGTGTCCGGTCCGCGTGTTTTATAAATTCCGGCAATGGGAGGCGTTCAATCAACGCATCGAGATGCAGCCATTTCCGCAGCCGCACCGAGAAATAGACAATCCCGCCGACAATTGTTACGCCCAGCAGCCCGGCAATCAGCCACAACACATGCACCAGCACCGGATCGGAAACCGCTTTACCCGCCGCGAAATAATGATTCGCCGTCAACTGTGCCGCCGCGGCCACCCCGGCCACAATCATCAACCCAATTAAGCCAACGACGCGATCCAGAATAACCGTGACGGCACTTTTGGTTTTTTGACCGGTGATCCGGCCCGTGTAAATAATTTTGACAATATCTCCGCTGGTGGTGCCGGGAAGGAAAGTCGAATAAAACTGCCCCACAAATGTCAGCGTCAAGCATTTGCGATATGGCAAATCCATATTCTGCACCAGCATAAGCTGCCGCCAGCGCCACGCCGTGATAACAAATGGCAAGCCCAGCAGCAGCAACGCCGCCAGCAACGGCGGCGGTTTGGCCCGGCGCAGCAGGTGCGGCAGGCCCAGCGCCACCGATACTTTGCCATGCTCGGCCACGAGATAATTACCCGGAACCGCCAGAAGTTTGGGAAATTTAATGGGTGGCTTCGTGGCCACGGCGGTCACCAACTGCCCGTGCGGCAGGCGCACCGCTATTTTTTGATTCTGAAATTTCAGCGTATATAACCTGCCCTGACGGGCCAGAAGCGTCAGGCGGGTGTTATGTACGAAGGTAATATTGCGTATGACCTGCCCCTTTTTGACGACCACCTGATCATTCCAGGCAATATGGGAAATCACATACCAAAGCCCGATGACCGCAATCAGAATTTTGATGACGGTAACGATCACTTTGCGCGCGGTGTGCGATTTTGCCTGCGTCATGATGTCCAATGGTTAGGGGGAATTGGAGATCAAATCCCCAGGTCCTGCCGGGTTAAGATGGATTCAAATATAAAGCCCGCGGATTCAATATTTTCCCGCGCACCTTCCTGACGGTCTATGACCGCGACAATTTTTTCAACTTGCGCCCCGGCCGCGGTAATCACCTTGGCCGCCTCCAGCACCTGTCCGCCGGTGGTGGCGATATCTTCTACCAGCAGCACGGTGTCACCGGCCAAAAGCGCTCCTTCGATGAGTTTACTGGTGCCATAATCTTTTTTGGAATTACGCACAATAAAAAAGGGCAAACCCGCCGCCAGAGATGCCGCCGCCGCCAAGGCCACGCCACCGAGTTCCGCTCCGGCAATGCGCGTGGTCAAAGGCGAACGCGCAGCGGCCATACGGGCACCAAGTGCCGCGAGAATGTCAGGCTGAGTTTCAAAGAGATATTTATCCATGTAATATTTGGATTTCCGCCCGGAACGCAGGGTAAAATCCCCTTCCAAGTACGCTACTTCCTTGATCCGGGCGGCCAATTGTGATTTATCAAGCATAAAAAAGCTCCTTAACCATATTGGTGGGGAATTATAGCGATTTTTCAGCCGCTGGCACGCCGACCCGCGCAGAATAAAACTTTCGCGGAGACATGCGGACGTAAAAAACAAGTCCGCTTGGAAAGGTTATTTCTTGGCGGCCCCTTAGCGAGCCGGGATGTTTCCGCCTGGCCTTTGTTGGTATTGAAATTGGCTGTCATTGCGACTCGGAGAACCCGCAACTGTCTCGAAGATAAGCTGGCAGATAGGGGTGTCGGGATATAGAGAAATATTGCATGGACCGAGATTTATAAGTTCCAAGGTGATGGTTCCCGCAAATCCGGCGTGTATTGTTGGTGCGGTAAAATGCACCAGCAGGCCGCAGCGGGCGAATGAACTTTTCCCCTCAACGCGTGCGGCCAGCGATTTTCCGTCTGGCAGCAAGCAAGAATATCGACACACTATCTTTCGCTGGGCTGTCCAATTATCGTCGCTTCGCGTGCCGGAAGCAAAACGCATTGCGATGGTACCGAAGGGTTGGCTCGCCCTCCTTGGGCCAGACAATCGCTACAACGTCAAATCGCGGGTTCCAGCGATTGAGCTTTTTGCGATGCATGAACCAATTGGCTGCGCGAATCAGAAATTGCTTTTTTTGCTTGGTTACAGTGGCTTCCGGCGTGGTGAATTCTTCGCTGGATCGGGTCCGGACTTCCACAAAGACCAGATCATTGTCATCCAATGCGACAATATCCAGTTCACCGCCGGGACAACGCACATTGCGCGCCAGAATTTTCATGTCCAATTTACGTTGCAGGTGTTCTGCCGCCAACGCTTCGCCCCGGGCACCAAGATTGTCCGCAGTTCCCCACCTTTTTAGCCAGTTCCATACGTTCATGAACGTTAAGCATATCCCGGCCTCACCAATTCCGCCATCACTTTATTGCGCAGGCGGAATTGGCGGCTTTCCATCAAATCACATTATTTTCCAGAATCTGTTGCTGGTGCAGCCGCGGGCATTGCATGATGGGCGTGCCGCGGGCCATGGTTCCACTTCATCATGCCCATGCGCCCATGCTGATGGTGGGCTTTAAGCAGGCGAACCAGCCGCAGGCCCTCCAGTTTGCCGGTTTTGGCATTAAATACAAACTCATAAAGTCCGGGGTGCAATCCCATGGCCATCGCGGCCCGGCCCGGCATCATCATCGGGTGCATCATCATGTTGTGACGCTGCTGCCAAGCCTGCTTTGGATTCCAGTTTTGTGCAGCATGGTTGCCCGGAGCCATACCCATTCCCGGCATCATTCCCCGCATGGGATGGTGCATCATCATGCGTGGATGCGGCGGCATGGCCGGAGCTGAGGTGATGGCGAGGATTGGCTTGGCTTGTGTTACCTTGCCTTTTACATTCACCCCCAGAAGTTCCCAACCATTGGCCAGGACCAGAGAATTCGGGCTGTGCCCAAGCCCGCCTTGAATATTGGCAACATATGGATGGCTGTAATCTGGTAAATAGATAATTTGTAATTCATACGTCGGCGGCTGTGGTGGACGGCCCCGCATTCGGCCAGCCATCATGGGCATCGGTGGTCTCGGCCGGGCCATACCGTGGCCACGGCGCATGGGGCCGTGCCCGCCTCGATCGCCCATCATTGCGCCCATATCATCGTGGCCCCCGGCAGCATGATGCGGCATATCCGCCGGCGCATTGTGATTTTCCATATCTTTTGGCCCATGGTGTTTTCCCATCATGGGTTTATTGTGTTCCTGTCCATCCCGCTGCCCGGTCGGCGGCATCATCCTTGCTTGCCCATGATTGGGTCCATGTCCCGGTCCCCTTGGCGGATGCATCATTGCCATCATCATGGGCCTCGGTGGCGTGGGCCGTGCGGGCATTTGCGTTACCAGCAAATAGGGTTCAGGCTGAAAAAATCTTACCCCGGCAATCGCCGGATCATTCACCTGCGCTACCGATACCGGCGTAACCTGTACCGAAGCACATCCTCCCACCAAACCACCCAAAGCCAAAAGCGAAAAAACCCCGATAACCCGCTGCGCGTTCATGCTGAACACTCCTCAAAAACAAATTCCACCACATTACCCCGTCTCCATCATAGGCCCCCACGCTTACGAATTCCAATAGTTGCGGAATTCCGGTGGCTGGGGAAAGTGGTACGCCCGGACTTCCCCGTGACCATGCGCCGATAGCGCGCTGTCGTTAAATAGAAACAGCTGTACAATTATAAATGTATGGCCGCGCGGTACAAATGATGTCGGTTACATAGTTCAATCCGTGAGAACATCAGCCGTAGAACCAATCGCATGGACAGGGGAACCAATGGATCAACAAACAAATAACGAAGGCACCTGTACGAGCTGCGGCCAGGCGATCGTTGAATCCTCCAACAGTTGGCATGGGCAGGAGGTTTGCGATATGTGCTTCTCGGTTCTGCAAGTCAAGGAGAAGCAGGCCGGTGGAATCTCGAAGTGCCAGGAGTGTGGCAAGGATATTGAAAATGCAGGGTCGGTGAAACTCTGGATGGAAAAAATATTGTGCCCCCCGTGCTACGAAATGCTTCGTGGGCCACGCAGCGATCCTGCCAGGCGCATGGCCCAGAGCCTGATAAACATTTCGTACCAGCTCGAAAAGAATACTAAATACCTGCGGTTTATTACGGGCGTGCTGGCGGTATGGCTTTTTCTTAGCCAAGGAGCCTGTCCAAGTAATCGCCGCCCCGCGGGGTGGGCCTGAAATGCCCCGCCTGCTTTGTTGTCGGATCTCGCAGACTCATCTTGCAGAGTCGGCTCGATCCTCCGCCGCGCATACGGGACATTTCAGACCCATCGCAATCCCGGCCATTACTTGGACAGGCTCCTAATAGGAGCGATCGTTGTGGGGATTCTGGTGCTTTCACGGTAGCGCTGCGCAGGGGGCACCCCGCTGAAGGCAGATGCTGTAAAGGAATAAAAAATCCAAGCATTGAATCGAAGGGTATTGGGCGTATCTGGAGGTATTTGCCATGCGGGCTAGAAATATCGCACGGTATAGCCTGGTAGCACTTGGCGTATTAGTCGCGGGATTCAGCCTCGGTGCAGTGTGGCTGGCAAATCGGCAGGCCCCCCGCGTATCACTGACCATTCCATCCGCTCCAGAAAAGCCCCGGAGCAGACGGGGGATAAGTCTCTATATTACCGGGCCGAAAACAATAATTTCAGGTCATGCGATGAACATTAACGTGGGCGAGGCCAACCACAGCCCCCATAAGCTTCTTGCAGGAACGTTTCCACCGGCATGGGCACTTTTTCCGGGAACTTGGTGCTGGGGGCCGGAAAAGATAACGCCAACCGCGATTACACGTTACGTTTCAGGCGGCTATCGGTCGTACGGGGGCGGATCAATGGTTATGCTTTGGATCCCGCCGGGGCAGCGGCGACGAATTGCCGCAATGAATCTCTCGCATAGTTTCGATTTAACTGCTCCGGGCAGGTACGAAGCACAATTATCCGGCCAGGGGATGGTCAGTAACGTGATTACATTTCGCGTCTTGGCACCAGTCCAAAAGATCGTCTACCCTGCAATCGAGCCATTTTCACCGAAGTCGCATGTCCCTGTAGTCTGGGGATCGCCCTGGCACCATATTGAGATCGGAGAATACGGCGAACCTAACCCGCAAGAGTACAAGCCTTTCCCACGGCTACAAATTTTCATACGCAGCGTTGGCAGTCAACCTCAGAGAATTAAACTGACGGGACAGCGTCAAATTGATTTTATTAATTCACGGGTGATTGGGTTATTTGGTGAGGGACACCCGGGGCCGTTCGGCCTGGGGTACATCCGGCCTTTCATAAGCGGAAACTTGGGTACCTATTTTATCCCCGCGCCATTAACCGCGTATGGAAAACTGATGACCACGGAATACCGCCTAAATTCACAGCCGGAAGTAACCTACTCCCTCAAGCCGGGCATCATCTATATCTACCGCAAACCACTTGCGATCGCCCGCGAGTTTGATTTGTCGGTTTACGGTCTTTACCACTTTTCAACCCAATTGCGCGGTACACCGTTGCGCACGGCGCATCTGCAATAACCGCTGTCTCCCGCAATCATCCGTTGGTTGCGTAATCGTCCCCCCACCATAATAGTCCAAATGCAAAGCATTCAAATGTCTTTCGCCGGCGCAGAAGCGATAAATATAGTGCCGCATCGGTTTGGACAGGAACTCTTCGACGGCAATTCCGTCGCCACCGCCAAGTAGCTCCCTGATTGGGTAAGAGCCCTGACCGCCTGTAGCACAACGGGCGCTGCTATCAGACTCGGCAGAAGGTTCGACCGTCGGAACCATTACACCATCGGATCGCAAACGGTTATAAATATAGGAAATGGATACAGGTATACTGCAATTTGCGCTTCACCAACGTGCCCGACAATCCGGGACTGCCGCGCCAAGCGTATCGCGCCGGATTTGCCGTGCGATTGGCGCACTGACCTTGCGATCTCGAAATGAGCCGCTGTTTTCCTCCCTTCAGCCTGCTGCCGTGCTGATTGTGTTGAGCCTTTGCGCGGCGCTGCTAAGCGGCACGCCGGCGGTTGCCACGTCCGTGGCCACATCATCGCCACCACCCATGCAGCGTATCGCGGTGGCGGCAAATGGCCGGGGATTTATCCGTGCAAAATCTGGCCGGGCCTTTCACCCTTGGGGATTCAATTACGGCAATCGGGGCCGGTTGATTGAGGACTTCTGGGTCAGGCACTGGCGCACGGTGGCAAAAGATTTCCAAAATATGAAGGCCATGGGGGCTAATGTCGTGCGCGTGCATCTGCAATATGATAAATTCATGCTTGCGCCCAATAACCCGAATGCCGCCGCGTTTAAAATGCTTTCCCGCCTGCTGGTTCTGGCGCAACGCACCAGGCTCTATCTTGATCTTACCGGGCTGGCGTGTTATCGCGTCGCCGACGTTCCAAAGTGGTACAACGCAATGGATGATAAACAGCGCTGGGCGGCGCAAGAGAATTTCTGGAAGGCCGTGTCCGCCACGTGCGCGCGCAGCCACGCCGTGTTCTGCTACGATCTGGTTAATGAGCCGATATCACCGGGACCTCAGCCGGCCGGACATTGGCAGCCGAAGAGTTCCTTCGGAGGTTATGACTTTTTACAATACATCGCCCTGAATCCCGGCCATACCGATCGCCGGCAGCTTGCCACCCTCTGGATTCGCGCCATGACCGCGGCCATCCGTTCACGCGATAAAAAGACGCTCATCACCGTGGGTCTTTTGCCGTGGATTCCCCGTTGGGGATGGCTTTCCGGCTTTGTCCCGCGAATCATTGCGCCGGATGTGGATTTTATCAGCATACATATTTACCCGCAGGCGAAGCACTTGCATCAGGCCATGGTGGTGTTGCGGAAATGTGCCGTGGGAAAACCGGTTGTGATCGAAGAGACCTTTCCGCTAAGTTGTTCAGCCGCGGAAGAAGAACGATTCCTCCTGAAATCCCGCGCCATCGCCTGCGGCTGGCTGGGTCATTATGACGGTTACACCCTGCAAGACTATGCCAGGTTGGCGGCCAAACATCGCCTGAGCATTGGCCAGGCGATCTATCGCGAATGGGAACAAATGTTTGTGAAGCTCAAGCCGCGGTTTGTACGCTGAGGGATCACCAGAGCATACACAACTGTCGGCATCCGGGCAGCGCGCGTAAACAACGCCGCACCGGCCACGGGATTGGATTATCCTTATTTTATCGCAGTGTCCAATATTCCCACGCATGAACAGTAATTATCCACCACAGTCCCATCAGCCGGCGGCCAATTTCATCAGCGTATGGCCGAATATCGGTCATAAACCATTTACTCAATACATTGAGTAGTTTTACTCAACGCGTTGAGTAAATGCAAATTTCTCGCCCGAGAAAAGTCAACTAAATAGGAAATAACCGCAAAAGTGCCCCAGCTCTACTTCCGCTGCGTTGCGGTGCCGGTGGGGCTGAAGCGGTAAAAATACAGGCATTTGCGGGTTTCGGATTTTCGTGATCCCAAACCAAAACATTCGGTTTTCAGCAAAAGATATAATCGCCGGGCGTAATCGGCGTCTTCCCCGCTATAAATACAAATAACCTGTCCAAGCAATCGCAATCCCGGCCATTACTTGGACAGGCTCCAAGCAGTTGCATTGGGAATTTACATCCAATTGTTCAGCGGTTGAGAAAGAAAGTCCTCCACCGCAATGCCATCGCCGCCGACAAGTAATTTCCTGGTTGGGCTAAACGCTTTGCTGAACGCGGCCATGCCCGGCGGTTTGGCCGGGGAGCGTCCGCTTTTGACTTCAATCGCAAGGGTCCTGCGTCCGGAACGAAGAATAAAATCCACCTCCTGATTATCTTCACGCCAATAGAATAACTGACAACATCCTTCGGCGGCGGCATTGACAAGGTAAGCTCCGACGGCGGATTCCGTAAGCCTGCCCCAGAATTCACGGTCGTTTTGCGCCTCAGTGATGGTCCAATCAGACTGCGCCGTCATCAGCGCCGTGTTGAACACCTGTAATTTTGGGCTTGAGCCGCGGCTGCGCACAGTTTGCCCGGCAAACTTGGACAGCCCGGTCAACATGCCCGCGCCTGTTAATAATTCCAGATAATGCGCCAAAGTAGTGGTGTTGCCGGCATCCTGAAGCTGGCCCAGCATTTTGGTATACGAGAGCACCTGCCCGGAATAGTGACATCCCAGCTCGAAAAGCCGCCGAAGCAGGGCTGGCTTGTCCACGCGCGACAGCAGCAGCACATCGCGCGAAATGGTCGTTTCAATCAGAGAATCTTTGATGTATCGTTTCCAGCGATCCGGTTCGGTTATCAGCGGGGCCGCTCCGGGATATCCGCCGTAATAGAGATACTGTTCAATGCCCCAGCCAAAGGCGGCTCGCATCTCGCCGTAGCTCCAGTGCGGCAGATGAATCACTTCAAATCGACCTGCCAGATTTTCGGACAATCCGTTTTGAATCAGCAGCGGAGATGAGCCGAGAAGAATGACGCACATCGAACGCTTTTCCCGGCTGTCAATATCCCAAAGACGTTTAATGGTCTCGGACCAGTGCGGAGCCTTTTGTACCTCATCAAGCACCAGCACGGGGCCTTGCCGCCGGACTTTGGGCATCCTCCGCGCAGCTTCCCATTGCTGTTCAATCCAATCGCTACCGCGCAAGGCAGGCTCGTCAGCACTGGCAAAACGGGCGGGCCAACCGGAGCGTTCAATGACCTGCTGCACCAGCGTGGTCTTCCCAACCTGCCTCGGGCCGGTAATAACCTGAATAAACCGGTGCGGCTCCGCCAGGCGACGGGTAAGAACATCAGCGTATGGGCGAATATAGTCCATAATTCAATTACTCAATACGTTGAGTAATTTTACTCAATACGTTGAGTAAATTCAAATTTCTCGAACGAGAAAAGTCAACTAAGGGGCCGCCAAGAAATAACCTTTCCAATCTGACTTGGTCTTTTGACCTCTGGCCGCGTTGCCCGCTCGTTACGTATCCATGCGGATATGCTCCTCGCGGGCGTCTTGCCAGACGCCAAAATCCCGGCGTCATATTTGTAAACGTTATTTCTTGGCGGCCCCTAAACAGGAAATAACCGCAAAAGTGCCCCGGCTCTACTTCCGCTGCGTTGCGGTGCCGGTGGGGCTGAAGCGGTAAAAATACAGGCATTTGCGGTTGTTTGGATGCTCCAAATCAGGTATCGAGGTTTCTGATTTCAATAACGGATATAACCGCATCGCGTAATCGGTGTCTTCGCCGCAGTTGATCGCTTTGAACCCCACCTGTAACGCCAATTCCCGTTTCACCGGGCAGAGATGATTGGGCGTGCGGAAATACGCATTGCCCCGCTGGTAATATTTCTTGTGCGTGATGGAATAATCAAATGGCCCGGCGTATACACCATCAACTTCCAGCCGCCCGGCAAACACCACACAATCGCTTTGGGGCGCGGCTTGAATCGCACAAAGGATGTCTCGGATATAGCTCTCCGCCACCATGTCATCATCATCAATAAATGCGACAAATTGCCCCCGCGCCTGTCGCAGCAATTGATCGCGTTTTTCCCCCACCGGCTTTTCACCGCCATCAAGTGCGATATGAATTTCGACGTGCCAGGGATTTTCCAACGCGAAAATCTGCCCGTGCAATTGCTTCAACAACTCCGTCAGCGTCGCGCAACGCCGATGCAGCGATGGAATCAGAATGCTTAATAGGGGCTGAACTATTGTGAACCCGGCCGCTTTTCGCACGTCATACATCAACTTATCGGCGTCCCACCATTGCTGATTCCGGATAAACAGCGCATCAGGCCGCCGGCCCACATGACAATGCCGAAACAGCACCCGCGATTCATAGTGATATTTACCGATCTGCCGCACCACATCCGTAAATTCATTATCACAAAACATCGAGCGATATGCCGGATGATAGGCATAACCAATGCGGCGGTATAAATTCCACCCCAGGATGCTCAACGTGATCAGGCGATTGGAACCGATATAACCATCATCAAAATGCAGCGCTCCGTCCATGGCCGGAAATTGCTGCCGCATGGTCACAGCAATAATATCATCCCAATGCCCCACCTGCGGGATCATGTCATCACTGGCCAGAATCAACACATCCGGCTCCATGCCGACGAGTGCCGGGGCATCTGCCAGATCACTGTTGCAGGCGTCAATTTTACTGCGGCCCGCAGGCCCGATGCGATAATGCACATCAGGCATCTGTGCCAGACGTTGCAATATGAACGGGTTGTTCATCGCGGCATCATCAGCATCTATGCCTATCAGGTACACCACTTCATGCCGCCGCGATTCCAACGCTCTCCACTGCGCCAGGGTTTGGAAAAACATATTCACCCGGCCCCGCGTGGGCCATTTAACCAGAATGTTCATGGATAATCCTGTTTGTTTTTCAATCGTCTTTAAACCGCCGACCGGGCGTAGGGATTTTATCTCCGCGCCCGGTGCGACATGCCCATGCCTATGAAATTGTTTTTGTCCCGGGCATGAAGTTGCGTACAACCGCCTGCCACAGGCTTCCCACACCGGTCTCAATATATCCCCATAGTTTTCCCAAAAGCGCGCCACAATATTCCAGTGGTTTAAATAGCGCCCCGGCAAGAATCGGGAACTTCACACCCATAATGCCAGCCCAGCCAGACTCGCTGAAAAGGATAAGACTCCCAGCAACCAGGAGAAGAAACACCGCAACAACAATAAATCGCCCCAGCTTGTAACTCAATGAATGGGAAATCGCGTGATACCGCGCGGCATTATGCAATTCGCCGGCCTGCACCGCCCGGGCGGATTTTACAAACACCCTCTGGGCTTTAATCGCAGGTTTAACCGCCGCGAGTGTCGCCATCGTTGCGCTGCGCGTTTGCTGTGCATCCTGTGCCACTGTGGCCACTGCCGGGCGAAGGGCCGCAATGTGAGTGTCCCTTTGTGCTTCCAGCTCTGTCTGATGCAACAGGTCGCCGGAATCCCGCACAGTTTCAATAGCCGCCATATTCGCCACGCCCGCGCTACGTTCAACCACGGAAAAATCCGGTGGTGCCGCCAGACGGGCCGTTTGAATGCCCGCACATCCGCTGGCCGCTACCGCCGCAATACCCACAGCCGCCATCACAGCGATTCTTTTTTGATAACTCATTTGAAAACTCCTTTGGTAAAATGTAAAAGTAAACCTCTAAAATTGATTGGCCATGTATTTCCAGAATGTTGCCCGCATCCGGGCGTGGCGGGCACGATTTCGCCATATTCGCAGGCGCCGGTGGGTTTTTATTCGTGCCCGCTTATGCCACAGTGCCCGTCGGGCCTGCGTCGCCGCCACAATAAACCCAAATAGCGCTGTGCCCAGGCCGATAATGGCCGACCAGTCAGTGGACCGTTGCGCCGCCTTTTCCAACATGGGAAATCTCCCGTAATTCACCGAGAAGCTGATCCAGCTTGGCGGATTGCTCATCCTGTTTGGTTTCCAGGCGTTGCCGCCAGGCCGCGGAATCACGGTCGGCTGCATCCATACGCCGCACACCTTCCACCAGCGCCTGTTCCGTTCGGCTGATGCGGCGCTCATGACCAATCAGCCACCCCATTAACGGCCCGACAATCACCGAGGCTGTGGCAAATATTGGCAACCACGTTTGAATGCCGCCAAGACTTTCGGCGCTTTGAGCGATCAACATCGGCACATTGTTCCATGGCAGAAACATTTGAACTTCCCGGAAAAAAAGGCAACAGGTAACAGACAACCGGTTTCAGCCACGGTTGCCTGTCCCCTATCACCTGTCACCTCAATTATGAGACAATCGCCGTTCGCGCTGCCAGTGCCACAAAGCCGCTGCGATTGTTGGCGCTGTTGGGAATTAGCAGCGGCGTCTGCCGGGCGGTTTTGCCATCCACCCGGTAGATGATCCGATACGCCACTTCAGCCGCATCAAAGTAAAGGTGCATGGACATGGCCGCTTCAATACCACCACCAACTTTCGTCGATACCAGGTACTGATTCAAATCCGCCAGAATCACATCACCGGGCGTGCCAATGGCCGAGCAATGGAAGCTGTACACCACCGGAATGCCAAAAAGCCGCGCCTGGGGTGATTGCTGAATGGTACCGGCGGCGAAATACAAATTACGCCCGGACGCATCCTTGAGTTGCTCAAACTGCGCTTCAGCATCCGGATGGGCAATCCACACGACATTGCCGGTATCGCCGGGGCGAATGGTCCAAAGCCGACTCTTCATATTCACCAGATTGCTGTAACTGATGGTGAACCCGGGTTGATTGACATCCGCGGATACTGTTACCAGCGCTCCGCTGTTAAGAATTCCCTGCGGTTGCGCTGAGCCTGCGCCGTTGCCGGTGATAAATGCCTGATTCAGATCCCATGCCAGAGCGATGCCACCTTCATCAAAAATGAAATTGGACAATGCCACGTTGTTATCCTGCAACAATTCATCGGTTACCGGCAGCAGCGTTCCCCAGCGGTTCAGCGTCATCTGCACGCGGTTGTAAACCGGTTTTTGCGGCGTAATGCCCACTCCATCACTGTTAAGCCAACTGCCCAACGAGGTTCCAGCCGCACTGGTCTGGCCCAATGTCGAAATCTGCCGCACTGGAATAAACAGCGAATTGCCGATGTTAATGGGATATTTTCGGGCTTTATCAAAAAGCACCGATTCCGCCAGAACATCGCGGTACAATTGATTGGCATATTCCGTGGGAACCAGCGCTCCGCCATCCGCCAGGACGTTTTCATCCATGCCATCAGCTTTGGCAATCATGCGTTTGATGCGCTCATCACTGGCTTTGTGGGTGAAATGCTTGCGTACGCTCTGGGCAAAATCGCCGAGATTTTTAAATCCGCCCGTGGGGTCCAGATCTTCCCGATCCGGGCCGATCACCAGCGTTGGCCGCACGCCTTTTAATCCGCGTGATACCTGATCAATCACACGGGTGGTGATTTTTTGCGCTGCGGCCTCCAACTGCTCGGTCATGGACTTCTGAATTCCCGCCACAGCCGCATCAAGATCCTGAATGTCCGCGGCCACCGCCTCGGCCACAGCGGTTTCCACAGCGGCCTTGGCCTGATCTTCCGGCAGATCAATAACCGAATCTTTTTTCTGCCCCAGATAATCCTTGAGAAATTTAACTTTCATAGTGTGTCCTCGTAAAAAATAGCAAAACAAAAACCGTTCACAGATCGCCAGGCGGTGCCGTGGTTCCCGATATCTCGGGACCGCCGGTCATGCCGGTCACATCCGACTGCCCCCGCTGTAGGCGCAGCAACCAGGAGATAAGGAGGAAACTTTGTTTTTCAATAGGGTCAGTAGATTGAGTAACGCAGCGGCGGGGCGGCGGTTGACGCGGAGGTGATAGGTGACGGGTTACTGGTGACAGGTTACAGGTGACAGGGGCTTTTGTGGCAACGAACAACGAACAACGAGCAACGAGTAGCGAGAACCTAGAATTTAGAACCTAGAACCTGGGAGGCCTTTTACAGTATTGATCAGTAATATCAGTATTGGTCAGTAATTTCAGTATTGGACGCTTCGCTTGGCGAAAGTGGTGCGTGGGGGAAGGTAGTCCATTTGGGTGGTTGTCGTGGGCGAGGGGGTTACGCGGTGGGCGGCGGTGCAGTAAGGGTGCCATCGGGCGGGGCGGGGCGGGATCAGGCGATGTGGATGGGGAGTTGGAGGAGTTGTTGGGCGCGGTGGTGGTCGGTTTGGCGGGCGAGGAGGAGTTCGTGGAGGAGTGATGGCGGAAGCAGGTCGGCGAATTTGAGGAGGTCGGTTTGGGAGCGGGAAAACTGGATGGCGGGTGGTTGGGTTTGGTGGCGGAGTGTTTCAAGAGCCTGTGAGAATTCCTGGAGAGAGAGTTCTTCCGGCAGGCGGAGCCAGAGATTAAATGGATCGCAGGCGTGGCCAGTGGCGGCGCGGAGGTATTGGGCGAGGGTGGCGTTGGCTTTGATGCCGGCGAAGGTCCACCATAAATGGGATTGGCCATCGGGGAGTACGCAGGTACCGGGGGCGACAAGCGGGGAAAGAGCCTGGCGCAGCTCGGTGATGCGGGCAGCAGCGCGTTTGGACCAGAGTGGCGATGGGTCGGAAGGGGTGAGGGCTTCGCGCATGGCGGCGCAGAGGCTTGGAGAAAGGGCGCTGCTGGAACCGGTCCAGCGGGATCGCCCGTGTTGGGGCGAGGGTTCGACGTGGACGATTTTTCTTTTCCAGTCGATGTGATTGACTTTCCAGCCGTGGCCAGCAAGTGAAAGAATGTGCGGTCCATTGGCGCGGCCGAGGAGGGAATCGGGATGCACAGAGCCAATATCGGAGCGGCCATGGCGAACAAGCATGAGGGGGGCGGAAGTAATAACAGAAAGCAGTTCGCAATAATGTTTGTAACCGAGTTTGCATTCAGCGGCGGGTCCGAGGATAAGCTGCCCGTTATCCTGACATAGGAAATTCGCAGAGATCAGGTGATCGAAGATCAGTGGAACAGTGGTGTCGGGCATGGTTGCGAAGGCGGGGACCGAGCCGATCCAAGCGGTGCAGTCGTGGCGGGAGAAATCGGAGGATTGCAGGGTGAGGGCCAGAAGCTGTTGTACCAATACATGGTATGGCAGCGGCGGCGGGGTGATGTTTTCGATAAATCCGGAGCTCCAGAGTTGGATCAGCGCGGCCGCCTGCAGGAGTGGAAGCTCGGCGGTGGCAAGGAAAAGGCAATTACGCCGGGTATCGGGGCGGCGGCCCGTGCGTCCCATGCGCTGGAGGAACCCGGCGACGGAGGCGGGGGCGTCGATTTGAATGACGCGATCCAGATCGCCGATATCCACGCCAAGTTCCATGGAACTTGTGGCGACGATGACGCAATCGCGGGCGGAAATAAAGGCCTCCTGCGTGCGCAGGCGCTGGTCTTTGCTAAGTGAGCTGTGGCTGACGAAGGTCTGTACTTCAAGATTACGCAGTTCTATGGCCAACTGTTCGGCGCGGGCGCGGCTATCGACAAACACGAGGCGTTTTTCGCCACGGTGCAGGCGCGAGATAATGACGGCGGCGTTTTTTAGAGAGCCGGTAAAATCCAGTTGAACCTCGGGCTGAACCGGATGGGGATCCGCGGGGTGAATGGTGGCGGCGGGGGCGACGGAACCGGCGGTGAGCCAGGATAAAAGTTCGGACGGATTTCCGACGGTTGCGGATAATCCGATGCGCTGGGGATCGCGGTTTGATAATCGGGCAATGCGGGCGAGGACGGAGAGCAAATGGCATCCGCGGTCATCGGCGGCGAAGGCGTGGAGTTCATCGATAATGACGGCCTGGATAGAAGCAAAAAGAGGCAGAGAATCAATTTTTCTGGAAACCAGCATGAGTTCGAGTGACTCGGGTGTGGTCAGGAGGATGTCGGGGGGATCGGCGGTGATCTGGGCACGCTGGGCAGGGGAACTGTCGCCGTGCCAGAGCGAACAGGTGCGGCCAAGGAGTTGCGCGTAGCGTTGGAGCCGGGGATGCAAATTATTGAGCAGCGCCCGGGTGGGGCAAAGATAAAGGACGGTGAGTCCGCGCCAATTTTCGGAAAGCATCCGGGAGAGCATGGGGAAGATGGCGGCTTCGGTTTTTCCACCGGCGGTGGGAGCAATAACCAGCGCGTGGGAGCCGGCAAGAACCAGCGGAATGACCTGGTGCTGAAAAGCCCGCAGTTCGCGCCAGCCCAGAGAGTTGACGATGTGGTGCTGGAGGCTGGGGTGAAGTTGGTCAAAGGCGGTCAAGCGGGCGTCCTCAAGTCAGTTCAATGTCATCAACACTGGCGGCAGCGGCGGCGTGGCGTTCAGCGGTGGTGAGCTCGGTTTCCTGGATGGTGAGCTTGTAGTGCAGATGGGGGTCAAAATCAGGGAACTGGTCGATGCGATCCAGAATATCGGCGACCAGTTTTTTCAGGAAGATGCGCGGAACAACGCCGACTTTTCCGCCGAGCTTTCCGGCGACAGCCTTCGCAAGTTCGGCGATGTATGAATCCGGACAGAGTGTGGTGATGCGTTCGGGGGCGACAGCGTAAAGCGTATAAATTTCGCGGACTTTTCGGCCAATTTCACAGAGGCGGTCAAAATCAAAAGCGGCGAGGCGAATTTGCACAGCGCGGGGATTATCAAAGCGGGGTTCGGTTTGGAAATCAACATGGATACGCTGGGTCAGCGGTTCAAGGCGCTGGGCCCCCTGCGGGGAGTCGTAAAAGGCGGCGGTTCCGGTGATCAGCAGGTAGAGGCCGGGAAAGCGGCCAGAGTCGATGTCGTCGATGAGCTGGCGCAGGGCATTGAGGCTTTTGTCGCGCACGTCACTACGGGCGCGCTGGATGGTTTCAACTTCATCAAGAACAAGATAAAGGCCGGCGTGGCCAGAATCGCGTAACACGGTGAGCAGTCCCTGGAGGAAATTCATGGCGCCGAAGTGGTCGATTTCTCCTTTGACTCCGGCGCGACGTTTCACGTCGGCGGGGACGTTGGGCTGTCCGGCGAGCCAAGCGGCAATTCCATCCGCCAGGGCAGCGTCGCCGGTTGCGCGGGCGTCGTGGTAGCTGCGAATGGCGATGGCAAACATGGGGGCGGATTGCGTGACGGTGGCGAGGCGCTGTTCCATGAGGGTGTTGGCGTGCTGAAGCAACTGGGACTGGTTGTCGGGGGTGATGTTTCCGGCGGCTAAGACATCTTCTTCCAGAGTATAGAACCAGCTATCGAGAATATTTTGCAAAGCACCGGTGGGTGTATCGGGGGTGCCAAGGCGTTCCATGAGGCGGCGATAGACGGTTTCCAGACGGTGCAGCGGGGTTTCGGTTTCGGAGATTTGGACTTCGGAGGTGGCAAAGCCGAGGTGGCGGGCGCGTTCTGCAAGCCAGCGGGAGAAGAAGGTTTTTCCGGATCCGTATTCACCGCGCAGGGCTTTGAAGCGGGCAGCGCCGGTTTTTACGCTTTGCAGTTCGGCATCCATTGTGGCCAGGAAGGGATGCAGGCCGACGGCCAGGAGGTCCAGGTTTTGGGCGGGAACCGTTCCGCGACGCAGAGCGTCGATGAGTTCGTCGCGGCGCTGGTGGGTGATGGTTTTCATATAACTCCATGGGAATCAGGATGCGAGTTCAAACTGCTTTTTAAGCAGATCAACGTTTAATTTCACGGTGCTGGCAACGGGGTCGCGTTCAATAATCGCATACGCTTCAATGTTCAGCAGGCGTTGTAATCCGGCGAGCAATCCGGGCAGGCGGTATTCGGGAACATTGATGGCCGCAGCCAGAGCCTGCGTGGTCATCGTGCCGCCGCGGTTGAAAAGCGCGGCAAGGAAGGCTCGGACGATGGCATCGGTGATATTGGCGCGGGCGGTGCGCAGTTTTTGAGCTTTGAATAGTTGGCATTCCAACAGGGCCGCAATCCATGGCGCCTCGGGTTGGGAGGTTTGGGGGTGGGCGACAGGAATTGGTGGCGAATCAAAAAGAGTCGGGGCCGCGACAGGTGCTGTCTGGGGCGGTGGCCGGTTCGTTGCGGCTGGCGCAGAGACGGCGATGGCGACGGTTGGCTCGGTCCACCAGGAAGGAATATCGGCCTGGGAGAGTTCCTTCAGGGGCTGGGGCGGTATTGGCTGGGACCAGAGAAAACTGATGGGGGTGAGCATTTCCTGCGGGGTGGCACCGCCATGATAACCATTTTTTTTAGGGCCATAGCGGAGCGTTTCCGACCAGGGAACCACGACGCGGCCTGATGGGGGCAGCAGTACGCGGGGAGATTGAATTTCAATTTCGCCGTTGGTCAACGGCGTTCCGGGGCGGTGCCACCGGAGGCCATCTTCGGCCAGGCATAATTCGGATTGGCGGTCGAGGATGTGGCCATGATCGCTAAGCAGAATTACCAGTCTTCCGGCATCGCGGGCGGCAGCGAGAATGGGGGCAAGCGTGCGGATGTACTGCATGGTCCAGATGGCGTCGGTCTGGTCGCCTTTATCGAGATGGTCATCAATGGCGTTGATGACAATGCCGACAAGGCGCTGATTGTCATTGGCGATGGCAGCGCGGATATCGGTTGCAAGGCTGGAATCCTCATCGCCCTGGAGAGCGGCTTTGTGGAAAAGCCGGGGGGGATGTGCGGACTTTGATTCCGCCAGAAGCGCAGGGTGGTTGGCAAATCCCTGGGCTTCATCGGCGGCCTGGCCACGGCGCAGAGAACCGCAAAAAAGACTGGTACGGCAAACCTCAGTGACGGATGGCAAAGCGGAAAGACTGATGAGTCGATGAGACTGCAGGCCATGTTCATACCAGTTATGTAATTGCAGGTCGGTGCGGAGTTCCTGAAATACGGCCCAGCTCATGGCGTCCAGCAGCAGCAGCAATACGGGTGCGGCATGGGCGGCGGGGGCGACGATCTGGGTGAGGATATTTTCCACCGGGATCAGGCCGGAATCAGAGCTGCCCGGGGTGAATCGTTCATTGAGTGCGGTGGCGAAGCTCTGGTTTTGCAGTTGGCGAAAATCCGTTACGCGGTTTACGAGGCGTGTGAAAGCAGCGGCGAGTTCCGGGTTGGGTTCACCGCCGCGCAGGACCTGGCGTGCCCAGTCCACAAAGCCACCATCGGAAGCGTACTGGCGGGCCAGGTCGGCGAGGGTCGCGGAGGGGGTTGGCACGGCGACGAGTTGGTTGGCCAGCCAGCGAGCGAGACGTATGGCCATTTGAACACGTTCAAAGCGGCGGTCAGGTTGGCGGGCCAGACGATGTTCAAACACGGCGTTGTACAGGTTGCAGAGTTCATCGGAGAGCGTGGTGCTGCGAGCGTCAACATGGGCGGTTATGGCGCGGGCGAGGCGGGAAAGGCGTTGCTCCAGCGCACAGTCAAGATTGGCGCTAAGCCAGGCGTGATCTCCAGCTCCGATTTGAATAAGAATATTCTGGGCATCTTCAATGGACTTTTGGGCTGCGGATGCCGAAATGTCCGGCAGTGCAGAAAGTGCGGCAGTCTGCCATTGGCGGGCGGCAGCGACTGAAAGGTGGGAAATTCCCGCGTGGGCTTCCAGTCGGCCAGCGGCCTTATCAAGTTGTGAGCCAATGGCATCGTGATAGACGACCTCAATGGCTAATCCGATGGCCAGAACGTGGGCACCATGGGCTGCGGCCAGAGAGGTGAGGATAATGGATGCGGTATCACCGGCGGTTTGAGCAATCCATCGGGTGGCGGCAGCACGGAATTCGGGGGTGGCGGCCTGCCAGCGCGCGGCGAGGTTGTCTTCAGCGGCGGCATGGAGGATGTCACGGATATCCGGGTTGGAATTGGGCAGCGCCAGGCAGTTACGGAGGAGGATGTTCCAGACGGTTTCGGCGTCAAGCAGGCCGCTGGTGGCGGGCGGAAAGTCGCCGTCGGCATATTCAAGAAGCAGATCGGCGAGAAAATTGTCGCGGGCGATGCGTGGATCGACGGTTTTGGCGTTGAAAAGCGAAAGGGCAATTTGCCAGGCGTTGAGGGGGACAACTTTGCGCAGAGCGACGCGCGCGAGGATGTCGTCGCTGAGTGCCAGCGAATCCGGCGGCGTTACCAGCACGGTGGTGTTTGCGTTTTGATCGGTTTGCTGCAAAGCGAGGCGCATTTGCAGGGGCGAATCGCATTGATAAACCCACATGGGTTGGCCTGATATGAGGTTGTCGGTGGGGCCGATCCAGCGACCGGCGCTGGAAATTGCAAATACTTTAGCGTCCGGAGCGCTTTTGCGGATGGCGCTGACCTGGGCGCGGAGGTTGTTGAGTGTTGGGCTGGTGGCGGCGGCCATAGGCTTATTCCTCAATAATCCAGGAGACCGTAATGCGTGCGTGACGGGTGGAATCGCTGAGCTTCCGGAGCCGGTCTAATTCGGTTATGGCCTGGTCGAGAGTGATATTTTCGCGGCTACCGTGGTCGACGATTTTACGGGCGGTGGCGGGTGGCGGCGGTGGGGCGTGGGCAGCGGGTGCGGGCGGCGGCGTGGCCGGCGACGCAGCGGGGGGTGCCAGGAGATCAACGGCGTGGCTTTGCCCATTACGCAGGACTGGTTCAATCGCGGTGACGTGCTGATCCTTTTGCAAAGCGGCGGTAACGCGGGTGAGAATGTCCCGGGCGGCGGCGGCGCGATGGTCGGTCAGGCGGTGCAGAGAGTCAAAAAGTTTCCATTGGGTGTTGGCCAATGCTGTGACAACCTCGGCGGCAGAGGTGAGGCTGGTAGCCATGGCGGCGGCGGAGGTTTGCGGGTTGAACGTAGCGAGTGCGTCAATAACGGCAGCGGGTTTGGCATCCGAGATTGTTTCGAGCAAATTGAGGACCGATCGGGCGGTTTGGTAGCGCGGGGAGCTTTCCCGGGTGAGGTTAAAGTTATCAAGGTGCATTTGCAGATCAACGGGGAGGCGACGGCAGGAGTCCAACTTGCCGCGGATCAGTGATTGGATGGCATCAGCGAGCCGGGCCAGATTGGAAGCGTTGAGCAGCGGCGAGGAGGTTGTACCGAAAATTACGCTGGCCCGCTGAATAGCGGCAGTCCAGGCTGCCTCTGCGGGAAGTTGCTGGAGGCGGAGTTCAAGTTCATCGGACAATGTGGCAAGGGCGGCATCAACGGGGGCACCGTGAAGGAAGAAGCTGCGATTGGTCTGGGCGGCGAAGATCAGGATGATGAGATTTTCGCATGGGATGGGGAGGCCCATGGGGCTGGGTTCGTTGAGCCATGTGCGCAGGGCCTGCACGGTGATGGTATTGCCGGATTGGGCGGCCCTGCGGGTGAAACGATCTTTCCAATGCTGGCCGAGAACGAAATGCGTATCGCCCTGCTGGCCAAGCTGGAGCGGTTCGGCGATTTTTTTCATTAGGTCACGCAGGGGGCGGTCAACGACCAGTAGACGGCCATCTCTTTCAGATACAGCTTTAAGAATTTCGTCATAAACTTTGCGGATGCTGGCGGATTTTATTTCCGTGGTGAAATCGGGATGGGCGGGGAATTCATAGGCCAGAGCCTGGCCGAGAAGTTCCCAGAGGGAGTCTTTAAGGTTTCCAGCGGCGGGCGGCTGGAGATTGAGGCCGGAGCGCAGCGACTGGAAGGTGTCGGCAAGCTCATGGGAATTGTCCACGGAAGGGCTGTGGCTGCCGCGAATGCCGTAAGCACATTGGATATGCTGGCGCACGCGTTCCTGGAGGGAATTTTTCTGGTTGTCCAGAAGGGACCGGGCGGTCTGGCGGTCCTGCGGCGAGAGAAAACCGGCGTAATTGTTGAAGCGTTCTCCGGTAAGGATGTGTTCGAGGATCACCAGGCGGCTTAAATCGCGTAAGGCGGATTGCGAAAAAAAGGCCGGCAGCCAGACCAGGGTGCGTGTGCCATGCGGGTTGTTGCTGTGAAATTGCTGGAGTTTGCTGATGTCGTCTCTGGTGGTGTGGCCCGGTTCATCAAAGGGGTAGTCGATGACGACTTTCCAATCGGTGCCGGCGGCGGTGAGGCTGGTATCAGGCAGGGTGCGGACATTGCCGTAGATAAGTTCGCAGTGGCGCGGGGTGTTGCGCCAGGAGAAGTCATAGGAGAGGAACATAGAGTCGGTATCCGGCATGGCGAGTTCTTCAAAGAGTATCCGGCGAACCATGCGCATCTGATTGCCCTGATTATCCTCCTGGGTGGCGGCGGTGATGATGGCTTCAGTGTCCACGCCACTGAGTTGAATGGAAATGGCGGGATTGGCGGATTCACGGTCGATTTTTATTTCACCAACCTGGCTGGACCAGTTTTTTATCTTCTGCATGACCAGGCCCGGTTCGGTGCCGGGAATCGGCGCGCGGATGGTGCCGTGATTCAGGGCGGCGAGGCGGTTGGCGTTGAGGTTGCGAAGAGATGGGACTCCGGGCACCAGGGCGGAGAGTAAAAGTGTTTTTATGAGGCGATCATCATTGATGAAATTGATACGGGCGGGATCTTCGGCAGCACGGGCAAGCAGGATATCGCGGGTGGTGCTGTAATGGGCTTCGAGCATGGGGAGGAGTTTTTCCTCATAGAGTTTGCGGGCGTTGTCAAAATGGATTTTCATTTCCTGGCTGAAAGCTTCTTCACCATGGGCGACGGCATCATAAAGATCCCCGACGGGGACGATATCCCCGACTTTAAGTGTGGCCTGCTGGGAGACGAGAATCTGGAGCATGACTTTCAGGGCGGTGCGTTCGCGCTGCAACATGCCGGAGGCGGCGATAAGGGTTTCCATCAGGGCGGGGCTGAAGGGGTAAATAAGGTGGAAGGTTTCACGGTCATATTCATTGGCCAGAAGAGCGTCCATAACATCCTTGCGGATGGCGGCGGTTGTAGCGAAGGCTGCGTCAAGTTCCTGGCGGGCGGCGGGGCTGCGGGGTTTGAGGATTCTTTTATTGGCAATCAGGGGGAGATTGCGGTCTTCAAGTTTGATGACATTAAAGCGCCCTTCGGACCAGTCGACGGAATCATCAAAGTTGAGCCGTTGGGCACCGGGGACGGTATCGCCGATGAGTTTGCGCAGGTCCCGCTGGCGGGCGACGAAGCTGATAAGAGGAATGGGGCGATTGGCGTTCTGGGACTCGACGAGTTTGACGAGTTTCTGGGTTTCGTGGTGAATGAAATTAAGATCGGCGGCGTGGCTGGCGAGCCAGAGAATCAGTTCATCAAGAAAGAGAATAACGGCATGATAGCCCAGGGATTGGGCGTGCTGGGAGATAACGGCCAAGCCTTTGTCCAGGTCCAGGTAGGCTTCATCCTGACCGGCGGCGACGTTGTGATAGCTGCTGAAAAACGCGCCGATTAAATCGCCGGTGAGTCGGGCGCGCTGCGGATCACCGGGGTAGGCGGCGAGGGCAGCGTTGAAACTTTCAGCGGACCAGCGATTGATCTGGCCCCAGCCGCTGGAGGAATCTGATTTCTGGTTGAGCTTGGCAAAGAACTGGGTGTCGCCGAGATCGGTGCGGAGGCTTTTGGCATCTTCAAATAAGCTTTCGGCGAGGTAAACGCCGGGGATGGGGGCTTCGGGGTGAATCTGGCGGACGTAATTGGCATATTGGCCGAGGATACCCTGTTCCATGCTGCGGCAGCCGATCATGTGGAATGGAATCAGGAGGAATTTTTTATTTTGGGTCCAGGGGTTGTGTTTGGCGACAACGGGTGCGAGTTCATGGATGGCGCGGGCGTCGGGGTTGTTAAGCAAAAGCAGGTGCAGCACGGCCATAAAATGACTTTTTCCGCTGCCGAAACTGCCGTGGAGATAGCAGGCTTTGCTGGTGTTGGATTCAATGGCGCTTTTAATAAAACCCAAAGCGAGGTCAAAGCAGTTGGCTAATTGCGGGGTGACAACATAGTTGTGGAGCGTGGCGGGGGCATTGGCGCTGGAAACGCCGGCGGTAAGGTTAAGGACAAAATCGCCCTTGTTGACCTGGGCGGGGAGATCAAGGAGGTCGCGGATGTATTGGGGCATGGGGGATTCATTCCTTTCCAACGGCGACAAGCGCCACATAAATGTGGCGGCTAAGACGCGGGCTGCGTTTTTGCGTTGGGCCAGATTTTGCGATTAACGATCGCGTTACGTTGCCAATACATGGCCCGTTTCCCGGCGGCCCGTATGGCGTAATTGTACGTGATTGTTGGGGTTTGGCCAGATGCGGGATTGGGGGGATTTGCGATTTCGGGATTTGGGTTCGCCCATCGCCGGGCGATGGCGCTAAACGGGGAGGTGTTTGGGGGGTGGGGACGTCAGGATTTGCGGTTTTGGTTGGCCAGCCCGGCGGATTCTGCGAGGTGCAGCATTTCGTTGAGGAGCGTTTGGAGGGCCGGGCATTTTTGGCAGGCAATATCCGGGTCGAGTTTGGCGAAAAGTTGTTTTCCATAAACCACTTTTTTATAGGAGCTGTGGTTGGCCTGTGAGTAGAGGCTATCGAGAAGTGTGGCGGGTGGAGAGTTTACCGCAATCACGTCGGCGTGATCTGACCCGTTGAGATAGAAGTGGGCCTTTTTGGACACGTCGTCCACGAGTTCGGCCCAGCCATCGAAGCGGACGGATTTGATGGCCACTGGTTGCCGCAGCCGACTATCAAGCCAGCGCTTGAGAAAGGCGGGGACGGCCTTGTGTTCCGTGTGGCCTTCCACAAAGAGGATAAATTTCATACCAGGCTCTCCAACTCGCCGGACTTGAATAACGAACCCAGTGAGTAGCCCTTCAGCCATTCTTGAAGTGTTTGATCCGACAGCACCTTTAGAACGGTTTGGCCATTTTGCCACAACGCTACGGTTGTTGTGAGCGTTTCTGGTTTGAAGGCATCAAGGAACTGGGGGGAATGGGTGGTTAAAATGACCTGCGAGCGCTGCGCTGCAGCCACCGCATATTCCGCCACGATTGGCAGCATGGATGGATGCAGGCCAACTTCCGGTTCATCAATGGCGATCAGGGGTGCGGCTTCTGGGCTGGCCAATACGGTCAGAAGAAACAGAAACCTCAGTGTACCGTCGGAGAGATCCGCAGCGGATTGTTCCCGCTTGAGGCTTTTCCAGCGCAGGCGAAGTTGGATGCGCTGGTCGGCGGCGGGAGGGAACACGAGTTCTTCGAAATCATCGCCGAAGGCCGCGTTCATGGCGGCGTTAATTTCCCGCTTGAAATCACGGTCTCCGGTGTAGAGTGTGTGCAGAACGCTGATGAGGTTCTGGCCATCAGGATCGACCCGTTTTTCAAGGCGTGATATGGACGCCTGGCGGATTGGTGAATCCTTGTTAACGTGTAAATCGTGGTAGACTGTCCAAGCGGCCAGCTCGCGCCGGTACGGCGGGATGAGCTTGTTGTAGCCGAATGGCCCCGTGGCCAATGAAAGCATCGTCTCGTCGTCGGAAAGTGATTCTTCGGGTGCTACAAAGCTGTGTTCGTTTTCATCAAAAATATGGGCCTTTTTTTCCTGGCGATCGATGAGCTTAAATGGATCGGTTTTTTCGCCTGTCTTGACGCGGTGATAATTTCCCAGAACCTCGTGCTCCACGCGGTACGTACTGGACTTGCCGATCTGGGCGAGCGTGGCTTCGTAGGTAAGACTCTCGCGCAAGGGGTTGCGCCATGGGTCGACCGGGGAGGTTTCGATCTTCCAGAATATTTCCCTAGCGCTGTCATCCCAGAGCAGAGGGTCGACGCCGCCAAGAGTCTGGACATGCTTGCCGAGTCGCCCCTGAGCGGAAACTGAGATCAGTTCGAGAATGCGCAGGAGGTTAGCCCAACCTTCGCACTTTGGCACAAAAAAAGGCCCTGGCGTTCAACCAGGGGAAAAAGTCTGTACCATAAACTCATGGGAACTCAGGGATTTGTTACCTCCATGTGCGGTGCCAAGGCCGCCAATTGACTGGCGTAAATCTTGGGTGGCGGCTGTTCCG
>Ga0080006_1159267_pt1 | contig 36573 bp, 35 predicted proteins | sample RS3BMetagenome_FD_69209 | JGI IMG/M metagenome (GOLD analysis project Ga0080006, IMG submission 69209) | Ferric oxide microbial mat and aquatic microbial communities from Rainbow Spring, Yellowstone National Park, USA - RS3B (SPADES... ...
CGTTGGAAACGGTTATCCCCCTTTCCGCGGCCGCGGCCAGGTCTATGTGGTCGTAACCGGTGGAGCGCGTGCACACGAACTTCAGGCCCGGGGCCGAGTCGAAAACGGCCGAGTCGAGCTTAGAGTATATGAAAACGGAAAGCGCTTCCACGCCAGCCAAAAGGCGTGCCACGTTTGATTTGTTTACGATATCTTCGACGAACTGCACCTCCGCGTTCAATTCCTCGCTTAACCCCTGCAGCGCCTTCCGCACATCCTCATCCGCTTCCGCCACAAGTACTTTCATATGAATTATTACCTAAGAACAAAAAAGCGTTTTTGTCGGAAGGAGTTGAGCCGGAAGGATTGCGCAACGAATTAAGCCGCCGCATCGACCCGGATGGGCGTACTCGACCGCTCGGCACCTGCTTTACTCAGCCCGTAAACTACCCCGTCCTTACGGACGGGGCTTTGGGGTTTCCAGCGACCTCCGCGGCGCGCCTTCATCCCCCTTCGGGCCGTTTACGTATCCCCGACCCTTACATCTCGTCAAGGCACGGGCTGTGTTTTTGGATGCGTTCGCCCTGCGTTGCGCCGTCAGCACCGCCCCGGCTTTCAAAGAAAGGGAACATACCCTACGGCTTTATATCACGACCTATATTTATAAGTAACTCCCCGCCCTTACGGATGACGTCTCTGGTGGAAAAAGATGACGCTCAAGCGTAAAACCTGGGGAAACCAAACTTACAAGAGGTTAAAGGCTATGATAAGGGGCGCAAATAACACTGATACGGTGACTATAACTTTAATTAGTGGATTAACCGCTGGCCCCGCGGTATCCTTCGTGGCATCCCCAACCGTATCCCCAACCACCGCGGCCTTGTGCGCCTCCGAGTTTTTGCCGCCGTGAGCTCCCATCTCCACGTACTTTTTAGCGTTATCCCAAGCCCCTCCTCCAGTGGTCATCCAGACGGCGATCGGGAAGCCCGTTATTATGGCACCGAAGATGTAGCCAGTCAAGGCCAGGGGCCCTAGCAGAAAGCCCACGACCAGCGGACCCCCCGCCGCAAGGAGAGCTGGGGCCATCAGCCTCTTAAGTGCCGACCTGGTAGATATGCTTACGCATGCGGCGTAGTCCGGCTTGACCGAACCGTCCATGACGCCCTCCAACTTGAACTGCCTTCTAATTTCATTGACCACGTCGAAAGCGGTGCTCCCCACTGCCTCCATGAGCATCGACGTGAAAAGAAAGGGCACCATGGCACCTATGAACATCCCAACCAATACAAGGGGGTCAAAAATGAACATGTCTGAGACGTAGCGGGCGGGAAGCTCAAGCTCGAACGCCGCAAACAAAGAAATGGTTGCCAAAGCAGCGGAGGCTATGGCGTAGGCCTTGGTAGTGGCCTTCGTCGTATTGCCGACCGAGTCCAGAGGATCGGTTGCCCCACTCCTCACCTCTTGAGGGAGTCCTGCCATTTCGGCTATGCCACCAGCGTTGTCCGCTATTGGTCCGAAAGTATCAATTGATATGACCATACCAGCCAAAGAAACCATTGAAACGGCCGAAATCGAAACGGCGTAAACACCGGCATAAAAGGACGGGCCAAAGGGAGCAAACCCACCGTTCGCGAGAAACACCGCCATTATCGCCGCTGCCACCACCAGAACGGGCACGGCCGTTGACCTGAGCCCATTGGCCATCCCGCTTATTATGTTTATAGCAGGACCAGTTTGAGATTTCGCGGCAACCCGCTTCACCGGTTGAAATTCATACGATGTAAAGTATTCCGCGAACACATACATACTAACCAGCACGACAACGCCCACCAAAACCGAGATAAACAACCCAGGAAAGGACTTCAAAAAGGCATAGTCGAGGATAAGGGCCGCGACCGAAGATACCGCCAGCCCCTTGTAAAAGGCGTTCATTATCCTGCCCGCGCCCACGCGGACGAAGGGAACTCCTAGGACGGTGGCGATGGCCGCAACGCCTCCTATGAGCAACGGCAGTTGCACAGCCAATTCGCTAAGCTGAGATGGAAGCCCCCTCAGGAGCTCCCCTAGCACCATAGCGGTGACTATGGTAACCGCGTAAGTTTCGAAAAGGTCTGCCCCCATCCCAGCGCAGTCACCCACGTTGTCGCCCACGTTATCGGCTATCACCCCTGGGTTCCTCGGGTCGTCCTCCGGTATTCCTGCCTCGACCTTGCCCACCAAATCGGTGCCTATGTCCGCCCCCTTCGTGTATATCCCACCCCCTACCCTCATGAAAAGGCTCACCAGGGATGCCCCAAACATATACCCAACCATCTTTAACGGATCACCGAAGGCCAAGTAAAGCGACGAAATACCGACCAGGGCCACCCCCACCACTAAGAGGCCCATCACCGCTCCCCCCTCATAAGCCGCCGAAAAAGCATCCCTCAGCCCTCCGCGTACGGCGGCCGAAACCGACCTAACGTTAGCCTTCAAGGACGTGCTAATACCCACGTAGCCGGCAAGCGCGGAGCTGGCCGAGCCCACCACAAAACTCAGCGAATTCTGCCATCCCACCGCCAGCAAGATCAAGAGCGCGAGCACAACCGTCCCGATGGCAACGGGGATGAGCTCCTCTCTGAGGAAGGCATGCGCACCCTGCCTTATGTAGGCGGCCACCTCGCGCACCCGACCGCTTCCTTCATCGCGAGAAGCGAGCTTAAGCCAGTAAAACAGGGAAACGCCCAAGGCTACCGCTCCCAAACCCAAGGAGATGTAGGCGATCAACGCTACATATTATGTGGGCATAAATATATGGTTTGCCCAAGAAGACGCTGGGTTCAACCTCGAATTGGAAAACGGCTTCGTGCCTTCATCAACTGCCTAGCGGCGATTATTAGGGGATCCCAAACCTCAGTTATGGCCGGCATGTACCCCATTTCAACGAAGAATAACTGCTCGACCGTCATGCCCGCCGCTACTGCCGAGGCCAATAGGTCTAACCTTCCCAACACTTCCTCATTGCCCATCAACTGACCTCCTATCAGCCTCTTACTCCCCTCTTCCGATATCAACTTCACGACGATTTCAGATCCCCCTGGGTAATAGCGAGCCCTGCTGGGCGCCCTTATGGTCGTTGACAGGGTCCTGAACCCCTCCGCCTTTGCTTCCCTTTCTGTCAAACCGGTTTTGCCGATGAACTTCTCGTAAAACTTCGTGATGACCGTACCCACCACGCCGGGGAAGGACATATTTCCCCCCGCTATGTTTGTCCCCGCGACGAAACCCATCTTGTTGGCCACTGGAGCGTAGGGTTGCCAATCCCTCTTGTGAGTGATCACGTTAACCGAGTCGGCCACGTCACCCGCCGCGAAGACGCCTTTGACGGACGTTTCCATGTTCCCGTTTGTGGCTACCGCCCCCTTGGCTCCCAGTTGAAGGCCGCCGAAGGTCACGTTTGGCTCCACGCCCAGGCTCAGTATGACCGCGTCGGCCTCGTAAACGCCCGAGTCCGTCTTCGCGGACCGACCGCCATCACCAACCGACACTAGGCTTTCCCCCATCCTCAGCTCGATCCTCTTCGACGCGAATTCCCCGAGGTATTTGCCCACGTCTTCATCCAAAACCCTGCTGAGGGGGTAGTCCCCGCGGTGTATCAGCGTCACCTTTCTCCCCTTAGCGCTCATGGCTTCTGCCAGCTCCAGACCCAGCACTCCGCCTCCCACGATCACGACTCTGGAAGCATCAGATAGAGAGGCCCGAAGAGCAGGCGCTTCTGCCGGGTGGTGAACTAGGTGCACCCTTTCTCCTCCAACGCCTTCTATGCGGGGTACCACCGGTTTTGCCCCGGTGGCAAGCACGGCGTGATCGAATTCAAGAGAGACCTTTTCCCCATCTTTCTCGTAGGTCACGCGCCTTTCACTGAAATCTGCCTCAACCACTTTGGCACCAGTTAGGACGTTTATATTCCGCTTCTCCTTGAAGAAAGAGGGCGTATAGTTCATGAAAAGGGAAGGATCGTCGAACAACCCCTCCAAGAAATAGGGTATCCCGCATGGGGCATGACTGACGTACTCCGTGGCTTCGAGGACGGTGATGCGCGCATTGGGGTCAAGCCTTCTGACCCTCGACGAAGCGCTCATACCTGCCGCCCCGCCACCGATCACCACTACGTCTTTTCTGGTTTCCATGGTTAGAAACGGAGGGATCTATATAAATGGGCGGGTTGCCAAAGCAAAAGGCGGGCGTCCCGTGAGAGGTCGCTGACCTCCTTTCCCTGAAGGGCGAGATTTGCCATTCATCTTATCACAACTCGCGCGCTCAACCAGCTTTAGCAAAGCTTGCCATGCTTGGCCTAGCCCAGCAGCGGTTAGACGGAAAACTTAAAGGTAAGACTTAGTTTTGTTGAGCGGTGCCTCGATAGCTCAGCCCGGCCAGAGCACCTGCCTTGTAAGCAGGGGGTCGCGGGTTCGAAGCCCGCTCGAGGCTCTCATGCGACTCGTACGCCCCTGACGGGTAAGGATTCTGGCGAGGGTCCTAGGTCGTGGGTCATTGCCCTCTCACTAACGGCTCAACCGCTTGTGGGCGGTTTTTTCTCCCACCTCGCATCGCTCGCAACGTAATAGGCCGGGAGCTGGAGGGTAACCCTTCTTTTGCCATTAACCCTTCTAGGAAATTGGCCCCCCATCTGGCCGTCCCCAGCGAGTCGGGTATGCGCTAGAACGCGGCCCTTTTCGCGAGCTGGAACCAAGATGAGCCCCCTGTTGCGCTCGCCTTCGCGGACTTCTCCCAAGGAATATGGCCCGCCGACTCACCCGTTGGACGCCAGAGCATTCTAACGAACATTAGCATTTAACTTTCAACTTTTAGGGGAGGATAGCTGCGTTTGCTGACCTCCTCCCCGCCCTGAAGGGCGAGGCTTGTCGTTCGCTTCATCAATAAGAGCGACCGTTCGGAAGCCGTACCCCTTCCCCTAAAGGAAGGGGATTTTCGCTCCCCCTCCCTCGCCCTGAAAAGACCGAAAGGGATTGATGGGAACCACCGGCCAAACTTTCAATCCAGTGCGCGCGACGCAAAACGTGAAAATACTCGCGGCGCAGCCGGCGAGAAAGCCTATCGCAGGTAAGCCCTCGCCAAATGGCTCGTTCTCCACTTCCGTTTACTTCGCCAAAGCTACCACGGTAACCCCTATTTTTTATGGCTAGCCAACCTTGGATAAGCATAATTCGCCACTTCCCAAAACAAAAACGCTTAATAGACGGCCCGCTATGCCATCTCTGGGTGCTATGGGTTGATTTTCGGTGTGCTGCCTTGCGTTGAACGTGTAAAAAATCAAGAGGAGGGCGATGCGAGGGTATGATGTACGATACCGCAATAGTCGGAGCGGGACCGGCCGGCCTCTTCGCAGCTTACGAAATAACGCTGAACTACCCGGGGATAAACGTGATCATCATCGATAAGGGCCTCAAGGTGGAGCAGAGAAACTGCCCGTTGCCAAAACTGGGCAGGTGTATTTGCCCTGTATGTCACATAAACCACGGGGTAGGTGGAGCCGGCCTTTTCAGCAGCGGGATAATAAACCTTAGGCCCGACATAGGTGGGGACCTTCAGGAGCTGGTGGGAAGCTGGGATTTGGCTAACGCCCTAATAGACTACGTCGATGAAACCTTCTTGAAGTTTGGGGCTAACAAAGAAAGGGTCTTCGAACCAATGGGGGATAAGTTCGCAGACTACCAAAGGGAAGCAGCCGAAGTAGGCGCGCACCTAATTCCCATTAGGCAAAGGCACATGGGAACCGACGGTTCAGTGGCCGTAATATCGGAATTCACGCGGTACCTCGAAAAGGCAGGGGTGAAGTTCTCTTTGCTCACCTCGGTCGAGACCGTAGAAAGGGCCGGGGACCACTACGAGTTGAAGACCGATAAAGGGATTGTTGAGTCCAAGACCGTTTTAGCGGCCCCGGGACGTGCTGGCGCCGACTGGTTCAGAGACCAGGCCAAAAAACTTCACCTTGAGGTTACACCTAACCCCTTGGACGTCGGCATAAGGGTTGAGGTACCCAAATACGTCATGGATCCCCTAACCGACCTTTACATGGATCCAAAGGTAGTTATGTACACCAAATCTCACGATGACAAGGTTCGGACTTTCTGCGTCAACCCGGGGGGTTACGTCGTCGTTGAGAAGTACGACGACGGCACCATCGGCGTAAACGGCCAAACTTACAGCGATAGGCTTAGCCCCAACACGAACTTCGCGCTCCTGGCCTCCATAAAGCTCACGGACCCCATGGAGGATACCATCGACTATGGAAAGAGCATCTCCAGACTGGCCACAAAACTCGGAGGGGGCAAGCCCATAATACAGAGGTTGGGAGACCTCGAAGACGGCAGGAGGTCCACGTGGGAAAGGATCGGGAGGAATACCATCGAGCCGACCGAGAAGGCCGTGACCCCAGGTGACATATCCATGGCGTTGCCGCACAGGGTAATGCAAGATTTGCTGGAGTTCATAACAAAGATGGATCAGGTCCTGCCGGGCCTGGCATCCAAGTACACCCTTCTTTACGCGCCCGAGATAAAATATTATAGCATGAAGACTACCGTGAACACGCTCATGGAGACCACGTCTGAGGGACTGTTCGCGGCCGGCGATGGGGCTGGGCTATCCAGGGGCATAAACGTGGCGGCAGCCACCGGTGTGCTGGCAGCCTGGGGTATACTGAAAAGGATCGGCAAACCCATAGAAAACGAATTGTTCGAGCGCCTTGAAGGAAACACCGTAAGGCGTTTACCCGGTCGTCAGTGATAGGGCATGCAGGCTTTGCTCCTTGGTATCGATGGGCTTTCATACGCCAGGTTCTTGGATTGCAACGCGACTACTTTGTTGGGCCTGGTCGACTCCGCGGAGAGAGGGGTCGTCGAGAACAGGAAGGACCTAACCCCGTGCGCCTCCTGGAAGGAGGTTCTTGGCATCGCAGACGAAAAAGACCTCGAGAGCTCGCCCTTGCTGAGAGCGCTTTCCCCCGTTCTGATTAACGTACCCATAAGAAACCCCACTGTCGGGCTTTGCCCACAAGACCTGTCCTCCTCAAATGGGCTAGAGGAGGAGATAGACTGCGTGGAGCGCTCCATAAGGGAGAACCTACCTCAAAGACCGGTCATCGCCGCCGTGACGGCCCTGGCCAGAACCGACCCTGAGCGCGCCTGCGCGCTTTACGCGCGCGCGGACTCGCTAGTCCAACGCCTTCTGGCGTTCGCCAACCACTTCATAATATTTTCTTCGTTCGGGGTACTGGAGGGCGGCTGCAAAGAAAAATTCGGCGTTTACTTGGCCACCTTGAGGAGACCGCGTTCAAGGGATACCGTGAAACCTGAAGAGATAGGACAACTGTTCCTGCGCATGCAGAACTCGCTCAGTGCCTGATGGCCTCTCTTACCAAAGATGGATAAGGTACCCTGATCCCTCCCTGCTCGACTTGCCTTAGCGCGACCGCAACGTCCAACTCCTCCGGATAAGTGTAATGCTTTATTGCGTCCCGCAACTCGTTGACACCAAAACCCATCAGCGCGGCGTACGGAGGGATGTAGCGCTCCGGGTCCCCCTTGAACTCGCTGAGGGCAATCCGGTAGCGGCGAAGCAACCCGTCCAACAGGGATTCTTCGATGCCCAAAGGCGAGGCAAGCGTGCAACAGTAATGCTCCCCTAGGTCCGAGTACTCGCTCAGGCGAACGTAGCCATCGCGCTCGAGAAGAGATGCGTAAGGTTCCCAAACGCTTACGGCATCGACTTTTCCCGACCTAAGCATGCTCAACATCTCCTGAGCTGACCGCGCGTAGATCATCTCGCTAGGCTCTCCGATTACCCCGCCGTTTACGCTGGTCCTGAGCAATAGCTCCATGGTGGAGAGTTTCGTGGAGGCGGCGATGGGATGGTCGGCAACGGAGGGGAGGGCCAATACGCTAGAGCCACCCGCTCCAGCTGGGGCCAATATCTGGATGGGAAACTCCGCGGAAAAAAAGTAAAGCTGGGTAATCATCGGGGCTATGCCAAGCTCGAGCTGGCCGTTGGAAAGCGCCTTCATGACGTCTATACCGTTGGGAAACACCTCGATTTCCAATTCAAAACCCATGTCGCGGAGGGCCTTCTTGAACGGTATTACGAATGGGTATTCAGCGGACCTGATGAGGCCGAGCCTGATCGAGCCCTTAGGCCTCCTCGAAACCGGATTACTCTTCAGGTAGACCCTTTTGTTGCGGCCCTCTGCCACCCTCCCTATGATTCCCTCCTTTTCGAGACGGCTCATCACTTCGGAAACCCTGCTCCTGGAGAAGCCGGTAGCCTTCACGATATTTGACTGGTAAGCCTCTCCTGAGCTCAGGACCTCCAAGATCGACCTTTCGACATCCCCCATAGTTGGGGGCAGTTTGAGCCTTTTAAAGGTGACGAACATTTGTACGGCTAGCGCGTAAACGATGCAAACCCCACGTAGAGGAAATACGCCGAGAACGCCAACATCGTCAAGACCGAAGCCCACTTGATGACGGAGTAAGCGGTTGATCCACCGTACTTGCCCGAGCGATTGATCACCTGTGGGAAAACCAATATCCAGGCTGATATGGCGGAGAAAAGGCCGAGTGCGCTGGCCGGCCCAAAGATCCCGATGAAAGTTGTTCCAGCCGTCATCCACCAGCCGATTTGGAACGGATTAGTGATCCCCATGAAGTAACCCTTGGCGTAAAGGAAAGTCGTTGGCGTTCTACCCTTTACTGACGCAGTAGGCCCTTCGCGAGCAACCGAGATCGCCATTACCAGCATTACGGCCGCCCCGACTGGGTAAAAGTAGTTTGTTATGCGCCTTAGCAGTTCGTACTCCTCCAGCGATACGATCATCAGCGTAGCGTCGGCGGTCATGGCTCCGGCTCCGGTGAGAGAACCCCGCTTCGCCGAAGCCAGCGACTCGGCAGCGATTAAGCCGTTCATGGGCCCTGGAGGCGCGGCAAGGGAAATGCCGAGAAATAATCCGGCCAGATAGTTCAGCATCGGCACCTGATACCCGTCGCATTTATGCTTTCCCAATTGGCTGACCCCCTCCCCTCCCTAAAGGGCGAGGTCTGTCGTTCGTCTCATCAAGCTCCGGCGCTTTGTATCAGCTAATTCCTGTACGGCAGGTCCTCGAGAAGCCCTTGGCGCATCGCCCCTCATGCCGCAGAGCTCCTCGAGTCTGCCCAGGGCTTGCATGGGAAGGCGTTTACGGAAGTGCGGCTCATGTGGGTTTAACGGTTTCGCGGTTAATGGGCATAGGTCCTTTGCAAGGAAGGGGATGGATAGCCCGCCTTCTAGAAAGCTTTCGCGGCCAGTTTGCGCAATGACTTATGCCTTGGCCATCGCGATGAGGAAGTTCGGGCTTTCCCCTGGGACGCAGGTGAGACGCCCGGCGACGAAAGCGCCTTGCGGTTGCGGAATACCCGCGGTATTCCCCGCGCAAGCGCCCCGACGAACCGGGAAGCCCATCCCGGAGGGCGGGGGAGTTCACTCGCGTGCGGTTGATAACCGGCGTGCCCGCAAGGGCGATCGGCTAAGGGCTCAACCAACGACCTCCCATCGAACTGCAAGGAGCGAACGCCAACATCAGCCAGTAGTGAAACGCTGAGGGCAAAAAGCGGTAAAGGGCGAAACCCTGAACTAACTCCGAAAGAGATCCCTGCGCTAGGGCGCGAGCGGGCCATAGAGACCAAAACCTTATCCGCACCGCTCTGTCTTCCCCATGGTCGTTATATTTTCTTCCGAATCGTTGCCAGACGAGGCCAGAAGACTGCTGGGAAAGTGGTCGCTTGCCGAGGGAAAAACGGACGCAATACCTGAAGCGGAGGTCTTGATGGTTTGGAGGATCGATGAGGACATGCTCAGCTCAGCAAAAAAGTTAAGGGCAATACAGACCTTTTCCGCCGGCGTAGATCACCTGCCGTTTAAGCTCATCCCTCCGGGAGTGAAGGTGTTTTCCAACGCCGGGGCCTATTCAAGACCCGTAGCTGAGCACGCATGGGCGCTGATCCTTCACTTGGCTAAAGGCATCAACATAAGGGATAAGGCCATCGCATCCGACTACCCAAGGCAGCTCTTCGGGAAGAGGTTACTAGTGCTGGGGGCGGGCGGGATTGGTCAAGAAACGGCAAAGTTGGGCAAGGCCTTCGGCATGTTCACGGTAGGAATAAGCCGCCATCCCGCACCCAGGGAGGGCTTCGACCTTGTAGCCGGGCTCGATGAACTGAACCACGAACTCGCGCTCGCTGACGTAGTGGTAGTAGCTCTACCCCTTAACAAGTACTCGGTAGGTCTACTGAACTCCAGCCGCATTGCTCTTCTCAAGGACACTTGCATTCTTGTGAACGTTGGCAGGGGTGCCGTAGTGGACCAAGAGGCAATTTTCGACGCGCTCAAGGAAAGACGGACGCTTAGGTTCGGCACCGACGTATGGTGGGATGAGGGGGGTAGGGAGGGCTCTCACCTGCCCTTCTACGACCTCCCGAATTTCGCCGGCACTCCTCACATAGCCGGAGGGGCCGGCAAGGAAACGGCCAACGTGGCGAAGATAGCCGCCGCCCGCAACGTGGCCACTTTTCTTGAAACCGGCAGGGCGAACAACGAGGTAAACTTCGCGGACTACTTGCGAAATCGCGCCACGCCCTGCTATAACTCCAGGAGACCAAACACTGCCCATGAAAACCGATTATGAACGCGAAATTGGTCGAGAAATAAATCCCAACGGTTAAAAGGGAACACAACCCACGGTTATGGCAGATCCCAAGAAAATCGTTTCATGGAACGTAAACGGGCTTCGGGCTGCCCTGAAGAAGGGCCTTCTGAACTTCGTCAAGTCGGAAAACGCCGACGTTTACTGCTTTCAGGAAATAAAGACCAACGATGCACCGCTCGAACTCGAGGGCGCTGGTTATGACCTCTTCCTCAACCCGGCTCGCAAGAGCGGTTACAGCGGAACGCTGACGCTAACCAGGGTTAAACCGAAAGCCGCCTTCAACGGAATGGGCATACCAGAATTCGATGAGGAGGGGAGGGTTCAAGTACTAGAGTTCGACACTCTCTACGTCGTAAACTCTTACTTTCCCAACGCGCAACACGGCCTCACCAGACTTGGTTATAAGCTGAAATTCGACGCCGCCTTCGCGGAATTCGCAGAAAAGCTGAGGTCTAAGAAGCCCCTGATCACATGTGGAGATTTCAACGTAGCCCACCAAGAAATAGACATCGCAAGACCAAAGGATAACGAGGGTAACGCTGGGTTCACCCAGGAAGAGAGGAATTGGATGAGCGAATTCTTGAAAAAGGGATATGTTGACACTTTCCGCCTTTTCGTGAAAGATGGAGGCCACTACAGCTGGTGGTCGTACAGGTTCAACGCAAGAGAGAAAAACATAGGTTGGAGAATAGATTATTTCCTCGTTTCCAGCGAACTCCTTCAGAGGGTCCTGTCGTCGACCATATTGGATTCGGTTGACGGGTCAGACCATGCCCCCGTAGAGCTGGTGATTAAGGATAAAGCTCGAGAACAGAAAGGGCGTTTCAACCATCGAACTACCCGTTTCCCCGACTCGCAAAACGTGAGCCCATGCCAGCGGGGACAAGACTGATCGCGGGATAAGACGCCCGCTTCTTGCTAGGATGGGGCAGTAGCGCCATGAACGCCACGCCGACCGACCACGGTCGAGTGTTGATCTGACCTCAATTCCGCCTTGAAGGGCTAGGTTTTCCCCTTTGAAACCCACTCATTCATAAATCCAGCAACCCGATGATGAGTGGGCATTCGCCGCGGGCGGTTTGGTTCTCAATTAGGATTTTTGCTCCAAAAAACTTTAATTTTGCTCACGATTATGATTCATGCAGTCAGATGTCCGCCCGGTGAGGACTTACAGAATAAACGAGGCCGTGAGGGATATAATTTCGAAGAACACGCTGTACCAGATGCTGATCTCAACGGGCCTAGTCAACGCGAATGCCCTGGCCAGAGAGATAAAGGACTCGGTTGAGGTTATAACTGGCAAGAAAGTGAAGATAAACACGGTGGCCAAGGCCATCACATCGGTGCGGCCCAAGGAACCCGTTCAGAGCGGAGCGCTGAACGCTTTGGACGTCGCGCTAGACACGGACGTCGTGGAAACGACCGTAGGATTTGAAGAGTTCTCAAAAATGCGTCCACAGCTCATACTCTTGTCGTTCACCGATGGCGACAAGATGAGAGTGCTCAAAAGAAGGGAAGGCGAATCCGCGTCTTCGGACCTCGTCTTGGTCAGGCTCACGTTTAGGGGAAGTTCGGTCGCCTATCATCCCTTGTGGATAATATTCAACAGCCTAGGTATAGAGGTAAAACACGTGGTAAGGCATGATAATAGGCTTTTCATTTTCATGGCGCGCTCAGATGCCGTGAGGGCGTTAGCCGCCATCGATAGGCTCGCCAGGCCCTCTAAAACGGGCGCACCGTCGGCCAACTAACTAACTAACAAACGAATCCCAGGCGGCATAGAAGGCGATTCAAGCCTAAACATGAAAAAGACTGGCCCACGCACGCCTCTTAACCTTTGCCGAAAAGGCTGGTCTCGCCGGCGAAATGGAACAAAGGAATAAAGACCTAACCCAACCGAAATTAAGCGAAGTCTTCTTCCCGCGAAAACAAACGAGACTCGCGGTGTTACGCTGACGACTACAGTATCACCGTCTTTTAATCCAAGTTGATCTCTAACCCTTACGTCGGATATGAATTCAACTACGTCGTCCGGGTGGTGCGTCCTCTCCGGGAATACCAATGCCCCCCTAACCTCGCGTTCTCCTCTCTTAACGGTGGCCCTCACACAAGCGATCGCACCCATTATCCTGTTGTCCATGAGGAAGCTCCCGATCTTCACGTTCGACGCGGCAGCCAGCAGCTTCCTAGTTGGGAAACCCCCGATTATTTTGAGGTTTAGCGTACCAGGATAAGGTTTGAAGCCCAAAGCTTTTTCCAGTTGAGTACGATACCCCTCGATGGACATGTAATAAGCCCCATCCCCCATCCCAGATGAGATGAGAGCCTCAAACGTAAGCTTCCCCCCTTGACCAACGCGCTCCCCCAGTAAGTCTTCCAGTTGGAGGCTTACCGATTCCAAGAACTCCATACCTTTTTCCGTGAGTGCGATTGATTGCCCTCCCCTTACCAAACTCCTGGCGATTATCCCCTCAGACTCCAGAAGGCGCAACACCCTGGCAGTTTCCTGCTGAGACAATCCAGCCTCGGCGGCCAGCTTCGTGGAACTCACCAACTCCCCGCGCTTTTTTTCCTCCAGCAACGCCAAAAGCACGAAAAAGTACCGCTGACTGGCGCGCACCTTACTCCAATGTTTTGCCGGCCACCGCTTTTATGCGTTGCCGCTCGTGACGCCCTACTGGAGGGCCCATCCCACCAAAAAGCAAAAAAGTGACCCTGCTCTCAAAACTTCGCATGAAAAAGAAAGACCAAAAATTTCCCAACGCGATGCGTTCGATCTGCCTCACTTCACATTAGCCTAACTTTTTTTAACGGGACACCCATGTCTTTGAAGAAAGGGCCTGCCCTTTTATCCAACAGATAAACCTCGGCGCTATCCTCCTGGCTGCGGACTGCTCTCCCTATGGCCTGCCTCATTATAACGGAGGCCTCCTCCTTCAGTAAGCTCCAAGCAGTCCTCTTACCCACTTTGCTCATCAAATAATCGAGCTCATCTTTTTCGTATTGGTCGGAGGTATTGGGATAGGGAATCCCAACGATGACCACGCGCTTCACAAGACTGCGGCCTTCCTTGACGAACTCCACCCCTTCGCTCAGCTTTCCCCTGGCGACGACCACGACCAATCCGCTCTCGGGCACCGACGAAACAGATGAGGACTTGTCCTCCACGTAATCGGCTACGCCCTTGAACCAAGACGCCACTTCATAAGAAGGGACCAACACGAGCGTTATCCCCTGCTGACTTCTGAGCTCGCTTACTTTTCTGACATACTCCTCCCTGTATGCCGTCCTCTGACCATATCTAGTCGTCAAATCCCGATCCCAAAAAAAGGACAGCTTAAATTCGTACGGGTTAACCGCAACGAGCTTGAAGTCCTTAAGCCCCCAGGCTTTCTCCATGTAAGCCTTCGACGGGAGCGTGCCAGATAACATGAGCCATCTATCATCGTTAAGCTTCGATAGAAGCTCGGCCGGATCCAGAAGTTTGATCGAAATCCCTTGATCCGTAACGTAAAGGCGATAAGACGGATCACCGACTTTTTCTAGCGCGCGGGATAAGGAAGCCAAAGTGTGGTCTTCGACTTCTTCTAAACCGTACTCGCCGAGGTCAGGTGGCAACTCCCCCGATTTAGCCCCTTCGGTTACCCAACTCTCGAGCGCGTCCAACGCTGGTAACACGCTGCTTTCCACGTCGGTACCAGTGTATTCTTTCCTGAGTCTTTGAATTCTGGCCACGGATATGGTGATGCCCATCAGATCGTGAGCGTGCATAAGGTTATGCGCCTCGTCGAACACGTGCAAGCTCCTTCCCTTGACCAGGCCCTTGTAGAAGAAATAATAAGGGTACGTGTATATGTATACGTCAGCATCTTCACGCTTGAGCCAAGAATAACCGCACTTCCCCCTTGAGTTCAGCTTCTCAAGATATTTCACGATTCCGTTTTGTTGGAGCTGCTTCTTACTGTAACAGGATGTAAAAAACGGGCAAGACCTACACTGCGTCACCCTAACCACAGAAGAGTCCAGCTTTACTTGGGGCTTAAGGCAGAACCTCTCCTTTCCCGCCAAACCACCAAAGGTCATATCGAGTTTTCTGCAATCCCTTTCCCAGGGCATGTATTCGGATAGCGTCCTCGTGAACACCGAGGAGCTACCTAGTTCCTTGGCTACCTCCAGCGCGATAAGCGTCTTGCCACTTCCCGTCGGCGCCTGAAACGCCACGCTGTGCTCTCTCAGGTCCGTCAGGATTGTCTTGACCGCCTCCCTTTGATATGGCCTTAATTCAACTGGCATGTGCCGTTTCAGCTGTCTATGGGCAGGCGCTTTTCTGCGTTTCTTGTACTGCTTTCTTGTTGTAGGAGCGTGACCTCCCCACCCCAAAAAAAGAGAGGTTGCCGAGGCTCGGGGGTACCACCCCCTTACGGGTGCTACTGGGTTGTGATCACCAGGAAGGAGAGAGGTTTCTTTACAGTTGAAACTACTGAGTTGGTGGCCTTCTTCAGGATGTTCGGCGCAGGGTTCAGATCGGAGTGGAGTTTATGACCCAACAAACAGCTGGCCACGCCTCTCGGATCCGTTTTGACTTCTGCGCCGTGAAAGGTGCAGTACCTGGAAGTATTGAACTCGACGACCTCGAAGGCCTTTACGCCGTACTCCTGGGCCTTCAACTCGACCACGCCCATCAGTATGCGGTAGGACCACAAGTTCGCTGTGAGCTCGTTGCCCTCCTCCTGCGCTGCGCTGAGAGGGTAACCCAGCTGACATCCTCTCCTCCCCGAGGGATTTGAGGTTCCTGCTTCATCGACGGTGCCCCCATCATCTTCTAGTCCGGAGGTCTTATTCCATCTCTCACCCCTTTTTATGGGCTTATCAGGCGTTAATTCCCCACTGCCCGTGGGTACTGACTTTGATATCGTCATGATTGACAAACTTTTCGGCTGGCAATTCATCTCCTCCCTTAAGGTCGGAGCTTTATTGCCAACATGCTGTAAATCGCCGAAACACCGTAGTCAGCAGTTTCAAAATAGGTAGGTTTATATAGTTGGAAATGAACGATTTGTGCGTGCATGGGCAGTAGGGTGGTTGCAAAGACCCAAGACCTCCTTTAGAAAGAGAGGGAGGGGTACGTGCACACACAGGGGAGGGAGGGGACTGAAGATGGAGGGCGCTTCCCAGCGCGATCGGTGGGGCCGCGCGGTCCTACCTTCACTCCTGGGCGGGTGCGTCCTGACAGGGGCGGAGCGGAAGACTCCCGATGAACTCGTGAGGGAGTTGAGTGAAGCCGTGAAGCCCAAGCTCTACGCGTACGATAGGTATGCCGATGCGTACCTGCGTGCGACTACGTAGAGCGAAACCCGAGTTCGTAAAAAACCCCTCACCAAACGAGGGACGAGTTTGCAGTAGAGGTGAAGTAGCCTCCTCGTCAACCTCTTGAGAAGCCTCCTCTTCTCCATCGACGCTCCTCGCGCGCTCCGCTTTCCCCATCTCCATGGCCTTGTCCGCCAGGGATCGTATATTGGTGACCCTCTTCTCGAAGTAAAGGCAGTCCCCCTTGGTCCTAAAACCTTTGTGAAGAAGCCAAGTGCCTTCATCCGTTAACAAGCTGGCCAGGACGTTGATGCCCAAGTCGACCGACGTGACCCTTTTTCCTTGGATGATTGGACTCGGACCGACTTCCTCTCACCTAGGAGGATGTAGATCAACTTGTATTTTTTGCAGTCTCTACGACCATATCCACTGGAACAGAGGCGTGCCGATCTTTCCTGGCTTCGTCGCGGTGTACCCCGAGCCCACCTTATTTGCCGCCCCACCTCAGCTCGCCAGCGAAGTCGACCCTGAGGCTGAAGTCCTTCGGGATCGGTTTGCGACCCCGCTCGTCTGGGGCGTCCCCTCCTGCCTCACCACGAGGAGCGACTTCCCCCTCCCCTTCTCCTCGTACTTCCAGTATTTGGGTGAAGCCACGCGCTTCATGTGGGGTGGCAGCCTTACCCCCTTCTTCATTTTTAGGAGGAAGAGGAAAGACGACCCGACCTCGTCGTTCTTATGCATAACCCTCTGCGCGTCGAAACTGCCTAACTCCACCTTTTGCTTCTCGTAATACTCGTCCCACGTCCTCTTGAGGTCTACCTCGCGTTTTTAGAAGAGTTGCTACATCCCTTCGTAGTTGAGTTCTTGAAGGGCTTGGCCGATAGGTCCGCGAGCCTCCCGAGCTCCCTTTCCTGAAAACCGTCGGGTAAAAGGCGTACGATGATCGTCCTCCTGTTCTCATACTTGACTTCGCTAATGCCCTCCCGGGCATCGCGGGAGAGACCAACTCCCGATTCTCACGTCTAGGGAGTTAACCCGAGGAGGGCATCACAAAAAGAGAAGTTCAAAAGTTCAAAGCCCTTCCTCAAGGGGCTATCCCTCCCCACCTCTGAGAGGCAAGGTTTTACGTCCCCTTTCAATCCACTAATTTATAAATTACCAGGGAACATATATTGGAAATGGAAAAAAACGAAACCAAAAGCAAGAAGAGAGGCCTGGCCTACGTCTTCGTGAAAACCGAGGTAGGGCAGGAGGAAAGGGTGCTCAACCAAATAAAAAAGGCATCATGCGTGAATGAGGCGCACATTCTTCTGGGAGGTTACTACGACATACTCCTAAAGGTCACATACGGTAACCCAAAAGAGCTAAAAGACACCGTAGTTTTCGACATCCGCACCAATAAATACGTCGAATCGACATTAACGCTCATAGCCCTAAAGCGAGTGAACTACCCCGACCTCACGGGCGGGGCATTGAGGTTTCCAGCTCCTTCGCAGGAGGCCTCATCCCCGCAGGGCCTTCGCGTACGCCCGACTCGTACCTCCGGTTAAGGCACGGGCTATCAACGCTTATAGATCCATTCAACTACTGACTTTACCTTGGCTTTCAGGGAACGTCCCCACGTTTAGCTGTCAAGAAAAATTTGTGCTTGACTTCCCACCCCCGCGGACCGGGTCTCCGGTGCATAACCATCGCCTCTGGGTATGGGAATTTTAGAGGCTACCAGAATACAAGGCATACGCGAAAGAGGCAATTAGCGCCCCTCGTTGGCGAGCGCCGAGTGAAGTCTCAACGGCGTTAATCGGGAAAGCTTAAACGGCTCTAATGGGCCGGACAGAGGCCCTGACTACAGGGCGGCGAGCATACCATCTCCCAAAGATAGACCCCTAAGCTGAAACGAGGGCAGCCTGATTCCGGCCACCCCTTCCCGAAGCTTGGCGATGCCTTGAGAGGCACGCTATCCCTGTCCGGCACGCCTCAGAATCCTCGCCATGCGAACAACGCAGGAAGAGTAATCGCCGTCTCCTAAGACCTCACGCCCGGCTCTTATGAGCCCCTTCGAGGCAGCGATTTCTCCAAACCGGAGCGCTAGGGTCCTGCCATGGCTGTTGAGGACGCCACGAGATTGGTAAAGGTCGGGATTCTCAGTTAATTCAGCCTTTATGCTTTCCAACTCTTCTCTCCAACGCTCACCCTTCAATTGCATCAGCCCTCAATCCAGAGGCGGCCATGGGCAAAGACATCACCGAAAAAGCTATCAAGGCGAGTGGGAAGCCCAGCGCTACTACCGCGGATCCGCCGATCAGCGGGGCGAGAAAGCTCGCAAATCCAGAGGAGGAAAGGACCATGACGTTTAGTGTGGCAAAGTCTTCGGGGGACTCCTTGGCAACTCTGAGCGCTATCATAACGGGAAGCAGACCGTGAGAAAGCCCCAACAAGGAAAGGCCCAACAGAGGGATTGGCATGGGCAGCAGCAACATAAGCATCGATACGAAAGAGAGGAAAGCGAGAAGCCGGGCGTCCATGGCGCGAATGGGATGAACCCACCGCACCACAAAAGAGCTTAGAAAAAGGAGAAAGAAGGCTGCCTGCGATTCCCATTCGGGGTACCCCAGGTCCATCAATCTCACGCCGTAAAAGGTCCACACGAAGTCCAGCCCCATATAGCTGAAGAACGTAAAGGCGAAAAGCGCAACGAAGTTTCTCGTGAAGACCTTAAAGTGACCCAAAGAAAGCCCTCTGCGCCCGGCATTGCCCCTACCCATGGGGGCGGCCAACAGTGACATCGCTGCTAATGCCGACAAAGCGACCACGGGTCCCAAGTAAAGGAGTGCCGGCATTACGAACGAAGAAACGAGTGTAGCAAGAGATAACGAAGAGTAGTATGAGAATATACCAGCTTGACCCGACCTTGAAGCTTCGTTCATGGCTGGTATTTCGATCAGCGAGAGACCGAATCCGAGCAAAGCAAAAAGCGGCAAATCAGTATCAAAAATCAACGTGAAGAAGCTAAGCGCTACCAAACCAAACCCTACCCAAGACGCCTTAGTCAAAGAAATGGGCTTGATCAAGGTAAAGATAGTACCGACACCGGATCCGACCCATACGGCGGACACGCAGTAGCCCAAAACTAAATCAGAAAGACCCTTCCCGTGGAGTATTATGGGCAGGGCGGTCGTGGCCGCCAAGCTGAGCATGCGAATGAAAAAGGTTACCACCGCGTATCCGGCCGGGCGGTTCGCCATCTTTTTTCCTCACCTCGATTCGCCCGTTTCCCTTATCCGCCTTGTCTCGGCCAAATCTCTCTTCACCCCTCCCCCTTCTTTAACCTCATACGCTCTCCAATTCACCTTACTTCCTTCTTTCCTTCCTCTCTTCCTTCCTGGCTCTTAATCCTCATCAACCAACTTCATCAAGTTTTCAATTCTATCGACCACCGCTGGGTGCTCCGAAAAAACGCGGGTAATCTTTCCCTCTGGTTTCATCCAAAACCTATCAACTCCCAGTAAAGTCTTGCCCAACCCCCCCTGCGCGCTCTGAAATTCCACTCCGCTTGCCTTTAGCAGCGCGCTGATCATCCAGTGGGGACTTGTTACAGCGGCAGCCTCCAAGTCAGCGGCGTACTCTTCGTTCCTAGACACCCAGGGCTCCATTAAATGAGCCACCGGGTTCGCCACGGCCACCATCCTCAGCGTCCTCACGAACAAGTGCTTTAGGGGATCGTGGTGCTTGAGGTGGGACATCTCATGAGCCACCACAGCGCTTACCTCGTCCCTTTCCAAAGATTCCAACAGGCCCACGGAAAGGACGATCCTGCCGCTAATGAGGGAAATCGGCGTGTATGCGAAGGGTTCCCCGCTATCCGCGATCACTATCTTTGGCGCCCTTACACCCATCTTATCGGCCAAAGCCTTTACCCGCCTCACAAGCCAAACCGGGGGTTCGATAGATGCCTTTTTCCTAACTCTGCTACCCATCGTAAGATGAACTCCAAGCGCCGCAACCGCCACCGATATGACCCAGAACTCAGGATCATACCTGGCCCACCTGCTGATCGGCCTGGAGATGCGTTCAATTATGACCAGGTCGTGCCAGAAGTCGTGCGTCAGAAGAACTCTGACCAAAGAGTACAGGTGGTGGCTGAGTATCAACGGGGATAAGGGTGTCATGAACAACGGCACTGACGATAAAAACATGGCCAAGAGCAACACCTTCTCGCCGGTCCTCTTGTCGAGCCGAGCGGCCAAATAGGAAAGGGGCAAGGCCACTGAAGATATCAGCAAGCTGGCCATGAGCAGGTGACCGTCTATCACCGCGTGCCAAAATAACCTAGTAAAAAGATGATCCCAAGGAGGGATCGGCATCGCCTGCACGGCCCCTTGAGCTACGTTCAACGTTTTTTCTCCCTCTTCAGCTTCTCCAGATATCTCGAAAGCACTTCGCGATCCTTGTCATCCTCCGCCATCAGTTCCATCAGCCTTGAAACGGTAGGCTCCGCCATCTTATCCAGCAACCCGTCGAGGAGACCGGAAACCAAACCCCTCTCGTACTCCTGTTTCGCAACCTTCGGCCAATAGATGTACTTGATGATGCCTCCGCTCTTCTCGATCCTCCTTTCGACCAGCCCCTTCTTGTAAAGGCGGTCGAGAACCGTGGACACGGTGGTGAGCGCCAGTGGCTTTCCCTTCCGACTCAGCTCATCCCTTACGCGTGCCACTGAGAGCTCGCCATGCTCCCACATGACCGAAAGGACGTCGTATTCCAGGGGAGCCATCCACTTCTCCGGATTCATACTGAAAAACGGCGCATAGCTTAAAAAGCATTGCCTACTACGCCTGTAGTTGTCCACAAAAGAGCACATAAACTGCCTTTTGGCCTCGCCAGCGCACCCGGTTATCGGTCAGCCAAGGACCGCGGCCTCGCTCAGAAGGGCGTACCCACCCAAAGGAGTCAATTATGTGTTCATCAACGGTAAGGTCCCCAAGGCCCCTGATAAGGGAGAGTACGCCGTTACCAAGGCCACAGCAGTGAAGTGGATCGGAGCCGCCCTTAGGGCCGGAGCTAACCCCGACGTCGATCTGGCTCACTTCTTCTTTTGGTACTTACCTAGGGCAGCCTCGACCTTTTGGAGCTACTGGTTACCGGGAATTTTGCAAGCCCGCCTACCCGCCCTTTCTAGGACGCTGGAGCGTTTCGCCAAGCCTTGGATCCAGGAAAACGACACTTCGGTGAGTCAACTCCTGGAAGGCTACATGGGGAGTAGCTCCGAAAAGCTGCACTGGCTGGTCGAGTTATCTTCAGAAATCATAAACTCGAGATCGAACAAAGGCCTAATTACTTGGTCGCGCTGGGCTGCAGACGGCTTCAGTCGCGACGGCGTTGAGAGAGAGAAGCTGAGAGTGATACCCCTACCCCTCAAGCCCTCCCCAAAAACGTTCTCGACCGATGAAAACTGGAAGACGAAGAGGAGGACGGTGCTGTTCGTGGGACTTGACTACCGCAGAAAGGGAGGGGACGTCGTACTGAGGGTTATGGAGGGGTTGAAGCGGGAATTGAATGACGTTAAACTGATTTACGTGGGGAAAGTCCCGAAGGAGGCAATGCCTTCTTTCGACAAAGACTGGATCGAGCGCTATGACTTCCTTGAAAGACAAAAGCTGATCTCACTTTACTCTTCGGTGGATGCTTTTTTTATGCCGACCAGAGCGGAAGCCTATGGCCTATCCATATTAGAGGCCATGGCAACTGGCACCCCAGTGGTGACCACCAATGTTGGCGCCATTCCTGAGGTGGTGACGGACGGCTCCGGCTACCTCCACGATCCAGATGATGAAGAGGGAATGATGGAAAGCCTTGCTCAGCTACTAACGGATAGGGACCTCAACGAGAGGGTTGGGAAGAACGGGATTGGTGTCGTGGAAAAAAGACACGACCCAATCTCCGTTTCTAAGCAGGTTTATGGTGTTTACGCAACGGCGCTGGGTTTAGATTGACCTAGGATTTCCTCCTTTGCTCAAAATTGACTCAAGCGCCTTCTTCACTCCAATAGCGGAGTAGTTCATCCCTATTAGGGTCGTCCTCCCTTTTTTCTCTACGTTAACTTCTGTACTCAAGAAACCGAGCTCCCTCAGCGATTGTATACCTTCCCAAAAAGCGGTATGGGCCCTGGGCTCCACCCCATATTCCTCGCACGCCGCAAGATACGTACGCTCGGCTTCACCGGTGGTGACCCTCTCCTTACCCGTGCTTACCAGTGCCCTTGCTATGGCCAGAAGCGAAAGGGCGAGATGAATCGGCAGCATCACCAACTCATCCTCGTTGGGAAGCCCCTCTATGTCACCGAAAACTACCCTCACGTCCTCTGGCACAACCTTTTCCCTTCCATCGGCTTCGGCCCTTTTCCCAGCCCTCCACAGCAGCTCCAAGGCAAAGCGAGCGTCTCCCCCGGCCGAAGCCCCCAAGGCAGCTGCCTGCTCTATTGCCTCGTCGTCCACGGCCCCCCTCTGAAAGGCCTGGGGAACCCTTTGGACAAGGATATCTTTTAGCTCCTCAGCCGTATATGGCGAGAATAAGACGTGATTATGTAAAAGAGTACTCTTTGTGCTTTCGTCCAGTTTAGCCATTAGCATGGGAGACCGGGAGATGAATATGAAGTTGATCCTCGAACCACCGCGCTCATCCCTAGTCAACTCGTAGATCGCGTCAGGACCCGAAGCGTCTAGTAAGTAGTCCACTTCATCTAAAATGAGCAATAAATACGAGTTTTCACCTTCCAAGTGATCTAGTATCATCTTATGTATATCCCTCGCCGAGAAGCCCTTGAAGGGCTGATACGGATCTATATACGTGGCCACCGTCTGGAGAACCGAATACAAAGTCCTTTCCTTCCTGCAATCCACGGAAATCGACCTGAACTTCAGCTTAAAGCGGGCGTTCGCCTCCTTTTCGAAGAGCGAGGAAAAAAGCTTGGTGACCGCGGTCTTCCCCACCCCCACCTTTCCGCTGCACAATACCTTTTGGCTAACCCTACCCGGCGATTCCAAGGCCACCCTAAAGTAATCCACGAGCTGCTTCATCTGCGCGTCCCTGTGAGGTAAGTAGCTGGGGACATAATCGGGGAATAGCACGGCCTCGTCCTTGAAAACCTTCCTCGAATAGCCTATGTCTTCAAAGAAGCGCTCGTAACCGCCTTCGTCCATATTTAAGCGCCTCAGGTAGTATTTCAACTTAATCACGGGGGTAAGGTGAAAGTAAAAACGACCACAACCCTTAACCTCAGGGAAACGTTCAATGGTGAAAAGGCTTGCGCGTGGGTGATTTCACGTGACCGAGACGGAAAGAGAACTCGAAGATATATTGATGAAAAGCGGGCCGAGGGGTTTACTTCAAAAACTTAAGGATGCCAAAAGATACGACTGGATAGGGATTTACGTGACCAACGGAGATAACCTAATACTCAAGCTGGAACTAGGAGGGACCGCCAATCATCGCGTCATAAAGGTCGGAGAGGGCGTATGTGGGATGGCAGCCAAGGAGAGAAAAACCGTTGTAGTAGAGGACGTCAGCAAACAACCCAACTATTTGGCATGCTTCCCCTCGACGAAGTCGGAAATAGTGACACCGATAAAAAGGGATAACGACGTGCTCGGCGAGATAGACGTCGACAGCGATTCCTTGAACGCTTTTTCGCTCGATGATGAAAAAATGCTCGAGGAGGCCGCAAACGTCCTAGCAAAAAACTGGGATAAAATATCTTTTTGATTCGATGACCCAGTAGGGCAATCAGTTAGTTGACCACACCGCTTTCGAATCCCTGAACGGCGCTTCTCGCTCAACGCGTTCAGGGAAAAGAGTTAGCCAATCGACGAGTTGATTGTACTTTTTCAGTCGTGAAATCGCTCAGCACGTTTAAGCACTAGAATTAGCCAAAATGGCCGGTAAAGCCCGAACTCGTTCCAAGCTTTCATCATAAGCGGCGTCTAATACCTTTTCCAGCTTCGTCCTAAGCTTATCGTTAGTTGTGACCACTTGCCCACTCCTGTATATCAGAGCCTTCTTACCCACATCAACCGCGCCTTCTTCATCGTCAACCCTGGCCTCCAAGCCCGCCTTCTTCAACTTGCTGGCCAAGTCTTTCAGGTCAAGGACAGGCGGTATAGTTCTCATGGAAATTATCGTTTCCCCGTTAATCATCATCTCTTTAGCTATTATCATCCCGTCTTTGTCCATCACGTCGGCCAGCCATATGTCCATCGTATCTGGGTTGAAGGATATAAGCCGACCCCGAAACATATCTATCTGCTCGCCGTCGAGACCCGCGGCCCTCTCGACAACTACTTGAGCACCGATACTCTTAGCGAGCATATCAAAGAATTTTTTCTTCATCACCGAACCCTTGAAGCTGTCTGCCATTTATTCGATTTTTTCCTGGCCATGGGAAATAAGGATTTCTGTTAAAAAACCGGAAATACGTCAGAGATCTACTTGCGAGCTTCCAGCTTCTCCTTGTAGCCGTTCCACGCGTAGACGGCCGCTAGGGCTTTGACGGCTTGCTCGGGAGTGCTATAAGAGGGTATGCCAGCCCTCGTAAGCCACTTCATGGCGTCATCGCACTCCTTGCCGCCGACAAAGCTCGTGACCATCGGCTTGTTCCTCCCCGACTCTTCGTAAGCCCTAGCGATCTGCTTAGCTATGATTACCGGGTCCGTGACCGCGGTTTGGCAATAAAGCACAATCACCGAGCCTATCCTTTCGTCATTAAATGCCACGCCTAGGGCGTCGTAGTACTGCTTCTCATTTGCACCTCCGGTCAGGTCAACCGGGTTTTTCGGTGAGCCGAAGCTGGGCATGTACTTCATGAACTCCTGCTTCATGTCCTCTGGCGGTACTATGAGGGGTATATGGTTGAACTCGCACGCGTCCGTTGCCAACACGCCAACCCCCCCGCCGTTGGTAACGATTATTGACTCCTGGGTCTTAAGGGTCGGAGACTGGGAGAGCGCCTTAACCCAATCGAAAGCCTCGCCGAAGTCAGACGCCCTGAGCACGCCAACCTGCTTCATGGCGGCGTCAAAAACGCTGTCGGAACCCGCCAGCGAACCGGTGTGGCTGGCCGCAGCCTGAGCTCCCCTTTGGCTCCTGCCGGCCTTTATGACTACTACCGGCTTCTTAGGCACCACCGACCTAGCGACCTTCATGAACTTCTGCCCGTCCTTTACACCTTCTATGTAAAGGAGTATGGCGTTAGTGTTCTGATCTTCAGCCAACCACTCCATGAGATCGGCATCGTCGATCTCGGCCTTGTTTCCCGTGCTAACTATCGCAGACATCCCTATCTGTTGGAGGATCGTCCAACCCATTAATGCGATACCCAACGCGCCGCTTTGGCTTATGAATGCGACCTTTCCAGGTATGACGTCCTTGGGGCCGAAAGTCGCGTTCATGGAATTTCCTGCGTAATAAACGCCAAAAGTGTTGGGACCCAGCAAACGCATACCGTATTTCTTCGCCACTTGGACGAGCTTCTCTTCCTCTTCCTTGTTGCCCACTTCGCCAAACCCAGATGATATTACGTCGATAGCCTTCACGCCTTTTTCACCGCACTCTTCGACCGCTTCTAGCACGGCTGGCGCGGGTATGCTTATAATGGCCAAATCAATGTCATCCGGCACATCCTTCACAGAAGCGTAGACCTTGAGGCCATCGATCTCCTTGATCTCATCTGCCTTCTTATTGATTGGGTATATTTTACCCTTAAAACCGTAGTCCTTCAGGTTCGTCACTATGACGTTCCCTATCTTATTCTTGACTTCTGAGGCCCCTATCACGGCCACCGATTTCGGCCTGAGCAACGCAGTTATACCTGATGTATACGCCAATTTCCCGGTATATCAGACGGCGGTAATTAAGTGTATATCCCAGTCATGTGCGTTATTGCCCTAGAGGGGAGATTGTGCCTGCACCGTAAGGTGGCCGAGATGCCCAAGTCCTTCTGGTTCGGATCGGTTTTTTGACGTTTTCCCCTCTGCAGTAAACCTTACCCTTGAACCTCCTTATGAAATTCGGGCAGTTCATACAATTCAAAAAGGGGATCGTCTCACTGAACACAGGGCACACCACGGCCTCGTTTTGCATTTTAGAAAGCATTTTTCTGCTCAGCGCCGACCTAAGCGAGTCCAACGCCTCCTTCGTTGGCTTTAACCCGTCGGGCGCAGGTATCACTTCGACCACGAATTTTTCTTGGGACACAGGAGGGTTAAAACGTGGTCACTTAAACGTTATCGAGTTCGCCGGCGCTTCGGCAGCAGCGCCAAAAACCTCTTCGTCGACAGAGGAAAGCTTTCGCAAAGGGGGAAGCATCTCCGCCGTGACGTGGCGATCCCGAGACCGCTTTACCTCCGTGCTGAGGGGTCGAACAAAATCAAATCAAATCAAATCGAATCGAATATCCTTGGAGAGGACCTGCGACAAGTGGTAGTATCCATGAGCGCTGCGGCTCGCTGTGTACCAGGAAGGGGCAAGTGAACCGATATCGTGCCTTCCCGAAAAAGCCGTTCCGGTTGCGGATGACATCGCATGAATTAAGTCTTTGCTCAGCCCTCAATCCGGCGTTCCTCTCGTCTCTTGAGGCCATCTTCCTGAATTAATTCCAACGAAGAGCTAGGCCCGTCGTCCATTTCCCATTTCCAAAAAACGGAATTTCAAACCCTGGAGTTCTGAATGTAAGCCAAAAAGTAGACGGCCAATGAAAAAGCGAACACAAACACCTCGTCGTACGGAAACCGTATGCAATTGAGGCCGTTAAAGGCCGAAGGACCCAGGTACGACAGCATCAGCACGCCTCCGAGGTAGACCAAGTACCAATAGCCCTTCGCCACGCCTTCCTCAGCAGTTTCAAAATAGATAGGTTTATATATAATTGTGGACATGACCGATTTGCGTGTGCATGGGCAGTAGGGTGGTTGCAAAGACCCAAGACCTCCTTTAGAAAGAGAAGGAGGGGTACGTGCACAAACAGAGGGGGGAGGGGACTGAAGGTGGAGGGCGCTTCCCAGCGCGATCGGTGGGGCCGCGCGGTCCTACCTTCGCTCCTGGGTGGGTGCGCCCTGACGGGGGCGGAGCGGAAGACTCCCGATGAACTCGTGAGGGAGTTGAGTGAAGCTGTGAAGCCCAAGCTCTACGCGTACGAGGGGTATGCTGATGCGTACCCGCGTGCGCCTGCGTAGAGCGAAACCCCTTGGATATCCCCCGTAGCCCGGATTTCCTCCTCACGAACGCGTAAGAGATCACGCCGGTTACCAAGAAGCCTAACCCGTAACCCGTGTAGGGCCAACCGCTCCAGTAGCTGACCTCCTCCCCGCCATGAAGGGCGGGGGCTCTCCGGGGTCTCAAGGGTTACACCCCTTTACGGGTGCTACTCCGTTGTGATCTACGATGAAAGACAACGGCTTCCCAATTGCTGAAACTACTATGCCGGTAGCCTTCTCCAATATGTTTAACGCGCCGTTTAGATCTGAATGCAGTTTATGCCCTTTAGGACAACTGATGACTCCCCTCGGACTTCTCTTGACCTCCACGTTGTGGTAAGCGCAGTACTTTGAGGTGTTGTACTCGACGACCTCGAAGGCCTTCATTCCGTACTCTTGAGCCTTCAACTCTATGACGTCCATCGACTCGCGGTAAGACCACATATTCGACGTAAACTTGTTGCCCTTGTCCTGAGCGATATTGAAGGGATAGCCCAAGTAGATCGTTGAAATCCCTAGTTCGTGGAGTTGTTTTAATAAGTGAGAGGCAAAACTTCTGTATAGGTGAAGGAGCCTCCTGGTCAATTTCTTAAAAAGCCTCCTCTTCTCCCTAGACAACGCCTCGCGCGCTTCACATTCGCTTGAGTTTTTGGTTTCACCTGCCAAGGACTGCATTGCTGCTATCTTCTTCTCGAAGTAGAAGTAGTCCTCCTTAGTCCTTAGGCCTTTGTAGAGCAACCAAATACCGTCGTTCATCACTACGCTTGCTAAAACGTTGATGCCCAAATCAATGGGAGCCAATTTGTTTCCTTTGGGAGATTCAACTTGAATGGTTTTCCTTTCACCGTGAAGGATATACTTGCTCTTCCTTTCCGTTTTAGTTTCCTCGACGCCTACTTCCACTGGGATGGAGGCGTACCACGCGTTTCTTGTTTCGTCGTAGCTTATCTCGAGCCTCCCCTGTTTACCGTACCACTTTAGTCTACCAACAAAATCGATCTCAAGGTTGAGTCCTTGAGGATTAACTTGTGGGTTTGCTCGTCCACAACGTACCTATCTGCTCTAACAACTAGAAGGGGCTTCCTCTTCTTTGTCTCTCTGTCCTTCCAGTAACGCGGTGGGCTAACGCGATTCATGAAGAGTGGCAATTTTCCTTCTTTCTTCAACTTGAGGAGGGAGAAGGTGGCGCTCCACGCTTCGTTGTTCTTCTGCATGACCGCTTGCGCGTTAACGCCGAGCACACCCTTGTACTTCTCGTAGCACTTGTCCCACGTTTCCTTAAAGCCTACTTTCTCCCCATGAAAGAATTGTTGTCTCCTCTCATAGTTAATCTCGTTGAATAGCTTGGCAGAGGTGTTCGCTAACCTTCTCAGCTTCCTTTCCTGGAAACCGTTTGGAAGAAGACGGACTACGCTTGTCCTCATGTTCTTGTACTTAACTTCGGAGATGCCCTCCTCCGGCATTGCGGGAGAAATCGGCTCCCGCTCCTCATGTTCAGAGAATTGACCGGAGGAGAGCATCTTAAAGAGATATAATCTTACTGATCTTAAACTTTTACCCCGCCCCTAGAAGGGACTAGGTTTTCCGTTCGCTTTATCAGAAGAGAAGAGAGGACGAAGGCAAGGGGGGCGAGCACCGATGCGAAAGGGACCGAAAAGCCGCCCCTTTGTCCCTTGGCCCTGTATATCGCTGCGGGCAAAGGACCGCTTATGCCGTAGCTCGCGACCCCCGAGATCGCAGATACGTAGTACAAGCCCCAGTAACCCATTGAAAAAGTCATCAAGAAGGTCTGAAATAGTGCTACGACTATTAATGAGACGTAGGGCGTGGCGAACCTGCCGTGCACTTTGCTGAATAATCCCCCTTCAGACATCTGATACGGGATCCTCGAGGTCGTGAGGGTGAAAACCCCAGCTGTGCCCAAAGCGGACACCACTATGCCGGCGGTTATGACCGATGCCAAAAGCCACGCCCCGTCGGCCCTAGCAACCTGTGCCAACGTGTAATCGCTGGGCAGTCCGCCCCATGACCCAGGGCTCAAACCCAGCGCCGACCAATTCACCATACCCGTGAAAACCAAGCCAACGGCTATGTATATGGCCGTAGCGATTGCCATGGAAAGCAGGGTGGCCAAGGGGACGTTCCTGCTGGGGTTTTTCGCTTCTCCGCCTACGTCGCCCGGCTGCCTAAAACCCATATAGGAAAAAACGGTCGCGGATACGCCGAGCAATATTCCCGACCCGGCCCCCGAGGGTGGGATCAAAAAGGAGTAGTTAGCCGGCCGAATCAAGAGGATTCCGGCCCCCACGAAGCTGAAAAGGGCGGCGAGCTTTAGCCCCGTCGTAGCGGTCGCGTACCAACCCCCGTATTTAACCCCAACCAAATTCATCAGGGTTAGAAGCCAAAGCAAGGTCAACGAGACTCCCAAACCAAACGCGCTGAACACGCTGACGTGCCCGAATACGGGCACATTTGCCTGAGATGTGAGACCCGGCACAAAGGATGCCAAGTAAAGCATTATGGTGAAGAGCTCTATGGGAACCGTAGTTACATAGGAAAGAAACGTCCCCCACCCAGACATGAATCCAACGAAATCGCCCGTCGTCTCCCTCGAGTAAACGTAGAATCCCGCCGTGGTCGGCTTCAGGCTTCCAAGTTCAGCGTAAAAAAGAGCTATAATCGTCATTGCAACTCCGCCTATGACCCAGCTGATTACGCCGTATGGCCCCGCAAGAGAGGCCACCGCCGCAGGGGCGACAAAAATACCGGCTCCTATTATCGCACCGACCCCTAGCGCGGTGAGCTGGAGCAACCCGAGCTCTCTCTTCAGCGCCGAATCTTTTCTGGCCTCGACTGCCAATTTTGGCTCAACGGAAAGACGTATATATCGTTTTCGGTCATTTTTGAACAAATTGGGAAAAGTCGCGCAAATAATAGAGGAAAGCCTCCTCGTTGATCCCTGCCTCGAAGAGGCCCTCGACCAGGGCTATGCAAACGTTAGCGAGGCCGCCAGGAGGATCCGGAGCATTTACGGAGGGGGTGTCAGCGCTACGGCCATAAGTAGTGCGCTCAAAAGAAGGCCCAAGAAGTCGGGCCGCGAAGTGCTCAGCAGCGTCGCGGGAAGCACCATAACGGTCAGGACAGGGATTGGGAAAATCTCCTTGGAAGCAGGGCCGTCCGACATGGAAGTCCTCGAGAGATATGGGCAAAAACTGATCGGTTTCAGCAAAGGCCTTGAGACCGTTACCTTTCTGGTCGACGAGAAAGACCTGGACACCATAGCGACGAAGTTCAGCGGTAGGCTATTGGAAAAGAAAGCAGGCCTTGCCACCATAGTCGTGAGGGGACCGACCGCCATACTGAACCAACAGGGTTTCTTGTCGTTTTTCCTGGGAATCCTCAGCAAAAAGGGGATAAACGTAGACGACGTCGCTAGCTCCTACGTCGACGTCATGATAATCCTTTCGGAATCAGACGCCTCGACGGCCTTCGGCTTTTTCAACGCTGCCATAGAAACGGCGAGGCGCGTGGTTAATCAACAATCGGCCGGACCGCGAAACGGCATACCCAACCCCGGGTTCTAGCGCGTTCATCGTTGTTTGCCCAATCCGCCTTCATAACCAAGCAAGGCCTTGATGAGCGTTAGGGCCATGGAGATCCAAAGCGGCAACCTGACCAAGAACAACTCGAAAGAACTCATTTCCAATCTGGCAGTCAAAGGCGACTTGCCGCTCCACTTAAACGATGCCCCATAATAAGAGGCGGATAGCGTTAGCTCGCCGGGGTTTACGGGTAGCAGCATCTCGCCGCTGCTGTTCGTACGCCCCAGAGTGGAGTTAACCAAAACCGGAACCCCGACTAGGGGGACGTGGAAGGGGTCGAGCAACGTAAGGTCAACCGTTAGCAGCGAAGTCGCAATACTGATGTTTTCCGGTTCGTCGAGCGCGAAAGCCGAAACATTAGTAAAAAGCCTTACCCCTCCGAAATAAGCGGTGAGCGACCAACGACCGGGAATAAGGTAAGCGGAGAAAGGGGTAGAATTAACGCTTAGCACCAACGGCACCGTACCCCTGGTTAAGCTGACTTGCGTTGGATTCACCCCAGAGAAGTGAAGCTCAACTCTGTAGTAAGTCCTATACGACGCGACCTCAACTGTGCTCCCTCTGACGACGAAGTAAGCGGGGTTGGAACTGCCATTGTAACCGAATGCGCCCCCGATCCATCTATCAAACGCTTTCTTAATCCCCCCTTCGCTGGCGCCTCTGGCCACGAGTTCGCATTCTGACCCGTTAACGAGGTAGTTTTCCGTTTGGTTTTGTAAACTTTTAACTTTGATCAAGTAGAGCGGCCAAAGCTGGACGCCCGAGGAGTTGGGAAGACCGTAACCCACTACAAAGCTGGCATTCTCGTCCCCGCGCTCAGCGACCCCGTAAGGGTCGGCGGACGGCCTCGACCAGGGAGCCGTACCCACGTGCGAGAACCCCGAAGGAAGCGGTACCCATTTACCATTTTTTAACACGCTAACGTCTTCAAAAGATATGGGCGAGAAGTCCGCCTTGGATGAGAGAGTATTGGCCAGCTGAACTGTCACGATCACGTCTTCCACTGGCCGCGCGGAGTTGAAGCGCAGGGCCCCAACGGCGGTGCCGTTGATGTAGGCCACCCATTCCCCGTCCTGAAGCCTCAGGGTAAAATTATTGAAGGTCCCCGGCCTAAGGAATACGGGCAAAAGCGCCAACTCAAAGGCGTTGCTCTCGTTCACATAGCCGTAGAATCCGACACCAACGGTTTCGTTTACGTAAATCGTCTTTCCATCCACGAGCCTCCAAGAAGGCGGGAACACCGCGTACCCAACCATCACCGTCGTGGGGCCTTCCACCGCACCGACGTAAACAAGCAGGTTAGCACGCTCTAGCTGAACTCCCCTGGCCATCTCCACTAAGCAGGACACCCCGCTGTACCGAGACGGGGGGCCGCTTACACCGCTTTGCAGCCAAACCCCACCATTGGGCGATAAGACCAGAAGGACCAAGAAGGGCAATGCCTTCAACATTTCGGGATCGAGCATCCTCAAATCGACGAAAGTGCCTGGTCCAAATCTGCGATCAAGTCTTCGGCTCCCTCTATTCCCACGGATAGCCTCAAGAGAGAGTCAGATATGCCGAGCCTTACCCTTTCCTCCCTGCTCAGCGACCTATGGGTCATGGAAGCGGGGTGCGAAATGACGGAGTTCACACCACCTAGCGTTTGAGCTGTAACTATCAACCTCAAGCGAGACGCCACGTCAAGCGCCTCTTTCTGACCTCCTTCGACCTCGAAGCTGACCACCCCGCCGAAGCCTTTTAACACCTTTCTAGCGATGTCGTGGTCAACGTGCGACGATAAGCCTGGGTAGTAAACCCTTTTCACCTTTGGATGTGCTTCCAAGAAGCGAGCAACGCTCAAAGCGTTAGAATTCACGGCGTCCATCCTGAGCTTGAGAGTCTTCATTCCCCTTATAACCATGTAGGCGGCGTGCGGGTCCAACGATGTGCCCAGGCTTCTCCTAAGCTGATCAACCTCATCCATGATGTCGGAGCGGCCGGCGGCCACTCCCGCTATGACGTCGTTGTGTCCGGCGATGTACTTCGAGGCGCTGTGGAGCGAAACAGACGCGCCGTACTCCAACGGCCTCTGATTGATCGGCGTGGCAAACGTGGCGTCGACGACCGTCAGCGTGCCTCTATCGGCAGCCGCGGAGCAGATCTCCCTCACGTCCATGACCCTCAAAAGGGGGTTCGACACGGACTCAAAGAAGGCCAGGTCGTACTTCTCCGACTCTAGCCTTTCCAAAAAAGAGGACGTTCCCGGCTCGCTCACGACCACGTTAACCCCGAAGCGGGCCAAGAAGCCCCTGAAGAAGTTCAGCGTCCTTGCAAACATATCTCCGTGTACGAGCACCCGCGAACCCGGCTTCAACAGCGAGAGGGAAACGGTACTTATGGCGCCCATACCAGATGAGAAAGAGACAGCGGTTGGGGCACCTTCTAATTCCGCCACCTTTTTATTTAGTTCATCGATTGTCGGGTTAGCTTCCCTACTGTACCTGTACTTCTCCCCCTTGGGGAAGGCGAAAGCCGTGGTCATGTAAACCGGAGTCGTTATCGCACCCGTGGCCTCATCCAAGTCCTCTTTAACCGATGAGGTTTGATCACTCGACTTCAACTCTCACACCCCCTGTTACGCGCGCCCTTTTCACAAAACATTTGTAACCGTATTTACCGCAAACATTTAAACCAGATGTAGCGATCGCGGCCTCGTCCGACCGCCCGTCCGTGAAGACAAGGACAGAAGGGCCCGCTCCGCTCACGCAAGCGCCGAGAGCCCCCAGCTCCACCGCCTTCTCCTTCACCTCAGGAAAGTAAGGAAAAAGTGGCAAGCGGGCGGTTTCAACTATGTCATCGCCCAGCCCCGCGGAAAAGAGCTCTCTATCTCCTTCAATCAAACCGGCCAACAACGCCGAAAGCCTCGATTCGTTACGTACCACGGAGGATAGGGGGACATGGGAGGGCAACATAGAACGGGCCAACCTGGTCTTTCCTTCAATTCTGTACCCTTGAGGGATAAACAACATGAGGTTGACCTCCAAATTGGTTTTCAACCTTCTGACCCTTAGGGGGGAAAGCGACGCGGTTATGGTAAACCCTCCCAGAAGGCTGGCCGCAACGTTGTCTGGATGAGCTTCGCCTGCGGCCGCCTCCTCTCCCTTCATGGCGTACTCTACAAGTTTATCGCTCGAAACCCTCAACTCGAGGAGCTCGGCTACTGCCGCTACGGCCGCTGCAGCGGATGCCCCGCTGGAGCCCAGACCTAGCCCAATGGGCACCCCTTTGCGGATATTCAAGCGGACGCCGACTCTTAAGCCCTCCTGCCTGCACATGTTATAAACGGCCCACGCCGCAGAATTGTTTCTGTAGTCCAGTGGTACTCCCTCTCCGTTCACCTCCACGCGCAGCTCATCGCCATCCATAAGCTCCGCCTCTACCGAGTCCTCGTATGCGTCGTGGGCGACGGAAAGCACGTCGAAGCCCGGACCTAGGTTCGCCGACGAAGAGGGCGCGAAAGCCATAACGCGATGCAAACTCATTTTTCCCCCACCATCAAAAGAGACCCCCCATGGCGTTCCCCGCAAGAAAACCCGGCTATGAGGGTAACGCAAAATTTAAACCGAACGGTTAGGTACAAGGGCATTACTGGATCGGCGCTTGAATTAAACGAGTTAGCCAATGCGTGTGCGCCTTCGATGCGAAAGCATCCAACCAATCGCCGCTCCGAAAAAGAAAGCGGGGTCTTCTAGCATGGGCTCATGGCCAACTCCGTCCAAGATAACCATGCGCGATCCCTTGATGGCAGAGGCCAAAGCCTTCCCAAGCTTCAGGGGGATCAACCCGTCCTCCGACCCCCAAACCAGAAGCGTAGGCGCGGCGATTTCTGAAATTTCCCTCCAAGACATAGAGTTCTCTGAGGAGGATAAAAACGACCTCACCACGGAACCCAGTTTACCATCTCTGGACGCCAAAAGCTTCCTGGCCATTTCTGCGCTGTGCCAGCTTTCGCCTACGAATATCCTCTCCAAAAGCTGTTTTGCCCCCTCCTCATCTCTTGGGTCGAGACCCCTGGGCTTATAGCCAGGAATACCACCGCTGTCCACGAGCACCAAGGACCTGACCTTGCTCTCTAGTGCCATCTTCATGGCTATCCATCCCCCTAAACTGTTGCCCGCGACGGATTCTTCGTTTACGCCGAGCGCACGCAGGAAATCCCAGATGAACGACACCTCCAAATCCACGCTGTAGCGCGTCTCAGGTGCAGAAGACTCACCGTGCCCCAATAGGTCGGGGGCAACCGCCCTGAAGTCCGGCACGTACTTCTCAGCGAGCTCCATAAAACCCGCCCAATTTGAACCCGATCCCCCGAGGCCATGCAGCAATAGCCAGGTGTCCCCCGTTTTCGCCCCTGCGGAGCCGCGGGAAAAAGCGGATGTAGCCAGATAGCTAGCTCTAAACTGACCAAGCGATAAATAAAACCTCTGTACCATCGCGGATACGGGTCCGCGACTACCGTTTATAAAGTTTGTCCGGCGTAAAATCGCTCTAGAGCAGGTGTTCAGGCGCTAAGCACCGCGTTTGATGAAACCTCCGCACTCTTCAGGATTCGCCGCCCTTTTATCGGAAACCACAACGCCTTTCTTTCCCCTCTCTATGCAGAGCCCCAACTGGTTTATGTAATCGGTCAGCTTCCTGAGCCCCTCCAAGAACTCCTTCACTACCGGATCCGAAAGAGCGTAAACTATCGATTTCCCGCGGTAGTGATTCTCAACCAAGTTCGCGTCCCTGAGCACCTTCAGGTGGTGCGACACCAACGATTGATTTTTACCTAGCTTTTGAACTAGCGTGCTCACGTCCTTTTCCCCGTCCATCAGCATTAGGAGTATGTTTAGACGGGTTTCGTCCGAAAGGGCAAAACAGATATCGGAACAAGTGGTCTTTTTGCTACTCATATTTATATGAATACTCGTGTATTCATAAACTTTACGCTACCTCCATGCGGCCAAAAAATCAGGCCGGTATTATTTCCTTCTTGATCACGGCCCTGAAGTTCCTGTTGCACGTCGGACAGTGGAATATGCCGTTCGTCAGCTTAACCCTCTTTCCTCCCATGGGCTTGCCGATCATAGTCCATGTTTTTGTTGGATGCTTTACCTCCGTCCCGTCATATGGGCATTTGGCCATTTTTCGATCCGATGCTCATGCCGCCTCCTCAATAATCAACCACACGGTGAAATTATTGAGTAAAAGTCGCCGAGGGAGCGAAAACCATGTGGTATGCGCATCGCAGAGGGGGAGTAATCTCGAAGGTGGCAGCACATTCCCAATTAGCGGGATGCGCCACACCGAAAGTATTTTAGCTTGAGGATTCGTTCAATCCTACTCAGGTAGCGCGAGACGACTTCGTTTAAGCGGCTTTGCTCCTCCGCGTGACATGCCTGCGCAGCTTTCCCCAAAAGCGCTATCTGAACACCCACGCCCAGCAGCAACCGACCTCCTCGCTGCCCTGTAGGGCGAGGCTTCACTTCATCCTTCAGAGTTAGGGGTAGAATGGGTTTCGCTCTACGTAGGCGCACGCGGGTACGCATCAGCATACCCCTCGTACGCGTAGAGCTTGGGCTTCACGGCTTCACTCAACTCCCTCGCGAGTTCATCGGGAGTCTTCCGCTCCGCCCCCGTCAGGGCGCACCCACCCAGGAGGGATGGCAGGGCTACGTTG
>Ga0080006_1149423_pt1 | contig 36545 bp, 27 predicted proteins | sample RS3BMetagenome_FD_69209 | JGI IMG/M metagenome (GOLD analysis project Ga0080006, IMG submission 69209) | Ferric oxide microbial mat and aquatic microbial communities from Rainbow Spring, Yellowstone National Park, USA - RS3B (SPADES... ...
GCGCAACGCCATACGCTCGGTTTTCAAGGTTCTGTCCACATTCTACCACATAAGGGGGAACGCGCGGCCCTACCCACGGCTAAAGCCGGGGGTATCAGACGGCCGCGCGGAGATTTGATGAACGTCGGCCTCGACCACATCCGCTCGCTGGTGAACACCCTGGTGCTGGCCTATGTGAGTTCCGCGCTGCCGCTCCTGCTGCTCCTGGACCTGGAGCACGCCGGCTGGCAGCAGGACGCGAACCTGGAACTGCTGGCGTCCCAGGTCGTGCACACGCTCGTCGGCTCCGTCGCCCTGGTGCTCGCGGTGCCGCTGACCACGCTCGTCGCGGCGCTCCTGTTCCGCGGGGACCGGCACCACGACGCGGACGACGCCCGCGGCCACGGGCACAGCCACGGGCACAGCCACGGGCATGCGCGCGACGCGTTCGAGGTCTGAGGGCTGCCCGCGCGGGCGCGCCGGGCCCGCGCGGGCGATTCGCGACGACACGGCCCGGGCCCACGGCGCCCCTGGGTGCGTGGCCGCCGTCCGTCGGCGGCGTGCTCCAGCCCTGCCCGGCCCCGGCAACGGGCGCCGCACGCCCCAGGGGAACCACCCATCGCCTACGGACAGCGCGGCCCGCCTTCCGTACGGTCGAAGGTATGAGCAACACCACACCCGCCGCCCGTGGGGGCGGCCTCGGCACAGCGGTGTCGTTGGCGCTGGCGGCCGCCCTTCTCTTCTGGGGGCCGCTGCGGCCGGCCGCCGCCGTGGCCGCAGGGGCGACCAACGCCGTCTTGCGCGGCGCCGAGAGGCAGAAGGTCCTGCTTCAGGTCAGGTCCTGGCCCCACCTGGCGGGGGGCGGCTTCAACATCTACTATGCCCCGGGCCTCGGCGCGGATGCCGCCGTCGTCGCCGCCGCCGCGCGGACATACTATCCGGAGGTGCTCCGCGACTACGGGCTCGCGCCGGGCGCGGCGCCGGCCGTGCTCGTCGTGCTCTCGTCCGCCGACATGGCCCGGTACGTGGGCGCCGGCAGCGGCGATCCCCCCCTCGGCGCGTACTACGAGGGCGTCGTCTGGCTGCTCGCGCCGAGCGCATTCCTGCCCCCCGGGCCCGATCTGGCGGGGCGCTACGCGCAGGACGGACCGGTCGCGCACGAGTTGACGCACCTGGCCGACGACCTCCGCAGCGGCGGGCGCATCCCGGCATGGTTCGACGAGGGCCTCGCACAATACGAGGACTGGCGGCTGACCGGATATGTCTGGACGCAGGCCGACAACGGCTTCGGCGGCTCCGTGTACTCTTGGACGCAGTTGACGCAGGGCTTCGCACAACTGCCCGACGCGGCGTTGGCGTACCGTCAGGCCCTGGCGGCCACGGCGAGCGTCTGCCGCGCGGGTCCGGGGACGTGCACCGCCGTCCTCCGGGACCTGCGCGCCGGCATGTCCATGGACAAGGCGCTGCTGCGGACGGTGGGCGCCTCGGGGCTCGCCGCCCTGGAGGCCGGCACCGCCTGGCGCCCCGGGACCGCCCCGCGGCCCGGCGGTACGGCGGGCCCTCGGCCGTAGGCGCCACGCGGCGTTACCCGGAGCGGGTGCGACACGGCCCGGCCCGCTCCGTGGCCCCGCCGCACCCGCTCCCCGCCCTCGCCGGCGCCCCCTGCGCCGTCCCACCGGACCGCGCTTCTTCATACCTGCCCACAAAAGCTTGAAACTTCACCATACACGTACTGGACTTCCGCCAAAGCGACATCAATACTCCAGTCGGACCGCGCCGCGGCCCCCGGAGGGCTCGTCGGCTCCGCCGTGCGGCTCGCCCGTTGAGGTGTGCCGGTTTTGGCCGTACGCCCCGGATGGATGAGATCGCCGCGGAGTGTAAAGAGGGGAGTGTCAAGAATCAGCGTAATTCCAAGGTAAGGGATGGAAGGCGTCGGTAGCGGGCGGCACGGGATCCATGGCGATCGTCGGCAGTGCAAGGGGGAAAGGCGTTGCAGCGGGGTGGCGGGCTCTGGATGCGCGGGACCACACGCCGGCAAATTCTTCGTGCCGGGGCGACCGCGGTGGGGGCAGTGCTGGGTGGCAGCGTGCTCGCGGGATGCGCCGCGGGAGCTAAGGGAGTGGCCACCAAGCCGGGGCCGGCCGTCAACCAGCCGGTGACCAACCTGACGTTCATGCCATGGTGGATTCACTGGGACGCTGTCGGCAAGCAGTTGATCCAGCAGATCTCCGATCAGTTCGGTCAGACACACAAGGGCCTGCGTCTGACCCCGCTGCCGGGGCCTCAGGGCGGTGGCATCTACTCCAACTCGGTCCTCACCTCGATCATCGCCGGCACCGGACCGGACGTCGTCGCCGACTGCTGTGCCGCCTGGCTCCAGTACAAGCAGGCCAACGCGTTCGTCAATCTCGACCCCTACCTCAGCCAGGACAACATCAGCATCACCTCCTGGGGCAAGGCCCAGGTGGACGCCATGCGCAGCGCGGAGGGGCAGTTCGGCCTCCCGGTGTACAACGGCCCGGTGGTGTACGCCTACCGGCAGGACATCCTCGACCAGTTGGGGCTGGCCTACCCCGACCCGAACTGGACGTACAAGGAGGCGGCCGACCTCTGGACCCGCTGCGCCGGGGAGTTCCAGGTGGGCGGCAAACCCCAGCACCGCTACGGCGCCGACTTCCTGTGGTACACCAACCGCTTCTATGGCTTCGAGTACCTCTTCCACGGCTTCGGCGGCGCGGTGATGGACTCGACGCGCACGCAGGCGCTCTTCGCCGAGCCGAAGTCGCTGGATGCGGTGAACTGGGTGTACCCGCTCCTCTGGAACGGCGTCCTCGGGGCATCCACCGGCGCGATGACCAACGGCACGGCGGTCTTCAGCTATTCGGGCGGATGGGCCATCCCGCACAACGCCCAGGACTACGCGAACCTCAAGTGGGCCTACGTGCCCGCACCCCAGTGGCCGGCAGGCCGGGCGACGTTCAGCAACAACGACTTCTGGGGTCTGGTCGCCAACGGCAAAAATGTGGACAAGGCTTGGGAAGTCATGAAGTGGCTCACGTATGAGGACACCTACCAGCAGTTCGTCATGCGGACCACGCTGCTGCCGCCGAGCAAGGCCTCGCTCTGGTCGGAATTCAAGGCCCTGCTGGAGGCCGCGGCCCCCGGACTCAAGGGCAAGGGCCTGGAGTACTTCGTCGACGCCGCGCAGGGCGGCTACGGCTATCCTTCGGAGTTCTTCCGCTACCAGAACGCCGAGGTCGCCACGCTGCTCGGCGCGACGGTCACCAAGATCTACAGCCGCGAACTGGATATCACGACCGGCCTGACCGCCTCCGCCCAGCAGGTCGACGCGATCGAGAGCGGCAGCGCCGCCGCGGTGGCCGCATCTTCCAAGGCCGAGCAGCAGGCACTCAGCGTCGGCAACTCGTCCAAGAACACCCAGTTGCTGGCGCCCACCAAGACCGGGGACGGCCTGGCCCCCACCCCGGCGCCCAAGCTGATCCAGTCGGCCAAGGGCGTGTGGACCGTCATCGGGGCGGGCTCGGACGTCAGCGGCATCTCGGACAACGGCACGCTCGCCGCGCTGGCCGACACCAACAGCGTCGCCACGTGGACGTGCCGGGTGACGGCGTTCGCCAACGTCAACGAGCCCTATCCGGAGTCGTACTCCAAGATCGGGCTCATGGCCCGCGGCGACCTGTCCACGAACGCCCCGATGATGCTCATCGCGGTCACGGCCGCCGCCGGGATACAGCTCCTCTACCGGCCGATGCGCAGCGTGGCCGTGCTCTCGCGCCTGGCCGGCACCAAGACGACCGGGGGGCTGATCGGGCAGCCGACCCTCACCAGCAACAACAAGACCAAGGCCGCCAACTACCTCCTCAAGGACGTCTGGCTGCAGATCTCCCGGCAGGGCGACCAGTGGACCGCCTCGACCTCGCTCGACGGCAAGACGTTCACGGCGGTCGCCCCGGCCATCCCCATCCTGATGGCCGGGGCCTGGGTGGGTCCGTTCGTCAGCGCCGCCAACGCCGGATTCCCCAAGGGCGCGGGGATGGAGATCCAGGGCACCTTCGACCGCCTGAGCTTCACCCCGACCGAGTTCTATCAACTCGGGACGGCGTAGCACGGGCGGGGGGTGGGCACGGGCAGGCTCGGCGGGACCCGCGCCCCCCCGCCCCCACCCGCGCGCGGGCACGCCGCGCGGCCCGGGGCGTGCCCACAGGGGGCCGTGCCGCGGCGGGGGACCATCCGGGCCGCTCCAAGGGCCGGATTCCGCTCCGGAACCGTGCCTCGCGGCCCGCTCGCCCATGACGGCACCCCGGGGTGGCCGCTGTAAGAGTCCGCCTTTGCGAGGCCCCGCCCTTTACGGCCCTTGCGCCCCAAGGCTTCTCGGCTCGGGTCCGGCGCGGACACCGATTTTGGCAGCGGCCGCCGAGCCCTGGCCCTTTGGTGGTCCGTCCTGGTGATAGACCCGATCTATCACCAGGACGGGTTAGACCTATTAGACGGTCCGCCGGCGGAGCATCACAATTCGTGTCATAGTCTGGTGGTATTTGTCTTCGGGGTGGCCGCCGCGCGACTCGGGCGCGGTACGCATCACGGGGGGGGCAGGCGCCGGCTGTTTCGCGACGGGACACCCGCCAAAGGGTGCCACCCGGGGTTTCATCGGTACACCGGCCCCATCGCCGACGGTTCAGGAGGGGTAGGCATTGGAACGGGAAGGCGCATTCTGGCAGCGGGGCACCACGCGCCGACAGGTTCTTCGCGCCGGAGCGGCCGCCGTCGGGGCGGTCCTGGGCGGGGGCGTGCTTGCGGGTTGCGCGACTGGTAGTACCGGGGGCGCACCCACTTCCCCGGCGCCGGCCGGGAACCAACCGGTGATCAACCTGACGTTCATGCCGTGGTGGATCCACTGGAATTCGGTCGGCAAACAACTCCTCCAGCAGGTCGCCGACCAATTCGACCAGACCCACAAGGGCCTGCGCTTGAAGGCGCTGCCCGGTCCGCAGGGCGGCGGTATCGGCACCGGCACGGTCATCGCCTCGATCATCGCCGGCCAGGCGCCCGACGTCGTCGCCGACTGCTGCACGTCCTGGACCCAGTACCAGCAGATCAACGCCTTCGTCAATCTGAACACCTACCTGACCCAGGACAACATCCCCACATCCACCTGGGCCAAGGGACAGATGCAGTTCCTGAGCAATACGTCGGGCCAGTTCGGGTTGCCCGTATACAACGGGCCGGTGGTGCTCGGCTACCGGCAGGACCTCCTCGACCAGTTGGGCTTGGCCTACCCCGATCCGACGTGGACCTACAAGGATGCGGCCGACCTCTGGACCCGCTGCGCCGGGGAGTTCCAAGTCAACGGCAAGACGCAGCACCGGTACGGGTGCAACTTCCTGTGGTACACCAATCGCTTCTACGCCATGGAGTATCTGTTCCACGGCTTCGGTGGCGCGGTGATGGACGGCACGCACAGCACCGCGCTCCTGGACGAGACGAACTCGCTCGCCGCGGCGAACTGGGTCTATCCGCTCCTGTGGTCGGGCGTGCTCGGCGCCTCCACGGGGGGCCTCCGGGCCGGCACGGCCGTCTTCAACTACCACGGCGGGTGGAGCATCCCGCACGACGCGCAGAACTACGCCAGCCTGAAGTGGTCGTACGTGCCCATGCCCTCGTGGCCTCAAGGGCCGGCCACGTTCAGCAACAACGACTTCTGGGGTCTGGTCTCCACGGGCAAGAACGTCGACAACGCCTGGGAACTCCTGAGATGGCTGACCTACGAGGACACGTGGCAGAAGTTCGTCATGCGCACGACCCTGCTCCCGCCGAGCAAGTCCGCGCTGTGGTCCGAGTTCAAACCCCTGCTGGAGGCCGCCGCGCCCGGACTCAAGGGCAAGGGCCTCCAATACTTCGTCGACGCCGCGCAGGGCGGCTACAGCTACCCGACCGAACTGTGGCATTATGAGAACAGCACGGTCGACAGCCTGCTCGGCCAGACGGTCAGTAACATCTACAACCGGAAGCTCGACATCACCGCCGGCTTCACCGCCGTGGTCCAGCAGATCAACGCGATCGAGAGCGCCGGCGCCGCCGTGTCCGCCGCGGCCGACAAGGCACAGCAGCAGGCGATCGGCCTCGGCAGCTCCACCCAGAACACCCAGCTGGTGGCCCCCGGTACGACGGGCTTCGGCACGGCCCCGGTCAAGGCGCCCAAACTCGTCAAGTCCGCCAAGAATGTCTGGACGGTCACCGGGGCCGGCTCGGACATCGGCGGCACCTCGGACAACGGCACGTTGGCCGCGATCGCCGACACCGCCAGCGTCGGCCAGTGGACCTGCCGCGTGACCGGCCTGATCAACGTGAGCGAGCCCAACCCCGAGCCGTGGTGCAAGGTCGGCCTCATGGCCCGCGGCGACCTCTCCAGCAACGCCCCGATGCTGCTGCTGGGCGTGACGGCCGGCAACGGCATCCAGCTCCTCTACCGCGAGACGCACGGCATCGCGGCGGCATCGCAGGCCGCCGGCGCCAAGACCAACGGTGGCCTGATCGGGCAGCCGACCCTGACCAGCGACTACAAGACGAAGGCCGCCAATTACGTGATCAAGGACGTCTGGCTGCAGTTGTCGCGGCAGGGGAATCTCTGGACCGCTTCGACGTCCCTGGACGGCAAGACATGGAACACCGCCTACAAGCCCGTGACCGTCCTGCTGGCCGGCGCGTGGGTCGGCGTCTTCGTCAGCGCCGTCAACGCCGGATTCTCCAACGGTACCGGGATGCAGATCCAGGGCACCTTCGACCACCTGAGCTTCACCCCGACGCAGTTCTACCAGATCGGCACGCCGTAGGTGACCGCTGACCGCTGCAAAAGTCCTCTTTTGCAGCGGTTGCTGCGCTTCCGTGGCCCTTGCCGCGCTCGGGCCGGCCCGCGCCGGCCGGTCGGGCCGCCTCCGGTCGGGCCGGCCGGAGGCGGCGGCCACCGGTGTCGGCCGATCCGCGCCCCGCGGGGCGGGTCGGTCGACACCGGGTGCGGGCCTCACCACTCAAACCCGGCGACCAGGCGCCGGAACGCGAGCACCAGGGGCGAGTCGTCGCCGTCGCGCCAGGCGACGGACAGCGGCACGCTGAAATCGGCGATCGGGCGCGCCACCACGCCTGGCAGCGCGTGCCCCGCGCCTGAGCCGTGGAGCACCACCGCCGGATCGCGGTCCGCGGCCACCGTCCGCGCGAGGGTGGCCTGTGTGTACACGCCCGAGCCCGCGATCGGGTTGATCCGCGGCGTGAATCCGGCGAGACGGCACGCCTGCAGGAAGTAGTCGTACGCCGGGGGGTTCTGCCGGCGCGGCCCCACGATCAGACGCTCCCCCGCCAGCGCCTCCAGCGGCACCTCCAGGGCGGCCGCGAGGCGGTGCTCGGCCGGCAGCACGATCGCCGTCCGGAGGTGCGCCACCTCCTGGCGGGCGATGGCACCGCCGGCCTCGGGCAGGATCGCGAAGGCGACATCCACGCTCCGGCGGCGCAGCGCCTCGACGGCGTCCACGGAGGACCATTCCTGGATGACCACGCGCACCCCGCCGTGCTGCCGCCGGAAGGCGTCCGGGATCTCCGGGACCCGGGTCTGGGCCAACTGCGGCGCATAGGCGACGTGCAGGGTGGAGGCATGGGCGGCGGCCGCCTGGCAGACCAGCCGGACCCCCTCGTCCACCTCGGCCACGGCGCGCCGGGCGTGGGCGAGCAGGATCCGGCCGGCCTCCGTCGGGGCGACGTGGTGCCGGTCCCGGTCCAGGAGCCGGGTCCCGAGCCTGCGCTCCATCTCCGTGATCGCGCTGCTGAGGGAGGGTTGGCTGATGTACAGGCGCGCGGCCGCACGCCGAAAGCTGTGGTCCTCCATCACCGCGATGAAGTAACGCAACTGCCTGAGTTCCAAATCGGGTACCATGCCCGCAGCCTATCACCGTACAGGTGGGCTGTGGAAGGAACCGGTGCGGATGATCCGGACGGGGCCCCCCGGTCCGCAGCGGAGGGCTCCGACGGGCCCCCTCGCCTGGATCCCGGCCGGAGGGCCATCGGGCACGGTGCCGGGGTCGCCGGCCCCGGGCCGCCGCGCCGGCGGCACCACAGGCGAGGCCCAAAGGGAGGGTAGGGAGCGATGGAACGATCGGTGTCTGAAGCATCGCGCGGCGACGCATGATCCACGCCGGATCGGCGGCGGGCGGGGCGGTGCTGCGGGGAGGCGATCTGGCCGCGTCCGGCGCCGTCGGGGCGGGAGAGACGGGCCGGGCGCGGCCAGCCGTCCAACACCCCGCGATCCGACTCACCTTCATGCCGTGGTGGATCCATTGGGACACGGCCGGCAGAACACTGCTACAGGAGGCGGCCGCCCGGTTCGAGCAGTCGCACCCGGGGCTGTCCCTGACGGCGCGGCGCGGCCCCCAGGGCGGGGGCATCAGCAGCGGGGCGGTGCTCAGCGCCATCCTCGCGGGCAACGGGCCCGACGTGGTGGCCGACTGCTGCACGGCCTGGGTCCAGTACCTGCAGGCCGGCGCGTTCGCCAACCTGGACCCCTACCTCGGCCGGGACGATCTCGGCCCCTCCTCCTGGGCCCGGGGCCAGGTGCAGGCCCTGCGCACACCGGCCGGCCAGTTCGGCCTGCCCGTGTACAACGGACCGGTCGTGTACGCCTACCGGCAGGACATCCTCGACGACCTGGGCCTGCCCTACCCCGACCCCGCGTGGACGTGGAAGGAGGCGGCGGATCTCTGGAGCCGCTGCGCCGGGGAGTTCCATGTCGACGGCCGACCCCGGCACCGCTACGGCTGCGACTTCGTCTGGTTCGCCCATCAGTGGTACGCCCTGGAGTATCTCTTCCACGGCTTCGGCGGCGCGGTGATGGACGCGACCCGCACGCGGGCCCGCTTCGCGGAGGCGGACGGCCTCCGGGCGGCGGAGTGGGTGTATCCGCTCCTCTGGGACGGCGTGCTCGGCGCCTCGGTCGGCAGCCTCCCCCACGGCACGGCGGCCTTCGACTACCGCGGCGGCTGGGACATCCCCCTCGATGCCACGGACTATGCCGGTCTGAAGTGGTCGTACGTGCCGGCCCCCAGGTGGCCCGCCGGCCGCGCCACCTTCAGCACCAACGACTTTTGGGGGCTCGCCGCCACCGGGGCGCACGTGGAGGCGGCATGGGAACTCCTGCACTGGCTGGCCTGCGAAGACGACTGGCAGAGGTTCGCCATGCGCACGACCCTGCTCCCGCCGAGCAAGGCCGCGTTGTGGTCGGAGTTCAAGACCGTCCTCGAAGCCGCCGCCCCCGGGCTCAAGGGCAGGGGCCTGGAGTGGTTCGTCGAGGCGGCGCAGGGCGGCGACGGCTACCCCACCGAGTTCTTCCGCCACCGGCACATCGAGGTCGAAGCCCTGCTGGGACAGACGCTCAGCCAGATCCACGACCGGTCCGTGGGCATCGCCGAGGGCTTGACCGCCGCCGCCCGTGCGGTCGACGCCCTCCAGACCGGCGGTGGGGGCGTGCCGCCGGCCGCCCGGACCGAGCCGTAGATCGGCCGTGCCGAGGCGCCCGCCCCCCGGCGCACCCCACCGGATCGGCACGCCCGGTGCCGCCGGGCGGCCCACCCGGCCGCGCCGTAGACGCTCCGGATCGGCCGTGCCGAGGCGCCCGCCCCCCCGGCGCACCCCACCGGATCGGCACGCCCGGTGCCGCCGGGCGGCCGCCCGGGCCGAGCCGTAGACGCCCCGGATCGGCCGGGCCGGGGCGCCCGCCCCCCGGCGCACCCCACCGGATCGGCACGCCCGGTGCCGCCGGGCGGCCGCCCGGGCCGAGCCGTAGACGCCCCAGATCGGCCGGGCCGAGGCGCCCGCCCCCCGGCGCACCCCACCGGATCGGCACGCCCGGTGCCGCCGGGCGGCCCACCCGAGGCGCCCCCGGGGCCGCCGTCGACCGGCCGAGACACCCCGGGGGTCCCTCACCGTCCGGCGCCCACTCCGGCCCCGGTCCCCCCGCCTCCCCCTCCGTCGCCCGCGATCTCCTCCCCGCCACCCGTCGGCGCGCCCCGCGGGTCCGCCGGCGGCTCGGAGGGCTCCGGCCGCGCGCCCTCCCCTTGGGCGTAGGCGTAGCGGGCCGGCACGGCGGCGCGCACGTGCGTCCCCCGCCCCGGACCCGTCTCGATCTCCAGCGTCCCCCCCGCCGTCTCCGCGCGCCGGCGCATGTTCTGCAGGCCGTGGTGCCCCGCGCCCCGGGGCCGGCCGTCCCAGCCGGCCCCGTCGTCGGCCACCCCCAGCACCAGGGCACCGGACCGGTAGTCGAGCGAGACGACCAGATGCCCGCCGCCGGAGTGCCGCACGGCGTTGGTGAGCGCCTCCCGCGCGATGTGGCAGAGTTCCCACTGCACCGGGCGGCGGACGCGGCGCGGCGCGCCCTCCACGCGCAGTTCGGTGCCGAACACGGGTCCCGCGCGCAGGGAGTCGATCAGTTGCCGCAGGAGGCCCTCGATGCCGACGTCCTCGGCGAGTTCGGCGCGCAGGTCGAAGATATAGTGGCGGATGTCCGCCATCACCACGCCGAGGCGGTCCACCACCTGCTCCACCGAGGCGTGCTCCGGGCTGGCCGGGACGATGCCCGGGAGCGCCGCCTCCAACTGCAGGCGCACGCCGAACAGCGACTGGATCACGCCGTCGTGCAGGTCCATGGCGATGCGTTCGCGCTCGGCAAGGATGGAGAGTTGCCTCAGGCGCTCGTGGAGGCGCGCGTTCTGGATGGCCACGGCCGCCTGCGCGGCGAAACGCCGCAGCGCCTCCTCGTCCGCCTCGGAGAAGGGTTGGCCGTCCTCGCGGTCGCAGAGGTAGAGGCTGCCGATCACCTGCCCCTGCACCCGCACCGGCACCGCCAGGAGGCTGCGCATGCGCGGATGGTGGGGCGGGAAGCCGGCGGAGGCGGGGTGGGAGGACAGGTCGTCCAGGCGCAGCGCCCGGCCCTCGGCGGTCACCAGGCCGAGGAGCCCGTGCCCCTCCGGCGGGGCGCCCAGGTGGGCCCGCGTCTCCGGGTCGATGCCGGAGGTGTAGAAGGCGCCGATCCGGCCCTCCGCGCCCAGGACCGCCAGGGCGCCGTACCGCGTCCCGGTCACCTCCCGGCTGCGCTCGACGATGCGCTGCGCCACCGCCTCCATGTCCACGCCGGTGGAGAGGTCGGCCGTCGCCGCGGCCAGGGCCTCCAGTTGCCGGCGCTGCGCGCGCTCGGCGGCGTAGGAGGCGCGCAGGTGCCCCTCGACCCGTTCCAGGAGCCGCCAGACCGCCCAGGAGAAGCCGGCGACGCCCAGGATCAGCAGCAGCCCCGTCGCCAGGGTCGAGCCGCTGCGGCCGAGGAGACGGTCGAAGACGAAATACTCCACCCCGACGGCCAGCGCCACCAGGCAGAGCGAGAGCAGGATGGCCCACGTCTTCACCGGTGCCAGGAGCGACCCCCGTCGGCGGCCGGCCGGACCGGATGTAGATACGGCCCGCGCGCCCCACACGCCTCCCAGCCCCCCCGCCCGCGGCGCCATAGGACCCCCAGGTCCAGGGTACCCGGCCGACCGCATTCCCCTGCAGGCCCCGTCGGCCCTCGCCGCGGGTCCGAACGGGGTAGTTCGGGCGGTCCGAACGGCCCTTGCCCGCAGCCGCGACGCCGGGACGCCGCGTGCACCCAAGCGCGCGCCACCAGGGGGCCTGCGGGCGTGGCGAGCGGCAGGGCCCGCAGGAGTTTCGAGCCGCGACCATGTCGCGGCCCACGCCTACGCCTGCCCCTGCCTCGTGGCGCCGGCCGGCCACGCCGGCACCGGAGCCTGAGGGTGCCGCGAAAGCGGACTTGCGCGGCACCCTCCTACCGGTACACGGCCACCCGCCGCTCCAGGTAGGCGCCGAGGCGCGTCAGGGGCAGGTTGAGCACGAGGAAGGCGACCGCCGCCATCGCGTAGAGCACCCCGGGGTGGCTCGTCGTATTCACGCCGAGTTGCGCCTCGTACATGATCCCGGCGGCGCCGATGGTGAACAGGAGCGACGACGCCTTCAACTGCAGCACCAGAAAGCTCGTCAGTGGCGGCAGCACCACCGCGACGGCCTGCGGGATCACCACCCGAAGCATGGCCCGCCACGGCCGGAGGCCGAGCGCATCCGCCGCCTCGTGCTGGCCGCGGTCCACGCCCTCCAGGCCCGCCCGGAAGACCTCCGTCGCGTACCCGCCGCCGTAGAGGGCGATCCAGACGAAGGCGGCCTGGTCGGGCGACAGGTCGATCCTGACCTGGGTCAGGCCGAAGAAGATCAGGAAGAGTTGCAGGATCTGCGGCGTGCCGCGGACGATCTCGACATAGACCGTCACGATCCGGCCGAACACGCTGCGCGGCCGCATCCGCCCAGGCGCGCCGACGATGCCGATCGCCAGGGCCACGACCGTCCCCAGCAGGGTGAGCCGGACCGTCACCCCGGCGCCCTGAAGGATGGATCCGGTGTAGAGATGCAGGATCTGCGCGACGTTCAGGGCTTCATCCCTCCCCCGCGTCCGCCGAGTCGTCCTCGTCGTCGGGCACCGCCGCGTGGTCGAGCACCCGGTGCAAAAAGGCGCGGGTGCGCCGCGTCCTGGGTGCGGTCAACACCTCGCGCGCGGGCCCGGTTTCCACGATCCGGCGCTCGGCCATGACCACGACGGTGTCGGCGACGTCCCGCGCGAAGGACATCTCGTGGGTGGCCAGCAGCATGGTCATGCCGTCGTCGGCCAATTCGCGGATGACCGCCAGCACCTCGCCGACCAGTTCGGGGTCGAGCATGGACGTCGGCTCGTCGAAGAGCATGATCTCGGGCTGCATCGCCAGCGCGCGGCAGATGGCGACCCGCTGCTGCTGGCCGCCGGAGAGGCGGCGTGGGTAGGCTTTCGCCTTGTCCTGGAGGCCGACCCGTGCAAGCAGGCGCAGGGCCAGGTCGTCGGCCTCGCCCCGCGGCATACCCTTGGTCTCCGTCGGCCCCAGCGTGATGTTCTCCTGGACGGTCAGGTGGGGAAAGAGGTTGAAGGTCTGAAAGACCATGCCGACCCGCGTGCGGATGGCGGTCAGCGTGGCCGGGGCCGGCCGCCGGTAGCCCGGCTCCTCCGTTCCCTGGAGCTCGTGCCGCAGCACGCGCAGCCGGCCGCGGTCGAACGGCTGCAGGTAGTTGACGCAGCGTAGGAAGGTGCTCTTCCCCGCACCGCTGGGCCCGATGACCGCCACGACCTCGCCGGCATGGACGTCGAGGTCGATGTCCTCGAGCACCCGGTTGCGGCCGAAGCGTTTGCCGAGGCCGCGGACCTCCACGACGGATTCAGTGCCGTTCTGCATAGCGCACCTCCCAGCGCCGGAGCACGGTGGATAGCAGGTAATAGATGGGGAAGTAGAACAGCGCGGCGAGGACGAACATGGTCATGGGCAGAAAGGTCGCGCTCGCCGCGGCGTAGGCCTGGTACATGATCTCCGAGACGCCGCCGATGGTGACCACCAGCGAGGTGTCCTTGAGCAGGTCCGCGGCGGTGTTGGCGGCGGGCGGCAGGATCGCCAGGAGCGCCTGCGGCAGCACCACCCGGCGCATGATCGCCGGGGCGGTGAGCCCGAGCGCCTGCGCGGCCTCCCGCTGCCCCCGGTGCACACTCTCGATGCCGCCGCGGAAGACCTCGCCGAACAGGGTGGCGTAGAAGACGCCGAGGGTGACGACCACCGAGAGGAAGGGCGGCAGCACGATGCCGACTTCCGCCAGGCTGAAGTAGGCGATGAACAGCAGCACGATGACCGGGGTGGCACGGAGGACCTCGATGTAGATCGCGGCGAGATTGCGCAGGAGGCGGCTTCGCGCCATCCGGCAGAGCGCCGTCAGAAAGCCGAGCGCCAAGGCCACGACCAGGCAGGCGCCGGTCAGTTCGAGCGTCACCGCCGTCCCCCGCAGGAACGCCGGCAGGTAGTGCCCCCAGAGCCGCAAGGTACTCATCAAGTGGGCGCCATTCCCCCTTCCGTCGCCCGTAGGCGCTTCGCCGGTGAACCACGCACCCGCCGGCGGGGGCGGGCGTGGGAGGCCTGCCCCACGCCCGGGCCGGATCCGGCCCGGCGCATCCGGCGCCGGAACCGTCGCCCGCAGCGGCCGTCTCCCCCCGCGGGACACCGCCCCGCCCGTCTCGGCCGCGCCTCCCTCAGCGCGCGTTCAGCACAACCCCGCGGTGTAGGAGGGGCTGGTCAGGCCGTATTTCGCCAGGATCTTGGCCGTCGCGCCGTCGGTGCACTGTTGGGTGAGGAACGCGTTCAACTTGGCCAGGAGGGTTTGCGAGCCGCTGCCCTGGGGCACCCCGTAAAAGCCCTGGGGCTGCTGGGCCGCGCCGGCCACGGCCTTGGGAATCGGCCCAAGTTCCTTGATCGCCAGCGACGGGTTCTCATGCACCGCGTACTCCTCGTACATCACCGGCTGGAACGCCGCGGCCACCCGCCCCGTCGAGACGGCCAGGAAGGTGTCGGTGGCCGTGTTGAAGCTCTGGTCCGTGGCCTTGGGGATGAGCTTGACGAAGGCTTCCTCCGCGCAACCGCGGCAGGTGGCGATGGTCTTCCCCTCCATCGCGGCGACGGTGTCCTGGGTGATCTGCGGCTTCTTGGAGTTGACGATGACTCCGTCCACGTAGTTCAGCACGGCCTCGCTGAAGGCGATCTGCTTCGCCCGCGCCGGGGTCTTGAAGATGTTGGCGGTGATGTCCGCCCGCCCGCTCTGCACGGCCTGGATGGTCGCGGCGAACGCCATGTCGTCCACCACCAGCTTGGCCCCCAGCGTCTGCGCAAACGCGGTCAGCATATCGACGTCGAAGCCGGTCCACTGCTTGGTCGTCGCGTCCTGGAACTCCAGCGGGGCGAACGGGGCCAGGGCCACCGTCAACTGGCCCGAGCCCTCCACCTTGGCCAGGAGGGTGCCCGTCGCCGCGGCGGTCGATGAGGCGGAAACGCTGGACGCGGGCGGACTCACCCCGGGCGTGCCCGTGGAGGCCGCCGGCGCGGAGCTGGTCGCGGCGGGCGAGCCACAGGCGGTCATCGCGAGCCCCGTCGCGAGGGCGAGCAGTCCGCCCACGCCCTTTTTCCATGCCCTGCTCGAGTACATCATTCGCCTCCAACGCGCCAGATTCGGACTCCGGAGGCGGTAAGGGAGGGCGGCGGGGGTCCGCCCCCCTCCCCTACCGCGGGATCCCCTCCCGCGTCGCGATGCACTCCGGCCGGGGCCGGGTGCCGCCGAACGGCTGCCGCAGGGCGTTGTCCACGCTGTTGTAGACGAGGAAGACGTTGCGGCGGGCATAGGGGGAGATGTTGCTCCCGGAACCGTGCATCGTGTTGCACTCGAACATCAGCACGGAGCCGGCACGCCCGGTGGGCGTGGCGATCCCCCCCTCCCGGCACAGGCGGGTCAGGCTCGCGGGATCGGGCACGCCGTACTCCTGCCGCCGGAGGGACTGCTGATAGTGGTCGTCGGGCGTCTTGCCGACACAGGCGACGTAGTGCTCGTGGGAACCGGGGACCAGCATCAGCGGGCCGTTGTACGTGTGGTTGTCGTCCAGCAGCACGGAGAAGCTGACGGCGCGCATGCGCGGCATGCCGTCCTCGACATGCCAGGTCTCGAAGTCGGAATGCCAGTAGAACGCCTTCCCTTCGAAGCCGGGTTTGAAGTTGATGCGCGACTGGTGCACGTACACCTCGCCGCCCAGGACCTGGCGCGCGGCGTCCCGCAGGCGCGGGTCCTCCGCCAGCCGCTTCCACGCACCCGCCCGGTGGACGGCGAAGATGGAGCGCACCGCCTCCCCGCCGGGCTCGCGCACCACTTCCGGGGCCGAGCTGGGTGCGGCGCGCCGCAGGTCGTCGTCCAGTTGCGCCTGGAGGGCGCGCACCTCATCGGCGCTGAAGAGGTCCTCCAGGGGGACGAAGCCGTCCCGGAGATAAGCGGCCAGTTGCCGGCCGTCGAGCGGCCCCATGGCCCGCGCGGCCATCTCGTCGTGCAGCACCGGATCCCGGCGGCATGTGATCTGTGCCCGATCGGCAACCCGCGACGGGTACAGGTCCACTTCGGTGCTCTGCAATGCCCTCACCCCTCTTGCGTTTCGTGCCGGCCCCGCAGGGCCGCCCGCCCGCCGGCCCTCAGTCGGCGATGAGCGGGTAGACGCCATCCGCGTCGTGCACCTCGTGCCCCGTGCAGGGCGGGGTGAAGACACAGACCATCCGCAAGGGCGTCCGCGCGCGGACCTGGTGGCGCTCGTGGCCATCGAGGACGTACAGGGTCCCGGGGGCCAGGGCGTAGACGCGGTGGTCCTCCAGCGACTCGACCTCCCCCTCGCCCTCCAGGCAGTACACCGCCTCCACGTGATGGCGGTACCACATGGTCGTGGAAGAGCCGGCGTGCATCACGGTGTCGTGCAGCGAGAAACCGACCCCGTCCCCGCGCAGCAGCAACCGGCGGCTGCTCCACGAGGGTGCCTGCACGTCCCGCTCGGAACCGATGATGTCCTGGAGCCTGCGGACGATCATGACGGGTCCCCCTCTCTGCGATTCCCTGCCGGGTCAGGCGGCCGCGCAGGCGCCCACGGCCTCGCCGAGGATGTCCAGACCGCGGTCCAGGGCGGCCGGGTCGATGGTCAGGGGCGGGAGGAGCTTTACGACATCGCTGCGGGCGCCGGAGGTCTCAAGGATCAGGCCGCGCTCGAAAGCGGCCCGGCAGACCCGCTCGGCCCGGCCGGGTTCGCCGAGCGCCAGCCCCTGGATCAATCCGCGGCCGCGGATCTCCGGACGGAGTTCGGGCACCCCCGCGGCACAGCGCGCCAGGCCCGCCCGGATGCGCGCGGCCTTGGACTGGACCTCGCGCTGCAGGCCGTCGCCGCTCCAGAACGCCCGGAGCGCGGCGGCGGCGGTGACGAAGGCCAGGTTGTTGCCGCGGAACGTCCCGTTGTGTTCACCGGGCGACAGGACGTCGATGTCCGGGCGGACCAGCGTCAAGGCCATGGGCAACCCGTAGCCGCTGATCGACTTGGAGAGGCAGACGATGTCCGGGCGGACCCCGGCGCTCTCGAAGCTGAAGAAGGGACCGGTCCGGCCGCAACCGACCTGGATGTCGTCGGCGATGAGCAGCACGCCGTGCCGGCGGCAGACCTCCGCGAGGCGCCGGACCCACTGGTCGCGGGCGCTGTGCAGCCCCCCCTCGCCCTGGACGGTCTCGTAGATCACCGCCGCGGGCAGGGGCAGGCCGCTGCCGTCGTCCTCGAGGTAGCGCCGCAGGCAGTCCACGGTGTCGACCCCGGGGCCGAAGTAGCCGTCGTAGGGCATGGAGACGGCACCCGTCAGCGGCACCGCGGCGCCGCGGCGCTTGAAACGGTTGCCGCTGGCCGAGAGGGCACCCAGCGTCATGCCGTGGAAGGCCCCGGTGAAGCCGACCACCAGGTGGCGCCCGGTGGCTTTGCGCGCCAGTTTGAGCGCGCTCTCCACGGCGTTGGTCCCCGTCGGCCCCGGAAACATGATCCGGTACTCCAAACCGCGTGGTTCCAGGACGAGTTGCTGGAAGGCCTCGAGGAACTCGGCCTTGGCCGCGGTCCCCATGTCCAGGGAATGGGCGATGCCGTCGCGGGCGATGTAGTCCATCAACTCCCCCTTGAGCCGGGGGTGGTTGTGCCCGTAGTTGAGCGCGCCGGCGCCGGAAAAGAAGTCGATGTAGGACCTGCCGCCGACGTCCCACACCGTGTGCCCCCGGGCGGAGGCGAACACCGCGGGGAAGGCCCGGATGTAGCTGCGGACCCCCGACTCCAGCCGCTCAAAGACATCCAGCGGTGCGGCCGGTCGACCGTCATCCTGCATGTGCATCCTCCTTCAGTCGTCCATCCGGCCCCACCCCGACGGAAGCGCCCGGCAGGGGCAGGGGGCCGATGCGCAACAGCACCTCGGGCTCGTGGGCCGGGCCCGGAAACAGGTGGCGGGGGAATCCCCCTCCCGCCCGGCACACGGTGCCGCACGCCGCAGCCAGCCCCTGGAACAGCGCGCGCGAGGCCCCGTTGCCGGGTGTGACCGTCGCCTCCAGGTACCGCACCCCGGTACACGGGGGACGCCCCAGAAGATCCCGGAGCAAGGCCGACCCCAGCCCCCGGCGCCGGTGGGCCGGCGCCACGGCGATCTGCCAGACGAAGACGGTGTCGGGCCGCTCGGGCTCGCGGAAGGCCGAGAGGAAGCCGACCGCACGCGGACCGTACTCGGCAAGGACGCACGTCTGCGCAAAGCTGCGGCAGAGCAGGAGATAGGCATAGGGGGAGTTGACGTCCAGTCCGCCGGCCGACCGCGCCAGTTCCCAGAGGACCGGCCCGTCCTGGGGGCACGGCGGCCGCAGGCGCAGGTGGGCCGCCTCGGGGGGTATCGGGGGTCCGCCCTGCCCCCGCGGCTCGGCGCGCCCCCCCGGCCCACCCGGCCGGGACGCCCCACCGATCCCCGAAACCGCTACCGCTGACTCCACTCTCCAGATCCCTCCCCCCGGGCGCGCCGCGGCGCCCGTTCCACACGGAACCTTGGGGGCACGGCGCATCGAGGCCGGCGGCGTGCGGCGCCCGGTGGGCGCGCGGCACGCCGCTGGCCCCGGGGGCACACCGGCCCCCCTGCCGCGGATGTAGCGGATCCGACGGTCTACGGGCGCATGGCGACACCGCCACGCCACGCCTGCGCGACCGGGTGGGTCGCAGGTGACGCGTCCGGATCGGCCGACTGCGCCGGAACCCCGGCGAGGGCGACGGCAAGGCCGGCCCATCATGCGGATGGGCGCAGGTCGGCGGGTTGCAGGCGGGCGAAGGCCAAGCCGTGGGGGCGCACTCCGCCTCCCGCCGGGCAGACCACTACCCGCTGCACGCGTACACCGCGTGCGGAACGCGCACACCTATGCCGTTGCTGCAGATGCCGGGGGGAGGCCCCTGCGCCTACGGGTGAGGACTGGCCGGATCGCCACAGCGCATGGCGGAATCCAACCCGACCCGAGGGCAGTTGCGGAGGCGCAGCGGGCGCATGAGTTGGGGGACGACGAACATCGTGAGCGACCTCCTTCCAAGCTTCGCGCGTCATACGCGCGAGCAGGAAGGGTGGCGGCGTGCACGACCGCGACGGGCCGAACGCACCACAGCACCCTCGTCGCCTGCGGGGTGAGCTGACGGGCTAGGGTGAGGATACCCCTTCCGCTATGCTCCGGCGAACATATGTCCGCCCAGGGAGTCCCGCGGAATTCGCCCCGGAAGTGTGGTTCCCCCGCTCCCTCGGCCGTGGCCAGAGCCACGGGCACAAGGGATTTGGCATGAGGCGCGGCTGAGGCAGCCGCAACCTGAGGCACGGCGACAGTATACACGCGGGAGCCCCGCCTGGCAACCCGTTCACCGCAAAAATACCCCGAACGGGTAAGTGCTTGTATTCACGGTCCTATCCTCTGGTGGCTGTGGGTGAGTTGTCCCCTCCGCCGTCGCGGGTGCACCGCGTCGCGCAGGGAGGGAGCCGATCCGTGACGCGACATGGAAGGACCGCGGTGGAGGGAACCGGGGCGGGGCCGGGAACACGGGCGGAAACGACCGCGTCTTCCGTGTCGGTGCCGGATCCGGGGGCGCGATCCCTGCGCCGCATGCCGGCGACCCGGCGTGGTCCATTCCACCCTTGAGGGGGGCCGCGACTTGCCCGCCAGCCCCGCAGCCGACACCCCTGCCTCGCGTGCCGCCGCCGCGCCCGGCCGGGGCCGGCCTCGCCCCGAGCGCGCACGGATGCTGATCTCCTGTCCCGACCGCGCCGGTATCGTCGCCGCGGTCTCGCAGTTCCTCTTCGCGCAAGGGGCGAACATCGTGCGCTCCGACCAGCACACCACGGACCCGGGTGGCGGATCCTTCTTCATGCGGGTCGAGTTCGACCTGCCCGAACTGGCCGCGCGGCGGGCGGAGGTCGCCGGCGCCTTCTCCCCCATCGCCGCGCGTCTGGAGATGGACTGGCGGCTGGCGCTCGGCGCTCCGCCCAAGCGCGTGGCCGTCTGCGTCTCGCGCGAGGGTCACTGCCTCAACGAACTCCTGTGGCGCCACCAGTCCGGCGAACTCGAGGGCGACATCGCGATGGTCGTCAGTAACCACGACGACCTGCGCCCGGCCGTCCAGATGCACGGCATCCCCTTCCACCACATCGCCGTGCGCCCAGGCGCCAAGGCGGAGGCCGAGGCCGCGCAGCTGGCGCTGCTTCAGGCGGGCGGCATCGACCTCGTCGTCCTGGCGCGGTACATGCAGATCCTGTCGCCGGCGTTCGTGGACCGCTATCCCGGCCGCATCATCAACATCCACCACTCCTTCCTGCCCGCCTTCGCCGGCGGCAACCCCTATCGCCAGGCGTACGAGCGGGGCGTGAAGATCATCGGCGCGACGGCCCATTACGTCACGGCCGACCTCGACGGGGGCCCGATCATCGAGCAGGACGTCCAGCGCGTCACGCACCGCGACAACGCCGAGGACATGCGGCGCGTGGGCCGGCAGATCGAACGGACGGTGCTGGCGCGCGCCGTGGCCTGGCACCTCGAAGACCGGATCCTGCTGCACGGCAACCGCACCGTGGTCTTCGACTAGGGGGACGCGGGCCGTGGTCCGGCGCCGTGCGCGACCAGGCGAGCGCACGCCCTCGGCGCTGCAGCGGCGGCGGGGTGTGGCTTCGCCCGGTGTGCCGGCGGGGAGGTGACCGGACCGCGTCCGGAACCGGACCGCCCCGAACCCCTCTCCCGCACCGCACCCGACGGCGGCACCCCGTTGCTGCCCGCCCGCGTCTCCCTTCTGCTGCGGTCCGTACGGCGCATACGTGATGGCAGGGCCCCCCGGAGCCCACCGGGGTGCCGGAGGCGCCGGCATGTTCATGCTCTTGACGAAGCGGACGCTGGGCGCGGCCGCTGTGACCTGCCTGCTGCTGCTGGCGGCGGGCACCGGGCTGGCCCGTGCCGGCGGCGGTTCGACATCGCCACCCACCCCTCGGGACGGCTCCATCTGGCGGGTCCCCACGGCCGCGCCCGATGTCGCCCTCACCTTCGACGACGGTCCAGATCCTACGTTCACACCCCTCATGCTGGCGGTACTCCGGAGGCACCAGGCGGTGGCGACCTTCTTCGTCCTCGGCCTGCAGGTGCTGCGCTACCCGAACGTGGTCCGGGCGGAGGCCGCCCAGGGATCCGAGGTGTGCAACCACGGATACAGCCACAGGATCCTCCGCGGGCGGGCGGACGCGTTCGTCGCGGGCGACGTCTCGCAGACCCAGACCATGCTGGACCGCCTCGGCGTGCCGCGCTGCCCGCTCTTCCGCTTCCCCTACCTCGCCTCCGACGCCGCGGCCCGCTCCACCGTCGCCCGGCTGGGATACCGCATCATCGGCGCCAACATCGACACGGAGGACTGGCGCCAGCCGAGTCCCGCCAAGGCCGCGGCCCGCGTGCTCTCACGCATCCAGAAGGGCGACATCATCCTGCTGCACGACGGCGGCGGCCCGCGGAGCCGTACGGTGCAGACGCTGGGCCTGGTCCTGGACGGATTGAGCGGGCGCGGCCTGCACGCCGTGACGGTGAGCCAACTGCTGGCCACCGTCCAGCACGGACGTCCGCCCGCCGCGGAGGAGGAGTAGCAGGCGGCTGCGAGGACGCTTGCCTTCGCCTCCGGCCCCGGTTCCTCGTCTCCCGAGACCGGGCCCGTGCACGGCCTGCCGCGTGGGGTGGTAGAGGCGGCGAGGCGCGACTCCCTGCGGCTGGCCCACGGGCCTCCGTGTCCGCAGCGGGCCTCACCCCCCGGGTAACGACGCACTGGGGGTGTGGCGTCGTTACTGTTCCGGGCATCCGCCGCCGCCGTTCTCGGATCCGTTCGGGCACCTTCGCCACCGGTTGGCGTGACGCCACCGGGCGGGCGCCGCGCCCCGCCCGGCCGTGCCGGCACAAGGGAAGCCGACCAAGCCCACCCCAGCGGTCCAGCCCCACTCTTGAGCGGTGCACAGTAGTCACCCCCCCGGCAGGCACCAGCGACCCCGTCACAGCGGGCGGCAGTGGACACCACCGAGAAGTTCGCGGGACGTGTCCGCCCGGGAGCGGGCCCGTGCTCCGGCCGGCCGTACGGCCTTCACCCGGCCGGCGGACCCCGCCGGAAGACGCCGCATTGCATCGGCACCACCACCCCCCTTCGGCCGCACATGGTGTATTCTCGGGAATCGAGGTGCTTCTCGCCCGAGAACCATGGTTCCGGCCGCCCGGTGGCGGCGGGGCCGTGCGGTCCTATGGCGCGAGGGGACGCGGACCGCGGCGGTCCGGCCGCCTCGACCCCGGAGGCCGCGCCCGCGCGGACCCCGGGTGCACCGGGCCCGAGGGAATCGGGTGTCCGGCGGGACGGCCGCCCGCGGGGGCCGTGCGCCGGGCGGGCGAGCGAACGGAGGCGTCGGGATGCGGGGACTCAACCGGCTCTGGGCTCTCGCCATTGTCCTCCTCGTGGCTTATCTGGCCTTTCGCCATAGCGCGGTCGCGGACATCCACTACATCTGGCTGCGGCATCTCCATGCCGCCGTGCTCTTCTGGCGCCCGGTGCTCTCCCAACTCTCGACGGGGTTGGCCGCCGGTCTGGTCTTCGGCCTGGCGACCTACTTCAACCTGCGCACGGCACTGCCCGCCCTCGCCGCCCCCGCTTCCGGGCGCCTCGGGCCGGACTGGCCACCCTCCGGGGCGTCGTCCTGGCGCCTCCCTGGGCGAGTCCTCCGGGCCGCGCCCGTCTGGGTCGGGCTGGCGGCCGGGGCGGTGGCCGGCTGGATGCTCTCCGGCCAATGGCCGACCGTGCAGTACTTCCTGCACGCCACGCCGTTCCGCGTGACAGACCCCCTCTTCCACCGCAACGTCGCCTTCTTCGTATTCACACTGCCCTTCCTCCACCTCCTCTACACCACGGTCGGCGTGCTGATCTGGCTCGGGGGCCTCTCGGCGGCCGCCGTCTACTGGGCGGCGGGGTGGCTGCAGACGGTGGAAGGCCGCCCGGCACTGCACCCACAGGCGCTACGCCATCTGGGGATTCTGGTGGCGGCCTACCTCCTGCTCAAGGCGGGCGGCTACCGGCTGGACGCATGGAACCTCGACTACTCCACGCGGGGCATCGTCTTCGGCGCCGGTTGGGTCGACAGCCACGTCGCCCTCCCGGTGCTCTGGCTGCTGTCCGCGCTGGCCGCGGCGGCCGCCGCCGGCGCCCTGGCCACCGCCTGGGGATCGGGGTGGCGGTGGCTCCTGACCGGGGTGGGCGGGTTGACGGCCGCGTCCCTGCTGCTGGGCTCCCTCCTGCCGGCCGTACTGGAATCCGTGGTGGTCAAGCCGAGCCAGTTCAGCCTGGAGGAGCCCTACATCCAGCGGAACATCACCATGACGCGGAACGCCTTCGGCCTGAACGCGATCAGCCTCCAACCCTTCCAGGTGAACGCCGACCTGACCGCCGCGGACCTGAAGTCGTTTCGCGCCACTTTCCGCAACATCCGCCTGTGGGATGGGACGATCGCCGAGCCGGCCTTCCAGCAACTCCAGGGGCTGCGCAGCTACTACCTCTTCGATCCGATGAACGTCGACCGGTACACGGTCAACGGCGAGTACCGCCAGGTGCTGATCGCGGCCCGCGAGATCGACTACAACGCCCTGCCGTCGGAGACCTGGGTCAACCGCCACATCAACTTCACCCACGGCCTGGGCGCGGTGGTCATCCCCTCGTCACAGATCGGTCCGGACGGCGTGCCCGCTTTCTGGTTGCAGAACATCAACGACACCAGTTCGGTCGGCCTGCACATCACGCAGCCGTCCATCTACTACGGCGAACAGACCGATGTCTACGCGATCGTGGACGGGCGGCAGCCGTCCTTCGACTACCCCAGCGGCAGTCAGGATGTCTACAGCGCGTACAAGGGCAGCGGCGGCATTCCGATCGGGGGCTTCTGGAACCGGCTGGCCTTCTCGCTCTGGGCCAACAGCTACAATCCCATGCTCACCAGCGACATCACGCCGCAAACCAGGGCGATGATCTACCGCTCCCTCAGCCAGCGGCTGCCACAGATGGTGGGGGCGCCCTTCCTCTCCTACGGCAGCCACCCGTACCTGGTGGTGGCCAACGGGCAGTTGTATTGGATGGTCAACGCCTACACCGAGTCCGCGAACTATCCGTACGCCACCCCCTACGCCCCGCCAGCCCCGTCGGCGTCGGCGTCCTCGCCCGCCACATCCCTGGCGTTTTCGGGGCAATCCCCGTCGCCGTCGCCGGCGGCGGCCCAGGCCCCGTCCGCCGCCGCATCGGCCTCGGGCGTCAACTACATGCGCAATTCGGTGAAGGTGACCGTCAACGCCTACACCGGGGCGGTGCAGTTCTACGTCGTGGATCCGACGGACCCGATGGTGCAGACCATCGGCAAGATCTTCCCCGGGATCTTCCACCCGCTCTCCGACATGCCCGCGGCCCTGCGACAGCACCTGCGGTACCCGGAGAGCCTCTTCAGCGTCCAGGCCCAGATGTACGCGACCTACCACATGACCGACCCGCAGGTCTTTTACAACCATGAGGACCAGTGGCGCGTGGCGCAGCAGATCATCGGCCAGCAGACCACCGCGGTGCAGCCCTACTACGTGATCATGCAGTTCCCCAACATCCCGACCCCGCAGTTCGTCCTGATGGAGCCCTTCACCCCGGTGGGCAGCGGGCGGGACAACATGGTCTCGTGGCTCGCCGCGTTCAGCGACGGCGCCCGCTACGGGCAACTGACCGCCTACGAGTTTCCCAAGGGGCAGACGGTGTTCGGCCCCCTGCAGATCGAAGCCCAGATCAACCAGGACCCCACGGTGGCGGACATCCTGGCGCTCTGGAGCCAGGGCGGGTCCAAGGTCTATCGCGGCAACATGCTGACCATCCCCATCCGCGACAGCTTCCTCTACGTCGAACCGCTCTACCAGGAGGCGACGGCCACGGGGCTCCCCGCGCTCCGCCGGGTGATCGTCGACTACGACGGGCAGAAGATCGCGGTCGGCGACACCCTCGACCAGGCCTTGCTCCAGCTCTTCGGACCCCTGCCGTGGGCCAGTCTCAACGCCGGGGCGCTGACCGGCACCACGACCACGGGCACGGTGGCCGCCGGGTCCACCACCGCGCCGGGGACGGCGGCTGCCGGGTCCACCACCGCGCCGGGGACGGCCACCGTGCCGGCGGCGCCCGCGCAGACATCCGCGCCCAGTGCCGTCCTCAACCAGGCCGACACCCTGTTCCAACAGGCTCAGGCGGCGCTCCGCCAGGGTGACTTCGCGACCTACGGGCAGCGCATCACCCAACTCGGGCAACTGCTGCAGCAGGCCCTGGGCAGCGGCACGGGCGCGTCCGCCACCGCCGCAGGCACGGCCTCGGGTACCGGTTCCGGCGCCGGCAGCGCCGGGAGCGCGGCCGCCCAGGCCGTGGGCGCCACGGCGGCGGGGGGTGGCAGCGGCACGGGCGCCGCCTCGGCGTCGTGAGGGCTCCAGGCCCGAACGCGCGGGCAGGTCGGCGTCGCCCCGAGGGCGGCCATGGCCCCCGAGGCGCACCCCGGCCGTCGGGCCCGCGGCGGCGGGGAGTCCGGTGGGTCCGCCGGGCCCCTCCCCGGTCGGGCCGATGACCGGGTGAAGCCCCGCGGCCCGCCGTCAGGAGGCGTCGGTCCGATCCGCATTCCGGCCGGGTCCGGGGCGGACAGGCCCGCGCCGGTCGGTGGACCGCGGCGGCCACCCGGGATCGCAGAAGGGTGTGTATGTCCATGGCGTTGCTCTTCCCCGTCGCCCGCTGGCTGGCCGGCCTGCTACCGGCCACCATCCACCCGATGGTCCTACACTTCCCCATCGTCCTGCTGTACCTGTCCGTCGGCCTGGAGGTGCTGGCCCTGGCCCTGCCCCCGGGCGACGGCTTCATGCACCGGGCCGCGTTCTGGACGGTGACCCTGGCCTGCGTGGCCATCATCGTCACGATGAGCGCCGGGCTCGTCTCGGAACAGTCCGTGCACTGGACGGCGCAGACCAGCGCCATCCTCTCCCGCCACCAGCGCTTCGCCATATTCACCGGCCTCACCGCCGGCGCGGCCTGGCTGGCTCACGTGGGCAACCGTTTCCCCCGGGGGAAGCGATGGGGCCTGTGGGGACGCGGTCGCGCCAGCCTCGTCTCCGCCCTATTCGTGGTCGCCTCGGCCACCTTTGTCACCCTGACGGCCCATCTCGGCGGCGAGATGGTCTACCACTACGGCGCCGGGGTGGTCGGGGTCACCCGCATCACGCCGGGCGCCTGAGCGGACACGCGGGGAACGCCCGCCGGCACCGCGGCGGGGTCTCTGGCGAGCCATAGCGGGGCGCGAAGGTGGAACCGACGTGCCCGGCGGACGGTCGTGCCGCCGGGACGGCCGGAAGGGTCGGGACGGCCGGAAGGGCCGGAAGGGCCGGAAGGGCCGGGACGGCCGGAAGGGCCGGGACGGCCGGAAGGGCCGGGACGGTCGGAAGGGCCGGGACGGCCGGAAGGGCCGGGACGGCCGGAAGGGCCGGGACGGTCGGAAGGGTCGGAAGGGTCGGAAGGGCCTGGACGGCCGGAAGGGCCGGAAGGGCCGGGATGGCCGGAAGGGTCGGAAGGGAGCGGCCTCGGCGCACCGCCACCCCCTGACGCCCCGGGATGGAGGCGCGCGGGGTCCGCGCCCGCGGGGGCGGGGCGCCCATGTCCACCGCTCGCGGGCGTAGCGGGCCGTCCGAACGGGCGATCCCCCGGCGGCCCGGGCAGAATCATGCCCACAGGGCGAGAGGAGACCGGCCGACGATGCACATCAACGGAGCCGTGGCGGCCCTCATCACCCCCTACGCCCCCTCCGGCGGGATCGACCCCGGGGCTGTCCGCTCCCTGGCCGACTTTCAGATCGCCCAGGGCCTCAGCGGGTTTTTGCTGGCCGGCAGCACCGGAGAGGGCTTGCTCCTCACCATGGAGGAGCGCATGCGGCTGACCGAGGCCGCGGTTGCGGCGGTGGATGGCCGCGCCCGCGTGATCGTCCACGTGGGCGCCCCCGCCACCCGCGATTGCCTGACCCTCGCGCGGCACGCCGCCGCCTCCGGGGCCGACGCGGTCGCCGCGATCCCGCCGATCTACTATCACAACAGCCGCGCGTCGGTGGTCGGCTACTACCGGCAGTTGGCGGAAGCCGTCCCCATCCCCGCCTACGCCTACCACATCCCTTCGGCCACGGGCGTGCCGCTCTACCGGGACGTGGTGCGCGATCTGGCGCCGATCCCCAACCTCGCGGGCCTCAAGTTCACCGACACCAACCTCGACGAACTCCACTACCTGAAGACCGAGATCACCCCCCGACTCAACGTGGTCTTCGGCAACGACGAGACGCTCGCCGCCGGTCTGTTGTTGGGGGCGGACGGCGGGGTGGGCTCGACCTACAACGTGATGCCGGGCGTGTACGCCGCCATCTGCGCGGCCGCGGCGGCCGGCGGCTGGGACGAGGCCCGCCGTCTTCAGTACCAGGCCACCCGGATCATCAACGTCCTGAAACGCTTCGGGGTCTTTCCCTCGATCAAGGCGATCCTGGGGCGGGCCGGCTTCACGGTCGGCGCCTGCCGGCAGCCGATCGAGCCGCTGCAGGGGGACCCGGCGGCGCTGTTCGCCGCGCTGCGGGCGGCAGGATATGACCAGATGCACGGCGTCGCGCGGCCGGGCGACGCCTGACCCTCCGGCCGGCCGCCCCACGCAGACCCGGCGGCAGAGGGCGCGGTACCCGTCGGCCGCGCCCTCTGCCCGCTACCGCCTCCTGAGACTGGTGCGCACAGGGACGGAGGGCGCGGCGCTTGAGCTTCTGCGACCAGGAACCGCTCTTTGTGTCCGGCACGGACGGATACCACACCTATCGCATCCCGGCGTTGGTCAGCACCGTCCGGGGGACGCTGCTGGCCTTCTGCGAGGGGCGCCGGCACGGGGCGGGCGACGCCGGCCACATCGACATCCTGCTGCGGCGGAGCGCGGACGGGGGGCGCACATGGGATCCGCCGCGTGCGGTGCTCGCCGATCCCCCCCACACCTGCGGCAACCCGGCCCCGGTGGTCGACCGGCGCGACGGCACCATCCGGCTCCTCTTCTGCAAAAACCGGGGCGACGGCCCGGAGGCGATGATCGTGCAGGGCCGCGCCCCGCGGACGGTGTGGTGCACCAGCAGCCTGGACGAGGGCGAGACCTGGGGCGCGCCGCGGGAGATCACCGCGGATGTCAAGGCGCCGGCGTGGACGTGGTACGCCACGGGGCCGGGCCACGGCATCCAGTTGCGGGGCGGGCGGCTGGTCGTCCCCTGCGACCATGTGCGGGGCATCCACTTCGAGCGCGCGAAGGATCCCGGCCATGCGCACCTCCTTTACAGCGACGACGGGGGCCGGACCTGGCGCATCGGTGGCATCGTCGGCCTGGGAACCAACGAGTCGGTCGCCGTCGAGGACGACGCCGGCCGGGTCTACATCAACTGCCGGAGCGCCAACGGCAGGCGGTGCCGCGCCTATGCGTGGAGCGACGATCAGGGGGAGGGCTTCTCCCCGGTGCAGTGGGACGAGGCGCTGGTGGACCCCGTCTGTCAGGCCTCTGCGGTGCGCTACACACTCGCCGCCGAAAGCGGCCGCAACCGGGTGCTGTTCTCCAACGCCGCCAGCCCGGCGGGACGCGAGCGTATGACCGTCCGCCTCTCCTATGACGAGTGCCGGACCTGGTCCGCCGGCCGCGAGTTGTACGCCGGGCCCTCCGCGTACAGCGACCTCGCGATCACGCCCGACGGGGCGGTCTGCTGCCTGTACGAGCGGGGTGTGGACAAGCCCTACGAGACCCTGACGTTGGCCCGCTTCGACCTGCCATGGCTCACCCACGGCGCGGACCGCCTCTGAGGGCCCGCGCCCCAGGGTCCGGCTGCCCCCGGCCGAACGCGGCCCACCCCGCCCACCTGCCGTCGCCGCAGCGCATCCCCGTGCGCCGCCGGTGGTCCGCCGCCATCTGCTCCGCCACGCCCGGCAAAAGGCCCGTTGCCGGTACTTCGCGCGCAGCCTCCGCAGTGGCACGGGCCGCGAGAACCGCCGGATACGCCGCGCCGGGCCTCCAACGAGGCGGGGGCCTCCGGGCGGACGGGGCACCGGCCCGGGCGCCCGCCGGCCGCCGCGAGGCCGCGACCCGCGCCCGCGCGCGGCTTTTTCACACCGGCACCCCGTGCCACCCTGCAGGGCGGCGATGCCGCCCCGCCGAAGTAGCCCGCCCGCCCGCGAGCGGTGCGCGACCGGCGCCCTCCCGGAGGGCGGCGGGCCACCGGCATGGTCCCCCCGGGGACCGAAGCGGGGTGCCACGCGCGGCGGAGGCCCGGCGATCAGGGTAGGGGCACGCTGCCGGAGCCGCGCGCCCCGGGGCCGGCGGACGCACGCAGCACCGGGGCCCGGACGGGATCCGGCTTGGGGAGGGCGAATCGATGGCCACGGGCGCGGCGGGGGTCTCGGCGCGCCGGCAAGGCGGTAGGCGTCGGGCCGGGGCCCAGTACGTGATGGACTTCCTGGAAGCCACGGGCGTGCCGCATCTGGTCGGCATCCCCGGCCACGGCAACGTCAACCTGTTCGACGCGGCGCTGGATGCGCCGGGCATCCGCTGCATCTTCCCGATGCACGAGCAGTCCGCGGCGCACTTCGCCGACGGCTACGCCCGGGCCTCGGGCCGGCCCCTGGCGGTCACCACGTCCATCGGCCCCGGCGCGATGAACACCGTGGTCGGCATCGCCACCGCCTACGTCGACTCGATCCCCATGCTCGTCTTCACCGGCTCCACCCACACCTACATGCGCGGGCACTCGGTCCTGCAGGAGATCGAGAGGCGGCGCTTCTCCGACAACCCGCGGGTGATGGAGCCGATCACCGTCCGCTCCTTCCAGCCCTCGCGGATCGAGGAACTGCCCTTCGTCATGGCCCGCGCCTGGAGCGCCGCCACCACCGGCCGCACGGGCCCGGTGCTGGTGGACCTCGCCATGGACCTGCAGGCGGAGGACGCCGAATTCGACGCGCCCGTCCCCGCACTCCGGCGCCCCGGCGGCCGGACGCGGCCGGACGCGGACTTCGTCCTGCGCGCCGCGGAGAGACTTGCGGGCGCATCCCGCCCGGTCATCGTGGCCGGCGGCGGAGTGGTGCTCGCCGAGGCCTGCGACCTCCTGGCGCGGATCGCGGAACGCTTGGGCGCGCCGGTGGCCACCACCTGGATGGGTAAGGGCGCCTTCCCCGAGGACCACCCCCTGTTCGCCGGCCAGATCGGCGACCAGGGCAGCACCTCCGGCAACGCGACGACCGCGGCCGCCGACGTGATCCTGTCGGTGGGCTGCCGGTTCACGGACTGGTCCTCGTGCTCGTTCCGCAAGGGCGTCACCTACGCCATCCCCCCCACCGAACTGATCCAGGTGGATATCGACGCCCAGGAGATCGGCAAGAACTACCCCGCCGCGGTGGGCCTCGTCGGAGACGCCGCCGCCGCCCTCGCCGACCTCGACGCCGCGTTGGCGATGCACCTGCCGCGGCCGCGCGCGATGGGCGATCTGCCCTGGCACGACCGCCTGAGCCGGGTCCGGGCGGAGTGGCTGGCCGCCGTGGACGGCCCGGCCTCGTACGCCGGCTGGCCGACGACCATCTCGCGGGCGCTGCGCGAGATCCGGGCGGCCGCGCCGCGGGAGACCCTGGTCGTGACCGGCGCCGGCCTGCCCCAGGGACAGGTCTTCGCGGAGTTCCCCGTCTACGAGCCGCGCACCCATATCACCAGCGGCGGTTTCTCGACCATGGGCTTCACGCTCCCGGCCGCGGCGGGCGCGCGCGCCGCGCGGCCCGACCGCCCGGTGCTGGCGATCGCCGGCGACGGCGACTTCCTCCAGACCGTGCAGGAACTGGCGCTCCTCGCCCAGGAGGACCTGGCGGTCACCGTCGTGGTGCTCAACAACCGTGGCTGGCGCTCCATCCGCAACTTCCAACTCGGCGCCTACGGGCGCGTCGCGGGTACGGAGTTCCAGCGCCGCGGCCAGCCCTACAGCCCCGACTTCGCCCAGGTCGCCCGCGCCTTCGGCATCCCCGGCCACCTGGCCACGGATCCGACCGACCTGCGGCGCGCCGTCGGGGACGCCCTCCGCTCCGGCGGGCCCGCCCTGATCGAGGTGCCGACCGCGGGCGACCCGCCGCTCTCGGTCGCCCAGAAGCCGGGCTGGTGGGACCTGCCGGTCGGCCGCCACCACGAGGCGGCCCGCCATCGCTACGAAGAGGGCCGCGCCGAGGAGCAACTGTCGTGAACGCAGCCAATGGGGTGCGACTGGGCCTGGCCCCGGTGAACTGGAACAACGACGACGTCCCCGAATGGGGACAGACGGTCCCCTACGCCGAACTGGTGGCGCTGACGGCCCGGCTCGGCTACGCCGGTCTGGAGTCCGGGACGGGGGCGCCGGAGGAGCCGGAGGCGCTCCGCGCCCTCCTCTCCGGCCAGGGCCTCCGCCTCCCCGGCGCCTACCGCTGGGTCCGCCTGAGCGATCCCGCGGTGGCCGCCGCCGAGCTCGAGGCGGCCACCGCGGCGGCAGGGCGGCTCGCGGCGGCCGGCGCCGCCGCCCTGCTGGTCGCCGAGCACTGGACCGAGGCTCGGCGCGCCCTGGCCGGACGGGCGTACCGGTACCCCGAGGCGGGTCTGCCGCCCGAGCGCCTGGCCTGCCTGTGCCGTCACCTGGAGACCCTGGGCGCCCGCTGCCGCGATCTGGGGTTGGCCTTGGCGCTGCACCACCACGTCGGCACGCCGGTGGAGACCCCGGACGAGGTGGCCGCGGTCATGGAGGGCACCGACCCCGCCCTGGTCGGGCTCTGCCTGGATACGGGGCACACGGTGTACGGGGGCGGGGACGCGCTCGGCGCCGCCCGCCGCTACGCCCGGCGGATCGTGTACGTGCACGCCAAGGACGTGGACGGCGACGCCCTGGAGGACGCGCGCGCCCGGGGGATGGGGCTCCTCGACGGGCTGCGGCGTGGGGTCTTCTCCCCGCTGTATGGCACCGCCCGCTCCACTGTCGACATCGCCGCGGTCGGGGATGTGCTCGCGGGGGTCGGCTACGGCGGCTGGGTGATCATGGAGTGCGACCGCAACCCGCGGACCGGGGACCCCGCCGCCGAGGCCGTAGCGGCCCGCGAGCGGCTCGCCCAGGCGTTCTCCGCTTCCGGGACCGGGGGTGGGCGGCCATAGGCGTGCGGGTGCCCCGCGCCACGGATGCGCCCTGGCGCTACCTCGCGCCGCCCGGCAGCCCGGAGGCGGGCGTGTGGGCGGGGTTTGCCCTGGTGCACCTGCAGCCGGGGGAGGAGGTCGCCCTGCCGGGGCCCGGCCTGGAGACCGTGGTCGTCCCGCTGCGCGGCGGCGTCACCGCCGGAGGGATCGAACTCGCCGGTCGCGCGGACGTCTGGGCCGGGGCGACGGATGTGGCCTACCTCCCCCCGGGCACCCCGTGGCGCGTGCGAGCCGGCCGCACCGCGGCGGACGTGGCGGTGGGGCTGGCGCCCGCGGAGGCGACCCCTGCCACCCACCCGTTCCGCGTGCCGGCGGCAGGGGTCGCCATCGAGCACCGGGGGCAGGGGCCGACGGGGCGCGAGGTGCGCCACCTCTACGAGGCGGACCGGCCGGCGCAGCACCTGCTGGTGGTCGAGGTCGTCACCCCACCCGGGCACTGGTCGAGTTTCCCGCCCCACCGGCACGACGAGCCGGTGGCGCTGGAGGAGTTCTACTACTGCGAGACGGAGCCGGCCACCCGCCGCGGGTACCTGCACGTCTTCGAGGATCCCGCGGCGGACGGGCGGGAGGCAACCGGACCGGCGCCGGATGAGGCGCTGGCCGTGCGGGACGGGGACCTGGCCCTGGTTCGCCGCGGCTACCACACCGCGGCGAGCCCCCCGGGCACCACGCTGTACTACCTGAACGTGATGGCCGGTCCCGACCGCGCCTGGACTCCGGTCTTCCACCCGGCCTACCGGGATCTGGTCGTCGGCTGGGACCGCGCCCCGATCGCCCCGGCCAGCGTCCCGTCCACATAGAAGGGACGGATCCCGCGATGCCCGTCGCCACCGGGGTCCCCGCCGAGACCCTCCGCCAACTCGCCGCGCGTGGCCGCCGGCACGTCGCCCTGGCCGTCGCCCATGCCGGGGCGGGCCACATCGGCGGGCCCTTCTCGGCCATGGACATCCTGGTCGCCCTGCACTTCTCGGTCCTGCGCCTGGATCCGGCGCGGCCGGACTGGCCCGAGCGCGACCGCTTCATCCTGTCCAAGGGCCACAGCGCCATGGGGCTCTACGCCGTCCTCGCGATGCGCGGCTTCTTCCCCGAGTCCTGGCTGCAGACCTTTGACACGCTCGGCTCGCCCCTGCAGGGCCACCCCGACATGCTGCGCTGCCCGGGCGTCGAGATGTCCACCGGTTCCCTCGGCCAGGGCCTGTCGGCCGGGCTCGGCATGGCCCTGGGCGCCGAGCGCCTTGGCCTGCACGGGACGCGGGTCTTCGTCCTGCTGGGGGACGGCGAGTGCCAGGAGGGCCAGATCTGGGAGTGCGCCCACGCCGCGGCGCGCTACCGGGCACGCCGCCTGCGCGCCATCATCGACTGGAACGGCCTGCCGCAGTATGGCTGGCCGGGCGAGGCGCCCATGGCGCTACGCCGGGAGGACCTGGCCTCCCGTTTCTCCGCCTTCGGCTGGGAGGTGGCGCACGTGGACGGCCACGACCCGGACGCCCTGGTCGCGGCCCTGTCCGCGGAACCGCGGGGGGACGGCCCCTCCGCCCTCATCGCCCGCACGCAGAAGGGGCACGGGGTGTCCTTCATGCAGGATCAGGCGCCCTGGCACGCCAAGGTGCCGGCCCCCGACGAACTGGCGGCCGCCGTGGCCGAACTGGATGCCGCCGGCGCCGGGGGCCCGGCCGCGAAGGCCGCCGTGCGGGCTGCCGCGGGCACCGCCCCGGGCGGTGGTGCGCAATGACCGTGGGGGCGGACGACGCCCAGCGCGTCGTGTTCGGCCGGACGCTGATCGAGCTGATGGCGCACGACGAGCGGGTGCTGCTCCTGGACGGCGACCTCGCCAACTCCACGCGGGCGGACCTGGTCGCGGAGGCCCGGCCGGACCGGTTCCTGGAGATGGGCATCGCCGAGCAGAACCTGGTCGGGGTGGCCGCGGGCCTGGCCACCATGGGCTTCCGGCCGTGGATCAGCACCTTCGCGGTCTTCGCCGTGAAGCGCGCCCTCGACCAGGTGCGCATGACCGTCGCCCAGACGCGGCTGCCGGTCCGCCTGGCCGGGGCGTACAGCGGCCTTTTGACCGGATTCACCGGCAAGACCCATCAGGCGGTGGAGGACCTCGCCGTGATGCGGGCCATGCCCCACATGACGGTGCTGGCGCCCGCCGACGCCTTCGAGTGCGCGGCGGCGATCCGCTGGGCCGCGGAGCACCCGGGCCCCGTGTACCTGCGGCTGGCCCGCGACCCGGTTCCGCCCCTCCTGCCGGAGCCGCGGCCGCCCTACGACCCGGCGCGGGGCACCTGGATCCGGCGCGGGGGCGACCTGACCCTGATCGGCACCGGGACGCAGAGCGGGCGCATCGCCGAGGCGGCGCTCCTGCTCGCCCGCACCGGCGTCGACGCCGGCGTCCTCCATCTCCCCGCCTGCAAGCCTTTCGATCAGGCGGCGATCCTCGAGGCCGCGGCACCCGGCCTCGTCGTGACGGTGGAGGAGCACAGCGTCATCGGTGGCTTGGGCTCCCTCGTCGCCGAGACGCTGTCCGAGGCCCGGCCCACGCGCGTGGTCCGCTTCGGCATCCCGGACGTGTTCGGCGAGTCCGGGCCGAACGCCGGGCTGCTTTCCGCCTTCGGCCTCTCCCCCGAGGCGGTGGCCGAGCGGGTGACCCGTTTGCTCCACGGCCGGCCCGATCTCCCGATCCCGGTCCTGCCCGAATTCCGCCCCTGAGGAGCAGTGCCCGCCGTGGCCGATCGCCTTCGGGTCGCCGTGGTCGGTGCCGGCCGGATGGGCCGGCGCCATGCCGAGAACCTCGCCGCCTCCCCCCACGGCCGCGTCACCTGGATCGTCGATCCCCTCCCCGGGAGCGCGGGCTTCGCCCAGACGCTCGATGCCCGCTGGGCGCCGGGGCTCGACGCCCTGGCGGAGGCCGACGTGGACGCGGTCGTCATCGCCTCGCCGAGCCCGCAGCACGGCGCCGCGGTCGAGGCGGCGCTGGATGCCCGGCGGGCCGTCTTCTGCGAGAAACCCCTCACCGTCGGACCCGAGCGCACCGCCGCCCTCGCACACCGCATCGCCGCCTCCGGCCTCTATTTCCAGATCGGCTTCATGCGCCGCTACGACCCCGCCTACGCCGAGGCGCGGCGGGCCGCCGCGGCCGGGGAACTCGGGAGCCTCCGGCACCTCCTCGCCGTCAGCCGCGACCCGCTGCCGCCGCCGGAGGAGTACCTGGCGGTCTCTGGCGGCATCTTCCTCGATCTCGGCATCCACGACATCGACCTGTTGCGATGGCTGTCCGGGGACGAGATCACCTCGGTGTACGCCCAGGGCAACGTCGGGGAACACGCCTACATCGCGCGTCAGGGCGACGCCGAGGAGGCGCAGGCGCTGGTCCGGTTCCGCGGCGGGGCCACGGGCACGATGCTGCTGTCGCGGACGAGCCTCTACGGGTACGACATCCGGACCGAACTCTGGGGCACGGCGGGCACGCTGCAGGTCGGCTACCTGCGTGAGCCCGCCGTGACGCGCGGGGATCGCAGCGGCCTGCACGAGCGGGCGGTGCCGGGGTTCCTGGAGCGGTTCGCGGCGGCCTACCGCCTGGAGATCCTGGACTTCATGGTCCGGGTGCGGGGCGGCCTCCCCTCCCCGGCGACCGAGGTGGACGCGGTGCGCGCTGCCGCCGTGGCGGACGCCTGCCGGCGCTCGATGGAGAGCGGGGCACCGGTGGAGGTGCAGGGGCGCGCGGGCGCGTCGGCGTAGCCGGCGCCCGGGGGCCAGGGGCCGGCGAAGCAGGTGCCCGCTCAGCACCACCGCCCAGGGCGTTGTGCAAGCCGGCCCTCCGTGGATCACGCGCACCCCGGCCACGGCCCGCGACAGACGGTCGATCCGGGCCGGATCGCCGAAGCGTTCCACGACGCCCCGCTGCAGCGCCCTCACCGGCAGGGCGGCACGTCGATCCCAGACCCGGTGCCGCCTTCCATCGTGGGCGCCAACTCCGTACGAACGCCTCGTAAGGCACCAGCCGGCGGGGCACGGTGCCCACCGCCGCGCGTGGCCGCGCGTCCCCGCGGCACGTGCGCCAAGGGCGCGGCCAGGGGCAGGCGCTACGCGCCCGGGCAGGCGCTGCGCGCCCGGGCAGGCGCTACGCGCCCGGGCAGGCGCTACGCGCCCGGGCAGGCGCTACGCGCCCGGGCAGGCGCTACGCGCCCGGGCAGGCGCTACGCGCCCGGGCAGGCGCTACGCGCCC
>Ga0080006_1272222_pt1 | contig 36508 bp, 29 predicted proteins | sample RS3BMetagenome_FD_69209 | JGI IMG/M metagenome (GOLD analysis project Ga0080006, IMG submission 69209) | Ferric oxide microbial mat and aquatic microbial communities from Rainbow Spring, Yellowstone National Park, USA - RS3B (SPADES... ...
TTCTGACACCACCAGGCACTTTTGCTGTCAACATCTTTTCAGACAACTGTTTTCTAGTTTCAAAATTGTTGGATTCTGACACCACCAGGCACTTTTTCTGTCAACATCTTTTCAGAAAACTGTTTTCTAGTTTCAAAATTGTTGGATTCTGACACCACCAGGCACTTTTGCTGTCAACATCTTTTCAGACAACTGTTTTCTAGTTTCAAAATTGTTGGATTCTGACACCACCAGGCACTTTTTCTGTCAACATCTTTTCAGAAAACTATTTTCTAGTTCCAAAATTGTTGGATTCTGACACCACCAGGCACTTTTTCTGTCAACATCTTTTCAGAAAACTATTTTCTAGTTCCAAAATTGTTGGATTCTGACACCACCAGGCACTTTTTTTCTTTAATATTTTTGCTGGCAACTGTTTTCGTTTCGAACTCGCTCCATCCTGAGGCCAGGCAACGGTACATGATCCGCGGGCTACCGCGGCGAGGTTTACGAAACATCGCGTACACGATGACACTTGGGTCTGCTTCGGATACCAAGGGACGGAAAGCGCTGAATGAGTGCGTTCCGCTCTAGCAAGACCCAGTAGACAAGCTTCTCCGCAATGAACTGGTTCTGTATTTTTCATCTGGGAGGACTTGTTCTTTTCTTTCGTGACTTTAGCGAAGCGAGCGATGCGGGAACCGACGACCAGCACACAAGCGCACAGCCCGAGAGCGTCCTCCGCGACCTTGTCCGCACCGTGCTGCTTGCCGAGAAAGCTGGAGCCCGAATGGCACAGCTACGCAAGCAGCATCTCGTAGCCTGGCGGACAGCGAACCAGTTTCAACTGGTGTTTGCAGCAGAGGCCCCCAGTACGCTCGAGCTGCACCTACTGGAGCAGTTTCTTGAGTGCTGCCGTTCGAGTTTCTGCCAAACGTACGGAAGCTTGCTTCAGCGTCGACGCTGGTCGACCGAGAGTGACTTTGATAGCTTTGCTGAAACTGTTGATCGTGCTCGTGCAACGCTCCAGCTCGGTAACACAAGGGCAGTGTTCGCGGCAGACGAGCACGCTCACGTTGGGGCGGCCCTCCAGCGGGGGCGCGTTTCGAGCCCTAGACCAGCCGCTAATACAAGGTCCTCTGTGCAAACTCTCGAAGATTCACAGAGCGCCGTACCTTCGAGCTTGCCTGCACCGACTACAGACGCACCCGACGTGCATGCGCCGGAACATGCTGGCAGCATCAAGGATACGCTTGCAGATGATGACGTGCCGATACGGTCGAATGCCGAGCCCTTGATAAATGCATCCATACCCGTGGAAGCAGCAGCGCTCGAAACGAATACACACCCGAGCAACCAAGCGAAGAAGCTGTCACGAGGGAGCATTCAGCGGCACTCAGCACGTCCTGAACAGCGACGTCCGCCGAAGAAACATACCAAACTAGCGGCTGGACGCCGTTGGGATGATAGCATCCCGACTGCCGAGGAACTCGCTGCTCTGGACCTCTCCGGGGAGGCGAGCTGTCCGCTGGGTAGCGCCGATGATGTGGGGCGCGCTCGCGCCGCCTACCTCGAGACACAGCCTCGCGCGTCTATTTTCGAAAACTTAACCACAGATGAGGAAGCTACAAACAATGACATGGAGCGCGACGTGGGAGCAGATGGCGCAAGAGGCAGCGGGAATCTCTGGAGAACCCTCGGTCGGCTCGCTGGTTCGAGGCCATTAACCCGTGCCGATCTTGAAAAGCCTCTTCAGTATTTCCGGGACCGTCTCATTGCACGGAATGTTGCTCCAACTGTGGCAGAGAAGCTCACCCAGTCGGTTGAGGCTTCGCTTGAGAATCGAACTTTGGACGCGCTTACCGTGCATCGCATGGTTCGCGCTGCGGTCGAGGATGCGCTCCAACGAGTGCTGCAGCCTCTGCACGGAACGCAGGATCTTGTTCTAGCTATTGAACAGCATCGACAACGAGCTAGTATTCGTCGTCCTTTTGTGATCGTCTTTACTGGAGTCAACGGTGTCGGAAAATCAACGACGCTCGCGAAGATCGCCTTTCTTCTCTTACAACACAATCTGCGCTTGCTCCTGGCAGCAGGCGACACCTTTCGCGCTGGCGCCATTGAGCAGCTTCGGATTCATGCGCGCTGCCTGAATATTCCACTTTATGAACGAGGCTACGGTAAGGATCCATCGTCTGTAGCTGCGGCTGCCATCTCCCAAGCCGAGCAGGAGCAGCGGGATGTCGTCCTCATTGACACCGCCGGTCGCATGCAAGACAATGAGCCGCTCATGAAAGCATTAGCTGCATTGGTGCAGCGAGCAGCTCCTGAGCGCTTGTTCTTCGTAGGCGAGGCTCTGGTCGGGAACGAGGCCATCGACCAGCTGGTCAAGTTCAATCAGGCGTTGCTCAGGTATCAGCAGGGCAGCGGTGGCAAACCTCGCCTCATTGATGGCATTATTCTGACCAAGTTTGATGCCGTCGACGAGAAAGTCGGTGCCGCTGTCACGATGATGTACACGACCTCGATACCGATTGTCTTTGTGGGCACTGGCCAGACCTACCATGACCTGGAACCCGTCAACATCCCGAAACTTGTCAAAGCGCTTGTACGCTGAATGCACGGGGCCCTACACCTTGCGCATATTATGGCGCTTTACGATCATCCGCGGGGGCAAGTGCCGCCCCTGCAATGACACGGAAATCCACACAAAGAACACGTTTGATGCTGACAAGAGCATCTACGGATCGGGCATGATTCTCCTTCTTGTCGCTGTCGCCGTACCCCATACGTAGAAGGTACCTCTTTGGCGCCAGGGTACACCGAGACGATGTCCGCTGACTCTATGAAACGGAAAGCAAATCAGTGGCACATGGCTCCACTGGGTCTCTGGTGCGCATCTGAGCCAAGTCGTGGCATCATTATGAACTGGTGTCCGGTTGCAGGACGCCAGCACTACCTGAATCTGGCAGCGCATTCTCCCGGCGTTGTTCACGGGACGCGCAAGTGCCTGCGAAAGCGGTGACGAGGATATCCCCTGAACCGGAGACGACAGGGGGCGGGGGTGATCGTATCCCTGGCAACCGACAGCGCTGAAGCATCCGAAAGCGTGACGGCAGGTGCACGATTCCCCCAGTATCATACCTGGCAACAAGTGCGAATCTGGAAGCGTCTGTTTCAAGTTTTCCATCAGAGACCAGAGAGAACCGCCTATTTTGACGTGGATAAAGTGCAGCGCAGTGCAGTGCAGTGCAGTGCAACTCGAGTAGACGACACTTGCAAGCCTCGGATGGTTTTGAGGATCAAAAAGGACGCATGCTCGACGCCCTGATGTGAGAGGTCTGCTCGGACTCTACGAGGAAACGCGAGCTCCTTTGCGCATCTAAACTTTACGTCTTGCCGTTGATTGCGCAGAAAACCCGGCAAGTACCCTGCGTCGAGGGCAATGAGACAAGCTGTTTAAAAATTAGCAGTATTTTGGTGAAGCTGGCGCTGTTCAAGATGCTCGAAACGCATCTTTTCTTCCAGGTTAATGCATTAACATATATGAAGCATTTGCCGCTGCAGTTCAACAGTCCAGAATCAAAGAAAAATGAATAAGAGCAAACCTATCATCACGCTTTGGAAGGCGTGCGTGTTCAGAGCATTTTCTTTGCTAGACCGCATGCCTTGTCAAATGTGTCAGAGGCGCGGTTTCCATCGGAATTTGTCCTACAATTCTAGTTTTACGTTGGTGAGAAAAACAATCTCCACGGTACCATATCCTAGAGCAGGGTGCAGCTCATCACGAAGAACGGTACTTCTCGGGGTCTTTGGTGTCGAACGATTTCACCGACGTCTTCGAATATCTCCCAGAAGAACAGGGGATTTGTGTGCTACTTTACCAGTACTCCGGTAAAAATGCGAAAAGTTCCACTGCTACGAGCGCCCGCGCAACGAACACACTAGGTCAATGCTGCGTCGCACGCGTACCAGCTTCTGTCTGCAAACAGGGTGTTCAATGCCTGCTCCTCGTCATGTTTCTCAACAGATGCTATGGATGCACAGCAGAGTTCCAATGCCTCTGCGAAAACGTGTCTCATTGTCTGCTACTTGTTTAGCGTCCGAGTCTGTTCCATGCGCGCGCAGCGGGTCTTCAACGTGTGTCGCATTTCAAACGCATTCAAACACCAGACAAGATGCAGCAGTGTCAGTGCCTAATCCGCCGACACGCTTTACGAATCCTATTCTAGACGGGGAAACACTGGCTCTGGGGTGCGAAAACGCACACCAGGCTGCAACAGGTCTCTGCGGGCGTTCCACTCGGTGTCATGCCACGAAGGCACGAATGCCGCTGCTGTGCTCGCTACCTCGCCTGGCCCCGCTACAGGGTAGCAGAGCGCGCGCAGCATGCGCTCACTGGTCTCGGGGATCAGTGGCCACAACGCAACACCAAGGACTCGCACGGCTTCGAGAATAACCGCGAGAACAGCAAAAGCTTCGGACTTGGTCTCTGGATTGCGTAGTTTGGTCCATGGTGCTTCGTGATCGATGTAGCTGTTTGCTTCCGAGGCGATACGCATGAGCGCTTCGGCTGCTCCTGAGAAGTCCAGTTTCTCGTATGCAGCTGCTGCTTCAGCGGTGCACGTTCGGGTGAGGTCTGCCAAGGGATGAGCACTTGGTGCTACAACCGGCAATGATAGATTGTTGTGTCGTTTCAGAAGGTTCAGCGTTCGATTGAGAAGGTTGCCAACACTATTCGCTAGTTCAGCATTCGCTATCTGGATGAAGCGATCGCGCGAGAAATCACCGTCGCGACCAAACTCGATACCACGCAGGAAGTAGTATCGCACTGCATCAGCGTTGAATTCATCCACCAGGGCATGAGGATCGAGGGTGTTTCCGAGGGATTTGCCCATTTTCATGCCATCCTTGGTGAGAAATCCATGACTAAATAGTTGCTGGGGTGCGTTCAGTCCTACTGAATGTAGCATGGCAGGCCAGTAACACGCGTGAAAACGCGTAATGTCCTTTCCGAGGACGTGAACGTGCGCCGGCCAGCCGCGTTCTTCGACTTTTTCGAGCTGCGGCGGTTCATCTTCATCGAAGAGCGCAGTCAGGTAGCCGAGCAGCGCATCAAACCATACATAGATAGTTTGGCTCGCATCGTTCGGCATTGGGATACCCCAGGGGTTCTTGGCTCTCGAGACGCTGAAATCGCGGAGACCTTCGCGGACCCAGGAGAGCACCTCGTTGCGGCGCTCGGCCGGTCGCATAAAGTCGTCGTTTGCCAGCAGTGCCTCAACCTGGGCCTGATATCGCGATAGACGGAAGAAGTAGTTTTCCTCCGCTCGCTGTTCGCAGCGCTTGAGATGCAGTGGACACTGGGTGTCCTCCACGAGCTCCTTGGGGTCTTTGTACTCCTCACAGCCGGTACAGTAGAGTCCCTCGTAGCTTGCCTTGTAGATGTCTCCCCGCTGCAACACTCGTTCCATGAATGTCATGACCATGGCTGCATGGTTCGCCGATGTTGTCCTAATAAATCGATCATATGAGATGTTGAGCTTCGCCCAAAGCGCCCTGAACTCCCCGGAAACAAGGTCGCAGTGTTCTTGCGGTGTGCGACCCGCAGCCGCAGCTGCCTGTGCAATTTTCTCACCGTGCTCATCAGTACCCGTTATAAAACGCACTGCACGCCCCTGCATTCGGTGGTATCGAGCCAACGCATCGCAGGCCATAGTAGGGTAAGCACTTCCCATGTGAGGAGCCGCGTTGACGTAAAACAAGGGCGTCGTGATAACGAGTGGCTGAGCCGGACGCGCTTCGGGCCCCGACGGCTGATGCCGCTGCCTCACACTTGCCTTTAACCAGCGCACGTTTTTGGATCCAGATTGCCGACAGCGGCACCCGTCTGGAGCACCTCTCCAGCTGAGGAAAGCGCCAAGCAGTTGTACTGAGGTGCGCGGTGCTGCAGACCAACGCTCTGTGCCCGTCAGGGACACGCCGTACGCCAAAATCGGACTCCAGCTGGTCGCCTTCCGTCGCATTTTCCTCCAGTCTATATTAAGTTTGTCTAGATCGTCTTGGTTGAAATAGAAACGGGGTCAGCCGCAGCGCACCCGGAGACGCGAAGCTGCTCGAGACTAGTAGCAACTTTTGTACATGAGCGCGGTGGTGGCGTTCACGTCACAGTGCGCTGCTCTTGTGCACAGGTCGACGGATCGAGTGCCTTTCGTGTTTGCTTGGGGTATCGGATGGTTGAGATGGAGTCGGTATCCAGGAGGGCGTCGATGATGGCGCACCAAACCACCCAGGTCCAACAACGACTATCACCCATGCTTCCAACTGGAGTTTGAACCAGTTTGTACGATCCTCTGGACGCTGAGCTTGCCGTCAGTGCCTGCTATGCCGCTGTACACAAACAGAATCGCTTTGCTGGACTCTTTTGGGTTTAAGCTCCAAGTTCGAGGCGGGCGTTGGATGCATCCAGTGCGAGTGCCCGGTTCGTGCGGATAATACCCGATACCAGAATAGAGGTCACAGGTCGTAGACTGACATTCCTGTGTTCTATGACTTCGTGTCTAGAATTCCCGTATGGAATGGAGATAAACTGCATCCCGCACAACTAGGGATGCTGGGCAGCATTCGCGGATGCCCTGTGGAGAATTCCCGTATGGAATGGAGACAAACTGCATCCCGCATAGCTAGGGATGCTGGGCAGCATTCGCGGATGCCCTGTGGAGTATTCCCGTATGGAATGGAGACTTCATCCGTCGTGCAACCTTGTAGATGCTGGACACGTCGCAGGCCTCGCACGAAGGCAGTGTATGGCATGTGATGCATCTGCGAGTGTCAGCTCGAGGCATAAACGAGCCTGCATCCTGTGCAGGTGACGTTAGCAACAACAGGAACGCGCAGTGCTCAACTATTCGATAGCGCTGTGTGGGTGCTTCGCTAGGAGCTGGCGCTTTGTCTCCAAAGTCGTTCATGAGCACGAAGCAGTCTTCTTTGGTTGCTCGTGCATACTTTGGGCGGAATCACCGTCCCAAAGTTTTCAACTGGAAAACTTTTCGCGGAATTTGGGTAAAGGAGCGGCGAAAGAAAAGGATTACGCTCGAGTACAGCTCTCTGCCGAGCGCGCAGCCCTTGAATAGCGGTACCTGGTTTTCTGGACACGGGGCGACTGCGGCTTTGTTGACCTCGCTATCGCTAGGTATGCTTTTTTTCTCTCTGCGCACAATTTTGCGCGGGTAGGTACGAACCGTCCCTGTGAACGATCCTCGTGAAAGGTCGCTTGCGCGGTGGCGTGTAGGAAGCGAGAACGCTGATCGGTTGAGGTAGCGACGTGGGGCTTCCTGCGGCTGGCCAGACGTACTGCAGAAGCCAGACATGTGGCTAATTGAAAGGATACACGCGGAAATCTGGTTACACAAGTAGAACTAAAGCGGAGCGGTGTTTCTCAGGTTCGACACCAACCTCAGGCTCGCGTTTCGCAGTCAGCAGTTGTCGAGGGAATACGTCCCATTCGCTCCTGTTGTGAGCGCGGCTGGCAACTTGTAAAGGGACGGACGACGAAGTGGCAATTCCCTTAGTGTAGGATAAAGCATCCCTGAGAATATACAGCGCGTCAGCTGCGAGGCATACATCTCAACCGGCGATGCCATACTGCACGCTTTTTGCGAGACGTACAGCTCATCTGTCGATGCAGGATGGCGCTTTACCCGCACCGGTGCACAACACATCCACCAATGTATAGCGCTTCGACTGAAATCGGATGCATGCCGTTCGTTCGTTAAGCGAGAATCGTAGGCTCGCTGCCAGTGCCCAAGAAACCATTTTTATGACCGAAAGCCTGCTTGCACCATTTGTCTTCATAAGACTGGGGCTCGTCATCTATATGCAGTCGGCAATGGTGCACAGTGAGCAAATCCTCAACCGGATTGCAGTCCGCCAATCCTAGTCGAGTTCGGGATGAATTCGAACGTCACGATCATCATCGTATTGGAGCAGCAGATTCGCACGCAGCAGCAATTCACCGATGCTGTCTTCATCAGTGGCAGAGTAAGGAACGAATTGTACGATTGCGTAGTCTTCTAGCAAGGCACCTATCCGTTCATTGAGAGCTCGGTACCGTGTATCCATCTGTTCACTGAGCTCCGAAACAAGCGACTGTATATCAGGATTGAGGAAGCGCTCCAGGAACTCATCAAGTGCCTCGTCAGAGTTGGGTGCCTCAGCGTCCGAGGACAAAGGCTCCAGCGTGTTATCGCGATGCTCGATCCTGTGTCGCAGCAGGTCCACTTTGCTGAGGACGTTAAGGTGTGGCAACCCGAGATGCAGCATTGCTGCCATGGCGGTAAGTGAGCCCGCGAAAAATTTTGATGCATCGGCGAGAAACTGTGCGTCAAGAAGGAATATGCTGCATACACGCATGCTGAACTGGCTCTGGAGGACGTAAACGAACTGCCGAACGCACTCGAAATGCGTATACAGTTCTATCTGACCCGGCATATCAAAAACCAGGTAGTCGTCCTCTGCTGTCTCAGAGAGAACTTGCTCTAACCAGTCTTGATCTTCAAGCAAGTACTCCATGCAGTAGACTAGGGATCCGTTCGGGCCTAGACTAAGTTCTTCCGCAACGTCTGTGACAGTGATAAGATCCCGAATATCCGCAACAGGCTTGTACTCGAAACGCTCGGCAGCAGGGTCAAGGTTCACTACGTGCACCAGTTGGCCGACGATCTCACCGTGTTGCTGCAGAGCATGGCAGTACGTGGACTTGCCGGAACCGGCCGGTCCCATCACCAGCTGTGCAAACATAGCGAACAGCTCCAGAAACGTTCTCCACCCGGCGAGCTTTCAGTTTCGCTTGCACGTCGTGCTCCCAGCGCTTTGAACGATCCTCAGCAACTCAGCGCATACAGCAAGACGCTATTGCGTGCAACAAGCTTGAAAGCTCAAGCTTGCACCAGTGGTGCTCCGAAAACGCCCAAACTGGTTGTGCTGCGTGGTACGCTGCCACGCGCTGGGACTCACACTCAGTTCAGCATAAAATGGAACGTCTCCTGACAGGGGCGCATATGCGAAAGTTTGGATATCTGACCACATTCATCGAGCCCAGCCTTTGCTGGCATTATCGGGGACTGCTGCGCGTTCCTCTCTATCATCTGAGGCTTCAAATACACCAGTTTGCATTTTCGCTCCCGTTTGGTTGTCAAAACTCGAAGCATGTTGACACCAGTGTCATTCTCAAGGTCATTGCTTTTCGCTGTTACTGACGCTCTGAATGAACAGGCGGAAGATACGATATTCGCTTCGCTTGCCATTTTCATCTTCTACACATACAGCCCTGGTGTGTCCTTTGTCGTGGTGACACTTACCTGTGGTCAGGTGTTACAGTTTGTCCTCAATATCTCCTCCTCCGAGCGTTGCCCGCCGGCACTTGCTTTATCGCTCGACAGATACCCCTGCCGGATGCAGATGTCTGCATTTGATGGTGTCCTCCGTTTCTGCGTCGGACCCCATACCCTAAGATGATGGCCTCCGTCTGGGCGGTGCCGTTGGCAAGTACTCCGTGCTTTGCGTGCACAAGCGCACGCTCCCCCAGTCCATAAAGTATTTGTAGAATGCCAGGTTGTTCTTGACCAAGCTAGTACTGGAAGCAGGATCTAGCCTGGAGAACAAGTCGACAACTTGTTTTTCTATTCGGCTACGGTCCCTTCTTGCCGGGCGATGAGGTATTCCCTTCCAGGAGCGATCACTGCTATGACTAAAATCCGAGTCCAAGACCCTTTTACCTGCAGATAGAAGAGAACGAAGTCTCTGTGAGCACCTCCCGTGAGTTTTCTCATGTTGCCGTCGAATTCAGCTTCGTCAATGGCGACAAAACGAGGAGGATTTCTCTCCCGAACAGAGTCGAGGATTTGGAGTGACGCATCCCATAAACTTTTGGCGCGAGCATTTGAAGAATTCAGCAAGAAACGACGTCGAGGTTTTTTTCGTCATCAATCCAGCCGACCTCATTCGTACGCTAGCCAGTTGCTCTGTAAGAGAAAGATCGAGAACACAAAGAATATATAATATGAGCACACTACATCTATTATGAAGAGAACAGTGGTGGTCTGTACTTGTGAATTGGATGATGTCATTGGTTACTTTTCTGGCACTAGTCCAAGTCTATTGTGAGTCATCTTGACTCTGTAGCAATTTCCGACTCTAAATCGTCAAAGTACCCGCTCAGACTAGACGAACAATAATCCGAAAACTAGCTGTGAGTCCGTAAACCCTCACTCCTATACCTCGAATTTTCGAGGCTCTACTACTAAAAGGGTCTGTAAAAGAAATCGAAAGGCACAGGCAACTCGAGCTGTTCAGCATCCCATTTTAATCTGGTCTGGCCTTAGGTGCTTGTCATGGAGACCTCGCCTCTCGATGGCCAGAGGCGCGCTCGAGCGACAGCGGTGCCATTTGGGAGTGCTCCGTCCCGGGACCGTACCGGGTTTTCGTGTAGGTGCAGTACCCGTGACTAGAACCAGCGTATTCGAACGCGCGAAGAATGCTAGTAATGTTGCAAATGGCGTCAGTTCTCGTCATAGAGATGCTTCCACATTTCACAAAACCCTTGGAATCTTATTTTCCGCGTACTCTTGTATCGCTCAGCATCTGTGACTTGTTCAACCATCCGGCATACGACCTACGCCGGTTGGTACCGGGTACGTCGGCCCTCCTTAGCCAGAGTCTTTTAACCCAATCTTTATCCACCCGGCTGCGGTGTATATTAGGCGGTCGCAATCACGATACAATGCGCTGGAAAGATGGTAGACGAACTGCCTGAAGTATACATATTTTTTACTGAACAGTGCAAAGAGGACTGCATTGCTCCTTCAGCTCAGTCATACCACAGTACTCAGATGGTTCAGCAGCATCTAAAGAAAGTAGATGCACTTCGCGCCACAAACCGGTACTCGTAGAGACAGCTTGCAGCCAATGGTAGAGAACAACCCGTTGATCAACTTTTACGGAAAGCAAAAAGCGAAGATCGTAGCCGCTATGGGCTTCTCTGTTTCTCAACAGCTTGTTCGTGTGGTCCTAAAAACACCGGGATACACTCGCCAAAAAGAGTCTCAGTTCAACTATGGCCATCTTCCACCGAAAACGAAACTGCAGCACTCCTGGTGCCTCGCGAATGGCATGAAGCACAGCGACTTTGATTTGTTTTGCAAGTAGATGAGACTTTCCTCGGAGAAAAACGACCAGAACGTATACGGTTATTCGAGGAGAAGGAGCGCGTTGTATGTACGATAGAGCTCGAAAAGAACGAGGATATCATCTGTTCCAGCTGCATTGGATTCCATTCGGTTCCTCAGTTTCACAAATAGAGAAGGCTCACACAACAGCACTCTTTTTATCGAATCATTCAAGACTTTTTCCGTGACGACTGGCAATGTCCTTCGATTGGAAACGTAGCATTTCACCATTCCTGTTGCGTTCGAGCTGTGCCAATTCTGCGGGGGTGAGAGCAGCTTTTCATTCCTCCGTACGCACCGTGGCGCGGCCTTATCAAAGCACTCCTTTCTAATGTGGAACGTGTGATGATCGCTCTACTGGGCGAATCGCTGAAGCGTTCAGCACACGGTGACACACCGGGGCACACGTCGTCGAGCTTGCGCAAGTCTCTCTTTCTTCGGGAAGGTCCTCAACTATGCGCATAAACAAGAGCGTTCATTTTCAAAGATAAAAAATCGAAGGAAAAGGTATGGACATAGAAGTCGGGGATCCTGGAGGGCCTCCATCACCATGTTCGACACACAAATGGAAAAATCTTCTTCTCATAGATCATCGAGCGAAGACGAGCAAAAGACGACGAAGAAGAGAGGATATGGACGAGAAAAAGTGTTTGGGCGACGGGACGATGACGAGACTGTAGTTGCGAAGAGAGCATGATTTATAGCGCTCCTTGCAATGATCAGTTCAAGCAGCAGCAATGCACACAAGGAGTTCGTTAACCGAGACTTCAACGCCTCCGTCAACATCAAACCATGTGTGGCGCTGAGGAAGAGACCCGAGGACCTGACGCGAGCCATGTTTGAGAAACATCCTCTTATGATCGAAGCATACCTGGATAAACTGAAGCTGATAGCAGTCAGTCGGTCAAAAAGGCTGGAAAGCGTCTACGATCGGGTATTCATTAACCATCATGGATCGCAGTCCATTCTTGACCATGATCGCGACACTGCGCAGCAGTGCAGTGAGTGCCCCGGAGAGTGTCGCGGGCCCGCCATTCTCTCTGACAGCTCTACTGCAGGGTTACTCGCTAGAGTTGGGCGCGCTCTACGGACTTGTCAGAATACGAACCGTGCATGCTCGCCCTGGTCCCGTTTTTACGTGTTGGGAGGTCACAAGCGTGTATCTGGAAAGACTAAATTTGTAAGATTCACAGCAAGAGACAGCCAGCAGCTGTCGACGACTCGCACGCATGGCGTCCACAGCACCCGCGAACACCGCGGTTGCGTTGAACACGCTCGACTGGGTGCTGGTTATTGTCTATTTTAGTGCACTGGTTCTGGCAATCTGGCTTTCGACTCGGAAAAGTTCTCGCGCTGGGTCAGGTACTCAGAGTAAGCCAGCCTCTGAAATGTTCTTCCTTGCAGGCCGTTCAACGACTTTTTTCGCAGTAGGTGCTTCCCTATTTATGTCTAACATAGGAAGCGAGCACTTTATTGCTTTAGCAGCTGCAGGGGCGACATCCGGTCTTGCGGTGGCATCTTTTGAGTGGATGGCGTCTATCTTCGTGGGCGTTGTGCTCGGAAGGGTCTTTGCGCCATTCTACCTCCGCAACAGCCTGCACACGGTTCCCAAGTTTCTTGAACTGCGATACGCAGCGGGCGCTCGGCGGTACCATGCCCTAGCAACGATCATGATGGCTATTTTGACCAAAGTCAGTGCAACGTTGTACTCTGGGGCGATCATTCTGCGGGTGCTGCTCGGTTGGCCTGTATGGTTTTCTCTGATCATGATCCTAGTATTGACGACACTCTACACGAGCTTGGGCGGTCTGCGGGCAGTGATATGGACTGAAGTTCTGCAAGCGTTCGTTCTACTCGCCGGCGGGCTTGCGCTGGCAGTCAGAAGTCTCCAGGCTGTTGGGAGCCTGGCCGGCCTTTCTGAGCTGCTCGCAGCGCAGAATCGGCGACAAATGTTGGATCTCTTGCAATGGCCCTCGTCGACGACTCCCTGGGTCGAATACCCCTGGCCAGGAATCATCTTTGGCCTGCCTGCCTTGGAAGTTTTCTACTGGTGCACGGACCAAGTTGTGGTGCAACGCGTCCTCTCCGCGAAATCGGAAGCGCACGCACGTGGCGGAAGTCTCTTGTGCGGATTCTTGAAGACGTTGGTACCCTTTATGATGGTGATTCCTGGTTTGTGTGCATTCCTGTTATTTCCGGAAGTAGCTGCGAACCCAAATCAAGCCTATCCGACGGCAGTGGCACGACTTTTACCCCACGGCCTGCTTGGTTTGATGGTCAGTGCTATGCTGGCAGCACTCATGTCGTCGCTTGCGTCAACCTTTAACAGCACTTCAACCGTAGTTGTGTATGACTTTGTCATCGAATGCTGCGGCTTAAGTCGGCTCTCGGACAAGACGCTTGTATTGCTGGGTAGAATCGCGAATATCGTATTGTGTGCCTTCAGTCTCGCCTGGATTCCGATCGTGGAAGGCATGGGCGAGGAGCTCTACTTCTACATCCAGTCCGTGATCAGCTACATCGCTCCACCGATCGCTGTTGTATTCGTGGCTGGTATTGCCTGGCGACGGGCAACTGCGACTGGTGCGCTCTGCACGCTGCTTGTTGGTGGCGCACTCGGGCTGGTGCGCTTCGTTGTCGAGGTCGCGCTGCGTTTGGCGCACCGAGAGGCACCCCTCGGCGCTCTTGGCAAAATCTTCTTTCAGAGTAACTTTCTATATTTCGCAATTTTCTCCTGGGTTTTCAGCAGTTTGCTTCTAGTCACAGTGAGTCTGTTCACCGAACCGCCATCGGAGCAGCAGTTAGGGCTGCTCTTCCAAGAGGCAAGTGCGTCAGGCTCGCACGTACGAACCACAGCAGGGAACCAAATCGGTGAAGCGTCTTCGAAACAGGTTGTAGGAGCGTCACGCTACGTGGCTGACGAGCCGAGCAGCTCCGATCCGGCTGCTAGGCAGCAGACAGTCGAGCTTGAGATCGAGTCATTTTCAGGGACGGAAAACTCAGACGAGGCTTTTTCGGTGGACCCCGAGCATACGGCGCCGTCTATGAAGCGGGTAGCCTCGAGAGATACCCTCCTCGCTGGAGAGGCGGCTAGTCAAGAGCCGCTCTTTAGCCCGCAAGGCGAGTTCTCAGCTGCACAAGAGACGTTTTCGAGCGCTGCGCCATCGCGCTTAACATCGGCGGCACTCGACGTGTTATCCGTGGTTCTTGTGGCAGAAATACTAGCCTTTTATATTCAGTTTCGATGAGGCTATTGGCCGAAACGGCGGACGGCAGGCACCCATTACGCTGTCGCCTCGGGATTGACGACGCTAGTATCAGCCGAAACATTTTCCTCGCTAATGCATCGACTTGTGATGCAAAAGATGCACGGTAGGTTCAAAGAAGATGAGACGAGTCGTGACCCAGATGCACACGGAAGACGATTTCGCCCCGTCGTGCCGCGGGAGTTGACGACAATCGCTCTACTTCTATATCAGAATAAAATGGTACGGGTGTTCTCACTCGGGCGTGTTCACTGAGTTTTGGGTCGTTCCCACTGTCATCAATACCAGACTCTGTGAGCGTTATCTGCGGCTGCTCTCTTTTTCCACTGTCTGGTTCCCGCTTTTAATCATGCCGGTCTTTAGTGGTCCTCGAGCTCTGTTGACATCATTCAATGGATTTGCTAGAAGCGTAAACGTCCCGATTCCGCTCCTTCTAGCTATAGTCGACGCATTGAATGCGCAGACTGTCGTCAGGATTTACGCTTCGTTGGCAATTTTCATCTTCGTTCTCTACTGCACCGGTGCGCCCGTCTCAGCTGTGACTTGACAGTGGTCACGTGTTCCCATATTTCCACCACATGCTTTCCGGGCGCTGCCCTGGGTAGCGTGGTGGCACGCTTCTGTCGCTACGGACAAGCGCTGGAGGCGTATAGACGGTCCCACTCATTTGTTTTGAAAATACGTTTACTTTGGCCACGGCTATCAGCTTGCGCGATAGGTAATCGCTTTCGGGAAAGCGTCCATTATGCTGCTCCCTACCTGTAAGCTCCATTACATCCTCTCGGATGAGATGGTCGTTCCGAACGTTCTATCGTGCGCCGAGCGCCTGCCTTATTGCACCCGCCATAGCGCCCATACGGCCGGGCGGATGCAGAACGGAGACAGAACGGCTTTGCCATACAACTGAAAGCGTCGGCTCGAGGTGAGGCTGATCCCAAACGGGATCGGGATTCGTCACTATTCTGGTAGTCTGTAGGCTTTGCGGACAGACGTGCCACCTGCGGCAGCGCGAAGCGTTACACTGGGAGTCCACCACAACCAGACCGACGCCCAGACGCAGCAGCCTGCTCCTAGTCCCAGAATGTGCTTTGTTACGGACAAGCAGCTGAGGTCTCACTCTAGCACCCGCCAGCGGGGGGGCACGGAGCGAAAGACCGGCAGCTTTGTCCTGCTCGTGAAACCTTGTCACTATAAGGATCCGGTAGAAAACATGGGAAACTTTTCGACGTACCAACGCTTACCCTAGAGCGGGAAAGCAATCTTGTACAGAATTGTCTATTAGTCGTCATTCTCTCTTCTGGTGTCGATGACAGTCGCGCGATGCGCATGCATCGACGATCATGTGTGCGGGAAGGTAGGCCTTGCGAAGCAGCCAGATGTCTATTACGCTAAAACATCTTCACTGTGCACATCGCTGCTGGCGCTGACAAAGCAAGAACGTGTATTTGTTCAGAGTGGAACTGAACGGCTATTTTGCTGCGAACCATGCCGTGCAGCTGTGCCTCTGGTTGCCAAAAGTCAGAGAATAGTGGCTCATCTCCGTCCATTCGGGACCACGTGGCGGACTACTACGGCAAAACGCTTCAGTCAAGCACTGACCTAAAGACGAGCGCTTGCAAGCTTGCCGCGGCTGTCCCGGAGAGCCATCGCCAAATCCTGGCAGAGATCGCTGATGAGATCCTGGAAAAGTTCTACGGTTGCGGGTCTACGCTCCCGGATGATAGCTCTCTCGAGGGCGCGACGGTACTAGATCTGGGCTGCGGCACAGGTCGCGACGTGTACCTCGCTTCAAAGCTGGTTGGCGAGCATGGTAAAGTCATTGGGGTGGACATGCTCGACAGTCAACTTGAAGTCGCCCGGAAATATACAGAATATCATGCAGAAAAGTTTTTCGGGAGTCCGAGTCGGTCGAATGTGCGTTTTCTTAAGGGTTTCATCGAGAACCTAGCCACTGCGGAACCGGAAGGTGTTCCGGACTCCTCGGTCGATGTCGTGATAAGCAACTGTGTTTGCAATCTATCGACGAACAAGCTGGCGTTATTCAAGGAGATTCACCGTGTTCTTCGCAACGGAGGCGAGTTGTACTTTTCCGATATGTATGCGGGTGGCAGGCTGAGCGCAGCGGCCAAACAGGATCCGGTCATGTACGGAGAGGGCCTCGGCGGTGCGCTCTACTTGGAGGATTTCCGTCGCCTCATGGAAGAGGCAGGGTTCCGCGACGTGCGATTGGTTGCAGGCAGTCCTGTCGATGTCATTGATCCGCAACTACGAAAGCTCGTGTCGAACGTGCAGTTCTATTCATGCACTTATCGATGTTTCAAGATCGCAACACTGGAAGGAACCCGGGAGGACTACGGACAGTTAGCTACATACCTGGGCGGGATTGGCGAAGAATTCAAGCTCGATCGCTTCTTCACGTTCCCCAAAGAGAAACCTGTGCGCGTGGATCGGAACACCGCTGAGATCATCCGCCAGAGTCGTTTTCATCAGTGGTTCTCTGTGAGCGCAGAGCAACAGCACATGGGATTGTTCAAAGCAAACGTTTCTTACGCGCTGCTGCACGCACCACTGAGCATGCAGGTTGAGCAGCTTGTATCCGGATAGTAGATAGGGTCCACCGGTACCTGCCCGATATTAGCCTTTGCAAATAATGCCTCTTGGTGTTCGACAGGGCGGCACTGCCGCAAACCTTCGTACAAACCGATCGCAATGTCACTGGGCAGGTCATGCGAAAACACCTCATATGTCGTAGTTTACCGAACGGGAAAACTCTGCTGCGATGCATCGAGATGAAGATTCGGCATCGCAGCGGTAGCTCTGAATCCAAACCTGGAAACGGTGGTTCATGACACGCTGAAAGTATTCCGACATTGGTGCCTTTGGGCACAACCCTGTAGATACTTAAAGCTGCGGTTCCAGCTCCACAGCACTGAGCTCGCAAAGACGTCACCCCATGTAACTTCCGGTACGTATCGCTGGGGTCCGGATAGCGTTGACTTGCGCATTCACAAAACTCGTGCGAGCGCGCTCGATTTTGCTTCTTTTTGTTTGACGGAATGTTCACGCAGACCAGCGATCCCCAACAGTGCGCTTGTTCTCAGCGCACGATGAAGCATCCATCGTTCCATCTACTTCCAAGTACCACTAACCATCCTTTACTTCGGGGATACCGCATATTGTTTACGCTCTATATTGCTCCGAGTGCATATCGCGAGCGTCCGCCATGGCACGTACACCACTGGTGCTGATGCAGCACGAAGGCAGAACAGCTTTGCCATACCACAGAGGGCGTCGGTTCAGAGCCTGCTTCACCCGACACATGATCGAGTCTCGTTGTCGATTTGTGCTCGGACAGTTTGCGTATGCAGACTTGCCTCCGCTGCACGACGCGTTGGAGCAACTTGAATATTAGGTTCCGCTCGATGCCCTTTTCCGTTTCTGTACCCGGTGCCGTAACCTGAAATCACAGGATTCTTTCGGGCGAAAGTCTCGGCTAGTGCGTTGTCCGATGCACACGCAAGCGCACGCATTTCCATTCGATAGCTCACCACCTGCTTCCTTTCTTGAACCCGAACACGTTCTCAGTCGGGTTGAACCATGGCATATAAGTTGGAGTGAATAAGATAATCCATCCCGTGTTCGTTGCTGTTGTCAAAAAAGATCCAGATTTGTGTTGGACGGTGTTGTCCATGATGGTACAAGTATCGGAAGAAATTCTTGTTGGAGTCTATGTCGAGAGGCTTCAATCTTTGTAGGCGCGTTCATGCAAAGCGGCCTCGCAAGCTCCACTGGATGCCATCACTGCGATGAATCAAGTGCGAGTCCAGGGCCCATTCCGAGGAAACAGAGGTTGCCGTAGCTTTTGGGCGCATATCCCCTGACAGGTATCATGCTGTTGTGGAACAGATTCTCGTCGATGGCCACGAAGGGAGCACGCTTCTATTTTCGAATGGAATTGATTATTTGACGTAACAATTTCAGAGAACTTTCGGCACGAGCTTGTGAAGAGGTCGCAAGCGTCATCGTCTAATGTACTTTTTTTGTCGATCGAACGGTGCCTATTGCTACGTCCATGAGTTGCGTTGGAAAAGAAAGATCGAAACCTCAAAGAATGAGTTATCTCGCCAGGATACACCTAAAGAATGGAGAAGAGTGGAGGCTTGTTCATATGAGTTGCATAATGATATCGGTTATTTTACAAACCCTGATTCGAGGCGTCGCGAATTATGTTGGTTCCTGTTACTTTAGGATTTCCAGCAGCAAAGCATCGAATGAGCGCTCCCGAAAACATGACCACGAATGCAAAAACTATGGATGAATCCGCAAGCTCTTATTGCAGTACCCTGAGTAAGCATGCTGCACATCTAAACAAGTTTGGAAAAAATCGAGAGCCAAGGACCGAAGCGAGCAGATCAGTTTTCCTTTCTAGACTGACACCGGTGTGGTAACGAGGGAGCGCCTTTGCCGTAGCACGCGGCCAAATCGCCGCAGAGCTGGCATCGTATCAGAGTGGTAGATTGGGAAATGCGGTCACCCGTCTTGTTGGATATGGGTCTGAGGCATACACAATTGCCTGCGGAATGCGCTCTCCGAATTAGAACACATTTCGTAGCTCTCCCCTCGGTGAGGAAACGAGCGACGAACATGCTCTTGAAAGGCGAGCGAGCGGGAGGTTGCGCGAAAACCAAGAGCATTGTGCATCATCGAATCTGCTCGGGTCAGGCTGAGCAATGCAGCTCCAGAGCTCTATCATGAGTGTCGCTGAGCATCCGTGATGTCACTGGAGAGGCCGCGCTCTCCGGCACTGTCCTTGGGTACAACCTGTGGCCGAACTATATTCTCCTTGCCGGTCCACGGCTACCTTCCTTACCCATTCCAAACAAAGCCTTCTTGCGAACAGGTATTCCAGGAACTATTATTCGCATAATCATGGCTTGCGGGCCCTCTCGAAGTAAAGCAAGAGCAATGAGCGGCTAGTTGGGGGCACTTGTGCTTTTTCTTCAAGTCCCCCAGCAATCCTCTACCTTTGCTCGCTCGGGGCTATTCTAGTGAAGACAGCGCCCGTTGGAGAATGCGCCACGGCTTCTCTGCTGCCGCTCCAAAATCATCACCGTCCGTTCGGTAGGTTCGCCTCAAAATCGACTTCGTCGTTGCACTTGTGGCACGCGCTGTGCACCAGCGCAAGCAGTGCGGCCACTACCAGTGTTGAGGATATCGTGCCGATAGCGTCGACGCCGTACGCAACCAGGGCAGCCGCGACACCGAAGGCAACGTGCTTTCTTCGCGTCGTCCACCATGGATAAAAGTTCTCCAGTTGACCGTAGAACAGGTAGGAATACAAAAGAAACAACAAGATTGCGGCAACGACGATGACTGGTCGTAGCAAGGCTGCCAGAATAAGAAGCCCGCATCCCAGTATTATATAGTTCCCTCTGTAGTACGGAATGTTGATCGCAAGTCGCTCTTTGAGCTCTAGTGCACCCTGCGGCGCGGTAAACTGCTTTGTGTCGAAGAACTGCGGCCACGGCTGCGCTGCGCTCCAGCACTGCCAGATCCATTCAAGCGCTGTTCCACTGAGCCTGTCCAGAGCTCGGCTCGCAGCACTCGGAAGTGCCGTAGCGAGCATTGGTTGCTTCCTTTCCCAGTGAACTTTTCCGCGCAAAACGGAAAACATGGTCCAGCAAGAATGTTCGACATTGATGCCACAAGCCGGGCTACGGCAACGTGCCGTCCGGTATGCCTTGTTGGCGCGAAACGATCTCAGCTACATAATAGTATATATTTATGTACACAAATGTATTTGATGGACATTGCTTTTCATGCGTCCATCCTTCTGTGCAGCCAGTGGTGGTACATATATACAACAAATTACATTTATGGATAGAATTCTATTTCCTGGACTTGTGTCAGCATTCTCCGGATTGTATTCTTGTGGCATCATGCGGGCGGGCGCGAACGCCCCGTGAGCACGGTCGGTTTGGGGTACGGGCGGATCTTAGCTACTGTGTCTTGCTCAAGAGAAGAGTTTAGCGCGGCTGGGAAAAATCGAACTGCACAATCGGCCGAGAACCAAAGTGCCTCTTGCACAGGACGGCGTACGCTGCGTCAGCGTCGACTCGGAGACACTTGGACAGTGTTTGAGCGGTGTGCCTGAGACCAGTCACGCAGCACGCCTCGGTTGGGTTGTTGCCCTTTATCAAATCCAGGTCTCAGCGTAAAGAGCCTGTGTCACGTTTGGAAAGCTCTCTATAGTGCATACGCGGCGAAGTTCAGGAGGCTTGACCTGTCGCCGAGAGCTCGTTTAGCCTTGTCGCCTATTCGGCGTTCAGAAGCGGGCCACTTGCGACGCTTTGACGACACGCGTGCGCTCTGCAGTTGTTTTTGCGGCTGGCGATATACTTTTGGAGGCTGGTGGTCATTCGGTGCTAGAAGAGGCTCGTCTCGCAGTTAGCAACAACAACAGCAGCGGCAGCAGCACTCTTCCACCTGTACGTGGAACAAACCAGGACGCTTGGAATGGACCGCACCACAGGCAGCCCGTTGGAACTTGCGAACGACAGGTTGGACGAAGATGCGCCTCATTGGCGGAGCCACGTTGGGTCTATTCTGCTCTCTGAGGCCATGATAAACGCCCGCGTCTCGGAGCTTGGTCGCCAGATCAGTGCTGACTACAGTCGCATCGCCCCAGAGTTTGTCATTATAGGCATTCTCACCGGCAGCTTTATTTTTCTTGCTGATCTCGTACGGAAGATTACCCACCCAGTGCGAATTTACTTTGCACGCGCTAAATCATATGCTGGAACACATTCCACTGGGTCCGTATGGCTGCATGACTTTGATTTGTTGGACGTCCGCGATAAGCATGTGCTCGTCGTTGAGGATATTGTCGACACAGGCAAGACACTCAAGGCAATTCACGAAGAACTCGGGCGTCGCGGCGCCTTAAGTGTGCACTTTTGCGCCTTTATCTCGAAACAAACAGAACGCAAAGACGAAGGGGTACCAGAAGTGCGATACGTGGGATTCGTCTGCCCCGATCGATTTGTAGTCGGTTATGGTCTAGATTGCGATGAGCGGTTTCGCCAACTTCCGTTTGTTGGCATCTATCGACCGTGATTTCCTGACACTCAACGAAGAGACAGCGTAGGAGGTACTGTAAAAAGACGACAAGCAATGTGACCGTGCGCGGTCATTGAGACCAAGACGCGTCGAGTATGATAGTCGCGTTCTGGTCGCGTGGCGTGAGCCACCTAACTCGACTCGTTGGAAACGAAAACGAATCAGCGCGGATGCAAAGCGCAGACCTATGCTGATCACCGTCATCCATAAACGGCCAGCTGGCTTCGCAAAGCAGCAACTGGCCGACTTGGCAAGTGTACCGTCTCCGTGTCTTGCGCATTATTTGCGGCGACTTTATATAGCTCGCACAGTGCGGACCCTGGCTCGAGAAGTTCCGCGAATGGCCTTGAAGAAGGGTAGGCGGCTCGTATGCGTAGCCGCTCTGAAGCTGGCGGACAGAAAGATACTCTAGATACGCACGAATCTCAACGATAGATCCGCGTCGTTGTCAAAGCCTGCTACGAAGCCGTTTCACTATTCCGCGAGGCATTCGTGTGCAGCGTGTCGCGAGTATGCTGGGGAGATAACGCAATGAACAGCGCTTAAGCCTCTACCTGGATGCGATGCTGATTCCGCTGCTCAACGTATCTGGAGCGACGCATGCGAGCTGCTGAGGATTATTATACAGAGCGGCAGTCGGTTCATCACAGATCCCACCTGGATGAGGCGCTTGGAACTGATGCTACGGGAAACAAGGAAGTGCACGGGGGAGCATTCGCTTCGGAGTTCGCATCAGCGACCGATTCCCGTCCGCAGTGTAGGAGATTCCAGAAAAGCCCCGAGAACGAGCGTTTTCGAGACGTGATGTGGAGGCTTGCCCACTGTGGATGAGCCGGTTACTCGAAACCGGCTAATCCGTGTAATGCATCTCAAATGGGTGCATTCCTGTTTCATAATGTCTAGTGCCACGGTGCTGGTACGCTATTTCGGGACGTCGGATTCACCAGCGAGCCCAAGCGACCCGACAATAAGGATGTACGGCGTGATGTGGTATGTATCCCTACTCGTGATACGTGCTTTTGGGGCGCGAATAACTCTTATTGTCACGGAAGGTTCCGCTCGCTCCCGTCCGCCACTGACCCTGGCGGCTTCCTGTGTTTCGATCGATACTGGGCATACGTGTGAGAGCGCCGTATCCATTCAGGTGGGCATACGTCACGCACTGGTGCACCAGGGAGCGCGCTTCCATGGGCCGCGATGCCCGTAAGTTTTTGTGTAGATACAACCGTATCAGCTTATTCTGGTATGCTGTGTGTACAGGCGCTGCCATTCGTAGTAGCGCCAACTCAGAGGCTCTTAACCGCATGCCTCCGTAATGGGAGCATGTAGCTTGAGAGTGCCCTCGACTTCGAGGCGTTGAACAGGTCACCCTTCAAGCCGTTTCACGGTAACGCCACCCTCGCAGTGCAAGCAACCTCCCGCTTGAGCGTCTCGAAGAAGCTGCCCTTTTGGGGTTGCTTTTCGTGGCAAGATCAAGCTATTGCACAGCTCACGATCCGTGCTGCCTGGCAAAACACGTGCCGTAGCGAGCGATTGCCCCGCAATTTCGGCTTGAGAGTACGTCCGCGCTCGTGCTTTGTTCGGGCGGAGCCGGAGCTTACACAGCCAAAACTCTATGCAAGCAGCGGGAATGATCGCTCCATGTCCTACACGAACAACATAGTGATCCTTTAGATTGCCTGTGTCTGGTGACTCTGAGGAGGCTGCTATCCAGAAATAGAAAAGTAGTTTCCAACTGATCCGGGTTGCAGCCGCAACACCGTTTTGCGCCCGGCTGCGTCTCACACGCGATGAGCGACTGCGATTTGCGGCCGAAGCATCTCAGGTGTGCGGGGGCACCAAGCAGACCGCTGTTTCCTCTGGGGCGCCTAGTGGCGAACGCTTCATCGTGTAAACTGGACGGTTTAGAGTGGCTCTTTTATCGGCGCCTCTGATCCTCTGGTCTGTACCTCCAGAGTAAGCGCAGCATGGCGCCGAGCGCCCACCGGAAGCGGCCGCGTTTTGTGCTGCGTACGAGTCGCCCTAGTGAGAAGCTCAGAACGGTGCTTCCTTTCAGGGTTACTGCTTCGACTTCAACAGGTGCAGATCACGTCGTCATCGTAAGCGGATCTTGGTTGGCACTATGGGCTTTTTCTTCACGCGGTCCTCGACTGGTGCATAGACAAAACATCAATATGCAGCTCCTGGCTGCGTGTACGGTGCCGCTTAGGCGACGTTCATCAGGAGCGCCTCACTCGCAGTCGGCCGAAGCGCGGTGTAGTGATCCTCCCTTGAAAAAGGGCGACGTCCTGCTGTGCTTGGATAGGCGGCTCGTCTTGCATGCACTGTGGTTTTGCGCTCGAAACCCGACGGACACGACAGGGTCCGCTTTTGAAGTGGGGTTCTTTCAGCGCTTCGCCTCCCGCTCGCTCTACACTGAGTGCAATGAGCTGGCTGAAGCGATCGAAAGGGAGCTGCCAACGACTTTCCAACTCCGCTATGCGGAGAGTCTCGATCGTTTGTTGCTCAATATAGGACATCACATGTTCTTTGGCTTTGAAGGCATCAGATGCTGGTTAGCAGAAAACGAACCGCTGGCCTTGGCTGGGCCTAACTGGGAACTTGTGGCGCCACCGGTGCCTCTTTCAAAAACTGAGAGCTGCGATGCTCCGCTTGTACCGCTCGCGTGGATGGCCTATCCTGCGCCGGGCTTCGTGCACGACGTCTGCAGTCTCGCCGTGCCTTATCGCCCAGACGAATGCACTGAATGCGGTACAGTGACGATCACAATAGGCATTTCTTCGATCGAACGTGAGCTGCGCAGTGCAGCGTGGCGGGCCCCAGAAGACCATGCACCATCTATCCTGCTTTCTATCTTTGTCGACGACGTGCGATGTGCCCAAGGGGCCGATCAAGATGCTCTGCTTACCCGTCTAGAAGCGAGTGATCACGGAGCGATTCTGAAAGACGAGGAAATACTGCCGAAGAGTGGTGACAAAGAAGCATTGATACAGGATGACGAAGAGCCGGCATCGATGCACGATAGCCACGGCGGGCTCCAGCTTCGATACGATGCCCGCACCATGTGCTTCCGGGCGGCGCTGCCGTCTGCGTACGTACTCGGCATTGAATCGCATCCCTTTCATCCGGACCCTACAGCTATCGATTTCTCTAATTCGAATGCCTCGGATTTCGATTCGCGAGACCGTTTGGTTTACGTCGTCACAGATCGATATGTATTGCCGCTGCGTTTCCAAAAACGCTCTTTACGTCCGCAGTTTGGTCCATTGCAGGGACCCCGCACAATGTCGAACGACGAGCAGACGACGGCTATGCACTCGTTCCTCGCATACTGCGCTGTATCCCAGCCGGAAACGGGGGATTTCAAGTTATTGCTCGCCCGTCAAGATGGCACGCTCGTCCAGTGTGATCTTGGAGTCGTTCGCAGCGTCCGTCTACAATCGGGGGACCCTGTTTCATTGCCGCGTGACGCGCGAGACGCAGCCGGCCTGGTGGCGTTCGGCGAAGGACCGCATGTGAACATCCTCTGCTGGGACTTTTTCGGTCAGATGGACTGGTTGCATCTTCCAGATGCGTGGGCCTCCGGAGTCTTGGCCCCTGCTTCACGATTATTCTGTCCCGGTCCGCAGGCTCTCGGTCTCGTTCACGCGGCGCACCGGTGCTTGCGCGCAGGTGGCACACCACCGAGCGGCGGGGGCCCGTCCTCATCGACAGCGGCCTGCGCGCGACGGGAGCCGTGGCCCTCGCGCGAAGCGCCCCTCCAAAAGAGATGCAGCCACCATGCGAGCTTTTGTATGCTGCATCAGAGCTCTGATGGTGTGCACTTGTCGTCACTGGATTGCGGAGACTATGCCACGCTACAGTTGGAGAGCGATCCGAATCTGCTGACGGGGTCCTCCAGAGTGTTCTGGCTACAAGGCGGCCGCTATCTACTTATCTGTGACCGTGTCTTTAACAAAGAGGATGATTTAGGAGCACCAGTCGTGTTACGTATTGACGAAGCGCAACGGACGGCTCAGGACGTTAGCGACTCGTGGCCTCTATCCATCGATATCATTGCGTGCTTCTATGAATCCGTTATCGTAGCGCGCGATTGCGTCGCACGCATCGCGGTGCCGCACGCAGTGCATGGCACGCATGGCGCATGCAGCGCACTGCGTGCTTTCGTGACGTCACGTTGGCAGGCACCAGGAAAGATCACGCACGCCGACGCATCGCCTGCGGGCGTGGCAGAGGCCGTGCTGGCGCTTACCTGTGTGATGGAGACTGCTACTTGTCCACTGCTCATTGTGTTGGATGCTGCCTCACTTACGGAGCGTTGTCGATGTGATCTCTTTGATCGTAGTGAGGTGACAGCTCTCGCTACAATTGCGTCAGATCGGCGCCTGCAGGGTGTCGCTGTGGCGTCTTCTGATGGCGCTCTTTACATTTTCGACTACGACGAGCAGACGGCGGCTGTGAAACGTCGACTCCGTATTATGCCGCACGTGGCAACCGGCGACTTGGACGCTGCGGCGGTGGAGTCTGTGTACAGCGTTCGCGATGGTAGCGCTCTGTTGGTTTCGCTTCGTAGCGGCTGGCTTGTCCAGCTCGACCGCTCTACGGGGCATCTCTATGCCAAATGGCACCTTAGCCACCAGCCCCTGAAACTCTATCGCATTTGTGGAGGTCAGCCCGCGCATCCAGAAGATATTCTCGTTGTAGGACACGAGCTATGGAGGGTGTTCTGGGATGCACATGCGGCCCTCGGCCGCCGGGCGATGCGAGTTCGGCGCGTGATTTTCGATCCTTTAGCTGCCTGGGGCGTCCCAAGCGCGATTCTACCGAGCCATCGTCAGTACACTGGGGAATCGCTTCTCGAACATGGTACGCGCAGTGACCATTTGGTCTCATGGATGGGCGAGTCTTTTGTTGTGAGCGGTGATGGGCGGTTGCAAGTCGTGCGTTGGCATTTTTACCATACCACTGAAGAACCGTGGCGCCTAGCGTGTCTTGATGAGCTATCTGCACCCCTGCGCCAAAATGATGCTAATTCGGAGGACGCATCTTCATGGTTCTCGTTCTGGTGGTGGTGGTGGCGTTGGCGGCGTCAGCAGCAGCGGCAGCGTCTCCTGCACCTTCGTTCGTATGGTCCATTACCGTGCAAATTGCCGGAAAATCCCGCGGCACAGGAGCACCGCGTTGCGCAGCGATACGCTTCCAGGAATCCGCCCTGCATCGCTGGCAGCTTTGACCTGCCTTCAGCGAGTAGGCCTTTACAAGAGCAGCAACAGATGGAGGAGCCGCCATCTACACCAGCAGAACTGGACATACTCGCAATGACACCGATTCCATCATGCGAGATATGCATGCTAGGGGATACGCGGATGTACCTAGGTGTAGACGCGTCAAGTACGCTTGCAGTGTATGCGCCTGCTGCTGCTGCTGCGGCGGCGGCGGCGGCGGAGGGACAGCTACCGTTCCTGGTGGATCCAGCCTGGACCGGTGTGTGTTTAGAACGAGACGGTCCGCACCGCTGGGCTGATATCACGGTGCGTTTGCTTGAATGTGACCATGCGCAAACGGAAGCCAGAGACAAATCTGGCTCGACATCGCTCCTTCAGGTCGTAGTCACACTCGGTGGCGACACCCTGTACCAGGTCGGACTAGTGCAGTACCATGCTGCGGAGACGGCCTCGGCGACATGCCGATTTGTGTTGCGCTCGTTAGGAGTTATCCAAACGGGCATAGAGGAAGTCCGCAGAGTCAGGTTCCTGCCAAATAGGATGTTGCTCGTTGCGAACGACGCCCAGGTCGCATTCCTCGAAGAGGTGCCTTGTGCTCAGCAGCAGCGAAGATATCGACCCGGATCAGAGATTCCTGATGAACTCGAACTGCATTCAAGGGCTCTCGATGGAGCGGCAGGGGTACGTGATACCACCATCGTTGATGAATTATGTCGCTGGAGGCACGATGGACTCACACTCGAATTGGGCGGTGCAGTTGCCTCTGTACAAGTCGCGTCTGCTCCACTGCCATTCGCAGAAGGCGACGCGAGTCAGCGGACCAGGATGGCTCGATGCTTTCCGCAGTGCAGCGTCTTCCTGACGACGGACAGTGGTGCGATCTGTCAAATCGTAGACTGGGCGGCGATATGCCCAGAGTCGTCAGGAGGTGTCGCGGATCGCAGCAATGAAGTTTGGTCCGCACTTAACCAGCTGCAGCAGGAGCTTTGCGAGCGATGGCCGTTCGTTGTGAATGTACAGGCGCGCTCGCGAGCCTCCCCAGAAAGGAATGCGGAGGTGAGCGCAAGCGCCCCGGCGTCTTCGGACGATCGACTTTTACTCTGGGACATCCTCCAGTACTGGTGGGTGTTACTTCCGGGACCATATGCTTTCGACTCTTTGCGAGCTGAGCATGTCGGTGCTCTTCTGAAACTCGAACTCGGGCTTGATTTATCGAACTGAATCGCTGTTGAACTTTACGGACCATACGTTCACAAACAGGAGGCTCGCAGTGCGTACACACGACAGGACTGTACCCGACTCTTTCCTTTCGACCTGTCCAGATGGCGTGCATGACGTTAGTCCCTATGGGGGCGCCTCGCCAAGGGGCACAGGGACTGTTGCGCAGGTCACCCGTTGTCCACGTCCGCCGTGGCTCCGCGCACGCCCGTAGTCGCGTTTGGTCCTACGATTTAAAGCATAAAACGAAGTGCGTTCGTTCCTCACAGTACAGCGGCTAGGAGTTTCCTTTTATAGACCAGAAGCATAAGAAGAGCGCACAGAGTTCAGGTGCGCACCTACGGCAAGGCGTTTCACCAGCCTCCCTGCTGGAACAACATTGCGTCGATCGAGTCCATATCTTCCATACCGAGTTTTTCCGGGGTATCGTCCTCATTTATTCTATTCCCGTCGAACAAGAAACGATAACTGTGCAAGTCTACTCCCTTACGTGTGCAGTACGCATCCATGAGCTTTCGCAGGGGCGTGTGTTTCTTGATCCGGAACTGGACCTCGTTGCCGTCGGCATCGCGCACTCTGAGGTTGATTTGGTCACCTCCGGAAGTTTTACCCTCAGACACTACCGGTTTCTTATCACTGGTCTCGGAGGACATTGCACGAAATCGCTTTTCAGAGTACCGAAGTTTTGCGGTAAAGTGAAACGCGGCCAAACGCCGTTCTAAGTCAAACGACGCCGACTGTGTACAGTAGACGCGCCAACCGGCGCCTTAGACCTGATGTCTCCGACTGACGTGCAGACGCCACCCCGTGTTTTTGGACCGGCCACCCACTACCGCTTCCAATATTTTCTCAAATAATTCGATTTTGGAAGGTTGTACAAAAAAATTCACTTTTGGCAGCTCTGGAGGTCTCTTCTCCAGCACCGCATATTTCCTTATATTGATAGCGGCATGAAAGTCACGGTTCACGAATTCCATGCGTTTCTTGCCATCATTGGTTGTACTTACTAATGGAAGGAGTCCACGAACTTTTGCCCTCCTTTCCATTTGCTCTTCGGTCAGCGGTCCGTACTTTGCTATATCCTCAAGGCTTGTCTGTTACTTTTCCATCTCCACTCTCTGGAGTGCACAATCCAGTTCATGATGTGTATCCGATGTTCGGAACTCGTCTATCCGTATTGTATCAAAACGCCGTGCACACTCCTTGTACACCCTCGTCGTTGGTGCTGGTGTAGTCCCTCTCTTCGACGCCCAGCGCCCTGCTGCTTACGCTATTACGAGCCTCTGACCATCATCCTCCTTCAAGGCGCTCAACTGATTAAAAAAATTCGCGAACGCCCATTGCTTCCCACAATACAGATTCAATCGCAGACGAGCGCACCGGGGCTTCGTATACTCCTCCCACAGTGCATCCCATTGGGCAACACGAATTTCCATGAATTTCCGAAAAGCTCCAAAGTCCGCTCCTCGGCTAGTCACCTCGCTTAAAGCTTCCAGGTGATCCTTCATTCTTACATTCCACGTACCAATTTTCTTCCTCGCGTTCATGATTCCCGATTCTCGATAGTGTCTCGCTCGTGAGAACCTCAAAAAACGCATGTCTTTCTGGCGTAAGTTACCATCAGCACCATCTCTCGCGCGCTTGGGAGCAGCGATGGTTATGATATTCGTATTCCCAGGGTCCGCGCCAGCGACAAAGCCGTTATCCTGCACTTTCTGTGTCGCAAGATCCGCCTCCTTCTCATCTTCATCCTTCGTCACGCCAACGACGAGGTCAGTCTCCTCCACCTCCTGCGTCGCAGGACCAGCCGCCTCCTTTTCTTCATCCCTCGTCACGGGCGCAGCCGCGGGAGGGACTGGCCGATCTTTCTTCAATCGCCGATAGTGTATACACAAGGCTACTCCATCGGTTTAGATCAACCCAGTGAATACTTTTTGTTCGCTCACTTTGAGACGTTTGAAATCGAAGATACTCTTTCAGCACGTCTCTCGGTTTTCACCGGAAAATTCCTCCCTGCTAACATTGAACTCCGGACGGATCTCCTTCATGATGCCATGAAGGACTCTGGAGTCGATAGTCACGAAATGCGACTTGATGTTGCACATTGGAACCACGTTGAAGCGCTTACCCATTAGGGAAGCCTTCCGTCTCTCCCACTCTTCATATGTCTTTTCACTCTGCTTCATCTCCGCTTCGCGTTCGAGCTCTCGGTCCAAAAACACGAAATACCGCAGGAAGAGGCGATAGTATCTTTCCTCATCCTTTTCAAGTCTGATATCTTGTCTTTTGGATTCGCCAGACCCAGTACCGCACGGTGCTCATATATAACCGCACGGATTACAGAAGCTCCATTCGTGCTCTTGTTTGACGCCTTCACGTCGACGAACTCGATCTCATGTTCATGCTTGCGATCATTCGTGATGCCGTTGATCATCGCCCCTTTCCCATTGCAAGAGATGCCCGGGTAGAGTGCAACCACAGCGCGTATCATGAAATGTTCGAGGTTTGTTGTCAAATGGTTCTTCAGATTCGTGAGGTACTTCATCGCCCCGTATATGTAAATATCCGCGTCGCCCTTGTATCGAGTACCCTCGAAGCGGATTTTGGCGAAGTTTTCGTGGAGGACGTGCATCCGCTCATTTTCACTCCGCGCTTCCTCTTTACCAAGCATCAGGTGTCGAATAAAAGTCTTGTCGAAAAACTCGTCCAAAATCTTGACTATTTCCATGTGCGTCACATCTCGATACATCTTCCCCGCCAAATGCATCAGTCCTGACGACGCCTTGACAATACTTTTGGAGTATGACGCAGCACTTTTTTGATAGCGTCTCGCAACTTTTCCCTGTACGGATCCTTGAAGTGTTTAAGAAGACAGGCTTTCACCACCATCTCGTTGTACAGTTGTCTTTTTGGCGCCTTCGTCGTGGGGCCTCCACCTTTTGCTTCCTTTTCTCTACCTTTCCTTCTGGGTTCGGTATTCTTTTTTGTTTTTTTGGCAGCTGGCGACTCCGGGCCCCCCTGGATCGTCGACTTGCTTTTTCATAGCTTTCCTTTTTTGTTTTTTTGAGAAAAAACACTCTTTGAACCCTTCAGTTATTTACTGCGACAAAACGCTTGACTAGACTCGTTTTAGGGCTGAAACAGAAATAAACTGAAAAACCGTACTTTGCTATGAACTCAACGCAATAAAAATTTTTACAGCTGAACAACACGCTGCTGATCGAGATCACGTTTCCCTTCCACAACGGCATGCACATCGTGTTTCATGCCTGCCCGATCTCCCAGTTGCGCTCACCGGCGCGATGCACGCACCGCGCGAGACGCCCCACCGATCGATGAAGGACACGTGTCCGACGCCCCGCCTTGGGACATGCGTGTTCGCATCGCGCTGCAGCGGAAATCAAGTGTCCTAGATCGAAAACTCACGTAGAATAATTTCTTGCTATAGACTCTGTCGCTGGTGCCGAAGCTACTGCCCATCGCAGCACCGCAGTGGCATACATAGAGATGCAGGAGCCCGGCACGAAACTCCGCGATGATTCCAGCATACGCGTAGCCACCGTAGTATCCTGCGCTCGTGCGGATGAGGTATCCAGCACTCTACTCGATAGGATTTCTGTTAGTTTTATTGATCGGAAAAAAAAGGCGCGGTAGGATTCCTGAACACGGATATACGGTTTATCCGGGTGCTTGTTATGCATACTGAACGGACGCTGGAATAGGGGACTGAGCCGAATTTTGCTTCTGCCGGGCGTCACGGCCTCGTACTGATGACCGTTCAAGCCATTTGCATGCTGCCGTCGTTGTCTAGCTTATGGTGCCTGCCTCGTCCTCCGGATACGGCGATCTTGGTAGAGGCATATCACACATAGAGCGTCCATACGTAGCACGGCGTTTGACCGACGCATCTCGCCTGGCGCGATCGAGGAACCCGACAAAAGCGCCTAACGTACTCTAGTCTACTCTATAAGATTATTTTCAAGAGCCTAACCCGTACATCGAGCCCACACCGCCAACAACAAACGCCGTTCTAGAGTCAAACGACGCCAGCGGTGTACAATGGTGGAGAGAAACCCGCCCTAGGCGAATCGTCTCCAACTGACGAAGCTTGTAAAATAACATACCACCGGAGAAAACCCCCTTTCACCTCCCTTACGTTATTCGTAGGCGAGCTGCGATGAAGTTCATCTACGACCGCCGTGATCTCCGAGCTCAACGTTGCGAAGCGCCTAGCGACTAGTATTGGCGAGATTGTTGCTCAGAAAACTGAGAGTTTTGCCTAGCTTCTGCAATGGACACAGAGGGCTTACGCGAGTTGCGCTCAACGCGATGCAGTTTACGGGAGGTCGAATTCGGATTCTGTGCAACTGACGGGCGATCTGTCGTGTAGCTACGCAAAAAAAGTTTTTGACTGGTTGAGCACGCATACGCAACCTCTCCAGTTGGTGACGTAATCGGAGGCTTTCGCACCGGAGCTGACATAATCCAAGAAAGTATAAGCTCGTTTTGTTTCTGTTCCGCTGTACTAGGAAAGACACATTTTTCGCGCGCGCGCTGCAACTCGTGCACGGTTCCCGCTGCGTACCCCACGTGACGGGTGCTTCGCAGCTGGACATCGTCAGCACTGTCAGCATCCGCTTCCCTTAATGGTGCAACGTTCGCCTGTAGCGCGCCGGCACCACGCGCTGCATCTTCGTATAGGCCCGAAACAGTCGCAGATCACCGTGATCACTGGCGCGTCCTCTGGAGTCGATCTGTATGCAGCTCCCGCTCTGATCAACAAGGGCAACTGGCACATCGTCATGGCATTTCGTGACATCGATCTGGCGGAACGCGCAGCAAACAACGTGAACCTTCCAAAGGACGCCTATACAGTGCTGTATTGTGATCTGGCTGATTTCGCCTCTGTACTAAAGTTTGTGAGAGAGCTATCGAGTGTGGCGCGCGTCGATCACCTGGATGCCCTGATCTGCAATGCCGCAATCTGGCATCCGCGGGACAAGAAACCGCGTTTCACGGTGGACGGCATCGAGGAAACCATGCAGGTATGCCATCTGAGCCATTTTCTTCTCTGTCAGCATCTGTTGCCGAAGCTGAAAATATCGCGCGGGCGCATTGTGTTTCTGACGACTCAGACCCACTCGCCGAATTCGCTACCGGGAAAGATCCCCCCGCAAGCTCGTCCCGGTGATTTGTCTGGTCTAGCCGCGGGGCTCGGTCCGCAGACGACGGGCATGGTGGACAGTGGCCCGTTTGAGCCCACCAAAGCCTACAAAGACGCCAAAGCCGCGAACGTTTTATCAATGAAGGCGCTCAGTGATCGATACGGCCGCGACGGGGTGACCTCTGTGGCGATTTTCCCGGGATGTGTCGCCGATAGCAACCTCTTCCGCGAAAAGCGTGGCTGGTTCCGCTACGTCCTCTTCCCGATTCTTCAAAAGTACATCACTCGGCAATACGTTCCGAATGATGGGGCCGGCCGCCGCGTAGCCGAAGTGGCGACCCAGGGACAGTTCTCGGACTCGGGCTCGTATTATCAGTGGCGTGGCAAATATACGGAAGGTCGAGACAAGACGAAACCGCAGGTTATTGAACCAACGTACGAAATCGACAAGGCAGATCAGCTATACGAACTGAGTCTTGATCTGATCTACCAGACGTTGCGGCGGCGAGGTCTCAAGTCGGATACGTTTTTCCTGAATAAAGTGTGTTGGCTTCGAGGATGAGAGGCGCCTTCGAAGCGCAGACCGCTACGTCAGGGACGGATGTAGGGGCAACGGTGTAGCGATGAGACGGCCTGCTGTATTCACTATCGGATAGTGAATGGGTGAGAAGGCATTCCTCCTGAAGGGATGTACCAAAAGCGTCTCGCGAGCCAAAAAGCATATTCCAAAATGTGATAATTAGTGCAGTAACTATGAACTGCTTGCCATTGAATGGGCCAGAATATGCTGAAAGTGGTCGTCCATGAGAGTAGAGCAGATGTGTGGCCACTGCAGATAGCGCATACCTCCTGGAGTGTACGGTAAAGCGTTCCGAATTGGGGACATTTATTGTTGGAGCCCATAGGGGATCTGGAACTGACCATGACATGCATCCGATGCTGCTTTTACGGGCGTGAGACAGATGCATCGAATCAGGTTTTCCTGGCCCGTAAGAGCTGCCCGGGTACAAGGAAAGCGACGTATGGCCCCTTCCAAAGATGAATCGGTTCGACGAGTTGCAGAGCAGTCTCTCTTTTTGACGTAGACGGCCGTAATATCCGGAAGCTGCACTAGGATATGTCCTTAGTCCGCGCAAGCCGACCGGATTTCACAGAGCGTTGAGCTAGAAGGTGCTCGACTACCAGGGTGCAATGCTGACAAACGGCGCCCCCCAGCATACTGGGAAAGCAGTGCTGAAGAAGAGCAACATGGGTCGTGTTTCATCACTGCCATCACGACAAGGAAACAGGAACCACCATCTCTACAGAAATTTTCGGTTCGAGGCAGATTCAGCCAAGAAGGTAAATTGTCAAATAGAGGGAAGTTTCCGGCTTCTATCATCTACTGTCGGAGATTACTGGCAAATACATTGAGTTGCAAGAACGGATTGAGCTTCTGTTTTCTCTCCATACAGAATACAGCAGGGTAACCAGCTGAACCACGCAAGCAGTCCGAAAGCTAGATTGTGCACAATATTGCAGAGGCTGAATAGTAGCATGAAGAAGCTCTCCACTCTTGAAAGCGCCTTCACATGCGAGAAACTCCAAATAGCCTCCGATGAGGCGGTAGCAGCGAGGCATCGAACAGAGATCAATGCGAGAAGCCCAGGCATTGAATCATGGCTCCGCTGACTGACAGAAACGGTGATCGTGCCTCGTGCTAGTAATTCGAGAAAACAGAACAAGGTATATTTGGCAAAGTATCTGGGTAGAGAGTTCTGGGAAATAGGATGCGCGCTGGGGAATGTGCTATATGAAAAGCACATCGCGAGACAAGTGCTGGCATAAATGCCTGAGCAAGGTGGAAATTCGAGATAAAAATGGTCTGTAGACTTGGTGGACATGTTTAGTTGTTGGATCGATAACTAAGCGGAGACGTTCCTGGAGCTTGCCGGGGAAACTGTCGGGTAGCCAAAGATATGTACTGGTCCTCTAAATTGCTTGCTACTCACCAAAATAGTTACGGAAAGATGCCGCTGGGAATATGATCTTTCAAGAGACTAAGCTCCGTCTTAAAAAAGCCGATACATATTAAGCGATCCTGATCAAGCAGTTACGAATGATCCGATGTCGATTAACGGACCCGCAGACTTCGGAGGGTTTTCTTGGCTGCTGTCGAAAGACCAACGCAGACTAATGCGTTTCCAAAGTCCATACAAGTATCCAATCTGAGAAGCGAGACCAGGTATTGATTGGTACCGAGATAAAATGGGGTAGGCCCAATACCGAGAGGCTGACACTCATGTAGGTAGAGTCATTTGCAGCAACGGAAGATTGTTTTGCAGGTCGCAGATGTAAAGGTAGACACCATGGAGTCGGTGTCGGAGAATTGGAAGAAACGTCAAGAAGTCTCCGATCGGGAGAGCATCCTCCACGGATCACTGGTCTGCACCATCCCTGGAAATGCTTGGTGATGTAAGGCTTGCGAGCCACGGTTGATACACATGGCTCCTAGCATAGGCCGAATGAGGTTCGATGAACAAAAGACATACGAGTTCTCGCTTTGTACGTTGAATGTCCAAACATGCGTACGCGTATATGCCTGTCACTTCGAACGACGACATCCACTCCCTAAGCAGAGACCATTTTCCTTTCGAGCGATATTTTTTAGGTTTCCTCGCAACAGAGATATAGGAGCTCATTATTCGATGTTTTCTGTATAAAATAAACACCAATGGTACAGAGGAAGACAAACCTCCCATGTACTCCGCCTGGCTGTCTCCACCAGAAAAGGACTGCTAAACACAAACAGTAAAACGGAATACTTCCACCACAATCGTCTTGCGAAAACTTAAGATAGATGAATCGCTTTAGGAATACATCTGCCTTTCAGGTGGAAGACGAACCTCAGCAACCGATAGTTCGTTATTCGCTATCCTTCTTACCTAGAGCCGTGACCTGCTGAGCCCTGCTGACTCGCACCTGGAAGGAGCAGTACTCGGGAGTTACTCATTCCAATGAAATCCCACTAGCCCATATTTAGTTTTTAGTACCTCTCTCAACTTGGATATTTCGGACTATGGACCCCGAATTCCCTACGTCCGTTACGCTCCAGTCTCGACATCAACGTGAATTCTTCATCGCATCATGATGACCCCAATTCAAATTCCTCTGCAGTGCGCGCGCGCGTTTCGCGCTTTTGGCGCTATCACGTTACGCGTTGTTGTATTGGCTTTCACAAAACACGGCGGTTACGTTCGTGTTGACCATAACGAAAAAACAATAGTGAAGAAATATTCACGCATGAAAGAACAAATATCCGTATTTATTGGA